>Ga0065720_1020992_pt1 | contig 11907 bp, 7 predicted proteins | sample Thericmetagenome_FD_59107 | JGI IMG/M metagenome (GOLD analysis project Ga0065720, IMG submission 59107) | Thermophilic microbial communities from the Joint Bioenergy Institute, California, USA of rice/straw/compost enrichment - eDNA_2 v2... | ecosystem: Engineered > Solid waste > Grass >... | reverse complement strand
CAAGCCCGCCCGCATCCGAAGCACGATGATGCTGGCACGGCAGCGCAGACAGCCGCCCGCGCAGCTGAGGAGCGCCTATCCGGGGGCGCGGGGCGACAAGCCCGCCCGCATCCGACGCACGTTGACCCTGGCGCGGCAGCGCGTGTGGAGATCCGGGGCGAGGGGCGGCCGCCCAAAGAGCCGTGCGGGGGCGGCGAGCCCGCACACAGATCCAAAGCAGCCCAACGGACGCCGGCGGCGCGCTATAATACCCTGGCCCCGCGCAGCGGAAGTTAAAGGAGTCACCGATGACGCAGATACGCAAGGTGGCGGTGATCGGCGCCGGCACAATGGGGGGCGGCATCGCGGCCCACTGCGCGAACGCCGGCCTGCAGGTGGTGCTGCTGGACGCCGTCCCGACGTCGCTCACCCCTGAGGAGCAGGCCAGGGGGCTGACGCTCGAGTCGCCCGCTGTGCGCAACCGGCTGGTCAACGCCGGCCTGGAGCGGGTCAAGAAGGCCCGCCCGGCGGCGCTGTTCACGCCCGAGCGCGCCAGCCTGATCACCGTCGGCAACACCGAGGACGACCTGGGGCTGCTGGCCGACGCCGACTGGATCGTCGAGGCGATCGTCGAGCAGCTCGAGCCGAAGCGCGCGCTCATGGAGCGGATCGAGCGGGTGCGCAGGCCGGGCAGCATCGTCTCGTCCAACACCTCCGGCATCCCGATCGCGGCGATCGCCGCCGGCCGCTCGGAGGAGTTCCGCGCCCACTTCCTCGGCACCCACTTCTTCAACCCGCCGCGCTACCTGTACCTGCTGGAGCTCATCCCCACGCCCGACACGCTGCCCGAGGTCGTCGAGGCGATGCGCGCCTTCGCCGAGGAGCGGCTCGGCAAGGGCGTGGTGGTGGCCAAGGACCGCCCGAACTTCATCGGCAACCGCATCTTCACCTACGCCGGCCAGGTCACGGTCGGCTACGCGCTCGCCAACGGCTACAGCGTCGAGGAGGTGGACAGCCTCACCGGCGAGCTGATCGGCAACCCCAGGACCGCCACGTTCCGCCTGCTGGACCTGGTGGGCCTGGACGTGATGCTCCACGTCACGCGCAACCTGTACGAGGCGGTGCCGGACGACGAGGAGCGCGAGGTGTTCCGCATCGCCCCCGAGATCGACGCCGTGGCGCAGCGGGGCTGGCTGGGCAACAAGGCCGGCGTGGGGTTCTACAAGGAGGTCCGCGGCGCGCAGGGCCGCGAGTTCTGGCCGCTCAACCTGCGGACGATGGAGCACGAGCCGCCGAAGAAGCCGCGCTTCGATCTGGTGGGCAGGGCGCGCAAGATCGAGGACCTGCGCGAGCGCCTGCGGTTCCTCGTCGAGAACGCCGAGGGGGACCGCGCGGGCACGTTCGTGCGCGAGACGCTGCTGCGCACGATCGCCTACGCGGCCCGGCGCATCCCCGAGATCGCCGACAGCATCGCCGACGTGGACCGCGCCATGCGCTGGGGCTTCAACCAGCAGCTCGGCCCGTTCGAGGTCTGGGACGCGCTGGGCGTGCGCTGGGCGGCCGGCCTGATGCGCGAGCGCGGCATCGCGGTGGCGCCGTGGGTGGAGCAGATGCTCGGCGCGGGCGCCGAGAGCTTCTACCGCCGCGAGGGCGGCCGCGTCACCGGCGTCTGGAGCCCGGCCAGGGGCGAGTACGTCGATCTGGCGCCGCCGGCGGGCACCCTCTCGCTGGATGACCTGCGCGCGCAGGGGAGGGAGCTGGAGCGCAACCAGAGCGCCAGCATCCTGGACCTGGGGGACGGCGTGCTGTGTCTCGAGTTCCACTCCAAGGTCAACGCGATCGACCCGCTGATCAGCGAGATGGGCGCCAGGGCGCTGGAGATGCTCAGGAGCGACGACCGCTGGGTGGGGATGGTGATCGGCAACCAGGCGGCCGACTTCTGCGCCGGCGTGAACCTGGCGCTGCTGGCGATGGCGGTGGCCAGCGGCCAGGTGTCGGAGGCCGAGAAGTTCGCCCGCAGCACGCAGGATCTGCTCTTCGCCATGCGGCGCTCGCCCAAGCCGATCGTCGCCGCCCCGTACGGCCGGGTGCTGGGGGGCGGCGTGGAGATGTGCCTCGCCGCGGCGCGGCGCGTGGCCTCGGCCGAGAGCTACATGGGCCTGGTGGAGCTCGGCGTCGGGCTGATCCCCGGCTGGGGCGGCTGCAAGGAGTTCGTGCGCCGGCACGTCTCGCCGCACGCCAAGGTCCCCGGCGTCGACCCGATGCCCTACCTGCAGCGCGCGTTCGAGACGATCGCGCTGGCGAAGGTGAGCGAGAGCGCCGAGCACGCCATGCAGCTCGGCTACCTGGACCGCGGCGACCGGATCGTGATGAACCGCGAGCGCCTGATCGCCGAGGCGAAGCGCGAGGTGCTGGAGATGGCCGCCGAGGGGTACGTGCCGGTGCCCGAGGAGGGCGAGCCGGTCTACGCGATCGGGCGGCGCGGGATCGCGGTGCTGCGCGCGGCGCTGCACGGGATGCGCGTGGGCGGCTTCATCAGCGAGTACGACCAGAAGCTGGCCACCGCGCTGGCCTACACGATGTGCGGCGGCGACCTGACCACGCCGCAGTGGGTGAGCGAGCAGTACATCCTGGACCTGGAGTTCGAGGCGGTCATGAAGCTGGCGACGGAGCCGAAGACCCAGGAGCGCATCATGCACATCCTGCAGACCGGCAAGCCGCTGCGGAATTAGCGCCGGTTCCTTCAGCGTCGCGCCGCCCGTCCCCGGGCGGGGAGGCGTGGAAAGCCGCAGGCTGTTTGGGGAAGCTTTTCAGCGGAAGGAAGGCCGCAGGCTGCGCAGACTGCCTTTCTCTGGAGGAAAGGCGCAGGCCGCCCGGACAAAGCTTCCTGCTGAAGGGCGCAGGCCGCCCGGACAAAGCTTCCTGCTGGGAGGAAGAGCGCAGATCGTCTGGGGAAGCTTTTCAGCGGAAGGAAGGCCGCAGGCCGTCCAAGTTCGCATCTCGCTGGAAGGAAGGCCGCAGGCTATCCGGGGAAGCGTTTCAGCGGAAGGAAGGCCGCAGGCCGTCCAAGTTCGCATCTCGCTGGGAGGAAGGCCGCAGGCCATCCAGGAAGTTTCCCGCCGGGAGGTGTCGAAGGCCGCTGATTGGCCGGGCCGCTTTTTCCAGCGGGAGGTCCGGAGGGCCGCAGGCCCTCCGAGATACTACATTTTCCCGCTGCTCTGCGGCGACGCAGTCGCCGCAGAGCAGCGGGAAGAACGCGAGATGTGGCCGGCGAAGGTCACACCGCACCCATGCGATCAACAGGATCGCGGCAAGGAGAGGAATAATGAGGGAAGCAGTTATCGTCTCGGCCGCGCGCACGGCGGTGGGCAAGGCCCCGCGCGGCACGCTGCGCGGCGTCCACCCGGCCGACTTGGCCGCGGCGGCGATCAAGGCGGCGGTCGAGCGGGCGCCGGGCCTCGAGCCGCAGGAGATCGACGACGTGGTGATCGGCTGCGCGATGCCCGAGGCCGAGCAGGGCATGAATATGGCGCGGGTGGCCCTGCTGCGCGCCGGCCTGCCGGTCGAGGTGCCGGGGCAGACGGTCAACCGCTTCTGCTCGTCCGGCCTGCAGACGATCGCGATCGCCGCGCAGCAGATCATGGCCGGCATGGGCGACGTGATCGTCGCCGGGGGCGCCGAGAGCATGAGCTTGGTGCCGATGGCCGGCCACCACTTCGCGCCGAACCCGGCGCTGGCCGAGCTGAACCCGGACCTGTACCTCGGCATGGGCCTCACCGCCGAGAATGTGGCGCAGCAGTACGGCATCAGCCGCGAGGAGCAGGACGCCTTCGCGCTGCGCTCGCACCAGCGGGCGATCCGGGCGATCGACAGCGGGGTGTTCAAGGATGAGATCGTGCCGCTGGAGGTCGAGAACGTCTGGTTCGAGGGCGGCCGGCAGCGGCGCGAGACGCTGGTCTTCGATGTGGACGAGGGGCCGCGCCGCGATACCTCGGCCGAGGCCCTGGCGCGGCTCAAGCCGGTGTTCGCCGCCAACGGCACGGTGACGGCCGGCAACTCCTCGCAGACGAGCGACGGGGCGGCGGCGGTGGTGGTGATGAGCCGCGAGAAGGCCGATGCGCTGGGGCTCAAGCCGCTGGCGCGCTTCGTCTCCTACGCGGTGGCCGGCGTGCCGCCGGAGATCATGGGCATCGGGCCGGTGGCGGCGGTGCCGAAGGCGCTCAGGCAGGCCGGGCTGACGATCGACCAGATCGACCTGGTGGAGCTCAATGAGGCGTTCGCGGCCCAGGCGCTGGCGGTGATCCGCAGGCTGGAGCTGGACGAGGAGCGGGTCAACGTCAACGGCGGGGCGATCGCCCTCGGCCACCCGCTCGGCTGCACCGGCGCCAAGCTGACCGTGCAGATCCTGCACGAGCTGGAGCGGCGCGGCGGGCGCTACGGCCTGGTGACGATGTGCATCGGCGGGGGCATGGGCGCCGCCGGGATCTTCGAGCGCCTGTAGCGGCGCGGCTCCGCCCTGCGGCCGATGCGCGGCGCGGGTGCGCGGTGTATGCTGGGCTGGGATTCGTCGTGCTCCTGGAGCTCCCTATGCGTTCCCTGGGCTATCAGTTTGGCGATCGGTGGCTGCGCGCGCCCTGGCTGGCCGTGGACCATAGTCGTCGTGTGCCCACGGAACAGTTGACATAAGCGAACTTTTCGTCGAAAAGATGCTGATCGGCGGCTGTGGGCCAGGCAGGTCCACGGCCGCTTCTGCTTCGCCGCCCCCTGCGCTGGCCCAGGCTGCCAAGGGGGAGCGAATGACACCGATCTCCAGCCCTCAGAACCTGCGCATCAAGCAGCTCCGCGCGCTGCGCAGCCGCAAGGAGCGCGAGCGCAGCGGCCGCCTCTTCATCGAGGGCGTGCAGCTGGTGGCCGCCGCGGTCGACCACGGCGCGCAGCTCGAGCTGCTCGTGCTGGCCCCGGATCTACTGCGCAGCCCGGTCGGGCGGGATCTGGCGCGAAGCCTGCGCGCCAGCGTCCCCTGCCTGGAAGTGACGCCCAGAGTGTTCGCCAGCCTGGCCAGCCGCGAGGACGCCCAGGGAATCGGCGCGGTCGTGCGCCAGCGGTGGACCTCGCTGGAGCGCATCCCGGTCGCCGACACGCGCTGCTGGGTGGCGCTCGACGGCGTGCAGTACCCGGGCAACCTCGGCACGATTCTGCGCAGCAGCGACGCGGCCGGTGGCGGCGGGGCGATCCTGCTCGGCGCGACTGCGGACCCGTACGACCCGCAGGCGGTGCGCGCCAGCACCGGGACGATCTTCGCACAGGGGCTGGCGCGGGCGACCGCGGAGCGGCTGGCCGGCTGGGCGCGCCAGCGCGGCGCGCTGGTCATCGGGGCCGCGCCGGGCGCGTCGCTGGACTACCGGCTGGCGCGCTACGAGGCCCCGGTGGTGGTGGCGCTGGGCAGCGAGGGGCACGGGCTCTCACGCGACGTGCTCGCCCTCTGCGATGAGCTGGTGCGCATCCCGATGGTCGGCGGCGCGGACTCGCTGAACCTGGCGGTGGCCGCGGGCCTGCTGCTGTACGAGGTCTTCCGGCAGCAGCGCCCGCTGGAGCAGGGGCGCGCCCTGGGCGCGGCGGTGGCAGAGTGAGCTGATCTGCAGGAGGATTCCGATGACGCACCGCAGGCTGGCAAACATGCTCTTCGCGCTCGCGGCGCTCACGCTGCTGCTGGGCCTGGCGCTCGGCGGGGGCGACGGGCGCAGCCGGATACCGCTGCCGCTGCGCATGCTCTCCTCGCTGCTGGTGTGGTGCGCCGCCCTGCTGCTGTGGCGCGGCGCCCAGGGCCCGGGGCGCGCACGCGCCGCCCGCGCCGCCGCGGGCATGGGCCTCGGGTTCCTGGGCGACCTGGTGATGGCGCGGGTGATCCGGCTGCCGCAGCACATCCTGTTCGGCATGCTGGCCTTCGGCGCGGGGCACGCGCAATACATCCGGGGCGCCCTCCTGATCCGCGGAGAACACGGAGGGCACGGAGAAAGATCGGCGTATGGGCGCAGCGTGCAGCGCCCCAACGGGGAAAGCGAAGGGCCTGCGCTGCGCGGGCTATGGGATGCGCGGGCGGAGCTGCTGGCGGCGGCGGGGATCGGGGCGGCGGGGTGGCGTATGCTGGTGTACGGCCCGCAGCAGCCGCCTGTCATCACCTACGCCGCCCTGGCCTACTCCCTGCTGCTCAGCGCGGTCCCGGGAATCGGCGTGGCGCTGGCCCGCAGAGACCCCCGGCGCACACCGCTCGCGCTCGGCGGCACGCTGTTCCTGCTCTCCGACCTGATCCTGGCGGGCGAGCTCTTCCGCGAGCTGTCCTTCCCACATATCGGCGATGTCATCTGGCTGACCTACCTCGCCGGGCAAGGGCTGATCGTGTACGGGATCGACCGGGACTAGCCGGATCTGACCCAAAGTCGGATATTTCGGGCGCGAAAGTCCGTTTATAATCGTAGGAGAGGGCGGCCAGGGCCGCCGGGAACAGATGCGACCTGAGGGAGCAGTATGAGACGGACGGGCATCAGGCTCTCTTCAACGCTGGCCGTCGTCGCGGCGCTGTTCGTTCTGACGATCGCCCTGCCAGTGGCGCTTGAGACACAGCGGCCGGCGGTGGCGGACTTCCAGCCCCCGATGCCGGTCGCCGAGGCGATGGCGCGCGTGGCCGCGGCGCAGCAGGCCGACGCCGCGCGTCGCGCTGAGATCGCGCGGCAGATCGGCGTGCAGGACGCCGCCGTCCTGCCGGTGGTGCAGAACATGTACTTCGCGCCCACCGGGTTTCACGTCAGCGACCGCTCGGGGTTCCTCAGCTTCTGGCGGCGCAACGGCGGGCTGCTGGTCTTCGGCTACCCGCTGAGCGGCGAGATCGTCGAGGACGGGCGGATCGTGCAGTACTTCGAGCGGGCGCGCTTCGAGTATCACCCCGAGAACCTGGGCACTGAGAACCAGGTGATGCTCTCGCTGCTCGGCACCGAGCTGTACGGCGACCGCTCGTTCCCGGACGGGCAGCCGACCGACGGGCGGATCTACTTCCCCGAGACGGGCAACACGCTCGGCGGCAAGTTCCTGCAGTTCTGGCAGAAGCGCGGCGGGCTGAAGGTGTTCGGCTACCCGATCTCCGAGCCGTTCGAGGAGGTCAGCCAGATCGACGGGCAGGTCCGCGTCGTGCAGTACTTCGAGCGCGCGAAGTTCGAGTACTTCCCGGAGGAGCTGGACAGCTTCTACCAGCGCCAGGCGAACGCCTACGGCCTGCGGCTGCAGGGGCTGCGCGAGGTGCAGCTCAGCGACCTGGGGCGGCAGGCGATGCAGCGCCGCGGGTATAACTTCACGCCGACCAACGCGCTGACCGGCGCGCCCAACTGGTCGCACACGCTGTTCCCGCGCTCGATCCGCGTGGACCTGACGCGCCAGATGCTCACCGCCTACGAGGGCGACGTGCCCGTGTTCACCGCCCCGGTCGCGACCGGCAAGGACGGCTTCAACACCCCGACCGGGTCGTTCGCGATCTACGCCAAGTACCCGGTGCAGACCATGGCCGGCTCGGCGGGCGGCGAGACCTGGCACGTGCCGAACATCCCCTTCGTGCAGTACATCGTCGGAGGCGTGGCGCTGCACGGCACCTACTGGCACGACCTGTGGGGCACGGGCGTGCGGATGTCGCACGGCTGCATCAACCTGAACATCGACGATGCCCAGTGGCTCTACGAGTGGGCCGACGTGGGCACGCCGGTTGAGGTGCACTACTGAGCACGATGGGCGGGTAGGGGCGCGGCGCGCTGCGCCCCTCCTGCGCTCCTGCCCGCCGTAACCATTCCTTGACAACCCCGATCGCGCGTGCTATTCTACAGCGCACGCAGCACCCCTACCAGACGCCCTCCCATCGGAAGGCCCAAACCCTGGCTCCCGGTCTGCGCCGCAAGGTACCGCGATGGACTCGACTACGATTCTCGCGACAGGCGGCAGTGAGGCCGCCGAGTCGCCCCGGCCTCCCCGGCGCGGCAGTGGGTCCGTTTCTCCTCCCCCTCTGCGCCCGAACCCGGAATACGTCTACAGCCCGACGGCCAACATGCTCGCCAGCCGCCTGGCCGCATACCAGCGCAGCGGCGCGGCCGAGAGCGGCGCGATGCTGGTGCGCAACGCCTACGCGATCGCGCGCGAGGCGCACGCGGGGCAGGTGCGCGCCTCGGGCGAGCCATATATCGACCACCCGGTGGCGGTGGCCGAGATCCTGCTCGACCTGCACCTGGACGCCGCCTCGATCGCCGCGGCCCTGCTGCACGACGTGGTCGAGGACACGCTCATCACCAAGGAGCAGATCGAGGCGCTGTTCGGCTCCGAGATCGCCCATCTGGTAGACGGGGTCACCAAGCTGTCCAAGCTGGAGGCGCAGAGCAAGGAGGAGGCCCAGGCCGGAACCTACCGGAAGATGTTCATCGCCATGGCCGACGACCCGCGGGTGGTGCTGGTGAAGCTGGCGGACCGGCTGCACAACCTGCGGACGATCAGCGCCAAGTCGCCGGAGAGCCAGCGGCGCACGGCGCGCGAGACGATGGAGATCTACGCCCCGCTGGCGCACCGCCTGGGCATCTGGCAGATCAAGTGGGAGCTGGAGGACCGCGCCTTCGCGGTGCTCAACCCCGAGAAGTACCAGGAGATCAGCCGCCAGCTGGCCGCCCGGCGCGACGTGCGCGAGAAGACGATCCAGCGGGTGATCCAGCGCCTCAGGCAGACGCTCGACAAAGAGGGCATCAAGGCCGACATCACCGGGCGCCCCAAGCACATCTACTCGATCTACCGCAAGATGGAGCGCAAGGGGGTCAGCCTGGACCAGATCTACGACCAGCTGGCCGTGCGGGTGATCGTCGACACGGTGAGCGACTGCTACCGGGTGCTGGGGATCGTCCACACCACGTGGCCGCCGGTGCCGGGCGAGTTCGACGACTACATCGCCAACCCGAAGGAGAGCCTGTACCGCTCGCTGCACACGACGGTGCTGATCCCCGGCGGGCAGCCGTGCGAGGTGCAGATCCGCACCCACGAGATGCACGAGGTGGCCGAGCACGGCATCGCGGCCCACTGGCGCTACAAGGAGGGCTTCAGCCGCTCGGATACCTCGTTCGAGGCGAAGCTGGCCTGGCTGCGCGGGCTGATCGAGTGGCGGCGCGAGATGACCGACGCCAACGAGTGGGTCGAGTCGGTCAAGGAGGACGAGCTCGAGGAGCAGGTGTACGTCTTCACCCCCAAGGGGAAGATCATCGACCTGCCGGTCGGCTCGACGCCGGTGGACTTCGCCTACCGCATCCACTCCGAGGTCGGCAACTCGTGCGTCGGCGCCAAGGTCAACAGCAAGCTGGTGCCGCTGGACTACCAGCTGCAGAACAGCGATATCGTCAGCATCATGACGTCGAAGACGCCGCGCGGCCCGAGCCGCGACTGGCTGAACTTCGTCAGGACCTCCGGGGCGCGCAAGCACATCCGCGCCTTCTTCAAGCGCCAGGCGCGGGACGAGAACATCGCCGCCGGGCGCGACCTGCTGGAGAAGGAGCTGAAGCGGCTCGGGCTGACGGTGCCGTTCGACGAGATCGCGCAGATCGCGGGGTACAAGAGCCCGGACGACCTGTTCGCGGCGATCGGCAGCGGCGACACGACCTCGCGGCAGGTGGCGCAGAAGGTGCTGGCGCAGCACGCCAAGGCCGAGGAGGACCTCTCGGGGCTGCCGGTGGTGGCGCCCCAGCCGGAGCGCAGGACCGACCCGAAGGGCATCCAGGTGCGCGGCGTCGAGGGCTTGCTGACGCGGCTGGCCAAGTGCTGCAACCCGGTGGTGGGCGAGCCGATCGTCGGCTACGTGACCCGCGGCAAGGGCATCACCGTCCACCGGGCGGACTGCCGGCAGGTGCTCAACGAGCGCGACCACGAGCGGCTGGTGGAGGTGACCTGGGGCTCGGAGACGCCGGAGCAGGGCTACCCGGTGCCGGTGCGGATCGAGGCCTGGGACCGGGTGGGGCTGTGGCGCGATGTCTCGGGCGCGATCGCCGACGCCGGGATCAATATCGAGGCGGTGGAGCAGCTGCCGACGCGCAAGCACGGCCGGGCGGTGCTGCTGGCCAAGCTCAGGATCCACAGCCTGGCACAGCTGACGACGATCTTGGACAAGCTCAACCGCCTGCCGGACGTGATCGAGGCCCGGCGCGAGGGGGGCGTGGCGAAGACCGGGTAACACCGAATAGCGCGGGAAGACTTCGAAGGCACGCGGATCTTCTGGATCTGCGTGCCTTCGCGATTCTTTCCGTCGCTCTGCGGCGACAAAGTCGCCGCAGAGCGGCGGAAAAAAGTGTCCGTGGAGGGCTGCAAGCCCTCCACACCTCCCCGCAAGAAAAACGTGGAGGGCTTGCAGCCCTCTACAGCCCCGCACAAGGAGAGCGAGCGACCGTGGAGGGTTTGCAGCCCGCCACACCTGCGGGCGAGGAGAACGGTGGTGCCGTCTGTTGCCCTGGAGCCCTTTAGGGCCGCAGGTGCGCGTTGAAGAACGCCAGCGCCCGCTCCAAGTAGAGCTGCTTGTCGGCGCCCTGCAGCGAGTGCGTCCCGCCCGGATAGATGAACAGCTCCGACTGCTTGCCGGCCGCCAGCAGCCCCTGGTGCAGCTTCTCGACCCACTCGATCGGCACCGAGCTGTCGGCCGTGCCGTAGTGGATCTGCACCGGCGCCTGGGCGTAGTGCAGGTAGTTGACCGGTGACATGCGGGCGTACAGGTCGGGCGCCTCCTCGGGCGTGACCGGGAAGTCGGCGATGTTGCGCGGGTTGAAGAGCGTCTGGCGGCGGTGGAAGGCGCGGTAGTTATCGGCCAGCTCGGGCGAGGCGGGCGCGTAGATCAGCGCGGCGGCGATCTGGTCGCTGACGAGCATGACCTTGGTGGCGATCTCGCCGCCGTTGCTGTGCCCCCAGATCCCCACCGGGCCGGGGCGGGCGTCGGGGAGCTGCGCGATCAGCGGCAGCAGGTTGAGCGTGTCGATCACGTGGCCGGCGCGGAACATGTTGGGGGCCTTGTCGGAGCCGGCGTGGCTGCGGAAGTCCGGCGCCAGGCACAGGTAGCCGCGCGCGGCCAGGTAGTCGCTCGCGTGCTGGGTGTCGTACCCCGGCGTGTAGCTGGCGAGCGGCGAGTAGCCGTGGGCCAGGACGATCACCGGGAACGGCCCCTCGCCGCGGGGCCGGGTGAGCTGCCCGGTGATCCGCAGGCCGTCGCTCTCGTAGCTGAACAGGTGGCGGGTGAACTCGGGCGTCTGGCTGCGGACGCCGCCGACCTCGATCGTCCCGCCGCCGTAGGCCCTGGCGCGCAGCCCTTCGATCGTGAACTGCTCGTATTCGGCGAACGGATCCGGCGTTGGGGAGGGCGAGGGCGCCGGGGAGGGCGTGGCAGATGGCGGCGGGGTAGGCGAGGGCGAGGGCGAGGGCGCTGGGGAGGGCGAAGGCACCGGGGATGGCCCGGCGGGCTGCGGAGAGGGCGAGGGCGCGGGCGCGGCGGATGGCGACGGGATCGAGAGGGCTGCGCCGGCATCCGCGCCGCAGGCAGCGAGCAGCCATGTGGCGGCGAGCAGCGCTGCGATCTGGCGGATCTTGTTGTGCATGTTCCTCCGGAGGCGACGGGCATCGCTGAGCTTCTGTTCCATGGTGCGCGGCCGATCCTCCCCCGCGGCGGCAGTGCGCCGCTAGAGGCTAAGGGTCTCCTTTCACGCGCTCGAGCAGCGGCGTGACCTGTTCGGCGAGCGCCTGGACGATGGCCTGCTGGCCGTCGAGCCCGGCGAGGGCGCTGGCCGGCAGCGGCGCGCCGAAGGCAACGCGGGTGTTGACGTCCCGGTAGGCTGGGATGAGTATCTGCAACGTGGCTGCCGCCCAGTCGCGCTCCTTCTGGTCGCG
>Ga0065720_1003959_pt1 | contig 11912 bp, 4 predicted proteins | sample Thericmetagenome_FD_59107 | JGI IMG/M metagenome (GOLD analysis project Ga0065720, IMG submission 59107) | Thermophilic microbial communities from the Joint Bioenergy Institute, California, USA of rice/straw/compost enrichment - eDNA_2 v2... | ecosystem: Engineered > Solid waste > Grass >... | reverse complement strand
GTCAAGGACGTAGGCCGGAGAGCCTGCGGATTCCGCAACCCACACAACCACCGCCGTCGCGTACGGTTGATCTGCACTCGACGACGTCGAGCGTCAGCGATGAACGAGCAGCGAGTGCCCGGCTAACCGCAAAGAGCCGGTTTGTCCGGTTCCGGGGTAATTTGTGGCTGGTTCCGCCGAGAGTCGGAAGAGCGGCCCTGCCTCCGCCCCGGCTGTGACCAGCGTTATCTGTCAGCTTTGCGTCTGGCTTTTCCGCGACCGGGGAAAACGTCACTGCGCCGGTGACGACAGGTGCCCGCAAACCGAAGGCGGGTGGTGATGCCTGTCGCACGTCGGTGGGCGTACGAGTGGGCGCGGGATCCGCCGGCGATGGGTTCCGGGCGGCAGCCGTGGCACCCGCATTGCGGGAACACAGTGGACGATCGCTCGGGGAGGGAGATATCCACAGTAGACTGATGAAGTTCTCTATTACACCGTGGGAAACTGAAGGACACAGTGGACCGCGGGTTACATCGCGGTCCACTGTCGACATGAACAGTTTACGACAGCGCCTTGCTCTGTTCGTGTTGGCGCCACTACACTGACGAACCGGGTTAACTTGCCGGACCGCATCCGGGTAGATGCGGTCCGTGCCTTTACTCAGTCGCGCGTGACGGTAGCGCTGACACTTGCCCGCAATCTGTTCGCTTTCGGAGCGCGCGTCTGCGCTTCCGCTGATGTCTGAGGGGTAACTGACGTGGCATGGGCTCCCAGCGGTTCTGGCGTAATGGAAGGAGTCACTGAAGATCACCCGGCAGGTGCGGATCCGGAGTCGACGGGACCGGTCACCCTGCACGACCCGAGGCCCGATGACCGGCCACAAGTGACAGTGGTCGTTCCGACGCGGAACGAAGCCGACTCCCTGAAGCCGCTGCTGCTTCGCCTTGGCCCGATCGTCACGCAACTGTCGGGGGAGATCATCTTCGCGGACGACAGCGACGACGACACGCCCACCGTCATGGCGGACGTCGCGCCGGTAGCGGGCGCCTGCGTGCGGATGCTGCACCGGCCGGTCGGCGATCGGTGGGGCGGGCTCAGTGGAGCAGTGATTTCGGCGGCTCGGCACGCTCGGGGTGACTGGGTCGTTGTGATGGACTCCGATCTACAGCATCCGCCGGAGTCGATTCCAATGCTCATCGGAACCGGCACCCGTCGTGGCGTCGACGTCGTAATCGGCACCCGCTACGCCGGCTCCGGTTCCAGCCAGGGCCTGGACAACGACACCCGGAAGTCCGTGTCGCGGTGGTCCACGAGGGTCGCCAAGCTGATGTTTCCGTCGCGGCTGGCCACCGTCACGGACCCGATGAGTGGTTTCTTCGCATTCCGCCGGAGCGCGGTCGACCTGGACCAGCTCCGCCCCCTCGGGTTCAAGCTGCTGATGGAGATCCTCGTCCGGATGGGCTCCGCGCGGCTGGCTGAGGTCACCTACGAGATGTCGCCGCGGGAGGCCGGCGAGTCGAAGGCCTCGCTGCGGCAGGGCCTGCTCTTCGCCCGACACCTGGCCCGGCTGCGCCTGGCTGGGCTGGAGCGCCTGCGTGACCTGGTGCGACCGGGCGAGGGTGGCCGCCCGAACCAGTTCGGTCGCATGGTGGCGACCGGCCTCATCGGACTGTCCGGGATCGGCGTGAACCTCGCCGCCCTGTTCGCCTTCCATGAGCTCGTCGGCCTGCACCACCTGGTCGCCGCCGCGTTCGCGACCCAGGTCTCCACCTTGTGGAATTTCGTGCTCACCGACGTTCTCGTGTACCGGGGGCAACGCGACAAGTCGCTCCTGGCCCGCGCCGGGGGGTACTTCGCGCTCAACAATGCGTTGCTGCTGGCCCGGCTGCCGGTCCTGGCCGTCCTGGTGTGGCTCGGCATGGGTGTGCTGGCCGCCAACGCGCTCACCCTGGTCGCGCTGTTCCTCATCCGGTTCTTCGTGAGCGACCGGGTGATCTACGCGGCCGGCTCGGCGCCTGCCTCGGCTCCGGCTACGGCGGTGTCCGGCCGGGATCCGGTGCACGTGCTCGTGGACATCGACACGAAGGAGAGCCTGCCGCCGCCGTCCCGGCGTCGCTACCAGTACCTGCGGTACCGGTACGACATCGCCGGGGTGGTGACCATCGGGTCGCAGATCATGCTGCCGGAGCTGGAGTTCTTCCGGGCGCAGTGGGTCGGCGACAAGGACGTCGACATTGCGGTGCGGGTCGGCGACGTCGGCGGTGGCCCGAAGCTGCGGGCGTCCTTGACGGAGTACCCGAACCGCTCGGTGCTGCGGTATGAGGAGCACTTCGGGCGGTTGGGGGCCAACTTCCGCATCGAGCTGGGCAACCCGATCAGCATCGTGGTGGGCCCGCTGCTGGCGGCCTCGCCGCACGTGGTGTACACGAACATCATCGAGGCGCTGCTGCGTTTCGTGATGGTTTCGCGCGGCCGCATGCTCCTGCACTCGGCGTGCGTCAGCGTCAACGGAGTCGGGGTCATGCTGTCGGCGCTGACCGACACGGGGAAGACCGCGACGGTGCTGCGGATCCTGCGCGACCACGGTGGACTGTTCCTCTCGGACGACATGACGCTGATCGACGCGTCCGGTGGCGCCGTCTGCTTCCCGAAGCCGCTGACCATCAGCGCGCACACGCTGCGCGCGGTCCAGGCCGAGGACCTCACCCCGGCCGAATGGCGTCGCCTGCAGCTGCAGAGCCGGCTGCACTCCAAGGGCGGCCGCTCGCTGGCGCTGATGCTGAGCCGGTTCAACGTGCCGATCATGGGCATCAACGCGATCACGCAGCGGCTCGTCCCGCCACCGAAGTACAGCGTCGACCGGCTCGTTCCGTGCCGCATTGGGACGGCGACCAAGGTCGAGGAGCTGTTCATCATCGAGCGCGGGGCGCCCCGGCTGACCGAGATGGACCGGGCCGAAGCGCTCGAGCGCATGATCCAGAACACCGATGACGCCTACGGATTCCCGCCGTTCAGGTACCTGGCGCCGGGCATCACCATCAACGGGTACGACTACAACGAGTTGCGGCGGCGGGAGCGCGAGATCCTCGCCGGATTCCTGTCGGGCGTGCGGACGAGGGTCCTGGCGTCGGACAACTTCGGCTGGGCCGACGAGATCCCGCGGCTCATCGCCCAGGACCGTGTCGACCTCAACGGTGCCCGTCCCGCCCCCGTGGGCGCGGTCTCCACGGTGCAGGCCTGGCCTCGCTGGAGCGAGCTGCCCGTACTGGTCGGAGCGGTCGGGTGAAGTTCGTGGCCAGCCTCAGCGTCACGGCCCTGCGGGCCGTGACGCTGAGGCCTGCCCAACGACGGCTCCCGTGGGCCGGTTCGGCGGTGCGACCGATGGTGCGGCGGCAGTCGCTCGTGGTCGCGCTGCCGCTGGTCGCGGTGCACCTGCTCGCCGGGGTGTTCCGGTTCTGGCAGCTCGACCACGTCGGGTTCAACAGCGACGAGGCGGTCTACGCCGGAACCGCGGCGTCGATCGCCGGCGACCCGGTGCGCAGCGAGATCTTCCCTATCTTCCGGGCCCACCCGGTGCTGTTTCAGATGCTGGTCTCGCTGACCTTCCACAATGGAGTCAGTGACTGGTCGGCCCGCGCGGTGTCGGCGCTGGCCGGAATCCTCACGGTCACGGTCACCTACCTGCTGGGGCGGCGTCTGTACGGCCATTACGCCGGCCTGGTCGCGGCGCTGTTTCTCGCGGTCATGCCCTACCACGTGGTGGTCACCCGGCAGGTCCTGCTCGACGGCCTGATGACGCTGGCGGCGATGGTCGTCCTGTACTGCATCGTGCGGTACGTGGAGACGGCCTCGCTGTACTGGATGCTCGCCGCCGGTGCGGCCATGGGTATCACGGTGATGGCCAAGGAGACGAGCCTTGTCCTGCTCGGCGGGTTGTACGCGTTCTTTGCGCTGACCCCCACGGTGCGCATCCGCCTGCGGCACGTGTTGCTCGCCGTCGGGGCCATGGGCTGCGTCGTGGCCGCCATACCGATCGTCCTGGCCAGTGCCAACCGCACCAGCACGGGCGGGCACTACATACTCTGGCAGATCCTCCGGCGACCGAACCACGAGATGCACTTCTACTTCACCGTGGTGCCCTGGGCGGTCGGTATCGGGGTGGTCATCGCGGCGGCGATTGGCTTGGTGTGGCTGCGCCGCCAGAACACCTGGCGGGAGCGGCTGCTGGTGTCGTGGGTGACCGTCCCCGTGGTCTTCTTCACGCTGTGGCCGGTCAAGGGCTACCAGTACCTCCTCCCGATCGCCCCGGTGCTGGCCGTGCTCGCCGCGCGGACGCTCGTACGCGTGCCGGATGCGCTGCGCCCCGCCAGCCCGCCGCCGGCCGAGGCCTCGAGGCTGAATGGCTCGAGCTCCCGACTTGTTGGTGGCCTGGCCTCGCGATTCAGTGGGCTGGCCGCGAGGTTCAACGGCCCGGTTTCGCAGTGGTCGGAGCTACGACGGAAGGCGTGGTTCCCGGCGGTGGTGACCGCGACGGTCGTGGCGCTGCTCGCGACCAGCCTGGCGGTTCCGACGTGGCGGCAGATCGCGCCGTCGACCAGCGGGACGTTCCTGGCCGGGACCGGCGGCCTGCCCGGTGGCCGCGAGGCCGGCCTCTGGGTCCGGGACAACGTCCCCGAGGGGGCGCAGCTGCTGACCATCGGGCCGTCGATGGCCAACGTCCTCATGTTCTACGGAGGCCGGCGCGCCTTCGCTTTGTCCGTCAGCCCGAATCCCGCGGCCCGAAACCCCTCGTACGTGCCGATTGAGAACCCGGATCGCGCGCTCCGCGAGGGTCAGTTCCAGTACATCGTCTGGGACTCGTACACCGCCAACCGGACGACGTTCTTCGCGGAGAAGGCAATGACGCTAGTCGAACGGTACCATGGCGTTCCCGTTTACACGGCGTCGGTGACCGTCGATGGGCCATCCGGCGAACCGGTGACCACGCCCGTGATCATCATCTATCGGGTGGGGGTGCCCTGATGCGCACTCTCCGCTCGCGGACCGGTCTGGTCGCGGTCGTGCTCGGCGTCGTCGGGGCTCTCCTGGCGCCGTCCGCGGCCAGTGCCACCTCCCCGGGGCAGACGCGGACACCAATCGAGCATTTCATATTCCTCATGCAAGGTGACCGGTCGTTCGACAACTACTTCGGCACCTTCCCCGGGGCGGACGGGATCCCTCAGGACGTGTGCATGCCCCGTGTGCTCGGCGGCGACGAGAGCGACTGCGTGAAGCCGTTCCCCTTGCACGGGACCGCGGTCGAGCGGCTGGGCGCCAGCGAGAGCGTGCTCGCCCACCAGGTCAACAACGGCCGGATGGACGGCTTCGTCGACGCGTACCGTCGTCAGGGGCGGGACGGCACCTCGGCGATGGGATACTACGACGAGCGGGACCTGGCGACCTACTGGGACATCGCCCGGCAGTACGTGCTCTTCGACCGGTTCTTCTCGTCGACGCCCCAGGGCATCCGGGTGAACCGGTCCTACTGGGTCGCGGCCGCCCCACCCGGTACGGATCCGTCGGACCCCGGAGCGTACGGCGACCAGCTCACCATCTTCGACCAGCTGACCGCCGCCGGCGTCAGCTGGAAGTTCTACGTCGAGAACTACGATCCGACGGAGACGTACCGGGCGGCGACGGACACCGACCCCGCGAGCCAGACCGTGCGCGTGCCCCTGCTCAACTACGCCCGCTTCCTCGACGACCCGGCGCTTCGGGCGAACATTGTCGATCTCGACGAGTACTACCGCGATCTGGAGCAGGGAACCCTTCCGGCTGTCGCCTACGTCGCCACCTCGGGCGCGAACGAGCGGTCGGCCGGCTCGATGGCGGCCGGCCAGAAGCTGGTCCGGACGATGCTCAACCGGCTCATGCTGAGCCGTTACTGGGAGAGCTCGGCGTTCCTGTGGTCATACGACGGCAGCGGCGGTTGGTACGACCACGTCGTGCCGCCGGTGATCGACGGCGTGCCGGCCGGCCTGCGGGTGCCCGCCGTCCTGGTGAGTCCGTACGCCCGGCGCGGGCACATCGACCACACCCAGCTGGATTACACCAGTGCATTGAAGTTTATCGAGTACAACTGGGACCTTCCGCCGCTGACCAGCCGCGACGCGACCGCCGAGAGCATCAGCGGCGCGTTCGACTTCACGGCGCCACCCCGCGCGCCCCGCATCATCGGGAACGGACCGGCCGTACCGGAGCTGCCGACCGGCAACACCGCGATGATCTACGGGTGGTACGGCGGGGCCCTCGTGTTCGCGGCGAGCCTCCTCGCCGTGGCGGCCTACCGGTCGCGACCGGCCGTGGCCGCCGACCGCCCCCGACCGGCCGTGGCCGCCCACCGCTCGCGAGCGCCCGAGGAGCAGCCGCGACGTAAACCGTCCGCCCGTACCGGTCCGTTCATAGCCCGTTCGCCGCTGGTGGACAAAGCGGATCGGGTGCCGTTGGCGGATAAAGTGAATCGGGTGCCGCAGGGGGTCAACCGATGAGGCGGTTGATGCGGCCGTTGGCGGCGCTCGTTGTCGGGGCTGTGGTCGCGGGCCTCGTCGGCCAGCCGGTCCACGCAGCGCCCGCCAACCCGGCCGTGGCCCAGCAACGACCGTGGGTCACGGTGACGGTGCAGACGGTGCCGGCCCTGCCGGGCGTTCGGATGCGCTTCGACCAGTGGTCGATGGTGACCAACGAGGACGGACGAGCGTCCGTGACCGTCGCGCACAACTTCGCGAGCCATACGCTCGAGCTCATCGACACCACGGTCACCGCGTCGGACCGTCGCTACGAGTTCGTCCGGTGGGCCGGCCAACGGGATCCGGATCAGGCCTTCCTCCCCACCCTCACCGGGCTGCCGACCCGGATGAACTACACGATCACCGCGGCGTACAGCGTGCACTTCCCGGTCACCACCACCTTCCGGGACGAGGAGGGCGAGGAGGTTCGGCCGGACGAGGTGACCTCCGTCCAGCTGCGCAGCGATGCGGGGAAGACCGTCGACCTGACCCCGGGTGAGACGACCTGGGTGCTCGGGGTGATGCCCTCGTACACGCGGGGCGTCGTCCACCTGTCCGACGTGTCGTACTCGGTGCACAGCGTGATCGTGCGAGGGTCCAATGTGGTCGACGCCGGCCGACTGAAGTTCGATCCGTCGGCGGGAAAGGATTTGGTCATCACCATTCCGTTCCACCGCCTGACGGTTCGGACCCGCGATGCGATGTTCGGCGGGCCGTCCGGATCGGCGGTCAAGGTCACCGGCCCCGACGGCGTGACGTACACCATCGGGCTCTGGGAGGACGGCACAACGGTGGTCCCGCGCCTGCCGCGCGGAAAGTACCTGCTCGACCTCCAGGGCGCGCACGGGATCGTCATGAGCCGGGAGGTCAGCATCTCCCGGGACATCGAGGTGGAGCTCGTCGTCGTCGGCTGGATCGATCTGGTCGTGGTCATCCTGTCCGGCCTGACGCTGGCCATCGGGCTGCTGCTCGTGGGCCGACCGCGCTGGCGGCGCGCCGTAGGGGCGGCCCTCCGCCGCATCGCCCGCCCGCTGGCGACCCGCGGGCCCCGGCCGGCGACCTCCAACCTGGCGTCGCGCCGGCTCACGGCGCCTCTGGTCCGTGGCTGGCTGGTCGTGCGGTCGTCCGTCCACCGCCTCATGCCGACCTGGTGGGTCCGGGTCGTGGTCGCGGTGGCGGCGTTGGGTGTGATCATCATGCTGCCGGAGGCCGCGCGGGCCAACCCGGCCACGGTCGCGGCGAAACCACCCGTGCCGGTCTTCGCCTACTACTACGCGTGGTTCAACACCACGTCCTGGGAGCGAGCCAAGACCGACTACCCGCTGCTCGGCCGGTACTCCAGCGACGACCCCGCCGTGGTGCGCCAGCACATTGAATGGGCCAAGAGCGCTGGAATCGATGGATTCATCGTCAGCTGGAAAGACACGGAAACCAACAACCGTCGCCTGCGCCTGCTGATGGTGATCGCCCGCGAGCTGGACTTCAAGCTCGCCATGATCTACCAGGGCCTGGACTTCGAGCGCAAGCCGCAGCCCGTCCAGCGGGTCGCGGCCGACTTCGTGACCTTCCGGGACGAGTTCGCCCCGGACCCCGTCTTCCACCGGGTGGATGGAAAGCCGCTGACCATCTGGAGCGGGACCTGGGCCTTCTCGTACGAGGAGATCGCCACGGTCACCGACGCGGTTCGGGACGAGCTGCTCGTGCTGGCCACCGAAAAGAACGTGGATGGTTATCGACGCATCGCTGATCTCGTCGACGGCGACGCCTACTACTGGTCCTCGGTGAACCCCGAGACCAACACGTACTACGACGAGAAGCTGCGGGATATGAGCGAGGCGATCCACGCCGACGGCAAGCTGTGGATCGCTCCGTTCGCGCCCGGATTCGACGCGCGGTTGGTCGGCGGTACGCGTGAGGTGCTGCGCAAGGATGGCGAGACGCTGCGCCGGGAGTACGCCGCCGCCGTGAACTCGTCGCCCGACCTGCTGGGGTTGATCAGCTGGAACGAGTTCAGCGAGAACACCCACGTCGAGCCCTCGGAGAAATACGGCACTCGATACCTGGACGTCCTGCGGGAACTGCGGGGGACGGCGGTGCCCGAGCCCACGTTCGCCGCTGATTCCAGCCAGACCGAGGCGTTCGCAATGATTTCGCAGTATTGGTCCAACATCATGGCTCTCGCCGCGTTTCCGCTGTTCCTCGTCGGTCTTACCGCTGTCGCCGCCCGGCGGCGCCGTCGCTACCATGCGACGACCGGCTCAGTGTCCCCATCACCTGGGACCCCCCAACCACCCGAGACCCCGCTCTCTGGAGGACCGATCTCATGAGCTCGCGATGGTTGCGGTCCGCGCTGGTCGCCGCGGCAGCCGTTCTCCTGACCGTGGCTGTCGGCAGGCCCGTTCACGCCGGGCTACCGGGGGCCAGCAGTACGCTGACCCGCGCGCCTTACCTGACCGACCTGACGGCCGGATCGATTCGCGTCAACTGGGCCACAACCACCCAGACCAGAGGGGTCGTCAAGTACGGGCCGTTGGGCGACTGCACCGCCAACAGCGTCCAGTCGCCGACCCTCGGTTTACCCATGACGATCAACGGGGTGCGGCAGTACCAGAATTCCGTGGCGTTGACCGGGCTGCAGGCCGGGACCACCTACTGTTACCGCGTCTACACCGGTGACTCCGCGGCCATCGACCTGTTGGGGTCCAATCCTTCCCCGCAGTTCACCACCTTGAGCGCGCCCGGTTCGACCGAACCGTTCAGCTTCGTGGTCTTCAGCGACTCGGGCGACACCACCAACAGCTCGGGCGACAACGACGGCTCCCTCAACCAGAATCAGGCGAGCGTGCACGCCCAGATCGCGGCCAGCGGCGCGCGGTTTGCGATTGCGACCGGTGACATCGTCCACCCGTCGGGCACGCCCACGAACTACGGCGATCTGAACCAGACCGGCCCCGACGTGAGCGCCTTCTTCGGTCCCCAGTACTGGGCGGTGCCGGGCCAGTCGGTCCCGCTCTACGTCGCCATGGGCAACCACGGCAGGAACGCGACGTTCCTGTCGACCTTCCCGCAGACGACGGTCGCGGCGGAATCAGGTGGCGTCAACGGAATGGTGAGCTACCCCTCGTACTTCGGCTCCGACCCGGGCGACTTCGCCGCGACGTATTACGCGTTCTCCATGGGTGGCGTCCGGTTCTACGTCCTCCAGGCGGCCTGGAATGACTCCAATGTGGGCAATGCCGACGGTGGCGCCTGCGGAAAGTACTGCAAGAAGTACCAGCTGGACTACGCGGCGCACTGGACAGTCGACTCGGCGCAGTACCAGTGGCTCGCGGCCGACCTGGCGGCCCACCCCGGCGGGCTCAAGTTCGCCTTCTTCCACTTCCCGCTCCGCTCCGACGACAAGAGCCAGCCGAGCTCGGTCTATCTGCAGAACACCCCGGGGAGTACGGGCAGCCTGGAGGAGCTTCTCCGCACGCACGGGGTGAACCTGGTCTTCAACGGACATTCGCACACGTACCAGCGGTTCGTCGCCCCACCCGGCGGCGTGCCGAGCTATGTCCTGGGCGGTGGCGGCGGGCGGCTCGTCTCGGTGGGTAACGCTCCCGGCGGGTGCTCCCCCATGAACGCGTACGCGCTCGGGTGGTCGTACAGCTCCGGGGGCTCCTCCTGCGGCGCCGCCAGCAAGCCGACCAGCCCGGCCCAGGTGCACCACTTTGTCAAGGTCACAGTGGACGGAACCACGGTCACCGTCACGCCGATCAACGCCCTGGGCCAGGCCTTCGACGTGGTGACGTACGACTTCACGCCGGACGCGGTTGCGCCGAGCGCACCCCGCAACCTCACGGCGACCAGGGTGACCGGCTCGAACCGGGTGAACCTGAACTGGACGGGAGCCACCGACAACATCGGCGTGGCGGCCTACGACATCTACCGTAACGGCGTCTGGCTGGCCACGCGGCCCGGCACGGCGCGCGCCTATGTGGACACGTCGGCGGACTCGGGCGCGAGCTACCTCTACGAGGTACGGGCCCGCGACCTGGCCGGCAACGCGACCGGTGCCACGGCGGCCGTCGGCAATCCCGACAGCGAGCCGCCCAGCGTGCCCACCAACGTACAGGCGCAGGCGACCGGTCCTACCAGCGTGAGCATCAGCTGGGACGCCTCGTCGGACAACGTGGGCGTGACCGGCTACACCGTCCGCCGGGATGGTCAGCCGGTGGCGACGACCAGTGACACGAGCTACGTCGATACCGGGCTCACCCCCGGCACCACCTACCAGTACACGGTCAGCGCGGCCGACGCGGCCGGGAACACCTCCCCGGCCAGCCAACCCGCGACCGCGACCACCGCTGCGGACACGACGCCGCCGAGCGCCCCGTCGGGGTTGACGGCGGCCGGGGTGACGGCGTCGTCGGTCACGTTGTCGTGGACGGCCTCGACGGACGATGTCGGGGTGGTCCGGTATGAGGTGCTCCGGGACGGGGTGCTGGTCGGGTCGAGTCCGTCCACGAGCTTCGTGGACACGACGGTGGCGCCGGAGACGACGTACTCGTACGTGGTGCGGGCGGTCGATGCCGGAGACAACACCGCGTCGAGTGACGCGTTGTCGGTGACGACGCCGGCGGCGGGGGTCCTGTTTGGTGATGGGTTTGAGTCGGGCGGTTTGGGCCAGTGGGAGACCGTCTCGGGTCTTGTGGTGCAGAGCGCGGTGGTGCGTTCGGGTGGGTTTGCGGTTCGGCAGACGAGTTCGGGGTCGGCGACGTATGCGTATAAGCATTTGCCGGGTACGTATGACGAGTTGTGGATCTCGGGTTGGGTCTACATCGCGAGTCACTCGACGTCGGTGAATTTGTTTGGGTTCCGGTCGTCGTCGGGTGGGTCGATTGTCAATGTGTATGTGGACAGTCGGGGTCTGTTGTCGTTGCGGAACAACGCTGGTGGGGTGACCACGTACAGCACGACGGTGGTGCCGGTGGGGTCGTGGCATTACGTGGTGTTGCATGCGGTGGTCAATGGTTCGTCCAGCAGCCTGGATGTGACGTTTGATGGTGTGGCTGTGCCTGAGTTGGCGTTGACCGGGCAGAACCTGGGGACCAAGCCGATCGCTCGGGTGCAGTTGGGGGAGACCTCGACCGGCCGGACCTACGATGTGATCATCGACGACCTGCTGGTTTCGACCACGCCGGTGGATGCCTCGGGTGGTGGGGGTACGCCGCCTGGTGACCCGCCGAGTGACCCGCCGGGTGAGCCGTCGGGGTTGTTTGGTGATGGGTTTGAGTCGGGCGGTTTGGGCCAGTGGGAGACCGTCTCGGGTCTTGTGGTGCAGAGCGCGGTGGTGCGTTCGGGTGGGTTTGCGGTTCGGCAGACGAGTTCGGGGTCGGCGACGTA
>Ga0065720_1020991_pt1 | contig 11923 bp, 15 predicted proteins | sample Thericmetagenome_FD_59107 | JGI IMG/M metagenome (GOLD analysis project Ga0065720, IMG submission 59107) | Thermophilic microbial communities from the Joint Bioenergy Institute, California, USA of rice/straw/compost enrichment - eDNA_2 v2... | ecosystem: Engineered > Solid waste > Grass >... | reverse complement strand
AAAAAAAAAAAAAAAAAAAAAAAAAAAAAAAAAAAAAAAAAAACTTTACACACAGCTGAGCGAGAGGACGTCAAATTGAACTTAGCATGTCTCTGTGGTTGTGCTTTCCTGTCGAGCCGCCTGCGCAACACCAAGGGGGACTGCCTGAATCCTCACCTAAATAAAGGCTTAGTATCTATCCTGGAGCCGACAGTTGCTAAAGAAGCTCGCGCCCGATTGCCGAGCGCGAAGCCTTGCGAGGAACTTCTGAACAGGAGATTGTCGGAGGTCTTGCCAGCAGCAAGCCTTTCCTTCGGTGAAGTGCTCGGCGCTGCACACTTTCATTTGAGCTGGGGAATCTGCTTATCACTACGTTCCTCGCTCCTAGGGAGGGTTCGCAGTGATGGAACTTGCCAAGCCAGAGTCTTGCAGGATCAAAGCTGGGAGAAACACCTGCGAGTACCCCTTTTGGAAGGGAATCCTGCAAGGCGCTAACAAACTGGGAACGGTCCTTGGGTATGGACCGGGACTTATGGCTTAACTGTGACTAGCCTGCTGCGAGCCTAGGGTAATTATAAGCAATTCCAGTATATTGACGCCCATTTGTTTGGACCCGCCTAGGAATTTGGCTGAGAAATACATCCACATCCCCGTCTCGGCAGCAGGAGCCAGCAAGCATGGAGCTTGCACATAAACCAAGACAGCTGTCTGTTGGTGTAGAGAACACCAAACACTTCTATTCTCAGCTCTTCCCGAACTAAGTTCTTCGAAAACCATGCGTGCTGGAACATTCTCTCACTGTATAAAAAAGTGACGATTCCGTAACCTCCTGAGGTGGGTTCGAAGGTAGCAAACAGGTTGTAAAACCTGTGAAACTGGGGTCCTCACACAGTAGAGTATATATGGTTTCCTGCGGTTACCAGTTTGTTGGTTGACCACTGCTTCTATTGCTGACTGAGGAGGCTTCATCGTGGCTCTGGGGATGAGCGATCCTATATATTATCTATCTATATCCGAGGGTTGTTGATATGCCTTGCCCTGGCATGTAAGTTATCACTGAGCACTTCCTCAATGATCAACAAATGTTTAGCCCGATTATCATCAGTATTTCCTTGGCGCTGATAGTTTTCCAGCCTCCTAGTTGGCTACCATCCTGGTCGTAACAGCTGTCTCTCACCGTAGGGTTGCGTTGTGATGGAGGCACGATCGCACGTGTGCCTGTGTCTGCTACCGCAGGCGACACTGATGAGGAATGAGCCGTTAATGATTAGGGGGACGACGTATTCAGTGCGAGGCGAAAGCGACTACTCCCAAGTCGTCTTCGATTTTGCAGCGTTCAGCATTGTCGTTGCAATGTGTATACGCCGTGTGCGGAGGGGGAAAGGGAACGAAAGATATTCAAGCCCGTTGTTGAAGGTGTTTAAATGAGCGCAGGTCATCCGCGATATCATCGAGATGTTACTGTTGCCCAGGACCTCAAAGCCTTGCCTCAGATCCAAAATGGACAAGATAGTTAAGCAGCTTCTGCCGTTTCTTTCAAGATGGAGTTTGTCGTGGTTCTCTCTCTGTCAGCCGCTGCTGTTTCGGCCGCCCCTGCGCCGCAGCCGACTTCTGTACGTGGAGACCAAGCTAACTTTCACCATTTCCTTCTGTCATTCTTTCCTTTTTTTTCCTTCTCATCTATTAGGGATTACTGGTTGGCAGAGTAACAGCACACATCCATGTATCCCAACCAAGTCGGCTGCTCAAACCTATCTCAACTCTCTAACTGTTGCCACTTCGTACGACGACGGGAATTACAACCGTAATTTATTCCCCCACTGGAACACTGTTAGCAGTACCTGGAATACTCGGTATGTCACCTTTGTTGCGGGAATAATTGGGCCGACGATGGTAGCATGTTGCAGAATGATGGTGGTAAGAGTGAACATGCAAAAAGCTCAAACCCGCAATTGGAGACTTGCATGGCGCAAGGCTGAAAGCAAGGTGGTGGGGCCAATCAAGTAAATGCTCCACTTTACTTCAGCCTTACGCATATTTGCTCGTTGCTCAGCTCCAACTGTCTTAAAAGCGATGAGCGCCACTTGTGGTTGTGTTTGCTACACTTCGCCTATCTGGGTCGCAAATGCCAAGCTCAAGGGTCCTGCTCTCCAATCTTTGATTCGTCACTAACTCTCGACTCAGCGAGAATATGCTCAAGCACGATGGCACCAATGTCGTGGCGAACTTGGCCTGCCAGGCTATTTCTGGCACCTGATACAGCCTGTATGATGGTGCGGCCTTGACTGCAGCCTCTGATGTCAATATCGATCATATGGTGCCCCTGAAGAATGCTTGGACTGTAGGTCTCTCAAAACTTAAAAAATGTGATGGTCGTGATGTGTCCCGCTTAGACCCTGATAGTTATCGCATGTACAGTTTGGCGCCAACACCAGGTTATCCTCGAAGCGGACATGTTTTGCCAACGACATTAACAGCCCGCAGCTCTGAGCTGCTACTGATAGCGGCAACCAGTCCAAGAGCAACAAGACCCCTGGCAAGTGGAAGCCTCCTCTCACCTCGTTCTACTGCACCTATGCCGAGAGCTGGATCACGGTCAAGTATAACCACAATCTGATTATCACCTCTGCGATATCAGGATGTGATACGGTTGTGTGCCTGCTGAAGCGGGCTTCTGCCCCACTATGCGGGGTGCCTAGTTTGGAGGGGCACTGGGCCTCACTTGAACTGCTTGCGCTTCAAACTTAACGTACGAAAATGTTTAGCTTTTCTTGAACACCCCTTATGCATGCTGTTACATTTAAGGTGCATGTTTCATGTTCTCATCAAAAAAACTACATCTATGCCTGCAAAGTCTCCTCTATAATCTTCACTTTTGTTAGCGGATGCCCAGAGATAGGGCGGGGCTTGAAGGCTGCTGCTTGCATGGATTGTGCAAACGTCTTGATTTGTCCAACTCTTCTGCAGGACTGTGCCCAGCGCATACTGGGGGAAATGCGGGGATTTGCCTCTCAGACTTGCTCCAATCCAAAGAGCTGACGTTTTAAGGAAGATGTTTTGGATGCGCCCAACCTGCAAAACGGAGTTATGTTGTGGATGGCTTGTCATCACATTGTTGGTGTTCGAGCACGCCCAGTTGCGGCATTTCTGCAGCTGTGTGGGCAGTTTCAAGGATTAGTCGCTAGCAGCAGGGGTTTCAAGGCTCTGAATGATAGCAATTGATCTCCAGACACTGCAATGGTCATGTCTCGTTAACAAGACATCCAGCTTTCAGGCCATCTGGAGCATGAGATCACAATCTTATAAACATTTGCTCAAATGAGAAAAGAGAAAAGGAAAGAAAGAAAGAGAAAGAGAGGAAAAAGAAGAAGAAAAGAATAACAAAGAAAATCCTGTATAGTGCTTGGATAGGGCAGACCTCAAAGGAAAAATAGGAAGTAAAATAAAGGGGTATGTTAGTCTCGTATGATCCAGCCATGTGTTCCCGTTAGCTCCGTTCTTTCAAAAACCTCAGAGCCGAAAACCTATTGTAGTAAGATGTATGTGGTTTAACGAACAGAAGACGGATGTGACTGTCTCAAACAGGCCAAAGGCAGGAGCAGGGAACACAGAAGTGCATCACAAACCAGGACCATAAATGCTATCGCACAAACTCATCAATTCAGCTCATCTACTAGCTGCGAGTCTCGAACAACTCAAAAGCTTGGCCACATATAGCCAATTTTTCTGCCTTCAACCCAAGCGATGATACTACCCAGAGTTCCAAAAATCCGAACTACAGGTGTTGAGCCATACATTCCAATTGTATATAGTTTCCCCATATTATATCTCAGAGAAGAGGGGAAAAGGAAAAATAGTGCCGGTATCCCAATGCTTAGTTGAACGGCAAACCAGACAAGGATACAGAAAAAAAAAAAGAGCAAAAGAACCCAGTCTATTCCACCACCTGTCAACCTCAAGCTCAACCCCTCTTTGTTTTACACAACCGGTGCGGCCCTCTTGACATTCTCAGTAGCCTCGCTCTCATAATTTTTTGAAGTTCTCCAGGAACAGCTTGCCGAGCTTCCAGACCTCAGTCTCGAAGCTCTGGGCACCAGTAGTCCAGGCATTCTTGGGGTTGAGTAGTTCCAAGGGCACACCAGGCCAAGTCTTGGGCACCTGGAGGTTGAAGAAGTCATAGGTCTCGTGCTCGACCTTGGCCAGCTCGCCCGAGTGGATGGCGTCAAGGATGGCACGAGTGGACTTGAGCGGGCAGCGCTTGCAGACTCAGCCGGTGTTGAGCAGCCAGGCGTTTGCGTTGTGCTGCTCGATCTTGTCGGTAGACCGCTTGGTGATGGTCGGTTCCAGCCGATAGCAGGTAGTTTAGCATCAGCATAGCTCTGCCCGCCTGGATGTAGTGATGATTGTACTGCTGCGCTTTCCAAAGTGGGATGGATACCCCGGAAAAGACTGTCATCTGGTTCGAGTGAATCTGGCGGCGAACTCTTTAGGGACCAGTAACAAGTCTTGATGTCTTTCCTCATGTGTTTTTCTAAGTGGCACATCCCTTCCTGTTGCCGACAAAAAAAATTCAGAGCTCGAACATGATTAAACCCGGCCAAGCGGATAAGTTACGATATATCGCTGCGACGGAGTGCCAGGTGACCGGTTGCGTGAATGCATCCGGCCTGAACACCCACCACCCGACAGCTGTGCTCGGCAACCGTTCCATCCTGGCGAAAGTTTCTTCATCAATTATACATCCATGATCAGGTGGGCCAACTCCCTTAAACATTGTTTCCCTCCAAAATGACATCGCGCCTTTCCAATGGTCCTTGTCTTCAGCAAGTAGATAGGCCAGTTCTTCCCGCGATCCCGGGGTAAAGTTTCTTATCCGTAGCGAACTGGCATCAGTCCAATCAACGGAAGGACATATGTAGAAATCGAAACTCTGTCGTTTGGCTCGTTCCTCAATGCCAAAGGCTCGCTCGATATTCTTCCAGTCAACGGCATATCCAGCTGGGTTGTGGTGGAAAAATACTTGGGTGAGATCATGTTCAACTCCTGGTCTTGGATCAGCCTCAAACCAACGAAATCCCCCAGTTGGGGATCCCGAGCGGACGACTCGGACAGGGTAAGTATGGGCAAAATGGAGCGATGTCGGGCTTAGCCGCGTCATCAACTCGGTCCACCCCCTGAAGTGATAGTAAAACCTTACAACAAAGAACAAGGACCGGAGATGGTTTAGTAGGATATCTCGAAAAGAAGCTGCCGCAATAGGATGAAGTTTATCAGGAGTCAAGCTAGCAGGGCAGGACACTGGCACTTCCTGATCAGTCGCTGGGTCTTTTTCAAAATGATAACCAGGAAAGAAGTGCCAATGGTGTTCTTTGAGAGCAAGATGGGCAATGCTATTGATTGAAATCAGCTTGAACTGTAACCCAATCACTTGTGTCCGAAACTTGGGAGATCTTACCCCTGATCCAGAGGATCATAAGCCTTGACATCGTGTAGAAAGGCAACGAATAGCCGGTAATGCTGGGTTTTAGACAAAGGAGGCCCTGACCAGTCTTGTTGCAAGTAAATTATATCGTAGTCGGGGTTTAAGTACAGGATGTCAACCCCGTCTGGGTGAGGAAGTGGAAGGCGCACACGGTAAAACGAAAGTGCCACCTCCCGAGCTTCGTGATTGACGGCAAAAAGAGGACTGGGCACCGTAGGGTGTTGACCATAACCTAGGCGCAACCAATAGCCGTCACCGCTGATGATACGACCTAGTTCATTTCGCTTTGTATAAGAGCGTGTGTCTGAGGCTGCGTCGAAATCCTCTGGCTCCTGGATGGCTGGATATATTACCAAATCAATCATGCGGTACCGTTCGAGGGTTGAACGCCATATCTTGATGCGTAACTCTGTGGGTAGAGAGGAGAACTGTGGCCAGGATGCAAATGGTAGGCCGTTGACGCTCTCATATTTGAGGTAGGCGTTGTTGAAAAGCTTGATGGGGACTGTCCGCATCTTCCCAGGCTGGTTCCAGTCGGGAATGGTAACATGTTGCTCCACACCATCGATGCTGTCTAAGAAAAGGGGACGCGGTGTCATTTTTTTTCTGTTCTTTTTTGTTCTTTTTTTTTTTTTTTGAGGAGAGATATTTGTTTTGGGGAGAGGTCGAGCCTTGGTATTCTCACACAAACACTGGTCAAGTGCTTGAGCACATAATATATAGACATATCACATCGAGTATGCTTCAAGCTGCAGTCTCAAGGAACATTGGGTGCCTGGCAGGCTTACAGTAGGCAGGTGGGGCTTTTTCAGCCTTCCATTGGCTGATGTTTCCGCTACGGCCGCAGGAACAAACACGGGGACATCAGTGGCAATTTCATGCAAGGTTGAGCATCAGCAGCCTAGGCCATTTATTGCTACCTGGCCCTTTTCCCGACTTCTATGATTCTAACACTTCTTGGATCACACCAACCACAGATCATTGCAATATGGCTTTTTACTCCAGGTATTTTCCCAAGCTTTGTGTACCTTATTCGAGAGCATGACCTCAAGGTTTGGGGGATAGCTCCTCAGTCTACCGAACTTGTTGGATGTATAAAAAAGATGTAATGGGGATAGGATTATTTACTTGGTCATTGCCCTACAGAACACGCGGCCTTGAGGATCTGTCAAGCACAATGAGGTGCTGCAGAATAACTACGCTCTGCCTTCTAAACTACACACGCGCGAGGGCGGATGAGCATGGCTCTTATAAAAGGTCAATCGTGCACCTGACCTTAGTGGAGCCGGGGCTGACCGAGGTAGGGGTCAGCGGTGACCACACCGTGGTCACTTGCAGCTAACAGGACTCAAAGCTCAACATATCTGACGTGAAGCCTGATGAGGTGTTAAAGGAGGAGATTTTGGCACTCAAGGATCCCGTCTCCGAAAAACCTTCCTATTTCTCCAGTGCTGTGATGATCGGGTTCCTTGACAAGCGAAGAAAAAAAAAAAACTCACAAACGGTCATTAGTTAAGGCAAATACTCATCTTGAAATCTTTGTCAATAAGCTGAGAAGGGCTTCCCCGGTCCCCAATGGATATGGGTTTGATATGTGAATGCGGGATAGAACTAAACAGTTCACTGAAGCGTGGTCACACAACACTTTTCATGCAACAGCTAGCCCCGGGGGTAGAGTCTGGGCAAATGCCTTCCCCTGGCTCAAGATCCCTAACAATTGCAGTGCTTTGGCTATGCACATGTCGCCATCTCTCACCTCTAGAAGCGATTCAGTACCAGGCTTTGGCAACAACAGTCAGGAAGACCACAGGGGGGAAGTCAGGTCATCCACGTGTGCTACTCAAAACTAATTGTTTTTCTCGATATAGTTTTCCTCAATACAGTTCTGTAAGACCTCCCACAAATGACAACAAAAGATTCCTCTCCTCATGGGAGTAAGAAGACGAGCGGTAAACGAGGCAAGTTGCATCGGCAGGCCAGTCTCGCTAAGATCCAACCCCGCAAAGATCTCTGTCCTACCTTCGCTTAGAGACCCATGATATACTCAACTTGAGTAGATGGAATGGAAATAAGGCGGATTGTTCAAAGTCCCTGTCAGGAATTGTGTTATGGTTCAATTATATAGTTCCATCAATCGTTGTTACTTGTTGCCAGTGCGAATCCGATACTCGGTGCTAATCCTTGAGCCGGCGCCCGCAAAGCAACAGCCTGGTTCAATGCCGACAGTTCGTGTAGGTTACTGAAGTTAACGGGCCTTAAATGCGGTTAGGTTGATTAATGGGTCAACCCTAGACTGCGTAAGTTGCATCTTTGGTGATAGGGATAAGGGTCTGTTAGCCAAGTGTTGTACCAGGCCGCTCACTTTAGGCTTACACTGGTCTGAGCTGGTGGTGGCTTTAGGAGTTGTGTCGATCAGACAACCATTTTCTCAAAGGCCAACAATTGAAGCTCATGAACTATACTCTAGAGGTGTCAGTCGATGTTGATAATGAGCAATTCTCTGCACTCACTAGCTATGGAAGAATGACATCAGGATTGGCACTATGATGGCCAACAAGTCTGCATTTCAGATGGCCTGATTAATCAAGGCCACCTCCTTTACATGGTCTTGGACAACCGGACGACCATGGCCAACAGGTCGAAGGATCTGGACCAATGTGTGACAGGGTGGCACTCAACCACTGATGTACCCACCCGCCGCCTACGCCCTATGCTTGCTCAGCTGACGTTTGAAGGTTAGCCAATAAACACCACCCGGGTTGCCCATGGCATCCTACAGTAGTGGGATCAATTCAAGATGTCATCGTTGCTGAACCAAAGACGATATTGGCGAAGAAAACGACCATTCCCGAGGCCGCTTTCGATGGTTTCATGACAATGCTCAGCAACCGTGTTAGACCCGATGCTGAAACACCATCATCTCACTTTCAGCCGTCAAGGATATGGAGGATGACAGGTTCATAGTGTAATGACACTTGAAAATCTTTCAGCAGAATAGGTACCTAGGATCTTGATGTAGAGAGTCTCTGGACTATATAATGCAGATCTCCCATTCATCAAAAGAATGCTGTGGCAGCATCAATAACTTGAATACAGAGAGGATTAAGAAATTTTGTGGTTTCAGTTGCACAACAAAGTCTTACACCTACCATATTCACGTTCGCGGTATAATTGGAGACACGACGGCGCAGATTGATATTCGCTTTCGGTCTGAACATGGCTTCAACAGGCTCAACACCAGGTGTACCACATCGTGCACCTAATGAATCTGAGAGTGTGGTCTTCGTCAATATTAATAAGGTGAAATCTGCTAAACAGAACCAGGATATCTACACGATGGCGCTGTTTACCTGCGTTGGTATTATTGCATATGGCAAGCCAGCACCAGATGGAACGAACAAAGTACTGGCTCATTCTCAGCCAACGACATTTTGAAGCTAAATAAGTTGGAAGATTTCGAAAGACAACTAGCAAACTCTCGAATCATCCCAACAGCCATTGTTGCCAGTCTTCCATCTCGCTCTCTCTATAATTGTGTCCCGGATGCACAGTTGGAACCAGGCGCTGCAATGACATCCGGACAACCAGTCGATCAATCAATCAAACAGCAAATTGCAGAGCAGAAGCGAATGTGGACCCAAATAATTGCAGATCAAAACCAGAGGGTCGAATATTTTGTGAGGACGCTCGGAAACAAACATGAGGCCAGTGTGAGAGTGATAGAGCGAGAGAAAACACTGGGCACATGCATGGGTGCCGCACCGTGGCCTTTGGAGACCATTTATGCCACACGGAGTCCCAATGGCAAAGTATTTGTGGATGGCAAACTTGTTGGTACGATTCCTGATCCGATTCCAGGTTTCATAAGCACGTCTTCCGGTGGGCGCGATGCTACTCCAGGTTCTGGCAGCTATGGGGGCGGTTCTTACGACTACACGCCAGGCATACAAAGCGGCCAGCTGTCAAACATCGGGGCGAGCTACCTGAAGACAGGCATGGGCGGAGAGTATGGGGGCGCTGGTACCCCAGGAGGATACAGCAATTCCCAACGTGGCAGCAGCAACAATCAAGGTGGCCGAGGAGGGCGACTCGTCCCCGACAAGGCCGTTGTGCCTGCAGCCACAAACAAAGTTACTGCCACGAAAGCTACGAAAAAGCCTGGTGCTAGCAATGACCTCGCTGCTGGGCTCGCAAACTTGAAGCTTGCGCCGTCTCACTCGCCTGGCAGCGCCAAGGCAAAACCTCTGTCTCCAGTGGCCAACGGTGCTTCAGGCTCAGCTGCTCTCGCGAAGAAGATTCCGCCCGAAGCCAGCAAGGGCGCAGCGTCTGGGAGCGCAAAGGTTAGTGCTGCAGGCAGCAGCGCCTCCTCTTCGAAGAAAATCCGTCGTTGATGGCCCGTGAGTCGTTCGGAGAGGGCGGGCCCTTGACTCCGACGTTGTCTTCCACGTCCTGACTACATTACAGTGCCGCTGGCCGGTCCTATACATCATTCGGCTATTAGATACGATATCGGATGGGTTGAGTGTTGGTGTGGCGTTAAGGGGCACTTGACAGGTGTCACACCGACGGAGATAGCGACTCATCAGCGAGTCGAATTTGAGAAGCTGAGAGTTGAAGTGGGCCCTCCCCAGTCGCTCGTTAGTATTAGGCACTCTATGCAGCTAGATGAGAATATAACGGCTCGACCGGTTTTCCAGATCTTTTCTCAAGTGATAAATTGACAATTGTTAAGTTGACCTATCCTGCCCAAAGCCGCAACGAAGGGCAAGCCTGTCAAGACCCGGAAATATCTACATTTCTCAGCATTTAGGCTATTGGAACGCCAGACCTTAGAAGCATGAAGAGATAGATACTTCGTGACGAATATTGCCCTAGCATAGGAGCACGGAGGAACAGGGGCAAGGGGGCTGGTCATGTGTCTGAGGACTGGACGTACCGCACTAATTCCCACGGTTAACGTGGACCGGCCTGTCAGCTCTTTGCCTTCTCTAACGTCTTCAAGCTTTTCTATTAACACCTTATTCATCGCCCGCAACCGCGTCGTCATGTTCTTCTGCCACGCCGAGATTCTCTCGTCCACTGAAAATCCCCCTCCCTTAGGAGCGTTCGGTTGTGTCCGAACCGGGGCAGCTGTTGTCGTAGCTGAACGGTGTGCACCGTTTCCTGCTGTGACAACACAGAGGTCTTGATGGGCTGGTGTTGCTGGTACGGATGTCGTTAGCGTTGCCCTACTCATTTGTATCTTCCCCCCCGCCGCCAGCGCAGCAACATAACTAGGATTCAACGACGCCGGCACGGGCTTGGTCACCGTCTCGGGTGCTGTCGGAGTCTCCGACGCCGTCATATCCGTCTGCCCGATCCCAGAAGGCTGCCCGATCCCTATGCCCGGCAGGCTTAAACATCGGCGCTGGCATAACCTTGACACTCTCACCCCCGACGGCGGGATTCCGAGACGAACACTTCCATGCCTGCCTGTAGTACCAACAATTGGCGCACGCTTCCCCCGTGCTCTTAAGAGTGTGCCCATCATCTTGCACGCGCACACACTCCGTGTAAATGGTGTCCGACCCTTATAAGGCAGCGATCACAGCGTTTATCCGCAGGCATGAGGTCACCCGAGGTTTGCATGAGTAAGGAAAAGACATTTTGTAGATGAGCATCGTTGAAGGATTTGTCCTAGACGAGGATGGGGAGACGTTTTACCGGGCGGAGGGCGTGTTGGATTGGCCGCGGTTCGGGTGGGAGTTGGGGAAAATTTGGTGGTAAGATTCGATGGCGGCTGCGGGGAGTCAGCGCCTAGGTACTCATGACTGAGTGAGTTTGAAGGAAACTCACTTTTTGGGAAGCGTGGGAAGGTTGATGATGTATAAGCCAGGGGTGATTCTTCTGGGACGGTGAATTTCTGCTTCACATATCCTGTCCGAGCCGGCTGGTCATCTTCGTCGTCAACCACATCTTCATCCCCCCCTTTGCCTTCATCTTCTTTCTTACTCCGAACTATTGGACTCTGTCCAAGAAATCTTTGCTGGGTAACAGCCATTATCACCACTAGGAGATCCTTCCCTCTTGGCACCCCCAGGCCGGTTCTATGTTTGGCTGGAATTGCTCGTTTCCACCTGGGAGCCTGTTGGCATATTCGAAATGGTCTGAACAGACTCGGAGTCGGAGTCATCCTCGTACTGAGAGCCAGCTTCTGAGTCGGACTGTGGATGCAAAGGAGGAGGCATTGTAATGCGTGTTCTGCGGATACGAGAATGGCTTTTTTTTTTTCTTATATCGGATTTTTGTCTTCGATTGTGAGCTTCAAGTTTCCCAACCCTAAGACGTATGATGAGGAGATGAGACGGAAAGTCGAGTTTACTGGTGTAAATGTTGTCTTGACGAGCTGAAGAGGTGGCTAATCACAGGACAAACTGTACAAGATGAAAAGGTAGAATATTGAACGAATTCCCCCCCCCCCCC
>Ga0065720_1020988_pt1 | contig 11942 bp, 7 predicted proteins | sample Thericmetagenome_FD_59107 | JGI IMG/M metagenome (GOLD analysis project Ga0065720, IMG submission 59107) | Thermophilic microbial communities from the Joint Bioenergy Institute, California, USA of rice/straw/compost enrichment - eDNA_2 v2... | ecosystem: Engineered > Solid waste > Grass >... | reverse complement strand
GGGAGGAGTCAGAGAGAAGTTTCTACTGTGTAAGAGGCTCAACAAAGCATGAAGATTTGTAGCAATTGCACAGAACACAAACCACAGAATCAAGACAACGTCGTCCTTGGCAAGACAGAACAACATAACTTAAAGCAAAGACAACCAGAACAAGACAGTGCGACAGGCTTCCTTTCCTGTCTGTTCACCTGGATCTGGGCAAAGTTCGGTTGCATCACCATCACAACACCAACGCACTGCAACGTTGAACGATGGCCGGCTCCATCATCAATGCCAAGGTGGATAGAGCCAGAGTGATTGGCCCAGGCCAGCGTGACGGATGGAGCAGCCAAGAGGGCCAAGAGCTGCAGAGGTCCTGTAGCCTGAAATTATGTCATTCAGCTGCGCAAGCGCTTGTCCTTGTCTTGCCTTTCCGGCAGAGCCCAATGTTGTCAATTGGGATTAGTATACTTTTTTTTCTGAGTCGGGCTTTGGTGCGGATAGTATGGTGGTCCCCAGATGGGGGATCGGGGCTGAGGCTATGTTATTTCTTGGCAGGGTCGTGGGGAGATTTGAGGGAGTTGGGGCAGAATTATTCGAGTAACAGAAGGGTTAGGGTTGACTACGTAAGGTTGCAGGACCTTCTAAAGGTTACCCCTGACCCGATCGGACGATGCGAGTTGCCCGGCCAGTGTTCGATTTGGGTTTACACAGTAACCCTGGTATTTCCGCCAGCCCGGTCTCCTCGCTGACCTTTTTTTTTTTTCAAAAACAGAGAAAATAAAATTGAACAGAAAGAGTTGACATCAAGAGACAGGATAATCAGGCTGCAGGGAAAAAAAATCAGGACTTGCGGGTTCCATTCTGCGTAAGCTGCCAATATATTGACGCATCCGCTCGGAGGGGGATTAAGAAAAATTGCCATGGTGATCAACTGACTGGTCTGCCAGGCAGACGCGTACTGGGCATTATTCTCATGCTATTCAAGCCACCTCTCGTGTTAGGACTAGTGTAGCTGGGCTCCAGATGGCTGGGTTTCGAGAGGATCCAGTCAGGTCGTCAGCCCTATTGCATTCATCAAGCCGTCAGCGTCCGCTACATGTGCTGCTGTTACTATGCTCTTCGAGTCGTGCTGCAGATGCTAGCGCTGCAGCCTTGTCAGCAAATAACAGTAACAGCGCACAACAGCACACACGATAGCGTTCAGCATCATGCAACTGTCGTGACGGTCAAGGTGGGTGTGTTGAGGCCAGGCCAGCCGCACCAGCCGAGCGCCGGGGGTGCCGGGGTGCCGTGATGGGGTGTTGCCACGTGTGGTCGCCAAGGCCGACGAAAGGAGCACCGTGGGAATATACGAGGAACTCGGGAGCTGGCCACCGTGCTTAGTGTACACAGCACGCTTCCTGTACTGCGGGATTGTGCCCCTGGTATCGCCAAGCCGCCAATGTCGCAACTGTAGCTAGGCTGTCGGCTGGTATGAAAAATAATATAATATAGGGATGCCGGCCATATCCCCCTCCCGTCCCGGGGTCTGGTTCTTCTCACCATCCGCCGTGTCTTTCGTTAGAGTCTACAAATTACGGCGATGAGGCCATACAATATCAATGGGTCGGCGGCGGTCTGGCTGGCCATGCTGGCTGGCCGCGCTGCCGCCGCGTGCTCGTCGAATCTTGTGATTGACAACTTTAGCAACTCGAATACCAACAACCTGGGCTGGTGGAGAGGAGGTGAGTCCGAGTCTCTTTTCCATGTTCTCAGTCATGGACGAAGCTAACATTCACAGACGACGGCTCGATGACGTCGCTCTCCATCTCCAATGGCAAGGTCACCTTCAAGCCCAAGAGCGGCTCGTACTTCTACGAGTCCTTCGACTGCCAGGCCGCGTCGTCCAACGGCTACACCGGCGTGCAGTTCACCATCCAGGGCCCGGCCGGCGGCGGCGTCGCCGTCGAGCTGCAGTACAAGAGCCAGTGCGACGGCAACCGCAACAACTACCAGAGCGCCTGGTACTGGGTGTCGGGTCTGACTGGCCAGACCCAGACGATTACCATCCCTTGGAGCAGCTGGAGCGGCGCCAACGGCAACGCCATCGTCGGCCTGGTCTGGTCCGGCTTCTCGTCGACCAGCTCCTCCTGGAGTCTTGACGACATTGCCCTGACCTGCAGCAGCGGTGGCGGTGGCTCGACCCCGGTCCCGACTACGCTGTCGACCTCGACCAGAACGTCGACGACCTCTAGCACTCGCACCTCGACCTCTAGCACGCGCACCTCGACCTCTACGACTCGGACTAGCACCTCGACCACTCGGACTAGCACTTCGTCCTCCGCTGCGCCCACTGGGACTTGCTCGCACCTTGTGGTCGACGACTGGACATCGCAGTCTCGGCTGACCTTCCTCGGCTACAATGCTCTGGGCGCCAGCTCCAGCGACGACGGCACCATGAACTCGGTGACCGTCTCCAACAACCGGCTGACCCTGGTGCCAAAGAACACGGCGTCGTACTTCTACAGCCAGTTCAACTGCGTCAGCGCGACGAACGTGTACGGCGGTCTCGTCTTCCGCGTGCGCGCTAACGCCGGGTCGTCGTTCTCGATTACCCTGAAGAGCTTCAGCAACACCTGCGGCGGCTCCTTGAGGCAGGTGACTCGCACCACTACTCAACTGGGCTGGACCTTCGACGGCACCGAGAAGGTCTACTCCTTCCCATGGTCGGCCTTCCCCAACATCGACACGGCCCGTCTCAATGAGATCTACATCTCGGGCCTGTCCAGCTCCATCCGCCTCGGCCCGATCGCCTTCTACTGCGGCAACACGCCGACCGAGTATACGGTTCCGTCACCGTCAACCACCTATACCGACATCACGGTGACGACCACCTCCTACCCGACCCCGACCGCCAGCAGCCTGGTCATCGACGAGTTCACCAACGCCAACACCAACTCCCTGGGCCAATGGCACGGTGCGGACGACGGCATGGCCCTGACCTTCGGCAACCGCCAGCTGCGCATCCAAACCAACTCGTCCGACCTCTCCTTCTACACAACCTTCACCACGACCTGCCTCGACCTGACCTCCTGGCGCGGCGGCTACCTGCACATCGCCTACTCTGGCAACACCAAGTTCTCCGTCGCCCTCCAGCAGCACAATTCTGCCTGCGACAGCTCCATTGCTCCTTTCCCCGAGACATGGGACAGCGTTGAGGCTGAGCGGTATGCGAAGAATGGCCATATTTACATCCCCCTCAACCACTTCGACATCAACTTCCAGCGCGTCATCGCCGTTGCCCTGAAGGGCTTCTACACCGCGGACCCCGTGACCCTTACCAAGATCGAGTTCGTCCGCAACCTCCCCAGCAACTGGGGCTCCGTCGCCCCCAAACTCGCCTCCGGCCGTTACGTGTTTGCCTGCACGCGCCCTAACTCCTTCGCCTTCGCCATCGACGACGGTGATCCGGTCTTCACCAAGCGCGTCATGGATATCATCAACGACGCCGGCATCACCGTCACTTTCTTCACCGTCGGCCTGCCCCTCCTCGACTACAGCAATGGTCTTGCGGCGCAGTACGCGGCCATGGCGGCTAAGGGCCACCAGATCGCCCTGCACAGCTTCACCCACCCCCCGATGGAAGGATTGCCTTCTACCGCGGCCATCGACTGGGAGTACGTCAACATGATTGGTGCCGTCCGCCAGGCCTTCAACAACACCGTCCCCATCACTCCTTACTTCCGTCCTCCCTTCGGCACGGAGGGTGCGCGCATGCGCCAGCGTCTGGCTGCCGTCCTCCAGGAGCCGGAGCCGTACCTCGTCGGATGGAGCGTGGACGTGGAGGATTGGTTGTGGGCGTGGAGCAGTACCCCCGAGAAGCAGCTGGAGGCGTTCCAGCGGGATTTCGCGAAGGGCGGGAACCTGCTGGTGATGCATTACCTGCATGAGAGTACCGTAAACATTTTGCCTCAGATGATTAACATTGTGAAGGCGAGCGGGAAGCAGATTATGCGGGTGGATCAGTGCTTGCAGGATCCGGCGGCGCCTCCGCTTTAAGGAAGGTTAGTAGTAGGGTAGATGTTTTGTAGGAAGAAAGGGAGGAGAAGGATGTTAATGGGTTTTGAATGTAGATGGGTTGGGCAACGTGAATATTTGGTCAAGTCTGCTTTGTTTAATTAGTGGCTTTTGTTTTGAGAGCAAGTAATATTTCCATCGCATTCGTCCAGTCCATCCATCTCTGCTCAAGCAGGAATATAATTCTATGTCATCGTGATGTCGTTCGTACATAAGTGACCTAGCATACAATATGACAATAACCCAGATAATAACTCCGAACGCCGTAGACATTAGAAGTTCTTTTCTTTTCTTTGACAGAAAAAAAAAAAAACAACTAGACGGAGAGGGAAATTATTAAAACTCCTCGACGGCACAGTTGGGATGCAGCACATACACCACCTTCTGCGCCTGCGCCGAGCTGCCTTCGCCTGCATTGTCCTCGTCGTCGGCTGTCATTCCCTGACCACGGATCTCCATGAGAATGTTGTCCTGGCTGCTGTTAGCCTTGTCCTTAACATCAAGTAAAGCAGCAAAAGAAAATACAAAAATATCCAAAAATTGTGTGGGTGTGTCTGTCTGTCTGTCTGTCTGTCTGTCTGTGTGTGTGTGTGTGTGTGTGTGTGTGATTGGGAGAGGAAAGGGAGGGGGGGAGGGGGGCGCTCACCTTGACCATCTTCTTCAAAACCTTCCTTGCCAGAGCTTTCTCTGCATGGTACTCCTCCTCACTTTGAATCTCACTCTCCTTCTGCTCAAGGTACCACTCGACTAGCGCATCCGCCTCGACACCCTCTCCTGCCCCTGAGGCCTCGTCCTCTGCCACCCGCTGCACCAGCACGTTCACCATGCTGATGTACTTGTCGTACGAAATCGTCTGCTTCTTGCTCTGCCGCTGTTGACCCTCGGTCTGAGCAGGCGGCTCATCCGCCATCGCCTGGTCGCCATCCCCGTCCGTAATAGGCGCCTCGCCGGCCGCGGCGGCAGCTGCCTGCCGGAGGGCGTCTTGAGAGTCTTCAGGCTCCTCGTCTTCAACTTCCACATCGTCGTGCTCGACAGAGATAATACTCTGCCTCAACAAATGATACGCCTCGTTGACAAATTCTGGCGTGATATCCTCGACACAGTTGGCCTTGGCTATCGCCTCGCTCAGGCGGATCATACTCTCCAGCTGGCGCACAGTAATCCGGTAGCTATTCCGCCCCGCACCCCCTTGGGCATCGTCCGCGCGCAAGTCCTTGTACCGCTGCACGAGGACTTCCTTAGCCTCGTCGGTGAATTCGGGGCGGAAGGTTCGCGCAAAGCGGATGTACCGCTGCAGTTGTTCCGTCGAGAACTCAGGTTGCACGGCGTTATCCCTGTGCTGGTGGATTGCGACGATGTGCTCTGCCAGATGACGATCCACCTGCTCATTACACTCATCCAGAATCACAAAGAACAGGTCGAAGCGTGACATAATCGGCGCCGACATATTGATATTCGCCCTCAACGTCGTCTTCCGATTATACCGTCCCCCAACCGGATTCGCGGCCGCCAAAATCGACGTCCGCGCATTCAGCGTTGCCTGAATTCCCGCCTTCGCAATCGATATCGTCTGCTGCTCCATCGCCTCGTGGATGGCCACCTGATCCGCGACGTCCATCTTGTCAAACTCGTCGATGCAGCAGATCCCGTTGTCGGCGAGCATCAGCGCGCCCGCTTCGATCGTGAACTCGCCCGTCTCCTCGTCTTTTACCACGGCGGCTGTGAGACCGGCTGCTGAGGAGGCCTTGCCCGAGGTGTAGACAGCGCGTGGGGCAAAAGAACAGACGTATTTGAGGAACTGCGACTTGGACGTGGAAGGGTCGCCCACAATGCAGATGTTGATGTCGCCGCGGAGTTGCATGCCCTCCGGAGTGGTCTTGGTGACGCCGCCCAGGAGCTGGAGGAGGATGCCCTTTTTGACGATTTCGTGGCCGTAGATCATGGGTGCGATGGATTGCACTAGGCGCGAGTAGATCCGGTCGGAGTGGACCATCGCACGGAGGTCGTCGATTTCTTCTTTGGTATATGATGCGAGGACGGCTTCTTGGAGTTCCTTGACCGTTTCGGCGGTCTCGACGGCGGCGCCGGCGGTCAGGGAGCCGACGACGTCGACGATCTGCGCTTCGCCCGATGCACCCAGGGTAGACACATCCGGCGTGACCATGCACGCTAGGAAGGCCAATCTATATGTCAAGTCCCGAACGCCGAGCGCTTTCAAACCAGTGACACCAGCGCCCCCGGCCTCCGCCGCCCCTGTCGCCCCCCGATCATCCCTGACCGCAACCCTCCTCAGGCCCGGCAGCCCAAGCTGACTCACATCCGGCACGACGATCAACGCCCCCGTAAAGATGCACTTCTCGCCCGCCTTCGCTCTATCCACCATCTCACCTCTAAGAATCACATCTATCGTCCTCGGCATGCTCCCCGTCGGGATCTCGCTCGCATTTTCCTGCACGCGGACCTTCTGCCAATCCACAAACGTGCTCCGTCGAATATCCAATCTCCAGGCCGTCCGATTGAGACAGGTCGCGTTCGGGCACTGCGTGGGCTCGGTATACCGGAACGTTTGCTCCACGTCGGGCACGACTGCGTAGCAGGCTTCGCAGATAAACGTTGCGGAGGCGAGTTCGGGACGGACTTCGCTTGTGCGGGTGACGGTGCCGGATATGGAGAGGAGCTGGCCGATGTTGCGGGCGCGGAGGGAACGGATGCGAGAGACTAGAGGTAAGTTGTAGAAGGCGAGGGAAAAGAGCTTGTCGGTTTGTTGGTGGGCTGTTTTGGCGTTGATCTCGACCTGGCTTGCGCTACCCGCATTGCTGGCCGCGGAGGAGCCTCCGATTTGGCTGGAGACGGTCGTACCAGGCTGCCTATGCTCCCTGAAATATTTCGGCTCGTACTTCGCAATCATGTTATGCAGAGCTTGAGTCAGAAACGGCAGAAACCGGTAGTAACTTTCCATAATTCCCTGCGCCAAATGCCCATTATTCCAGCTCTCCAGATGCTTCCAGTCAACATAAAATGTCGACAGCTGATAAACCCTCATCCCCTTGATCTGCGCAACATAGTATTTATCCGTCGTCACCGCGGGCTGGGCGCTCGACGTGGGACCCTGCCCCTGCTGCTGTTGACTCGCCGACGCCGCAGTGGTAGGCTCGGTAAAGTTCTCGATAAAATTCTCGAAATTCTCCTGCACTAACAGCCCGATCTTGTCCTCGACCTTGGGGATGTTGGCGGGGTCGACGGGGCGCGTGCGCGACGGCACCTGGTCGTCAACAAAGGCTTCGGCGTCGGCCTCGCCGTCGCTGATGCCTGCTACAGACTCAGATTGCAGGGCAGGGCCGGCGGCGGCACGGACGCTGGATGAGCTCGGGGGGATGCGAGCGCGGGGAGTGCGCGCGGGGCCGTCTGAGGTTAGGAAACCTGCTTCGCTGGAGGGCATCTTGACCGAAGTCGATAAGATCTGAAAACAAAAAAAAAAAGAGAAAATAATCAAGAGAAAAACACCCCACACGCAATTGTGAGGTTGATGTTGAGTCGGTTGTCGAGTTGATGATCGTTTGAAAAAAAAAAAAAATCCGTGGAGGATAGGATAGGACAGAGGGGCAGTCAGGGTCTGCAGAGGTTGGGCACCCTACATCAATAAAACGCGAGAAAACGCGGTTTCTAGGCGAGACGCGCTCCAAGGGTCCACTGACGCGAAAACTGTGGGACTAGTTTTAATGACCTCGTTTTTGGGATATCAGGTAAATACATGATGATGGTACCGCAAAAAAATGCTTCATTAAGCAGATATTGTACAGCTTGGGTATACCAACTCCCCCCTCTTCCCTCCTTGCCCATCTAATCAAAGACAACAAACTGAAAGATGAAATGAATATCAACCCGAATATACACGTAACATATAGTCTATGTGTGCGCTACCAACCCCACGTCCGACTAGCCGCAGTAAACACAGGCGGCTTCCATTGGATCTTGCTCGGATCAATAACATGCCTCTGCTTCGCCCTGCTCTTCTCCCTCTGCTCAATCAGCTTCTCCGGAATGACAATCTTATGTTCCCCCTTATGATACACCTGCATCTTGAGCGCCTGCAGCGTGTGCTCCACGTCCTGTGTCGTCATGGCCAGCGTCGTGGCGATCCCCTCGATCGTGCACTTCTCGTCGCGCTCCGCGTACCCGAGCAATAGATCAATAATCTGCTCCGACCAGTACTGTCTATAGGAGAGTAGACCCAGATCGGATAGAGGCTTCTCCGGTGAGCCCATCTTGCCCTCGATCTTAGACAGTTCGTAGGAGAACTGGATCAGCAATCGACCATACCCCTTGCGCTGGTACTGCGGCAGCGTCAGAATACACGCCACATTGTACCCGTCCGCGCTCTCCTTCTCCTTGGAAAAGTAGCCCACAATATGACACCCTTTTTCGTCTCTGCGCGTCATGACGTAGAACAAAAACGGATCCACATCATAATAAAGCGTCTTGTGATCCAGAAACATTTTCGACAGCAAGCACAAATTCCGACACCACGTCCTTTGCCTCTTGCCGTCGATCTCAAAGAACGAGACATAATCATCCCGGTAGATCTCGTTCCCCGGCGGATGCTGCAGCGTGCACTTCAACCTATGCCTGCGGAAACTCTTAAAATCCCCGTAATAGCTCAGGCAGAACTCGCAGATATATATACAGTCCTCCTGACTGAACACCTCTGGGTAGGGAGAGAAGTACCACGGGAACAGCGTATACTGCCCGAATTCGACCTTGGAAATGTTGCGAATGCGTGCGATCTCCGCCGGGTTCTGCGTCATCGACCCGCTGGTGCGCAGTTTCTCGATTTCTTGTTCGCGGTTAAACGCTGGCGGCGCCTTCTCTTTCTTTGCAGCTCCCGCCGGCGTCTCGTCCTCGTCCACATCCATCTCATCTGGCCCGGCTTGACCCCCCTTCGCCCCGACCTCCAGGCTAGCAACCCCCTTCTCATCGCCATCGACCTTCCCCTTCTTCTGCCCTTCCACAAACTCCGTCCACGGATGCGGAGTCCCGGCCTGCCCCTCACTCACAACACTCTGCTCCCTCTTCCCAACCTTCTTTTGGCTCTTCTTGCTCGGCTGGCTCTTCTTCGACACCGACGACCCCGCCTTTTTCTTCGGATCCTTCAACTTATCCTTGTCCGGATTGGGCCACTCCACGTCCTGCTCGAAGTCGATTCGCGACACAGGCACCCACTCATCCAACCGCTTGTTGAAGTTGTCAAAGTTGCAGTAGAATTGTCGGCCGGACTTAGTCTCACGGATAGAGAGGATCTCGGCGCGGCGGTAGGCGCCGTCTTTTTGCACCATTGCGATGCAACCTATCCTAGTAATATACAGTTAATAGTGGAAGAATGAATCGGGTGGCAGACTGAAGGGGGCTTACATCAGGGTGTCGGGCGTCGCTTTGCCCTTTTGTCGTTGCTCGTTCGAGCCAACTTCGGGTTGTTTGCTTCCCCCGGACATTTTGGCCCGCGCGACTATTCTTGTGTATGTGGAGTGATGATTTGGAGATGGAATCGATGCGCGCGATGATAGCTGTGTCGTGAGTTAGAGTTGGATGCCGAAGCGGTTGAAGCGCAGATGCAGGTTGCAAGCTGCAAGTTGGGTTGTCGCAAAGGATTGGCGGGGCAGTTAGTCCATTAGAGTGATGCCAAGGCTTCGTAAGTAAGATACTTGGTAAGTGCATGTAAGAGACGGCTACTTTCGTGACGTTTCTTCTGCTGAAAGGTCGTTGGAATGTGTTTCTTTCAATATGTATTTTTCACGTTCACGGTTTTTGAGATATTAGAGTTGGTTGGACACGTTTGTTTGGCTGTTGCATGTCTGCTGAGTAGGCAACCGTTAGGTATACTGCTGTTGGTTGAGCCAAGAAAGTCTTTGTTCTGCTGTATATATCAAGGCCGTCTTTTCCATCTGACCATGGATTTCTTATCAATAACATCACAAGAGAGATCTGGACTTTTCAGTTAAATTGCCACTCGCATTTGTCTGTGTGACTGCTCTGTGTCCCTGTTCTCAATTTCTCTATATGCATGCGCGCACCCTGACGGCTGCACTAGCCCCATCCCGCCGGCTTATCGCTATACGCGGGGGTCTTTGACAAGGGTCTTCCTGCCGAACCGAACGTTCTATCATATTTAATGAGATTTTCTCCATCCGCAGTTCATCTCAACATCACTCATACCTTCACCTAGTAAACTTCAAACTCCGACATTACTCGTCCACAGAAAATGCAAGCCTCGCGCACCAAATAAAAAAAACATCATCATGGCAGTCGACATCTCGCAACTCTCGGCGAACTGGAAAAAGCTGCAGGAGAAAATCAAGACTGTCGAGTCTACTAAGGCAAAGACTCCTGCAGAGAAGAGCAACAAAAGGAAGGCTGGGGAGAGTGGGATCGAGGAGAAGCCTTTTAAGAAGAGGAAAGAGGATAAGGGGTCGCCCAAGAAGGTAAAGGACAGCAAGGAGTCTCCCAAGAAAGGGGAAAAGGAGAAGCTATCAAAGGTTAAAGCCAAAGACGACGCCAAAAAGTCCGAGACTAAGGATTCCAAACCACCAAAAGACTCGAAAACGTCATCACAATCGTCGTCCAAGGACAAGAAACCCTCCTCCTCCACAATGGGCAACACCCTCTCCTCCAAGATCGACCCCTCTCCCCTAACCTCCACCCGCACAGGCACCATCTCCCCCTCCTTAGCCCTCTGGGCCGCCGAAAACGACATCACCCCCGAATCCCTGGCCGAGGCCTACGGTCTCGGCCTGCACAACAACTCTCTTCTCACGTCCAACCCCACAACGCCCAACGCCGGTTTGACTCCAAACCTCGAAGTCGGCAAGTACATCGCCCTCGATTGCGAGATGGTCGGCGTTGGAGATGGGGGACATGAAGATGCGTTAGCGAGGGTTAGTGTCGTGGATTTTCACGGCAGGCAGGTCTATGATTCGTACGTGAGGCCTAGGCAGAGGGTCGTCGACTGGCGTACGGCTGTGTCTGGTGTAGCCCCAAAACATATGGCCACCGCCCGATCGTTTGACGAAGTGCAGGCGCAGATTGCATCCCTCCTCAAAGGGAGAGTGCTGATAGGGCATGACGTGAAGCACGACCTGCGGGTGTTGGAACTATCCCATCCGGTGAAGGATATAAGAGATACGGCGAAATACGGTGGGTTCAGGAAGTACGGGCATGGGCCGAAGCCGGCACTGAAGGTGCTGGCGAAGGAGGTGCTGGGCGTGGAAGTGCAGAAGGGGGAGCATAGTAGTATGGAGGATGCGAGGGTGGCGATGTTGTTGTTTCGGAAGTGTAAGAGTGGGTTTGATTTGGAGCATGCGGCGAGGTTTCCGGAGGATAGTAATAGGAAAGATGGGGGGAAGAAAGGTGGGAAGGGGAAGGGGAAGAAGGCGAAGAAGCGTTAGACATAGATAAGACGAAATAGTTGGTTTTTGTTTGTTAGGTTTGTTAGGCGCATTGTTGTTGTTCCTGGTGTGATGCGAGATGTCATGTCGTAAGGCTCCCATAGAAGGAAAAACGAGTCTCGACTTGGAGGTACTCCGAATCGGCGAGTGCGTAGGCGGAAAGTGCGGACATGATAACTATGACCTCAATCATGCCCTATTTCCTTTCCTAAGTAAATACAGGATAACACTCCCACACATCACTGGCAGACGATACTGCTAAAGGTAGGAAGAGAACTTGAATTGTTTGGGTTGTAATCGATAGCCCATCGGTGGGAAGAAATTACGAAAAAAGGAGGATAGAAGCAAGATATAACGAAAATAAATAGAGTCAAAACCCAACATCATCTGGATCCCGATCCCTCCCTTCTTCTCCATCCCCATGGTCGTTTCCTCCGCCCCCTCCTCCCGGTTCCCTCCCCTCCC
>Ga0065720_1020987_pt1 | contig 11945 bp, 13 predicted proteins | sample Thericmetagenome_FD_59107 | JGI IMG/M metagenome (GOLD analysis project Ga0065720, IMG submission 59107) | Thermophilic microbial communities from the Joint Bioenergy Institute, California, USA of rice/straw/compost enrichment - eDNA_2 v2... | ecosystem: Engineered > Solid waste > Grass >... | reverse complement strand
GATTGAAGCCATCACACACGGCACAGGCGACTGGACGATGCGGTTCCTGCTCCTGACACTCGCCATTACGCCCTTGCGCCGCCTCACCGGCCAGCCGGATTTGATCACGTTCCGGCGGATGCTCGGGCTGTTTGCCTTTTTCTACGGTTTTCTGCACCTGATCACCTGGGCGTGGCTGGACAAGTTCTTCGACCTTCAGGAGATGTGGGACGACGTCGTCAAGCGCCGCTTCATTACCGCGGGCATGCTTGGATTCGTGTTGATGGTGCCGCTGGCGATCACCTCGACGAAGGGATGGATCCGGCGACTCGGGGGACGCCGGTGGCAGAGGCTGCACTGCGCTATTTACATCAGCGCAGCCGCCGGTGTCGTTCACTACTACTGGCTGGTGAAGTCTGACGTCCGCCTTCCGGTCCTCTACGGCGTTATCCTCGCCGTCCTGCTCGCTTTCCGGCTTGTGTTTTTCGTGATGTCGCGCCGGCCAGCGCCGCAGCCCTCGAAAAAGACCTCTGTTTGAACGGCGGCGAGCTCGCCTTCGCCCCGAAGAAACTCTTGGATCCGGACCTTGCAAATGATTCAATCAGGAGAGGAAGATCCCATGGCCGCCATCAGTCGAAGAAGTTTTCTGTTCAGCGCCGCTGCCGCCGCCGTTCCGCCGGGTCTTCAGGCCCAGGCAAAGGACAGTAAGAACGTACTCTTCATCGCCTCAGACGATCTCAACAACTGCTTGAGCTGTTATGGCCATCCCATTGTAAAAACACCAAATATCGACAGAATTGCCAAGTCGGGAGTACGCTTCGACCGTGCCTACTGCCAGTTCCCGCTGTGCAGTCCGTCGCGCTCCTCGATCATGACCGGGCTGGCGCCCGACACCACGACCGTTTACGACCTCCAGAAGCACTTCCGAAGCGCGATCCCGGACGTCGTTACGCTGGGACAGCTCTTCAAGAAAAACGGATACTTCTCCGCGCGAGTGGGAAAGATTTTCCATTACGGCGTTCCGTCTCAGATCGGAACCGATGGCCTCGACGACAAGCCGAGCTGGAACGTCGCTCTGAATCCGAACGGCGTCGATCACACGAAGGAAGAGCGGCTGCTTACCAATTACACCCCGCAGCGCGGCCTTGGCTCATCTATTTCTTTCTACGCCTCGCAGGCCAAGGACGACGAGCACACGGATGGCATCGTGGCCAATGAGGTCGTGCGGCTGCTTGAGGAACGGAGGAAGGACCGGTTCTTTATCGCGGCGGGATTCTACCGTCCCCACGTGCCGTGGATTGCCCCCTCCAAGTACTTCGACCTGTACCCGCTCGAAAAGATCGCCCTCGTCCCCTTCGACGAGAGCGAGATGAGGATTGCCCCTGAGCTGGCGTACTTCACCAGGCCGGCGAACTGGGGCATGAGTGAAAAGCAGCGTCGCGACGCCATTCGCGCCTACTATGCCTCCATCGCTTTCCTCGACGCCCAGGTTGGCAAACTCCTCGATGCCCTGGACCGGCTGAAGCTTACGGACAGCACAACGATTGTGTTCTGGAGCGACCATGGCTATCAGCTGGGAGAACACGGCCAGTGGATGAAACAGACCCTGTTTGAGGCATCGGCACGCGTGCCGCTCCTCATCGGCGGCGCCGGAGTCCAGGCGCGAGGGCGCGCGAGCGGCCGTACCGTAGAGCTTCTTGATCTTTATCCAACCCTCGCGGACCTCTGCGGGCTGGCTGGCGCTCCCGCCAACCTGCACGGACAAAGCCTCAAGCCGCTGCTAAAGAAGCCGGACGCTCCATGGAGCAAACCCGCAATCACACAGGTGGCACGGCGAAATCGCGGGCAGATGAGCATGGGCTACTCCATCCGCAATGAGCGGTACCGCTACACCTTCTGGAATGAGGGCGAAAGCGGCGAGGAGCTCTACGACTACCGCACAGACCCCAGAGAACTTAAGAATCGAGCCGGGGACCAATCGCTTGCGAGTGTGAAGAGCCAGTTGCGGTCCCAGTTGGTGGCGATCCTGGAACGGCGCGGCAAACGCCGCGCCTAGAACGCGCCTTCATCCGCAGAAGGACCGTAGAGCGCCGGCACCGGGACGTTATGAACCCGGAGATAGACGGTCAGCTGCCCGCGGTGGTGAATCATGTGGTTCATGACAAAGCTGCGAAGAACGGCGATCCTGGGCATCGACAGAACGGTCGCGCCTCCTTTCAGCAGGCTCCATGGCTGGAGCAACTGCGAGTCAGTCGCTTGAGATATCGCTTCCCGGGCCGCGCTGCGGTTTTTGTCGAACATAGCGAGCAGCTCCTGGCGCGACTTGGCTTCCGGAAGGGGAGGCCGTTTCGGGCCGCCTGGCGGATCGAGGTCCAGTTGGTCCTGCCCCAGCGTATAGATTGTCCAGCTCGGCAGGTTCGCCAGGTGCGTCGCCAGCCATCCAAGACTTGCCGACTTCTCATGCGGTCGCCAGCTCAGCTTGTCTTCGGGCACCCTCTCGAGCGTCTTCCTGGTGTTCGCCATCTCGTGGTCGAATTCGGGTAACAATGCTTCGTTCAGCGGCATGACTTCCACTCTAACCGATGCAGGCGCACGGTACTGGCATGACAGGAATCGGCTCGACGACACGGTGGTATGAGCGATTCGAGCGATTTATCCGCTTCATTCGCCCCGGGGGTAGCAGCCAAGCACGCGGATAAAATCGGCGAGCTCGCCAAGGTGCCCCAAGGCTTTCTGACACTTCGGATCTTCCACGTTGCCAAGGAAGTCGAGGTAAAAGAGGTATTCCCACGGCCTGCCGCGCAAGGGACGGGATTCGATCTTCGTCAGGCTGAGGTCCCGGAGCGCGAACGCGCTCAAGCTCCGAAACAGCGATCCCGGCTGATTCTTGGTAGTGAAAACGAGCGACGTTTTCCATCCGCGCTGAGGCGTCGACCGGAGCGCCGGTGCGGGATCGTTCGGCCTGCGGAGGAGGAAGAATCGAGTGAAATTGGCGCGGTCATCCTCAATGGAACGTTTCAGGATGCGGGCTCCGTAGATTTGCGCGGCAATCGCCGACGCGATCGCCGCGGCGTCATTCGGCCTCTCCTCCATCAGCATCTTCACGCTGCCCGCAGTGTCGTAATAAGGTACACGCTCAATCTCCGGGTGGTCGGCGAAAAACTTCAGGCACTGGTTGAGCGCCACCGGATGAGAAAACACTCGCCGCACCTTCCTCAGGGAAACGCCAGGCGGTGCAATCAGATTGTGAACAATGCGGACACTGGTTTCGCCGACAATCTGCAGCTGGAAATTCAGCAAATGGTCGTAGTTTTCGTGTACCGACCCGTGCAGGGTGTTTTCGATCGGCACTACCGCGGCCCCTACTTCGCCGGACTTGAGCGCCTGAAAAACCTCCTCAAAGCGCGGGTACGGCTTGACCTGCACCGAGTCCCCCAGCAACTGCCTGGCTGCTTCCTGGCTGAACGCGCCCAACTCCCCCTGAAAGGCGACCAACTCGCGACGATTCTTCACATTAGGATTGTAACGTTCAGACCTTCGCCTCGTCTTCAAGGCTTCTGCCGTCCCAGCGTTTCGCATCCCCGGCAGGCAATCCCAGCAAGTCCAGCACGCGGTCCACGCTGTGGTCGACGATGTCCATCACCGTCTGCGGTTGGTGATAGAAGGCAGGCACGGGCGGGCAAAGGATCGCTCCCATCTCGGCAAGGGCAACCATAGTACGCAGATGACCAAGGTGGAGCGGTGTCTCACGAACCATCAGAATCAGCTTTCGGCGCTCCTTGAGCGTAACATCAGCAGCGCGCACAAGGAGGTTGGAGCTGATTCCCGCGGCAATGGCTGACATGGTGTGGATCGAGCATGGAGCGATCACCATGCCGTCGGTGAGGAAGGAGCCGCTGGCAAGGCGGCAGCCCACGTCCTCGAGCGGATATGAATAGTGGGCTAACCTTTTAAAATCCGCCGCTTTCTTACCTAATTCCAGAAAAGCCGTCCGTTTGGCCGAGCGCGTCAATACCAGATGAATCTCAACCGAAGGATCGCGCCGGAGTTTTTCCAACAATCGCAATCCGTAAATCGAGCCGCTTGCGCCGGAGACCCCGACGATCAATCGCATCCGAGCGCTCCGGAAAGTACAGCACTTTGATAACCGGATCGATAACAGGTCGCCAGACTTTTCACGATTCTTCTCCAGGCGGCCGCCGCCTGTTCCGAAATCAGAACAGGGGCCTCAGGCCGCGCTTGCTGTCAGCTACGCTGGTAGCTATAATCCATAGCCTAACAGTCAAATTGTTTACTTGGGTTCACATATCCTTCCCGCGCTCCTTCCTGGAGAGGAAGGAATCAACATTATGGAAGATGCCGGGCAAAAGTTAAAGCGCGCGCGGGAACGCCTCAACCTCCGCTATCGAGATGTCGAGGAGGCGAGCCTCAGAATCGCGAACCGTCATAATAATGATGAGTTTGCGATCGCTCTCAGCCGGCTCTCCGACATTGAGAACAAGGGGACCGTTCCCACCATCTACCGGTTGTACTCCCTGTGCGCGATTTATCGATTGAGTTTTCGAGATGTCCTGGAGTGGTACCGGGTGGATCTGTCGCAGCTGCCTGCGGACTCCATCCTCGCCGAGATCGATCGGACTCATACCATCGGCTTTGACGCCGAGGATTTCGGAGAGGTACAGTTTCCGCTCTCGCTCGACCCCGGGCTGGACCTCCGCCGGACCACGTTCCTCAGCCGCGCCATTCAGCGCTGGGGCAAGCTGCCCTTAATCCTGCTGAACGGCATGGAACCAAAGAACTACCGGTACGGTTTTATAGGCACAGAAGACTGGTCCATGTACCCGCTTTTGCAGCCAGGTACTTTCGTAATGGTAGACGAAACGCGACGAAAAATTGTCAACAGCGGCTGGACCCACGAATTCGAAAGGCCAATTTATTTCTTGGAACATCGCAGCGGATTTTCCTGCGGCTGGTGCTTCCAGACGGACAAGCACGTGATGCTTCAGCCGCACCCTGCTTCGATGTGCAGTCCCGAAACCTTCTCATATCCCGACGAAGTCGACGTGATCGGACAAGTCGTCGGCGTGGCTATGCGTCTCGATCAGGGCAGGCGACGCCGTACTCGTTCCTGAGCAGCTCCAGCAGGGCGTCGAGGTTGGCAACGTGGAGCTGAATCTCGGCGTCATGCGCGTCGGCAGGGAAGATCGTGCGGTAGCTGCGCAGGCGCAGCCACGCCTCAATCACAGTCCGGCGGTCTGTCTCAAGATTGTGGAGGTACACCTGGAGGTCAGCCCGCTGCTCCTTCAAAGGGAGGGAGAGCCACGCTTCAAAGGTCTCGCGGTGGCTGTCCCGGAGAACTCGATGCGCCTCCTCGTCCCCGAAGCGGGCGGCGAATCCGTGATGCTCATACTGCCCGGTATTAGGATTTCGTAATCCGGCGAGATAGACCAATCGACCAAATAAACAAGGAATTTGGGACAGGGTATTTCGCCAAAGATCGGCGGCGGCATTCAATCTAAGATTCCTATTCGCCTCAGTCCCAGCCATAACCCTTATTTCCTGTCTCCCACGGCTCGAATTTGCAGTCTCTAAAACGGTCATGCCCCTGGTGCATCGCGGCCCCTCTATCCCGCTCAATTATAGGCTGCGACGCAAAGAGCCGCATCCCACATTCAAACTGTTCTGAAAATCGAAAATCTGAAACGCCACTCCCCTATTGAATCCGGGACGGCTGTAACTTTGTTCTGGTAGTTCAAACCCCGCTAAGGAGAACAAAATGAAGAAGTTTTTGCTTGCAATGATCCTGACGCTGCAGTTTGTCGTGGTGGCTGCCGCGGACCATGTCCCCTATCCGGATTGCGCCCCCTGCACCGTGACCGCCCGGACTCGGTAGTAGCAGGAGCTGGCGATGTTAGAATCGTGAGGGGAGTCTAGACGTACTCCCCTCAGTCGCCATGCACCACATGTCCCCCCTGGAACATGGATTGTGGTTGTCCAGCATTGTCGGCTACGCACTGGTCTTATTCCGCCTCTCATGGAGCGGATTACTGAGGACGTACCGCTGCTTTGCTTTTTACCTGGGCGTCGAACTCTCCCGATCCCTGCTGCTGCTCTCCGTTTTCGTCCTTGACAGGAAAGACTACGGGTGGGCATTTCTCTTGACCGCGCCTGTTGTCTGGCTTGCGTTCATCCTGGTAGTACTGGAGCTCTATTCACTCGTACTTAAGAAATATGAGGGTATCTCCACGCTAAGTCAGTGGGCGATGCGCGTCGTCCTCACCATTGCCGTCCTCGTTGCCATCCTGACGCTGCTGCCTGAGATGCCTCCCGACGCCAAGAGATTCGAGTGGCTGACGATTGCTTCCCTGATCGAGCGCGGAGTTGTGTCCAGCCTGGTGGTCTTCCTGCTGATCATTACGGCCTTTCTCGTCTGGTATCCGGTTCCGTTAAGCCGCAATACGATCCTTCACACGACGCTGTACTCGCTGTATTTTCTCGTAACCGCTGTGGGTCTTTTCTGGCGCGATATGACGTCCTATGACATGACGCGGCAGATGAGCACCACTCTAATGGCGCTCACAAATGTGTGCTTACTGCTGTGGCTGGTTTTCTTGAGACGCAGTAGCGAGGTAGTCAAAAGCCGGATTGGCGCCCGTCTCAGTGCGGAATCGGAAGCTCGATTACTGCAGCAACTCGACTCCTTAAACTCCTCACTTCTGCGATCCTCGCGGCGATAAACGCCAGGAACCCAATTTTAGCCTCGTTTTTCAGAACTAAAATTCGATTGCCTTCGCCATTTTCTCCGGTTATTATTCTGAAGGTGCTGTTGGGAGGCTACGGATGACCATCCTTTGGGTTTCCTTCGCTGTGGCGCTGACCGTCGCAGTCACTATGGCGTATTTCCTTCGAATGGCCGTGCGGCCAGCCCGCGGCTCGTTCGATGCACATTGGCTCGAGAGTTTCCGCCCCTCAAGGTATCGTCCCATGGAACGGCTGCTCGACGACGAAGAATTCGCTTTCCTCAAGTCGCAGCCTGGATTTCATCCATCGATTGCGCAGCGCCTCCGCAAGCAAAGGGTCGCAATATTCCGGCAATATCTCCGCCAGCTGAAGCGTGATTTTCAGAGACTGCAGGAGGCTGGCCGTTTAATGGTCCTTTATTCCGAGGAAGATCGGCCGGATCTGGCGAAGGCTTTGATGCAGCAGGATGTCCGTTTTCGCCGCGCTCTGCTGCAAGTGCACATCCGGCTTGCTCTCTACCGGCTGGGCATCGGGAAAGTGGATGTCAGGGGGCTTGTGGGCGCGCTCGAAACCGTCAGTCATTCGGTGCGGATGCCAGCCCCAAACGCCGCACAAGCCTGGTCCCGAGCCTAAAGGTGCTTTAGAATTTCTTTCGCTTCCGCCCACTGCGGGAATTCGCGTTCCGCGGCCTGAAATTCAGGCGTATGAACGCAGCGCCGCGTGCCTCGGTGCTCCACTGGAAAACGGAGGTGGAGCATCTCATGATAAAGAACATATCGCACGGCGAGCTCTGGCACTTTCGGGCAGTCGAGGAGTTTGCTTATGACAATCGCGTTATGCGACGGGTCATAGTGCCCGAGCGTGCTCCTGGACGGACGGCGGCTCCACCCAAGCAGAGGGCGCGCCATCAATCCATTGAAATACCGGAGATTCAAATCCTCGAAGATGGCCTCAAGGTCATAGTACTTGCCGCGCGGACTGTCCAACAGCTTCCGGCCCCGTTGCTGCCGTACAAGATGCAGGCTGCGCCGGACATCCCGGCGGTTCAGATATAAGCGGTAGCGATGGAGGTAGATTCGCGGCACCTCTCGTTTGAAAAGTTTGGAAAGAAGGATCCACGCGAGCGCCTCCATAATCGGGGCGGGAGCTCCTTCCAGCAGGTCGCTGATCCTCACCTCAATCTTCCCGGCTTCCATCCGGATATTGCTGTTTACATTCGCAAAACGGCAGAAGCGGACCGTGACCTCCGGCACGGGTGTCCTCGGCCTGAGTTCCCGGAATACGCGGGCATAGATCTGCTCTGTGGTTTCGAAGAACAGGGCCGTCTGGACTTGCATAGACTACAGAATTTAGCATATCAAGGGAATTTGCCGTTCTAGTTTTTGATTTTTCCTGGAGGACTCTTGCATAGAGCCAAAATCAGCGCTGTAGGGTGCTATACGCCCGCGCAGGTGCTGACAAATGAAGATCTTGAGAGGATGGTCGAAACCAGCGATCAATGGATTGTCGAACGAACCGGCATCCGCGAGCGCCGCATCGCTCCGCCTGAGATTGCGACCTCCGATATGGCGGTTGAGGCAGCAAAGGTCGCCTTAGAGCGGCGCGGAATCGAAGCCGCCGAGTTGGACGCCATTCTGGTCTGCACCGTCACGCCGGACATGTTTTTTCCCGCCACCGCTTGCCTGGTCCAGGAGCGCCTTGGAGCCACCCGAGCCTGGGGCTTTGACCTGGTTGCCGCCTGTGCCGGCTTCGTATTTGGGCTGACTACCGCTGCGCACTTCGTGATGTCAGGCATGCACCGGAAAGTGCTGGTGATTGGCTCCGACACGATGTCCCGCATCATCGATTACACGGACCGCAATACCTGCGTCCTCTTCGGTGATGGCGCCGGCGCAATGGTCGTCGAGGCAGCCGAGGACGGCGAGGAAGGCTTTATCTCGTTTCACAACGAAATTGACGGATCCGGAGGGAAATACCTCTTCATGCCTGCCGGCGGAAGCCGGATTCCGGCGAGCCGTGAAACCGTCGAAAAGCGAATGCACTACGTCCATCAGGACGGAGGCCAGGTGTTCAAGTATGCCGTCCGCAAGATGTACGAAAGCTGCGCCACACTGCTTGAGAAGAACGGATATACGCCTTCCGACGTTAGCCTCCTCATCCCGCACCAGGCAAACATTCGAATCATCAGGGCTGCGGCAGAGCGTCTCGGTATCCCCTGCGACCGCGTCATCACCAATATTGACCGCTACGGCAACACCACTGCCGCCACCATCCCGCTTGCCACCAACGACGCTCTTCAAAGCGGAAAGCTGAAAAAGGGGAATCTTGTTGTGTTCGCCGCTGTGGGGGCGGGCTACACGGTGGGCGCGAACCTCTGGCGGTGGGAGTTCTGACAGGCCTTTTTGCCATGAATCTGTTACGCTGTGGTTAACGGGAGGGGCAAGCATGAACAGTTCTCATCCACCGCAACAGTCAAATCCGCTTGATGGCCTTAACCAGTGGGACGATTTCGTCGGCTCCCGGTACCGGGCAGACCGAAAGCCGGAAGAGTTCCGCGACTACAGCAGGAATACGCCCCCCGGGGTCCGCGAATTTTACCGTCTGAACCATACGTACCAAACCCGAGAATTCGTTCTTCGGAAGAAGAAGGAGTACATCGGCACGCGGCGTCGGAGCATGACGGTCTGGGAGGCTCTGGAGTATTTAAATACTCTGGTCGATGACAGCGATCCGGATACCGACCTTTCGCAGATCGAGCACAATCTCCAAACCGCCGAAGCCATTCGAGCCGACGGCCATCCACGCTGGATGATCCTCACCGGACTCATCCATGATCTCGGGAAGATCCTATGCCTGTTCGGCGAGCCGCAGTGGGCCGTGGTCGGCGATACATTCCCGGTCGGCTGCGCGTGGTCCGACAAGATCGTGTTCCACGAGTTCTTCCGGGACAACCCGGACTCTCAAGTGCCCGAGTATCAGACGCGCCTGGGAGTCTACGAGGAGAACATTGGGCTCGACAACGTCGACATGTCGTGGGGACACGACGAGTACCTTTACCACATTGTGAAAGACCGTCTCCCGGAACCGGCTCTCTACATGATCCGCTATCACTCGTGCTATCCGATTCATCGGGAAGGCGCCTACGACTACCTGATGAACGACCACGACCGCGAGATGTTTGAGTGGGTCCGGAAGTTCAATCCCTACGACCTCTACTCAAAGTCGCATCACCGTCCGGATCCGGACAAACTGCGGCCTTACTACGAGGACCTGATCAACGAATATCTCCCCGGCAAGCTCGATTGGTAGTCAGCGTTTACGGGGCCTTGCCCCGTAACGCTCGGCCAGGAACTCGACAATCGAATTCTTAGCTTCGGGCTTTACGGGCGCGCCCCAGCGAATCATCTTGTCGACTTCACGGTCCCATTGTGCGCGCGTGAGCCGCTGCTGCACAATCACGTCGTCTTCGTGGCAGGATAGGCAAGCCCGCCGGAATTCCGGCGGAAAGTCGCCCCTCCCCGGCATCGCGGGAGCAGGCTCCTGGCGATCCCCTTCCCTGGCAACGGAAACGCCAATCGTGTGAACGGCATTGTAGAGGTAGCCGGATGGATTCCATTCCTGGACGAATGGCTGGGTGTCCCCTGCGCTATCGGTGGCTCTGGCCATGAGCGTGTAATAGCCGGGGCCCGGAGGGGTCCACTCCATCTCCCATAGCCGCCACGCATAACTCCCCTGCTCTTTTCCGAAACGGGCCGCCTTCCACGTCCGGCCTGCATCCGTCGATACCTCTACCGAGCGAACCGGATCCTTTCCCGACCACGCAACGCCGCGGATCCGAGCAGCGCCGGGCCCGAGGACACTGCCCTCGCGAGGGCTTGCAATGATCGACTTCACACGCAGGCTGGTCACCGGCTCCATCGAAGCAGCATCGACACTGGATCCAGGCATAACTGCATTTCGAGGATGGCGATACGCGGATTTCATAAAGAAACCCTCGAACTCCTGCGGAAGCACATTGATCCGCCGGACCCATTTCGTCCAGCAGTCGCCTGCCCAGCCGGGTACAACGAGGCGGAGGGGATAGCCGTGCTCCAATGGGAGAGGACGCCCGTTCATTGAGAGCGCAAGCAGCGTATCGCGATGGAGGGCACGGTTCAGCGGAAGGGCGCGTTGAAAGTCAGGCATCTTGCCGACCGGCACATCCGCTCCGTCAAAGACCACCTCCCGAGCCGAATCCTTCAGACCCGCCAGCTTCAATACATCGGCCAGCCGGACCCCACGCCAGCGCGCATTCCCAACCGCTCCATACTCCCATTGCAGCCCCGGCATGGACGGTTCGTACAAACCGCGCCCATTCCCGGCGCACTCGAGCACGGCGACCACCTCAATTTGAGGCAGTTTCTCCAGATCGGCCATCGTAAGGCTGACCTGCTTCTGCACCTCACCCTGAATGTCCAGGCGCCACTCTTGCAGCTCTACCTTCGGGATGTAATGATGGCTGCGGACGAAAAACCGCTCGATTGGCGTGATCCACGTGCTGAATCCGTCCAGCGGCATTTCCAGATCAAGCGGCCGGACGGATCGTACGATCATCCCCTGTTTTGCCGTTTCAGCCGCGCCGGTGGGTAAGGATCCGGAGCCCAGCGCCGCAAGCAGTGAAAAAAAGCGGCGCCGATTAAAGGAAAAAAGAGAACTCTCAACGTCCCCAGTAATATTCGTAATTCTTGATCGCCCCATCTCGTATTTCTACTTCATCGCTCTGTGCCGGCAACCCGTTTTTCACGAGCCGCAATTTCCGGATCCCCACAGGCAGGCGCAAAACGGCTGGAGTCACCTGATTCTGCAATTTCCCGTCGATATAAATCGACGCGCCTTCCGGAACGGTTCGGATGACAAGAGTCCCGGCCAGCATTTCCAAACCAACCACCACGTAGGTGTCCTGAGGAACGTTGAAAATCTTGAGCGACTCGCGGTACCCCTTCAGCCTCGCAATGACCGTATGGCGCCCTTCCTGCATGGGGACAGCGCATGGAGTGATGCAGGTCAGTTCCGGATTGTTGTCAAGAATCAATGTGGCGCCGGAAGGGGTCGTGGTGATCTGAACCATATGGTCGAGCGAGCCGCCGGTCGTCGCAGGCGTCACTTCGGCAGGCTCGGCTGTCCGGCTCGCAGATGCGGCGGGCCGCGGCGGCGGAGCCTCCTCCTCTTCGGCTTCGCGGTTGCCC
>Ga0065720_1020986_pt1 | contig 11945 bp, 10 predicted proteins | sample Thericmetagenome_FD_59107 | JGI IMG/M metagenome (GOLD analysis project Ga0065720, IMG submission 59107) | Thermophilic microbial communities from the Joint Bioenergy Institute, California, USA of rice/straw/compost enrichment - eDNA_2 v2... | ecosystem: Engineered > Solid waste > Grass >... | reverse complement strand
CCAAGGTTTTTTTTTTTTTTTTTGTTGGGAACCGAGGACATACCCTCTTGCGCTTGGCCTCCAAGAAGCGCTTCTCCGCCTCAGTCTTGTACACTTCCTCCTCCTCTTCCTTCTTCTCCTCCTGCTGTGCATTTTCAGGGTCTTTCTCCTTCCCCTCGTCCTCCCCCTTCACGAGCGCCGTCTCGCTAGCACTGCCACTGCCGCTGCCGCCCGTGGACAAGTTCTTTTCGAGATCGGTCTTATTCTTTTTCTTCTTTTTTTTAGTCACGCCCGCGGTGCCCTTGAGCTTGAGTGGTCCGCGGGCGACTGAAGTGTACTCGTCTGACGGCATTGGGACAAGTGTGTGGTTGCTGTGGACGAGTGACACTGCAAGGAGTATGCAGTTCTCGATGGCAGCAGAAACTGCGAAAGCCCCTGCGACGGGAAGACGTGTCACGCGCCGGCGTCAAGAGCGCCCAGCGAAAGGCTTGGTATTATGTAAGCACTCCATGACCCCACTCTTCAGCTTGGGCGGGGAGCGGCGACGAAGCCAGCCGAATAAATTCTTCGGGTCGCATCCAAAATTTGGGAACCTTTTCTTCTCTTTTTCTTTCTCAGATCAAAAAGTACCAACGAAGTTGCCACGACCTACACTAGATTCCCACGGTGCTTAGGTTGCCAGGTGTCCATTGACACCTTCTTCGGAGAGCAAAACTCCTTGATAGGAAGTTTTCCGCCTTGATCCATGTGGGCGGGAGATGCTGATAGATTGGAGACATTTCTTTGTTCCGCTTCGAGCTCATCTGAGAATTTCCATACTCTTGACGGGCATGAAGCATTTTGGCATACGCTCAACCGCTTTATTTGGCTCTACCAAATTGTCTGCTTATATTGCCTGCCATAAGACTTTGCTTTTGTGTGCTGTCTTGCCGTTTTGGTAGATCTTGAACACGTCATTGGGTCTGTTGAGACGCATTTCCTTGCTTGTCTCAAAAACTGTATCGAAAGAAAGACCCTCATCGGTTAGCTTGCCAGCGTTCCCGTTTGTAGTGTGTTTTCTGCTTTGCTATGGACTTTTTCAGCATGGTGTCCACCGGCTTGCTCGTTCCTGTCCTCACGGCGACCCAAGGCAAGATTGGGATATGTCACATCATCTTCCGTGTAAACCAGAGCTTCCTGGCCCTTCTACCAGTCCCTCATGGGTCGAGGGGTTATGATGTTCAAGGCTGTGATGTGGATTGGATTGTCTATAAAGCTTCAATGATTTTTTTTCTAATATTATCGTCAGGGTTTTTGGTTGAGGTCCGTGTATATCTCAGGACCTCACTTCGTACGAATCCGTACTGCACATGTTGTATCTCTATGTACAAGACGCCAGAAAGAATCCTTTTCAAGAGCAAGGAAATTGCTTTGAGTGTTTCAAGAAAAGAGAAGCTCCCGCGTAGAAGTATTTCGCCGCTATTGAAAATGAGTCGAACAGTTTCCACAGCGGCAACTTTTCCCTCAGCACTCCTGCCAAGACTTGTGCCCCTCTAAGCACCCCGCGCTATCTTTCTTGACATTTGGGGTCTCTTGCTGGACTTCTCTCATAAAAGCCGCTCTCTCACCAATTCATGACCTGGCACACGTTCGTTACGTCCTACTCAAAATAAACAAACAATCCCGACCTAATCACCATTTCTCCCCTCTTTAAGCTCACCCTCCCACACTCCTTTCTTTTTTTTTTTTAAAAAAAAAAGACCAAAAACAGACTCTACCAAAATGCCCATTCCCATCACTATCATCACCGGCTTCCTCGGCGCCGGCAAGACCACCCTCATCCTAAACCTCATCCCTCAGCTGCGCGCACTCAACCCAGACTACAAACTCGCCCTCCTAAAAAACGAGTTCGGCGACGTCGCCGTCGACTCCCAGCTCGCCGCCAGCAGCGCCATCGCCGGCGTCACCGAGCTCCTGCAGGGTTGCATCTGCTGTAATCTGGTCGGCCAGCTGGGTCCGGCTCTGTCCGAGTTAAGGGAGACGCTGGGGGGTTCGTTGGATAGGGTCATTATCGAGACGAGCGGGAGTGCCTTCCCCGCAACGTTGGCGCTCGAGGTGAACCGGTTGGCGAGGGAGAGTGGCGGGGAGTATGTCCTTGATGGGGTGGTTAGTGTTGTGGATGTGGAGAATTGGAAGGGGTATGAAGATACGAGTTATACAGCGAGGCTGCAGGCGAGGTATACAGATTTGGTGGTCCTCAATAAGTGGGAGGGGGCGGGAGAGAGGAGGTTGGATGAGGTGCTGGATCGATTGGGGGATTTGGAGGTTGACGTGGCAAAAGTGAAGAGTGATCGTGGGTGGGTGGATATGAATGTTTTGTTTGGCATTGATGGTGCGTTGGCGAAGGGGCTGGGTGAAGAGGTGTGTATGGGGGATGGTTGTGAGCATGATCATCATAAGCATGGTGATGGGGAGAAGCATCACCAATCCGAGGTTGAAGTTCTGTCTGTTGAGCTGAAGGGCGAGCCGGGCACCGGTGTTGATGCGACAAAGCTTATGACTCTCCTGCAGAGTGCGCCCAAGGACGAGGTCTACCGCATCAAGTCCGTCATGACCGTCGCATCGCCAGCTTCGCTGCGCAACTCAGACGAGGACGTGCGCCTCCAGACACCAGCAACAAGCCCCAGCAATCGTTACATCTTGAATTGGGCCTTCGGCCGCTGGACGTTCACTCCACTGGGCGAGAGCGTTACTGAACATCAGTCGACTAACCAGGCGCTTCTCCGTATGACTATCATTCTGGCTCAATATGAGAGCACCAAGTGGAAGAAGAAGCTCGAGGCTGGCGGTCTCATCGAGCTCGAGAGGCCAAATCAAGGAGAGTTGACCGTCACGAGGGTGAACTAAGCAGGAAGGAAACACGAGAGTTTACTTACGAGGGGATATAGAGCTAGACTTGGGCATGTCTAGCACGATGATACATAGCGTCATGACTACATTTTATACCATTTAATGCAATGCCATCTACAACATTACTCGGTTCTTAAATCCAACCGCCCTGCCATCTCATTTCTGGATGCAACCTCGGTGCCCTTGATACCCTCACTTCCGTTTCGTCATCCTCATCACTCCCATACTGATCGATAATGTCCATATACAGATCGGCATCATCTCCCTTCTCCTTCATCTCCTTCTCAAGCTGAGCTTTTTGCTCAGGCGTCTTCCACGCCAGTACCGCATCCAAGTTGACATCCCTGCAAGGACTAGACCGTGTATGGTCTGGGATAGGAGCAACTGACATACCTTCTGCCCGGACCCCTTGCCTGGTCTCTTCTTTGCTCGGGCTAGCATTTTTAATATCGGAGGTAGTCGTCCTTGACGAGGGCCGTGTCCCGCAAGCAGACACCAGCGCAAGCGATGCTACATTCTTGAGACCCCTCTGTCTGCCCGCAACGCTACTCTCCGAGGGTTTTGCACTCTTAGGAGCACTGGCGACAGACTCCATTCCAGTAGTACCGGGTCTCTTCGTCCCCATCCCTGGCCAACCCAGCGGGTCAGCAGCCGTTGGTCTTTGCGGAGGCGGTGGAGGCGGCGCCCTTAATTGCCCGTGTTCCGATAGTGGTTCCCCTGGAGAAATAAGAGAAGTGAGCACAGAGCAACGAGATAAAGGCGAGGGAGGTGAAGGCAAAAAGGCAGCTGCGAAGGCGGCCTTGCTGCCATCGCCGTCGGATGAGAGAGGTGAGATTTCTGGTATAGTGGGAGCAGCTGTCATTGCCTCACTTTGTGCCGGGTGCTTGCTGGTTGAGCTGGTATTGCGGAAGAGTGAAAGGGAGAGGTTGTTGAGGAGATTGGAGAGCTTGCTGTCTTGTTTCTTTTGCGAATCTGGGGGCTTCTGTTGTGGTTGTTGTGGTCGAGAGGAGTTCAAGCGTCGGGAGTTGAGGGTCGGTTGAGATGTTTGTAAGGGGCGAGGAGGAAGGGGCTTGTTTTCTGCTGCAGGTTTTACTGTTTTGGACTTCTGTAGACTTTGCATTTCGCTTAATTGCTGTTTCCAGGCTTGATATCCGTTTTGGGTTTGTAAGGGGCTCGGCCACAGGGTCTTGACCGTGTCAGCTGGGGAGGGATCTCGTGTTGATGGCAGTTTCCGTTGTAGTTTTGGATGTGCTCTAAGAGGTGATTTGGGCGGCGGTGGGCCAGGAACCGGATATGTTGATGTTGTCGCCGTTGTTCCTGACATCTCCATCCTTCTAGCTTGCTGCAATATCGCGACTCGTCTCAGATCGCTCATCGAGTCTCGTCTTGTAATGGGCTTGCTGCTAGGATTGCACCCTTTGTCAGTTACCTTCCTCCGCTTCATTAAAGCCAAGACTGCGGGAGTCTCCTGACAATGATCGTACTTTTCGGGCTCTGCCGACTTCCTCGTCCGAGGAGGATAACGCACAGCACCTTGCCTACTAGGAGACTGACTTCGGCTAACCGGCTGGCTACTTATCAAGAGAGGTCTGTCCGCCAGCCTTGGAGGCGCCTTCTGTCTCTCTTCTCGTGTCGAAGTCCAGTTCGAAGAGGCTGTGAGACACTCGCGCAGATCGCGTCCACAATTCTGGTAGGGGCATGCCAAGGGAGTTGGGGCGTTTTTGAGACGGCCCCGGCAGAAGGGACAGATCCCTCGGCAGTAGAGATCCATGGGCGCTGCGTTGCTGTCATCAGCGGTGTTATCTTTTATCGTTGCTTGTCTACTCACCATCAGAGCGGTCCTGGGATTTCTTACTCGCTTCAGTCTCTTCAAAAACTGTCTGTGCCGTGGGCGAGGGAGGGGCAGACTGATCTTCCATGACGGTCGAGGAGATAGAGCTGTTACTCTGGGTCGACGCATAGTCATCCTCGGAGTATATGGAAAACGAAGCCGTGCTAGCTGAGGCGCTTTCAAGTTGGCCCCCACAAGAAGAAGCGGAGTGTGTTACAGTTTGGTTCTTCATCTGTTGTCCATTTTGTGTCTCTGGTGCTTTTTGTTGCCAGAACTTAACCGCTGGATCATAACGGCTGATGGACTGACATGTAACAGGTTGTGGTTGATTGCTATGCCGGTTGGCAAGCCGTTGATTTCTGTCTAATGTGATTTTCTTGGACAACTGACACAAAGAATATGTGTCTTCGTGGCTCTCACTTTCAGCGTAGGACGTGAGATTTCCCTGGATCTGAGCACAAGTCAGATCTGACAAGTCAAATCATGGAGGAGTCTAAAACATTAAATCTAGCCCTGCTATATCGACGCTGGTCACCTCTGTCACGCACCATCTCTTCGTAAGATGACTGATGTTTAATGTTGTCCTCGCTCAGATGCTCTCTCTCTGCCATAAAATGCCAAGCCGCAATCTGGTGCGCACACTCTTCTTCTGATGGTGCTTCTTCTGGGAATATGATCCGTCGAGGCCTATCAGGAGTATGGATAATCTGGAACGAGGACTCTTCGGGCTCAGCAGGACTGGGTCGGCGACGGCTGAGGTCGCGGAACTTCTGTGTAAAGCCTAAAAGATCGTTGTTTGCGTGCTCCGTCAACATGGGGCCAGCGATTTCATGGAGTTGAAAGTTTAAAAGACAGCCTTGTTGCAATCAGTTGCTGCGTTGCCTGCTTTGATGATGAAAGTTGTTCAAGAGGCTACGTGCACAAGATCCCGTGGAAGAGTGGCATGTTTTCCTGTATGCATAAAGAAAGCCCTATATTCTGACAGAACAGGCAAACTTCTTTGTACTGTCATTCCATCTCGCAGCATCATCTCGGTCTATTCAAAAGCCTCCTGATCCCTCCGAGTTTCATTATCTTAGAAAAGCCTCTTTGTTCGCCTTCCCTCCCTCCTCGCAAATGGCGACGATGAAAACAATGGCGCAGCCATGCCTTGCTTAGCATGCAACCATGCAATGCCATGCCCGTGTTTGCTAACGCCCTTAGAGACTAACTGTAACCGTCATGTGGTTGCTGAGCACCAGCAGAACGGGAGGAAGTCCGTTGCACAAAACCTCAACGTCAGACAAGTATGCCAAGCTTGCCTCTTCGCTCTGGCATGTGTTCTCCTCAGGGATTGGTAACGTGGTAAACATCACAGCTGTATCCTTACTGTGCTGCCGCATCAACTCGTTGAGGATTAGATGTTGAGCCCGGCTCGGAAGATCGTTGAAAGAAAGAGTGAGGCCATGCATCGGGTACTCATCGTCATCCGAAAGATATGAAGCCAATAGCCCCGCAATATTGAGCGACACATCGCCGCCGTTGTCACCGCCTTTTGAGAAGGAGTTCCGACGAGACAGCACCGGGGACCGAACAGTAGGGCTCAATTCAGCAAAGGAAACCCTCCTATCAATGCCGGACTCTTCCTCGATCGTTTCCCCGATCCCACGCGCCAGCGAAGCTTGCCTGGAGAACTGTGGCTTGCTGTCCTGTTCGGCAAACATGATTCTCGGACCAGTGCCATCGGGAGAGTCGTTGGTGATAGTCGTCTCCGGAACCAAGCTGCTCGTGAACCTCATGGCTGTAGAGCTGGTGTGCCTTGAAAGGGTTGGCCTGCTGTCCGACTTGAGGATACCCCGCATGTTCTGGAAACCTTCCGATACGCTACCGCTCCTGATCTCAGTCATCCTTGTTTCTGTTGTCCTTGTCTCAGTTGTTCTCGTCTCTTTGTTGTCCGTGGTCCTGGTCTCTGTCCTCCGCAGCTCTGTTGTCCGTGTCTCCGTCGTCATCGTCCCGTATGACGATGCCGGTCTTCTCTTAGGAGTGGGAGAGCGTGTCCGTTCTGGGGAGCGGGTCCGCTTCCACTTGCGCTTTTCCTTCAGCTGTTTCTTAGCCCGCGTGAAGATGTCGGCGAAACTCTTCCGTCTCCGGTGGCCTGCTAATAAGGGACGCTTAACGCCATCGTCGCCATCGCCATTTGCAGTGTCAGAATCAGTAAATTGACGCTCCATGGCCATGGTATCCGAATCGCTGTCCGAGTCGCTGTCGGCTGCAGTGTCTGTATCGGAATTATCGAAGACGTTGAGGAGGTTCTGGGTGTGGATGCCCATGCTCACGCCCCACTTGACAAGCTGTGACATGGTCGGCTTTTTTGGGAGGTCAGTAAGATGGGCCAGACTATGGCGCCGCTTCTGCTTGACGTCCTTAGAATCATCCGAAGAGTCGCTTGGTTGGCTTTGTTGGGTCGGTGTGCCAGCGCTAGACTCCAAAACCTGAGAGATCGAGGGAAGATCAGGAGGAGTTGTTGCCTTCGAGCTCGACCTTGAGCGGCCTTTGCGATAGTTTTGCAGATCTTCCCACCACTCCTCGTTCTTGAGGCAGCTGTTGACAAGGTTCTCGGTCTCCGCATCCTGAAAACGCCCATGGACGATAGTCTCGTACGTCTTGAGCAGGCCCGAAGCGAGCGAGAAGACGAGAATCTCGGCATCTATCCTCAATTTCTCCAACAGAGCCTTAACTCTGCCCCGTTCGATATCAACCTCGCTTTCATACTCCACAAACACAAGCACACGCAGCTTGTATACCTTTTTCCACGTAGGGACAGTGTGGAGGATATATCCGAGCTGAAGGATCAAAGTATCTGGACACTGTTAGTCAGGGAGCGGAACAATGTATGAATCCGCATCACTCACATGTATCAAAGTTGGTTGTAAGGACACTCCTGCCCTCCGCTTCAAGGGCTGCAGACATCTGGATGGGCCACAGATCGATGTACCTTTTGGTATTGGTTCCATCATCCCGTGGTGTTTCCAATTTGTCGAAGCCCTTGCCAATGGCAACATTCAAGCGGTAACGCAAGGCCAGATCCTCCAGAATGGTGAGATAGCTTGTTACAGGCATCAGCTCCTCGGTTTTGATGACATCTGTCGGCAGCTCGCCCTCCAGAATACGGGAAAAGGTGTCGCCTCTCCTCCTTCTACGAACAGTTCTAGGGGTCGAGGTGGTTTCTTCACTTTGTGATGGCGGGGGGGGATTGACTGGCGGCTCAGGGACTTGTGCGGACCGAGAGCGGCGGAGTTCGTCCATGTTGTAGAAACCCATAACAGCAATGTTGGGTCTCATACCGCCTAACCCAGCAGAAAGGATGAGATTTCTGACGCCCCATGTTATGGTGGGCGACATAGTAAGCTGTACAAAGGCCTTGATCCTTGAGGACTCGGAGATGTACTTGGTCCAAGCAGCCTGCTGCAGCTTGGCTTCGGCAACTCCAGCTGAGAAGTCATCTGTCACAATGACGTGGCCAAGGATATACAATGCCCCCTTTTTTAGCGAGTTACAGAACTGGATCAGACGAGTCTGCCGTCTGGGATTGTTAACCAGCAGAATGATCTGCGGGCGCCAGAACTTGATATGCTCTGGCTTGAGACGCAGGAGATACTTTCGCACTTGATGGTAGATCAAGCTCTGGGAGACGTCTCCCCAATGCTTCGGCGGGCTCAGGTAGTGGATCAAGAGGAAGAGGAAGATCATCAGACACACGGCAGAAGAGGCATATGTTTCGTCAACGAAGAACATGGCCGTCGCGGAGATGATACTGCCAGCAAATGCTGTCTGCCAGCTGAAGAACTTAAAGGCTGGGCGGAAATTAGGGGCTGATCCGATCTTGAGCAGGAAACACGCTAGGTTCATCACAAAGAAGGTCATCTACAAATTGTTAGCCAGCAGTCAAGGACAAAGAGGATCAAACTTGAACCGACCTGATAGCCCATGGAAATGAAGGTGGCGATCTGATTCAGGTTGGCAAGCATCGCAAATTGTGCAAGTATATAGGTCAAGAAGATAGCAAGAACGGGTTCATCTGCCTTCTTGGTTCCCTTGCCAAAGACTTCCAATCCCGGGATGAGCTTGTCCCTTGCCAGAGCCTGCAGCAACTTCGCAGCCGCGATGACACCCATTAAAGCGGAAAAGAAGGTAGTCGCGAACTCTCCAGCGAAGATACCGGGAGGCCAGATGTTGGTGTCCTGGATAATGTTGGGATTCCGAAGAAACGAGTGGTGCCTTGTGCTCGATGCCAAAGAGACAATCACCAGTAGATATGCAAGGAAAGTGGACAACATAGCCCAGAGCGTGCCACGGGGGATGGCCTTGCTGGGATTGCGTAGATCACCGGACATGGAGGCGCCGGCAAAGATACCCGATGTGGCAGGGAAAAGGATACCGAACAAATCACGGAACGTTGTAAAGCCGTTGAAATGGCCGCTGGAAGAATCGGGGAGGAGGTTGGACTTCAGGGTAGCTAGACTAAATCCGGTGAACTCGATGCCCCTTTCCGGGTCAACAAAGGCGGGGTTCAGGAGAGCAGAAACCGGAATACTCAAGATGGAGAAGGTGAGCACAACCAAGAGGGCGTTGCTGGCTTTGGCAAACATGGAGCTTCCGGCGAGGCAGAGGCCTGTACAAAAAACCAGCGCAACCGTGCCGAATAGGTAGTCCCACCAGTAGCCATGGGGCATGGCGTAGCCGAAGTTGAGCTTAATGCAGTCGATGAGACCGACGACATTGAGAGCTGTGTTTAACACTTGAGCCAGGTAAAAGAGGACACCAATTGAACCGCCGAATTCGGGTCCCAGAGACCGCGAGATAAGGTAGTAGGCTCCTCCGCCCTTTACTTCGCCGTTGGATGCGATAGCAGACAACGAGAGGGTCGTGACAAAGTCAACCGTGTAAGCACTTAACAACAGGCCTGGGCTGGCGTCAGCACTTATCTCTGACTACAAAATACAACCATACGACTTTGTTTTCTTACCGAGCATGCCCAGCAACCCGACCTGGCCTAGGATGAGACCGAATCTCAAGAACATAAGAATGCTGAGGATATTGAGGCAGACGGGGATGTAGACCCCGGACACGGTCCCCAGTTTCGTCCTCTTCCCAGAGGACTCTGGCTCCATGGTAGCCATTGTGACTGCCGTCCTCAGGATGTCTGTGGTTTTGGATGTGGCCAGGACGGCTCATTGACGTCCGAGAAAAGAAGGCCGCCCAGCTGATGGGAGCCAGCGAGCGAGAACGGAAATTCAGACTCGACCTTAAGCGGATGAGACTGACTGAATATAATATAGTCGAGATGGGACTCCCACAATGCCAACCCGGTTATTATTAGGGCATTTGTTTGGGGTCGTTGGGATTATCGGCCGACGCGACCCTTGGCTGGGGACTCTGCCCGATGCACCGACGTAACGGGATGGCGAACAAGTCTTAAGCAATCTTGGACAAACCGAGCAAGCTGAACAATCCTAGATGGCGTCGTTTTAGCATCCAAGGCCATCATCACCCCTCGACGCCGCTCCACGAGACCTCATGCAGATGCACCAATGCTCCAGCTCCACTACAGAGCCACCATATGCATTGGCCCCAATGCTTGTTGATGCTTGGTCAATGGGAGTTAGATCGCCAACTCCACCGTGCACCGCACGCGAAAGCCAGGAAGCGAGTGGCCCAGATCGGTTCATCAACAGGCGAGCCCCGCGCCAACCACCACTCCTAACAGGCTCTAACCGACTGTTTTCCCTTTTTGATGTGGGCAATGATGTGGGCAATGGGCAACGTGTTGTGGGACTTTGCAGCGCCCCGCGCTGGCTGGCCTCGTTTGCACTCTGCAGAATACTGCAGGAAATGCGTAAGTATGGACGAAAGACAATGCAATCCACACAGAAAAAAACTCTTGAAAAATGTCAAAGAAAAAAAACAACAAGTCGTGTGTTGTCCGGCTACCCGTCTAAGCCTAAGAGCGGCTGTCGGTTTCAGATGAACCAATATACTTGTTGGCAACGTGAAGTCGATGGATGTTCCAGGCAGACACTGGAATTGCCCCTCACTCTCCTCATTTTCATGCTGACGGTGGCGGGAGCAGTTGGAGCCTCCTAGTTTTAGTGTCTTGGCAACCTCCGGAACCGTTTTGACGTGCCAACGAATCAACACACGGGATCATCCCCAACAGAAAGAGCTTTCATCAAAGAAAATGTTATCGAGAGTCTTAGTCACTGGGGACCCTATCTCTGGATCCATTATGTGATGTCTTGCGGCCTTGGATGCAGCTGTCCGATTGTCCAAGGCCTCCAATCCACAAAATAGGACCGTATCTGTCAGTAGATCCATACATGCACGTGACAGTCACTTACACACTGCGCCTGCGAAGAGACGGCAGACCACACCGCCTTTTATGGAGTACTGGTGCAAACAAGGACAAACTGCAAGTTTCCCTCCGGTACCGGGCTGCATTTGTAATTGTACGGCCATTTAATATGGATAAGCTGTCGTGACAGCGAGATATGCGAGGGACGACGGAAAGGCAGACGCCAGAAATGCTCAGCCCTAACCCTGAATCGTAAAAGTCACTTTACGTCATCAGTTGTATCTTACGGACTGTAACGCTATCGCTGTGGGGCAGATCTCATACAGTGAAGGCCCACTCTACGGCAATCCCCCCGAAACCCAGCCAAGCCAGAGCGCGCTGGCGGACCGGGTCAGCAGGGAGCCAACTGGGCGTCTCCATTCGCTCTTATCAACGACTTGGCAGTACTGAGGGTCACACGTCGCATTGAACGGTCGCTCCAAACCGCCCTGGATTTTGCGATTGTTTCTCGTGCACCTTCCTGCTTCGTCGCCTGTCCTTCCCTGGCTTCTCTCTCTTACCTGCGTGTTTTTGAACCCCCCGGGTCCCTCTTTTGATCGGTGGGGATTCATTCTGTTGTTGTTGGTCGCTCTCTGTTCCCTCGGCCTGCCCATCGGTCAACCGGCCCAGATCAGAATCGTCCGCCGGCCAGTTATCACATACCTCCGTTTGTAGCTCCGAGCAATCTGCATTAGGGTTCTCTGCTATCCAACACCGAATCAAAACGCTGAAGTGACCACAGCGCAGATCACCGAAGTACTCAATCCGGACTTTGCCTCAAGAGATGCAATAGCCGCAGCTACCGACGTCGCAAAGTCCATCAAACATTCATACAATCCACCATGTCCAACAACCAGTTCAGAAACTCGCCGCCCC
>Ga0065720_1000205_pt1 | contig 11946 bp, 10 predicted proteins | sample Thericmetagenome_FD_59107 | JGI IMG/M metagenome (GOLD analysis project Ga0065720, IMG submission 59107) | Thermophilic microbial communities from the Joint Bioenergy Institute, California, USA of rice/straw/compost enrichment - eDNA_2 v2... | ecosystem: Engineered > Solid waste > Grass >... | reverse complement strand
ACTTCCTGACCTGCTGCGCTAAAGATCAGCGAGCGCGGTCTTCTTCACCCTGCCCCCAAGACCACGGCGGCTGACCATCGCACACCCGGCCGCGAGAACAAACTCCGGACCAGCCAGACGAAGCGTGCGCGGCACGACAAGCACGACGGGTCATCACCACGGCAGCAGGCCCGAACCACAGCCTCGACGTCGACCTACCGGACCTTGACAGCGCGGACGAAGACACGCCAGGCAGCCGGGTCGAAGGTCAACACCGGCCCGTCCGGATCCTTGCTGTCCCGCACCCCCACCACACCGGGCAGATTGTCAGCCACCTCGACGCAGTTGCCGCCGTGGCCGTTGCTGCGGCTGCTCTTGCGCCAGACCGCGCCGGTCAGTTCCATGACTCCGCCACCTTCAGGATCAACTCGACGGACTGCTGCTCGTTCAGGGTTTCACTCCGGATCGACTCCCACAACTGCCGGACGACGGTGATGTCATCACCCCGCTCCACCAGCCGTCCCTGAAGCTGGTCATCCAGGTAGGCGACATCATCGCCATCGACGAGGGATCACCCCCGCTACGCGGGATCACGATCTGCCCGCCGGGGCGGCCGCCCACATCAATCGCTTCGTCGCACGCCCCGAGGGGGTGGACGTCCGTTCCGTACCCAGCGTCTGACGTCCGCGTGTGATCCGGCGCCGTGGCTGACGCCGTACGGTGCGTGCGCCGCCCCGACCGGAGCGAGCGCGGGGTGGGCTGGTGGACCGACCCACGTCGGGCCGGACGGCCCAGCCGGGCCAGGATGCCGGGNGGGGCACCGCGGGCGGCGGGTCGCCCTGACAGAATGACGGGGCAAACCACCCGCTACACGTGAGGAGACACTTGCCGTGATCCGTACCCATGAAGCCGGCACCCTGCGCACCACGCACGCCGGCAGCACGGTGACCCTCGCCGGTTGGGTCGCCCGGCGTCGGGACCACGGTGGGGTGATCTTCGTCGATCTGCGCGACGCCTCCGGAGTGGTGCAGGTGGTGTTCCGCGAGGGCGTCGAGGCGGCGCACGCGCTGCGCAACGAGTACTGCGTGCGGATCACCGGCGAGGTGACCCGCCGCCCGGAGGGGAACGAGAACCCGGAGCTCGCCACCGGCGAGATCGAGGTGGTCGCCAGCAGCCTGGAGATCCTCTCCGAGGCGGCGCCGCTGCCGCTGCCGGTGGACGACCAGGTCGAGGCCGGCGACGACGTACGCCTGAAGTACCGCTACCTGGACCTGCGGCGCAGCGGCCCGGCGCGGGCGATCCGGCTGCGCTCACGGGCCAACCAGCTCGCCCGCAGCGTGCTCCACGCCCGCGACTTCCTGGAGATCGAGACCCCGACCCTGACCCGGTCGACGCCGGAGGGNGCCCGCGACTTCCTGGTGCCGGTGCGGCTGCAGCCCGGCACCTGGTACGCGCTGCCGCAGTCGCCCCAGCTGTTCAAGCAGTTGTTGATGGTCAGCGGTCTGGAGCGGTACTACCAGATCGCCCGCTGCTACCGGGACGAGGACTTCCGGGCTGACCGGCAGCCGGAGTTCACCCAGCTCGACATCGAGATGTCCTTCGTCACCGAGGACGACGTCATCGAGCTCGGCGAGGAGATCGTCGCCACCCTGTGGCGGGAGATCGTCGGGTACGAGATCCCCCGGCCCATCCCGAGGATCACCTGGCACGACGCGATGGCCCGGTACGGTTCGGACAAGCCGGACCTGCGGTACGGGGTCGAGCTGACCGATCTGACCGACTACCTGCGTGGCACCGAGTTCCGGGTCTTCGCCCAGGCGATCGACGCCGGCGGCTACGTCGGTGCGGTGGTGATGCCGGGCGGCGCCAGCCAGAGCCGCAAGGAGCTGGACGGCTGGCAGGACTGGGCGCGGGCGCGCGGGGCGCGCGGTCTGGCGTACGTGGTGCTCGACGCGGAGTCGGGCGAGGCCCGGGGGCCGGTGGCGAAGAACCTCTCCGCGGAGCACCTGGCCGGTCTGGCGGACGNGGTCGGCGCCAAGCCCGGAGACGCGATCTTCTTCGCCGCCAGNGGGAACCGGCGGGAGGCGCAGGAACTGCTCGGCGCCGCCCGGGTCGAGATCGCCAGGCGGGCGGGTCTGGTCGACGAGAAGGCGTGGGCGTTCTGCTGGGTGGTCGACGCGCCGATGTTCGAGCGGACCGAGGAGGGCGGCTGGACCGCCGTGCACCACCCGTTCACCTCGCCGAACGCCGACTGGGTGGACCGCTTCGAGGAGGCGCCGGACCAGGCGCTGGCCCACGCGTACGACATCGTCTGCAACGGCAACGAGATCGGCGGTGGCTCGATCCGTATCCACCGGGCCGACGTCCAGCGCCGGGTGTTCGACCTGCTCGGGATCACCCCGGAGGAGGCGGCCGACAAGTTCGGTTTCCTGCTGGAGGCGTTCAAGTACGGGCCGCCGCCGCACGGTGGCATCGCCTTCGGCTGGGACCGGGTCTGCATGCTGCTGGCCGGTGCCGACTCGATCCGTGAGGTGATCGCGTTCCCGAAGACCCGGGGTGGGTTCGATCCGCTGACCGGCGCGCCGACCCCGATCACCGCCCAGCAGCGTGCCGAGGCGGGCGTCGACGCGAAGCCGAAGCCGGTCGCCGCGCACGGGGGGACGGCGGGGGTGGCGGCCCCGGTCGAGCCCTCCTGAGCACCGGCCCTGAGCCACCGGTCCTGAAACGACGGCCCTGGGACACCGGCCCGCCGTGTCCGCCGCGCGGCGAGGGCGGCGGTGCGGGCGGGCCGGTGCTCCCGCGGTCTGCGGGGCCGGCCCGAAATTCCCGGGCGGGGCGGCCGACAATTCGTTTGTGGTGGNCGCTCATACTCGGACCATGGCGCCGAATCCTGATTTGATCATCAACATAGATCCGGCCGAGGNAGGGTCCGAGACGATCCGGACCCTCGTCCTGCCGTGGTCCGGGCAGAGTGTCCCGGTGCGGATCCCGCCCGGTATGACCGACGGGGCGATGCTCAGGCTGCCGGGCATCGGGCCGGCGACCGCGCCCGGTGGGCCGGCGCGCGACGCCTACGTGCAGGTCCGGATCGTCCCCGGGGCGGCGGGTTCGGCCTCGCCGACGGCTCCTCTCGGCGCCGTGTCCCCGGCGTCGGCACCGCCCGGCGCGGTGCAGCCGACGTCCGCTCCGCCGACGTCGGCGCCGCCGACGGCTCCCCTCGGCGCCGTGCCGCCAGCCTCCGCCCCACCGACGGNTCCGTTCGGCGCCGTGCCCCCGAACTCGGTGCCGCCCGGCGCGCCGTACGGGGCGGCCGGCGGCGCGTACCCGCCCGTCACGCCGCAGGCCAAGGGGTCGGGCAAGGGGAAGATCCTGGCCGTCGTCGGCGGCGCGGTCGCCGTCGTGCTGCTGGCCATCCTGGCGGTGCCGGTGCTGCTGTGGGCCAGCCGGGACTCCGNGGGCGGCACCCCGTCGAACCGGGCTGGCGGCTCGACGGCCGATGCCTCGCCGTCACCCACCGCCTCGCCGTCGCCGAGCGCCACCCCGATCAGCCCGCCGGAGTACCAGGCCCTGCTGGCCGAGGTCGACAAGTCGGTGGGTGACGCCTTCAAGAAGCTCGGCAAAGCGAAGAACCCCAAGGCGGTGGGTGCGGCGGTGGACGACATCGAGTCCGCCGTCGAGCGGCAGATCACGACGTTGAGCGCGGTCACGCCGCCGGCGAACGTCGCCAGCGCGCACGCCGACCTGCTCCGCGGGTTGGAGGATCTGGCCGACTCGCTGGCCGAGACCGGGTCGGCGGCCGGGGCCGGTGAGGTGTGCGTCGGCTCCTCGGCGCTGGCCCGGCTCAGCCGGGAGTCCTCGGCGGAGGAGGTGCGTGCCGCCCGGCAGGCCCTGGCGACCGCGGACCCGGCGCAGCCGTACCAGGTTGGCGACTTCATCCCGAAGAAGACCTCGGACACCAACCGGCGGCTCAGCAACGGCAAGTTCCTCAAGCGCACCAAGAGCGGCCTCGGTCAGCTCAAGATCGAGAACGGTGGCCGCAACGATGCGGTCATCAACGTCGTGCGCAGCGGTTCCAAGAGCCCGATGGTGAGCGTGTACGTCCGGGCCAAGAGCAAGTTCACGGTCACCGGGGTGCGGGACGGCGTGTACCAGATCTACATGACCGGCGGCAAGGACTGGGACGACTCGGCCAAGGCGTTCAGCCGCGACTGCAGCTTCCAGCGGTTCGAGGACAGTTTCCGGTTCACCACCACCTCGACGCAGTACACGATCTGGACCATCACCTTGACCCCGGTGGTGGGTGGCAACGCCCGGACCAGTGACGTGGACCCGGGGTCCTTCCCGAGCTGATCCCCGGCGCGTCGCTCCCCTCGACGGCGTCGCCTTCTCGACGTCAGGACGAGCCCGCCGGGCCGCGCGTGACGCGGCCCGGCGGGCTCCACCGTTTCCGGGGTCTGCAGGGGGGCGGTGGTGTCGACCCACCGGTCGTCCGTGCCTGGCTCCATGCACAGAACTTGTGCACAACTTCTGTGCAAAGNTATTGTGCATACGTGCCTCCTCCACCACCTCCCGACGACCGTCCCTCGGTGGTCCGGCTCAACGCCGACCAGATCCGCGTGCTGGCGCACCCGTTGCGGGCCCGGTTGCTCACGGCCCTCCGGTCGGCCGGGCCGGCCACCGCCACCCGGCTGGCCGGGATGCTCGACACCAACACCGGCGCGACCAGCTACCACCTGCGACAGCTCGCCCAGGTGGGCCTGGTGGTGGAGGATCCGGAGCGCGGTGGCGGCCGACAACGCTGGTGGCGGGCCGCCCACCAGCTCAGCAGCTGGCAGGTGACCGACTTCGACGACCAGCCGGACGCCAGCGCGGCGGCCGACTGGCTCCACCGGCACGCGCTGCGACTGCACGCCGAGCAGGCCGAGCGGTGGGCCGAGACCCAGCGCGACTACCCGGTTCGGTGGCGGCAGGCCGCGGACGTCTCCGACTACCTGTTCCGGCTCACGCCCGACCAGCTTCGGCAGCTCACCGGTGAGCTGCACGCCGTTCTCGCCCGCTACCGCCACGCCCTCGTGTCCGGCGACGACCCGTCCGAGGGTGAGGAGTCCGCCGCGCCGGACGACTCCGAACTGGTGCTGCTCTACCTGCACGCCTTCCCCGTCCGCAGCCCGTTTCCGCGCCCGGTGTCCCCATCCGCCGGCGGCGCCGACGACGAGGAGACCCCTTGACCCCGCTCACCCCCACCCAGGTCCGTCGGCGCTACCTGGTCCTGCACGGGCTGCGCTGGCTGCCCGTCGGATTCCTGGTCCCGGTCGTCACCCTGCTGATGCTGGAACGCGGGCTCACGCTGTCCCAGGTCGGACTGATCACCGCGGTACAGGGTCTGGTGGTGCTGGCGCTGGAACTGCCCACCGGTGGGCTCGCCGACGCGCTCGGCCGCAAGCCGGTGCTCGTCGTCGCCGCGCTGGTCGACATCGGCTCGCTCGCCCTGGCGGTCGTCGCCGACGTGTTCCCGCTGTTCCTCCTGGTCTTCCTGCTCCAGGGCATCTACCGGGCACTGGACAGCGGCCCCCTGGAGTCGTGGTACGTCGACGCCACGCTGGCCGCCGACCCCGAGGCGCCGTACGAGCNCGGCCTCAACGCCGGGGCGGTGGTGGTGGGCCTCTGCATCGGTGGTGGCGCCCTGCTCGCCGGGGGCCTGGTGGCGCTCGGCCCGCTCGGCCCGTTCAGCGCGCTCACGGTGCCGGTGCTCGCCGCGCTGGCCGTGGAGGTCGCCTCCCTCGTGGCCCTGGTCCTGCTCCTCGTGGAGGTACGTCCGGCCGGCGGCGTCGGCTCGCTGCGTGACTCGCTGCGGGCCGTTCCCGGCGTGATCGGCGAGGCGTTCGGCCTGCTGCGCCGGTCGCGGATCGTGCTGTCCCTGGTCGCGGTGGAGCTGTTCTGGGGCTTCGGCATGGTCACCTTCGAGACCCTGCTGCCGGTGCGNCTGGCCGAGGTCGTCGGCGACCCGGACCGGGCGGCGGCGCTGCTCGGCCCCACCGGGTCGNCCGCCTGGCTCGCCTCGGCCGCGGGTGCGGCACTGATCGGGTACGTCAGCCGGTGGCTCGGCGCGCCGTTGAGCGCGGGACTGCTGCGGATCCTGCAGGGGGCGACGGTGGTCGGCATGGCGCTGCTGGCCGGCCCGGCCGGGATCATCGCCGCCCACCTGTTCTGCTACGCCGTACACGGGGCGTCGAACCCCCTGCACATGGGGCTGTTGCACCGGCAGGTCGACGGGCCGTACCGGAACACCGTCATCTCGCTCAACTCGATGGTGGCCCACCCGGCCAGCGCGCTGGGCGGGGTGGTGTTGACCGCGCTGGCGCAGGCGACCTCGGTCAGCACGGCGATGCTGGTCGGCGCCGTGGTGCTCGCCGGGGCCGCGCCGCTCTACCTGCCCGCCTGGCGGGCCGCGCGGCGCGGTCCCGGTGTCCGCCCCGCCGATCCGGCGGCCTCCACGGTCGCGGAACCGCCGTCCGTGCCCCGGGCGTCCGCCGCCGGAACCGTCGTGTCCACCGAGTGACGGCACACCGATCGGCGGCGCCGCGCCGCGCCGACCGTCGGCGCCGCCGGCCGGCAACGGCGCGTTTCCGACAGCGGAAACCGGGCCGGTAATGTCAGCGTGATGGAGTCCGACGGCCTGTTCCCACTCGCCAGACCCGGTGACGGGGAGGACCCGGTCGTGCCCGCGGCCGGCGCCGACGGCTTCACCGCACCCACGCCGGATTCCCCGCTGCCGGTCCGGATGCGGCCGACCCACCTCGACGAACTGGTGGGGCAGGATCACCTCCTGGCGCCGGGCGCCCCGCTACGGCAGTTGGTGACCGGTGCGGCGCCGATGTCGGTGATCCTGTGGGGGCCGCCGGGCAGCGGCAAGACGACCATCGCCCACCTGGTCGCGCGGGCCACCCAGCGGCGCTTCGTGGCGATGTCCGCCCTGTCCGCCGGGGTCAAGGACGTCCGCGCGGTCATCGAGACGGCCCGGCGNCAGCGCCGCGCCGGCGGCCCGCCGACCGTGCTCTTCATCGACGAGGTGCACCGGTTCAGCAGGACGCAACAGGACTCGCTGCTGGCGGCGGTGGAGGACCGGACCGTGACGCTGCTGGCGGCCACCACCGAGAACCCGTACTTCTCGGTCATCTCGCCGCTGCTCTCCCGGTGCGTGCTGCTCACCCTCCAACCGCTGTCCGACGACGCGGTCCGCACCCTGCTGCGCCGTGCGGTCACCGACGAGCGTGGGCTCGGCGGCGCGCTCACCCTTGCCCCCGACGCCGAGGACCACCTGGTACGCCTCGCCGGCGGCGACGTACGCAAGGCGCTGACCGCCCTGGAGGCGGCGGCCGGCTCCGCGCGGGCCCGGGGCGGCACGGTGATCGACCTGGCCACCACCGAACAGGCGGTGGACGTCGCCGCGGTGCGGTACGACCGCAGCGGTGACACCCACTACGACGTGGTCAGCGCATTCATCAAGAGCATGCGGGGCTCCGACGTGGACGCCGCGCTGCACTGGCTGGCCCGGATGCTGGTGGCGGGGGAGGACCCACGGTTCATCGCCCGGCGAATTGTGATCTTCGCGAGCGAGGATGTCGGGATGGCCGACCCGAGCGCGCTGAGTGTGGCGACGGCCGCCGCCCACGCGGTGGAGTACGTCGGCCTGCCGGAGGCGCAGCTCAACCTGGCACAGGCGGTGATCCACATGGCGACGGCGCCGAAGTCGAACTCCGTGACCACGGCGATCGGCGCGGCGATCGCCGACGTCCGCGCCGGACGGGGTGGCCTGGTACCACGGGCCCTGCGCGACGCGCACTATCCGGGGGCCCGAGGGCTCGGGCACGGGATCGGATACCGCTACCCGCACGACGACCACCGCGGCGTGGTCGCCCAACAGTACGTGCCGGACGACCTGGTCGGAGTCGACTACTACCAGCCGACCGGGCACGGCGCCGAGCGAGCGGTGAAGGAGCGGCTGACGGTACTCCGGCGTATCGTCCGCGGCCAGACCGGTCCAATCGGCCAGACCGGTCCGGCCGGGCCGGCCCGCGAGGGCGGCGGACGGGCGGCGGGTGCCGGTCCGGCCCGGGTCGCCCGCACCCGCGACGCGAACGGGCGGGTCGCGACGGACCTCGTGACAGAGGCGACGGGTGGGGCCGGCCGCGCGGCGGGCGGGCCCGGCGAGAACCGGCAGGCCGGGGACAGCGGCGAGGAATCGGTGGGGGAGGCACACCAGTGAGATCGCGCGGTTCGGACCGGGGCGACGACGGCCACGACGAGCGGCGGGAACCGCGGGGCAGGGGGTACCGCTGGGGGCGGGGCNGGCCGGAGGAGGCGCCCCGTGAGCCGGAGGTCAGCGGNGAGGAGCTCGGCTGGATCGCCGACCTGCGCACCGCCAAGGAGCGGCGCGGCGCCATCGGCCCGGACGACGCGGATCCCGCCGCGCGGCCGGAGCGGCTGCCCGGGGCACCGGAGCCCGGCCGCGGTCTGTCGGGNACCGGCATCCCCGAGCCGGCACCCTGGCCNCGTCCGNCGGCCGAGCGGCGTCCGCCGGACGAGCCCACGCCGCCCTTCGGGGCGCGGCCCCGTCCCGGCACCGGCCACCAGCCCCGTCCCGGGTCGGCGTCGACCGATCCCGCCGCCCCGCGCGCGGCCGGCGTCGGACCGGAGGAGCGCCCCGGGGGACGGCACCTGGCGCCGTCGACTCCGACNCCCGGACGGTCCGGAGGGCGGCACAGTGCCCCGGAGCCGGCCGACGACTTCGTCGTCCCCGCGTCCGGCAACGCACCNCCGGTGCCCGGGTCGGCCACGCCGCGAGGTGCCGGCGACCCGCTCGCCCCGGGCGGCGCGCCCCGACCGGGCGTACGACCCGGATCCGCGGTGCCACCGCACACCGTCCCGGGTGGGCCACCCCTGCGCCCGACGGGGTCCTCGCCCGCCGTCGACGACACCGGCGCGGGATTCGGCGTCGGGGGCNGTGAGGTGGGACCGGCTCCCCGCGCGTCGGTCCCGGCCCCGGGCCGCCCGGCCGCCGGTGGGACGGGCGAGCTCGCCCGCCCCGGGCCCCGGCACGGTGGCGGCCGCCACCATGCCACCGGGGAGGACGAGAACACGTCACCGGGGTGGCCGCCACGGCTCCGGCGCGGCGTCGAGCCGTCACCCGCCGGGCGGCCGTCCGGGCCCGCGGCCGCCGGTGGCCGGCACAGCGGCGCCGTGCCGGTCGTGCCCGGCAGCCCGGGCGAGAGCGCGTCGCGTCCGTCTGACACCCGGTCCGACGTCCCGCCGGCCGCCGGCACCCCCCGGGCCGGCGCCGCGCCGGTCCCGCCCGCGTCGCGGCTCGCCGGACCGCGGGCACCGGGTTTCCCGCCGGGCGCCGCCCCGGCTACCCCCGGCGGTCCGGCCGGTGCGCCCCCGGCCCCGGGCCGCGGCACCCCCCCGGATCGGGGTGCGATGCCGGACCGGCCGCGGCCGGTCCCGGGGCAGCCAACCGGTCGGCCGGGCTCACCCGGCCGGCCCTCCGACGAGCCGCGTCCGCCACAGGGTGGGTCCGCCCCGGCCGTGGCCCGGGCGGCGGCCCGACCCGCCCCGTCCGACCGGATGGACGACCCGCCGTCCGAGACCTCCGCGCGGGTGCCGGCGGCACCGCCCGGCGGTCCCGGCCAGCCGGATCCGCCGCCGGCCGACTCGGGGTTGTCCACCGGCGCCATCCGGCCGGCCGGCGTCGAGCCGAGAACCGACGGCGGGCAGCCGACGCACGGGTCGGAGGTCTCGGACCGGCCCGACACCGCCTCCGGCGAGCGGGAACCGGTCCGGGGCGGCCGTACGGAGCACCGCCGGCTGCTCCGCGAGGAGCGCCGGCTGCGGACCATCGCCCTGCTGCTGGCGGGCCTGCTGGTGCTCGGCGCGGCGCCGGCGTACCTCGGGCTGCGGGCCGCGACCCGGGACCCGGTCTTCACCGCGCTCGACGCCCTGGCGGTGCCGGCGTGGGCCAAGCGGGACGTGGTGGACGGGGTCAGCGGCAGCCGGTGGTGTCTGCTGGAGTGCCGGTTCCGGGAGCGGACGATCGAGTCCGAGCGGTCCTGGCAGGAGACGGCCCAGATCTACGAGTCCGCGCTGACCAGGGAGGGCTGGCAGCCGTGGAAGGTGGCACTCTGCCCGGAGCGGCCGGTGGAGAACCAGCACTACAGCTGCTGGCGGCGCGACGAGCTGACGCTCGACCTGTGGGTGCGGCCCCCCACCTGTTCCCTGGAGCTGCCGGATCAGCCGGCGGTGCCCCCGACCACCGACCCGGAGTCCGGCGGTGACGGTGCATCCGACGGGGAGGGCTGCCAGGGGTCCGTGGTTTCGATCAAGGTGCGGAACGCGATCGCGGACGACCGGACCGGGCCGCGGCCCAGCACCAATCCGTCCCTGACCGGCGTGGAGCCCGACCCGCTGCTCACCGACCCGCTCGGCGACCTGCTGCCGACCCCGACGTCGTCGTGAGGCCGACACTCCTGCCGTAACCTTGTGCTCTTCCGGCGGGATCCGCGGTCTGCGGATCCCGCCGCGCGGCTGCCGGGCCCGTTCTGGTCTGTCGGCGTGGCCCGCGTCGGGGCCCGGGATTCCCACCCCGACCCCGTCGTGCGACCCGCGGTCGTCACCGACGGTAGGGTGGGCGGTTGGTACTCCGGTGGGCGTTCCGGTCTGGTTGCCGAGCGGTCGCGCGTCGGGTGTCCGGGTGAGACGGTGGCGCGGTGTCGAGACGGTGCATGGAGGAGGACACGGGTGGACGGCGGAGAGATCGGCCAGATCGCCGCGCTCATCGCGGCCGGGGCGTTCCTGTTGCTGGTGTTGCTGCTGGCCAGGGCGATCTGGCGGCTGGGTGGCACGGTCGACGCGGCGACCCGGGCCATCAACAACCTCAACGAGCGCGTGGCGCCGATGCTCGGGAACATGAATGTCACGATTGAGAACGTGAACACCACGCTGGGCCAGGTGCAGACGACGCTCGACGGGGNCAACAGCCAGCTCGCCAAGGTCGACACGATGACCGCCCACGCACAGACCGTGACCGCCAACATCGCGAACCTGGCCACCGTGGTCTCCGCCGCCGCGGCGAACCCCCTGGTGAAGGTGGCGGCCTTCGGCTACGGCGTGCGCAAGGCCGCCGCCGCGCGCCGGCACGCCGAGGAGGAGCGCGAGGTGCGGGCCGCGTTGAAGGAGCAGCGCCGGGCCGGCCGTCGGCGCGGCGGGCGGTGACCGCGTTCGCGGGCGCGCCCCGCGTGGTGCGCGTGGCCCGGGAGTGGCACGCACGGCGACCCGGTGTGCGGCCACCGACCGGGCTCGGACCGGCTGACCGGTCCGGTGGCGCCGGCCGTCCGGCATCCCGGCCCCGCCGCCGGTGGCGTCCCGGTCCGGAGAGAGGATGAGGCCATGAAGCGACTGCTCTGGTTGGGCATCGGGCTCGCCGTCGGGGCGCTGGTCGTCCGGAAGGTCACCCGGGCGGCCCAGGCATACACCCCCGGCGGCATCGCCAGCTCGCTGTCCGAGTCGGCCAGCGGCCTGATCCAGGCGCTGCGGGACTTCGCGGACGACGTCCGCGAGGGCATGGCCGAGCGCGAGCAGCAGATCTACCAGGCGTTCGCCGAGGGCGTGGCGTTCGACGACCAGTTCGCCGAGGTGCGGGCCGACCCGCGGACCGGCGACCGTGAACTGTTTCCGGAGGAAGGCAGCAAATGAGAACGGCGGAGATCAAGCGGCGTTTCCTGGCGCATTTCGAGGCGAATGGTCATGCCGTGGTGCCGTCGGCTCCGCTGCCGGCGATTGATGATCCGAACCTGTTGTTCGTCAACGCTGGCATGGTGCAGTTCGTGCCGTACTTCCTCGGGCAGCGTACGCCGCCGTTTGCGCGGGCGGTGTCGGTGCAGAAGTGCATCCGGACGCCGGATATCGACGAGG
>Ga0065720_1020985_pt1 | contig 11950 bp, 7 predicted proteins | sample Thericmetagenome_FD_59107 | JGI IMG/M metagenome (GOLD analysis project Ga0065720, IMG submission 59107) | Thermophilic microbial communities from the Joint Bioenergy Institute, California, USA of rice/straw/compost enrichment - eDNA_2 v2... | ecosystem: Engineered > Solid waste > Grass >... | reverse complement strand
GGGGGGAGGAAGGGGGGGAGGGGGGAAAGGGAAAGGGGGGGGGGAAGTATAGGTTTCATTACAAATAGAAGACGTGTATTTTCTACTACCAGTTCTCGTTTGTTTACCTCCATGTCAGTATCTCGACCGAAGTTATTGCACCGATGTACTAGAAGCCAGTCCAGTCCTACACTCGTAGCCCAAGCTGCCCAACATCAATCAGCCACTGAGACCTCGTAAGCTAACAGCAGGACTGATGCCGCATGATGCAGTATCGTCCTGCAATATCCGTATCTTCTCCCCAATTGATACCTGAGCCTTAGCATCCCTCAGCAGTCATCCGCTCTCATTGAGGAAGCTAATCCATCCCTCCATTACCAAAGCAAGCAAAGAGCCGTTACAACGCCGTCCGTCATACAAACATAATACACATTACCACCTTACTCCTTTTACTCACATCCTGATCCCGACACCATTTACTCCTTCTTCTCCCCAGAGACAGGCTGCCCATCAAGTCCACTAACCAGCGTGGGCGCGATCCTTCTCCTCTTGGGCTGCTGCTGCGCGCCATCCTTCTCGCCCGCAGCACCCTCAACACCCTCCCTCTTGGTCCCCGATGACGGAGCCGAAGTAGGAGGGGGTGCCGCCACCGCTGTAGTCGTCAACGAAGTCTTGGGCGTCTCAGGTGGCGTAGCCACCGGCACGCCAATCACCTTGCCCGAGTTCGCGGCAGCGATGCTGGGCACCTGACCGCCAACGAGGGGCGGGTTGCTGAGCACGGGAGCCTGGGAAGAGCCCGAGTTGGAACGGGCTGGGGACGCGGCGCGCGGGTTGACAAAGGCTGTGATGGGGGGAGAAGGGGCGGTCAGGGAACCGGAGTCGCGGTGCCTGTGCATCGAACCGTTCGGAAACGGCGAGGGAGGAGCAAAGAGGGAGGTTGGGGTCGCGGTGGGAGTATTGTGGTTGGACCCGGCGAGCAGCGGGCCCCGGGGAGGGCCAATCTCCCCTGTATACTGAGTGCCAAGCTCGCCGGGGGCAAATGATACGGTCGAGCAGAAGCCGTCGGAGGACGAGATCAAGAGGGTCAGACCGTCACTGGACCTGAAAAAAAAATGTTAGTTTCTCTCATCAGCGGGCTGCAGTAGGTAGATCAAGGGCATTACCAAGTCAAATCAGTGAACGTCGCACAGTGCAGATTGCTGACGACGGCAATCGGCGTGTTCTGCTGGGTATCATAGATGAAAACCGTGTCTTGGGTAGCCACGGCATACACCATACGATACGGCAGGCCGAACTGAGACTTCGGCCCGGCCGACTGAGCGTTGGTGTCCACGCTGAGGCCCTTATCCGCAGCAGTTGACCCATCTGCTGGCGGCGGCGGCGGCGGCGGCGGGGGAGGAGGAGGATCCATCGACGATGTCGGCTCGGGTTTAGAGATGGGCTCCGGCAGCGAAGGAACGCCCTCCTCAGCTGACGAAGTGTCAATGGTGATGTATTGAGTCTTAGGCGGCGACTGCCTCAAGGTGTAGATGACCGGAGAACACCTGACCGCCACAGATGGCTTCTTAGACCCAGGCAGGTGAGCAATAGGAGGCTTGTTGATGCCACCACGGCTGTAGATATACACGGTGTTAATGATCTCGGAGGATGTCTTCCCCTCAGCAGTCTGGTGCTGAGTCTGGTACTGCCCCGCGGGGGTAAGCAGCAAGCTTCCATCAGGGGTGAAGGTAAGTCTCCGGAAGAAGGAGGTGAGAGTCTCATTAGCATAGAGGTTAGCATTCTTCATGCCCAGGGTCGACGTATTAAGGTGAGGCTTAGGAGAGGCCTCGATAGGCATCACGGCAGGCAACGGCATAGATGGCGCCGGCGAAGCTGAGCGCCTGGATGAAAAGGATGACCGACGACTATGGCTGATCATGCTTGGTGGGTTCATAGGAAGTGGCATCGACTGCGGTGTGCCCGGAGCAGACGGAACTGGTGACCCAACAGCAACGCCTGGAACAGAATCGAGCGCCCGGTGACCGGAATCCGGGGCTGGACTCTGGGATATCCTACGAGGGGGAAGGTCCGCTTTGACATGGCTCGCGACCTTGGGCGGCTTATCGTCATGGCTGTAAAGGGTATATTGGCCGTCCTTCGTCTTGAGGGAGTAGATATGCACCGAACGGTCCGAGGACTGAGTCGCAATGTACTCATTCATTGGGTCCCATGCGACACCCTGAACGTAATGGCTGTGCTCGGCGATCTGGCGCACAAGAGTGCCTAGACAACACTGTCAGCGGCGAGCCCAGATACTAACTGTGGGAGAATCGTACCTGTCCCCGCATTGTAGATCCTCGCCACGTTATCCATACTACCGATGATGAAGAACTGCGCGTCGGGCGACCAGGCAAGATCGTAGATTTCGGTGCCGAGCGAGCGGCACATGTGCTTCGTGCGCCATGTCTCTTTATCATCGAGGCCATCGCTGCCGAAGGTTGGATGATGCGTCTCCGAGGGTACCCACAAGATCACATTGCCGTCATCACCGGCAGATGCGAGCAGTTCGCCTGCAGATGTCAGCATGTTCTGCAGTCAGCGATGGTTGGGAGGGACATACCCTTCGGCGCCCAGCGAACAACGTTTACGGCCTGGGTGTGCTTCGAGAGGGTCGCTAGATACTCAACCTTGCGGCCATCACCGTTCTCTTCAATCTTCCAGAGCTGCGGAGGGTCAGTATCCTAATGTTTCTGAAGAAGCGACAGCACATACCCGAACATTGTTGTCGCCGGCAGCGGTCGCCAAGCGACCCTTGCCGCCGGGTTCGAAGTGGGCAGAGTAGATAGGATAGGGGTTATTATTGTCGTGATGCCAATTGACGATTAACGGGGTGGCCTTCATTTTTTTGGTGATGGTTTCGTTTTGATGGAAGAAGGATTATCATGGATCGGTGGAGGGTTTGTCGTTGTCGTCCGGTCCGATGGACCTTCGTCAGATGCTTTGGCTGGAAGCAGACGACTGGAAAATGGTGCACCAAACGCAATCAAAGACTCTTCCGCAGCAGCAATTGAGCAAAAGCCTTCAAGTGCTGCAGCTAGAATCGCGTTTGAATCACGAACTCTGTGTGGGTGTAGGACGACAGAAATGTTGTAGGCGATGTGGATGGAAATGCTGAGATGTGGATTTCCTTCAAGTTGGCTTGGGAAGTCGAAGCTGTGCCTGTGAACGTGTTTAGCTGGATCTTGGCCGGGAAAATGTCTAAAATCCTGCAAGCTGCGAACTCAATCTTGCAGGTCAAAATCACATGGAAATCCACAAAGACGATCAGTAAAAATAGACCTTCTGAATCAGGCGATCCGAATGTAAAAAAAAAAAAAAATCAGGATGCCCAACGGCGATGTTGGTTGTTGCGAAATGATCTCGGAGCTCATCATCCACGAATACGTTACGCTTTCCGTCCATCCTTCCAACATCCACACATGGATCTCCGCTGTTCATCTGGGAGCACGGAAACGGCTGCCGTCGCGTCTGACGCGTACTAGCCAATCAGCGTTCGCAGTATTCACCACTTTACGCGGGACGTGGCTTGGCGCGACGCGCATCTCGCTGCCAAGACTGTCCTGGAATGCCCACTTCCAGTAGGGCGCTCGAGATTTTTGCTCTTTTTTTTCCCCCAATCGCTGTTCGGGGAGCTGTTAAGGCGGTCTAAAGTACTCGCAGGGGTCAAATCGCCCAGCGTCCTTCAGTCCCACCATCCTGTCATTGTTAGATTTCAATGCGCCATCAGCCCTGCGGATGGTCGCTGATCCGATCTGAGGCCTGATCAGATAGCGGATTATCAGGCCATCCCGTTTGTTTGTCCCGTCGCCAGAAAATAGTATATTAAGGATTCAAGATGCAAATGACTTTGGACTCCAGCATAACTGTAATCCTTTATGATCGCATGTGGAGCCCCAAATCTTTTATGTAAGCTTCATACTGTGTGTCACAGCGGAAACTCCTCTTTTACCCTGAAGCGCTTTGTAAGCCATGAGCTGGACGTTCAAGCTCACTTTCCTCCTCAGTTCTATTCCCCAGTTTCTATGCAATTTGACATTTTCTTTCTCACTCTGCGGATCGAGCGCCTTCAAACGTGAGAGAGCATAAGTAGACTGTAGTTACCAATAAAAGTTACCACTGCTATGCTGTGCGTAGATACGTTTTGATGCTCGATGATACCAATGGTTGAGGGTCCTGACTCGTAGACCGCCCGCATTCTGACTCTTCAGCCAAAGACCCTTAATGATGACGGAAGTCTTAAAGCCTGATCTTCCCGGGGAAGCCGACTTTCCATCTTCCAAGTTGGCAGCAGTGGCCATGTTTCACTTGAACCGTGGCAATAGCTTTAAGTGAAGCATGTCCCAACAGCTAGAGCGAGGTGTCAGTTGACTGTTCTGCCGGGACCTTGTTCCCCACCACGAGATAACTCAACGATGATGACACCCTAGATGTCAGACAGAAGTGTGCCTTACGTTGCGCTCTGGAATATGTTCGTGGCAATTGCTCAAGTAAAACATGAAGTATATCGTCTATCTGGACACTTGTTGGCTTAACTGATCAAACATGTGGTCAAACAAATCTGATTGCAGAGACAGAGTAACGTACGGTCTGGAGGCCATAGCCCCTCCAGGTGAGGGGAAGGTATATAACCAAAAAGGCTCACTTTTTGCGATCAACAGAGTTGACTCAGAGATTCTATGCCCAAAGACCAAGTCAGTCCTCAACCTGCCGGAGCACTAGAAGCTACCTAAGCAGTCCAATTGCCTGATTTTCCTGGCTTCTGAAAGGAGAGAGGGTAGAGAAGGCCTGCGGTGTACATCACTTGGCAATCTGCCACAGAAAGTCGTCGCTCTCTCGAACTCAGTGACCGGTGTCCCGCATCGTCCTAGAGTTCTCCCATCGAAGCATGCGGATGACATGTAGTCATACAAGGTCTGGAAAACGCTGCAGCTCTATTTTCTAGGCGCTTCCGTCGCCAACCTACAAAGGGGTCTTGATGCATCAAAACATTTGATCCAACACTGCAGCTCTCGGATCTTACTCGGAGCCGAGCTGCTGGCAACCGCAGCTGAAGAAAACACAGTGTCAACCAACGCCTGTTGTAGCCATCAATGAGATTCTCCACAAATAGAACAAACGGTTATCGATGCCATTGAGTGCGTTTAAAATCGAAATATCCTCAAAATGACAGGTCGAGACAGGACGAAGAACCAACCAGCCATCGCTGTCACAGCTGAAAACGGAAGGTCGACAAACTTCTGAGCAGGTGGTTTGCGCTTACACAGTGTGCAACACACGGACCAACTTACAAATCGACACGTCCTGATTGATAGTTCAAATCTGTGAAACCGGTAGCATCCAATAACAATACGCGATGCTATCAAAAATTAGTGCGCCTTTCGTAGTTGTACTGTGCTCGTTCACATCCCGCGGGGCCGCGCAACAAAAAAGTTGAGGTAAGAAGCACGATGCTACCACCCATCTTTCAAAAGACGGTGCTTCTCGCCGATGTGAGTCAAATGGGAAGCCTCCTCATGATGTGCACGTCCGGTCTCATAAGGTGTTGATGTGTCATAGGAGACTGCTCGCAATTGACAGACAAAGAGTTTCAGGGCCGTTGACGTGGTTCATCCTCCGCCTTTCGCACTTCCCCAGCCATTTGCAGTGGCATTCGACCATCAATAATCCACCCCGCCAACCATCACTTACATCCACTGGTGAACCGGAATATTGAAAACAAACTTTTTCACCGCCAGCTACGGATACCGCCCCTATCTCTTCAGCCCTGGGTGACTCCTGTGGCCCATTGGGTCTGTTGTCCTACTTAAACTACAACAACCAATTGCTTCCTGCTTTGCCGCCCGTATCATCAGAGCTCGATAATAAACAACATCATTGAGTACTGGGGGAATTTGAGTTTCTATATACCCCGCTGGCTCCAGGGCATGGCGACGGACTATCTTCCGTCAGCCCAAACGCCCATCACCATGCCCCTCGACTCCATGTTGACGACCTTTGCCACGGGGGTTGGCCTCATTGGGCTCTGCTCGGCCCCTGCTCTAAGTAGTACCGTAAAACGGTTTACGAGGAGACAGGAGAGGAAGCAGGATGTGTATGAAGATGAGGATGGCTCAGCCACTCCGGAGTCGATGGCCGCTTACTCGGCCAAGATCCCCAAGGCTCTGGTTCTGACGTCGGCTGGCGTTGGCCTGGCTGTCTCGACGACCTTGTTGGTAATTTCTTCCGGTACACATGGCGAACCGGTTCTCGATGGTCTCGGAATCGGCGCTTGGGTAAGCTTAATCGGCTCCTGAACTCTCCAAGCAACATCTAACTGGATCTAGGCCCTCCTGACCCTCCAAGCCGTGTCCATCGCGTCAAGCAGGAACTCCATCCAGGCCTACAACCTCGGCCTCTACACCTTTCTCTCCTCCATGATCCTCGCAGGCATTCTCATTGTCCGTGGCACAATGATTGGCGAGTCCCTGCTCCAAAGCAGCCGCAGCATCTTCACCCTCCGTGTCGTCGAAGTCTTCGCAAGCGTAGCCCTCGCATTCTCAGGCCTCGCCCTCCCCCGTAGACCCGATGTCTTCTACAAGGGCGAGCTGGTCGACCGCATGTACACAAACTCGGCCTTCAGCCGCTTCACCTACAGCTGGCCCACCTCGATCCTGGATCTCGCCGCCAAGAAGAAGGACCTCGACCTGAAGGATCTGACTCGTCCCGACCATCTCACCCGCTCGGACTCGGTCTCTGCCGCCTGGAAGAAGAAGAACTTCAAGTATCCTCTGTGGATTTCGTTGATTCTGGCTCACAAGAGGGCGCTTACCATCCAGTTGTTGCTCACTCTGGTTACGTCGGTCCTCAATTTTGCTCCTCAGTGGGTGATTCTGCAGCTTTTGAGGCTCCTGGAGAGGCATGAGCCTGGTACCAGTCATGGCCTGGACGCTTGGATATGGGTGGGGTTGCTTTGCCTGGCTATCATTGTCCGGTCCTGGGTCGAGTCCTACACCATTTGGCTGTCCTACGCAGATTTGCACATCCCAGTGCGTGCGCAGCTGTCTGCGCTGATCTTCGAGAAGTCCATGCGCCGGAAGGACTCCAAAGGGGCTGAGAAGAAAAAGAAGGACAGGTTCCAGGAGGGGGGTGAGGATGGTTCCTCTGAGCAACAGGAGGAGGCTCGGGCGCCGGTCGATGAGGAGGAGCAGCTCAAGAAGAGCAAGCAGAGTATTGTTAACCTCATCGGTGTGGATGGCAAGCGCATTGCCGACTTCGCCTGCTACCAATATCTCTTCCCTGACAGTCTGTTCAAGCTCATCGTTTCACTGGCTTTCCTCGTTAGCTTGCTTGGGTGGAAGGCTCTTCTGGCTGGCTTCTCTGCCATGATTGCCATCATGCCTGTTAACATCTACTTCTCCAAGCGCTACGCAAATGCCCAGGACCGCCTAATGAAGCTTCGGGATGAGAAGATGGAAGTTGTTACAGAGGCGCTGCAGGGTATCCGTCAGATCAAGTTTTCGGCCCTGGAAGGGGAGTGGGAGAAGAAAATCGGCGAGGTTCGTGAGCGAGAGCTCTCGGCTGTGTGGAGCGTGTTCAAGAACGACACCATGCTTCTCGCTTGCTGGATCACCAGCCCTATCCTGCTGGCTGCCCTTTCGCTTGCGGTCTACGCTTACCTCAACAGCTCGCTCTCCCCGTCTGTCGCCTTCGTCAGTCTCGGTGTCTTCAAAGCCCTCGAGATGACACTCTCCATTGTCCCTGAACTCACGACCGACGCTCTCGACGCCTGGGTCTCTATCAAGCGCATCGAGCAATACCTCAACTCCCCCGAGATCATCAAGATCTCGCAGGACGGTGAGGAAGTCGCCTTCATCAACGCCTCCATCGCCTGGCCCGCCGACGAGGAGATTGACGAAAAGGACCGCTTTGTCCTCCGCAACATCAACGTCACCTTCCCCAAAGGCGAGCTCTCAGTCATCTCAGGCAAGACTGGCACCGGAAAGAGTCTAATGCTGTCTGCTATCCTGGGCGAAGCTGATATCCTGGAGGGTACCATGCAGGTCCCGCGGGCTCCGCCGCTGCTTGAAAGGCATGATGATAAAGCTAATAAGAGCAACTGGATTATTCCTAATGCTATCGCATATGTCGCGCAGATTCCCTGGATCGAGAACGCTAGTATCAAAGACAATATCCTATTTGGTTTGCCTTACGACGAGGAGCGCTACCATAAAACGCTGGAGGTGTGCGCGCTGACAAAGGATCTGGAGATGCTTGCGGACGGCGAGAATACCGAGATCGGCGCCAACGGGATTAACCTCAGCGGTGGCCAGAAGTGGCGTGTCACGCTCGCTAGGGCGATCTACTCTCGTGCAGGGATCCTCGTGCTCGATGACATCTTCAGCGCTGTGGACGCCCATGTCGGACGGCACATCTTCGAGAGGTGTCTTAACGGCGAACTCGCTGAGGGCCGCACCCGCATCCTGGTCACTCATCACGTCGCTCTATGCGAATCAAAGACGAAATACCTCGTTGAGCTGGGCAACGGTGGCGTCTTGCATGCCGGTACGGTCGCGGAGCTGCGTGCTAAGGGTATTCTGCGGGAGATCAACAGCCACGAGGAGGCCGCTCTGGGGAGTGACAAGGCTGACGTGGATGATCTGGCGACGGCTGTTAACTCGGAGGGTTGCTCGGAAGGGGAGGGGGAGCAGGATGGGGAGGGGACGAATGGGGATGGGCTGAAGAAGGTTCCCCCGAAGCCGACTGCGCCGGCGAGGAAGTTTGTGGAGGAGGAGTCGAGAGAGCAGGGTGCTATTCGGAAGCATATCTATGTGACGTATTTGAAAGATAGCGGTGGTTGGTTGTTTTGGGTGCTGGCTGTGGTTTTCTTTACGGTGGTTCAGTGCTTCACTCTTGGTATGTTTTTTCATCCCCTTCTTATGGAGCCCCGTCAGCTAACATGTTCAGGACGTTCGTGGTGGCTTCGGATCTGGACGGGCGATCAAGAAACCCAGGAAGTCCACATGCATCGCGCCCACAGCGCTGCTGGCGTCAACGGCTTTACTTACACCGAAGGCGCTCATCAGACAATCCTCCACACCGCTTCCTGGCCCACGTTCGAGGTTCAACGCACCCTCCCCTTCTACCTTGGCGTCTACATCGCGCTGGCCATCATCTCATCCGTCCTGTCGACCCTCAAATACTTCTACATCTACACCGGCTCTATCCGCGCCAGCCGCAAACTCTTCGCCAAGCTCAACTTCACCATCCTGCGCACCCCCATCCGCTGGCTCGACACCGTGCCTCTGGGCCGCATCCTGAACCGCTACACAGCTGACTTCAACATCATCGACTCGCAGCTAGCCAACTCCCTCTCCTTCGGAGCAGGTTCCTTTCTCAACCTAATCTCTGTCCTCGTAGCCGGCCTCATTGTCTCACCTTACATCCTCGTCCTCGGCAGTGCTCTGCTGCTCATCTGTCTGCACTACGCCCTGCGCTACCTCGATGCTGCGCGTCCCGTCAAGCGTCTCGAGAGCACGGCCAAGTCCCCTGTCTTTGAGCAGTTCGGCTCTGCGCTTACCGGTGTCGCTACCATCCGCAGCTTCGACAAGGCACAGGTGTATGTGGAGAGGATGTACCGCAAGATTGACGACTACTCGACCGCGACGTGGCATCTGTGGTTGTTTAACCGCTGGATGGGCTGGCGCCTATCGCTTGTGGGGTCGTTCTTTTCGAGCTCTTTGGCGGCGTTGATTTTGATGAACCCGAATATTGACTCGGCACTGGCCGGGTTTGCGTTAGCGTTCGCGATTGATTTTACGGGGGCGGTGATGTGGACTATTCGGATGTATGCGAACGTTGAACTGAATATGAATGCCGCGGAGCGTATTATTGAGGTACGACCCCTTACACGATACATACTAGTTGATAAAGATGAAGACTAACGTACCTAGTACACCAAACTCGCAACCGAAAACCTCGGTGGCGTGCGCCCCCCCGCCGCTTGGCCAACCGAAGGCCGCATCGAAGTCGACAACTTGGTCGTCAGTTACGCCCCCGACCTGCCCCCCGTCCTGAAAGGCCTCACCTTCTCTGTCAACCGCAACGAGCGCATCGGAGTGGTCGGCCGTACCGGCGCTGGCAAGTCCTCATTGACTCTCGCCCTCTTCCGTTTCCTCGAAGCCCAATCCGGCAGCATCCACATCGACGGCCTGGACATCTCCAAAATCAGGCTCCACGACCTGCGTTCTCGTTTAGCTATCATCCCACAAGACCCCGTCCTCTTCTCTGGCACGATTCGCTCCAACCTCGACCCGTTTAATCGGCACACCGACGAGGAATTGTATGATTGCCTCGAGAGGGTGCACCTCATTCCTCCGGGGTCACGCTCCGGGTCGTCTACCCCCACCATCCGAGAAGAACAGCCGAGTGGTAGCACGGGTACAACGAGCCCCAAACTAACCCTCTCCACCCCCGTCACCGAATCCGGCCTCAACCTCTCCCAGGGCCAGCGCCAACTCCTCTGCCTTGCGCGCGCGATCGCTACCCGACCCAAGATCATGGTCCTTGACGAAGCTACCTCCGCTGTCGACATGGCCACGGACGCGCTCATTCAGCGGAGTATACGCAGCGAGTTTCGGGATGCCACACTTCTCGTTATTGCGCACCGTTTGAGCACGATCGCAGATTTTGATCGCGTGCTTGTGCTAGATGCCGGGAGGGTCGTGGAGTTTGGGACGCCGAGGGAGTTGTGGGAGAAGGAAGGGGGTGTGTTTAGGGGGATGTGTGAAGAAAGCGGAGAGAGGGAGCGGCTGAAGGGGTTTATTTTTGGTGAGGGGGAAGCGAGTTCTAGCAGGGAGTGATGATAACCATGATTATGATGATGTATTTCGCAGTGATTTACAGGGTATCCGTTTGGAAAGGATATCAGGAAAAAATATTTTTTTGGCTGAATGGGAAAGGGTAAAATAGCAAAACTACCATAGGGGATCGATGATAGAATTTAATTGCGTAGATATCACAATAAACTATTAGACCTAACACATTCGTCACTAGCAAGACAAGCGCCATGTGTTGAAATTATCATCAATTTGTTCATTGAGCCCATTTGGTTACTCTGTTGATACCCTACATGCAACCCATAAACTCAGATGTTATCCGTAACTGCCATAAAAAGCTTGCTAATCCCACAAACAAAGCTGGCTCATTCCAAGCCATATAGCTACTCGCCAGCTGATCATAAGTCATGACGGTCATGACTCTAAGAGATTATAATCAATTATGATCATCATCAATCGTAATATAGTGCCTTCCTATTAGTAAGGCACATGTTATCGTAAACACAAGCAAAAGAAACAAACGCCATTCCTTGTCCATTCCCCCCCCCCCATCCATTTACCGACCCATCCATCCAGTTGCGTCCATCAAGCTAACAGAGTATATTATTATCATAGTCCCGTTCCGTTTGCAACATTCACAAGTTGTCCCACCATAAGGTTGCCAAACCCCAACCATGGATGCAGTTCCCAAGTTTAGCACTGCCGTATCCATCGCCAACAACACTATCCATCATCAATGGGCAGACTGCCAATGCCACCACCTCTGCAAAATCAAACATGTAGGAAGTTCAAGTTATTCGATCCATCATCCAGATTGTGCCGTGCGATACAACGTGTAATGTAACAAGGCCAACTCCTCCAAAGAAAGGGCTGAACCAATAGTAGCAACAATCCTGGGTGACGAAAACCTCCGCCATGTCTGTATCAAGCTCATCGCTATGCGATGTGATGTGGTGTGCTCAATCAGCCATGAAAGCTGTAACATCTTTCTGAGGGAGCCAGGACATCCATCAAAAGAAAGGGGTGGGGGGGACAAACTGTTAAGGATTGATGACCACACCAAAGCAGAAAAACGAAGACAGGTAGTAAAAAAAAAAAAAAAAGAAACCTGAAAAGCC
>Ga0065720_1020984_pt1 | contig 11953 bp, 6 predicted proteins | sample Thericmetagenome_FD_59107 | JGI IMG/M metagenome (GOLD analysis project Ga0065720, IMG submission 59107) | Thermophilic microbial communities from the Joint Bioenergy Institute, California, USA of rice/straw/compost enrichment - eDNA_2 v2... | ecosystem: Engineered > Solid waste > Grass >... | reverse complement strand
CTTACCTTGATTGGGCACACCTGGATCAAGAAGCAGGGGTGCCAGGGCGATAGGCCTGCATTGCACATCGTGGAGCCGGTCGTCTTGGATTGTCCTTCGGGGCCGTCCCGGTCATAATTTTTGATGTCGCTTCCTCCCTGAGGATCTCTTTTTCGCTGTGAGCCCGACCACTGGCCGAGCCATGGAGAAGAAGAGGCTTTGATTCTCAAGCGAGTTTTTACATGATTTTCTAGGAATATATGAAATTGAACGGTGAACATGTTGAATGGTCAAGTAGAATTTGATATTTAAAAATTGTCGGAATTGCAGATTATGTGACTAGTTGATAATCGGCACAACAGATGTCAAAATGACAATGCCTATTTAATGCCTACTGTAGCATCTTGCATGTCAACCCGCTCAGTTCAGATTAATCTTTCGCTTTTCCCATGGCGTTTTTGCAATCTCTTTCCCATCCGAGAACCTCTTCACGCATGGATTGCCTCCTGCACCTCCGGATATACCTGTACCATCCGGTGATAGATATCGGCATGGTCGCGCATCAGCACTTCCGGATCCCAGGCCATTGCCACAAAGATTGTGTCAACACCACTGCTCAGAGGAGTGGTGAAGACGTTGCAGATCTGAAGGCCAATAAGGAAAGAAAATGCCACAACAACTGGTGTGAAGCCACCATCGTCATTGTACGCAGGCTTCGTGAACACCATGTACAAGTAGGACAACAGCGCGCAAGCAAAACCGACGAAGGTGGCGCCCATGCCGAGAACAGGGCCGATCAAGCACCCATTGATGAGTGCGTCGATGCCGCGGTCTTTGATCATCCTGATGATGAGGTTAGCTAAGCACAGTGCCTAGAGCAAAGCATGGGGAGAACTTGCTTCCAGGTATCCTTTGCAGCGGGAATGAATGCCTTTCCATACAACGCAATGTGGGCGAAGGCATAACGATTCAAGAACTGTACAGCCCAGTCAAGGATGGCGATGAAGCACCCAACAAGGCACCATAAAACCATGCCCAGAATGTCGCCATCCGAAGCAGCTTGCCGCCGAGCGATTGAGGCGAGCTGCCGCAAGAAGTTGATGATGGCCACCAACAAGCTTCCGAAGCTGATGCTGCCAAAGCTGTAGGTCAACGCTCTTTTCAACGCTCCGCGAGTAACCTTAGTCGGGTATCTTCTCGAGTTGAAGTACCACGAACCATACACACCGGCAATCGTGGTATGGATTGTGTTCTTGAGCCATTCCGAGATCCAGTACGCGGCAAACGTGATGAAGGCGATCAGCCCAACCACCTTGCCTGCGCTACACCCTCCAGCGCCTTGCTGGCAAGCAGGATTATTGGGGCTTGGCTCGTACTTGACATACACCGCCACAAGGGTGACAGCATACCAGGCGGCAAAGGCTGCACCAACAATCCCGCCGATAGCACTGACAAGATAAACGTGACCAAACCCCTTTGCAACATCCATGGCTGTCTGCAGCATCAACACGCTGAACGGGATTTGCGAGCGCCAGCTGAGGAAGCAGATGATCATGAAGATTGAAAAGACCAGGAACACAATGCCGCCCGAGAGGTAATTCCGTGAAAGCATGTATATGGCTGTCACAAATCCAAAGACAATGTTGAGGATGCCCGTCGCCCAGATAAACTGCTTAGTAAAGCGGCGTGCCAGCCACATGTAGCCATAGCTCAACACGATAGCTGTTATGAGCACCCACAAAAATAGCCATATCGTGTGAGTTGTCAACCCAAAATCGTTACGTTGACCATTCAGATCACCAGAATTTGTGTGTCGAGTCGCCGCTACTTAGTGGTTAGCATACTATGCCGAGTGCATTAAAGGCTGAACAAGGTGTCTTCCTCACCATAGCCTTGGATGGACATTCCCGAGACAGCAACGAAGCCAGCGCAAGTGAGCAGGAAGAGGATGCCAGCCCATAGGTCGTTCCACTTCGGCTTCTGGACGCGAAATACTTCGTCGTAGCTCGGTGGCGGAGTGTCTGGATATTTGGGATCCGAAGCCGGAGGAGGGTATGGCGGAGGAGCATCATCAACATTGTTATTGGGAGTTCCGGAGTTATAGGAGGCTTGCTGTTGAGGTGCCTTTCCTTCCCATCGAGAAGGGGAGCAACTGGCCTGGGGAGGAGGAGCTTGGTTGTAATAGCTGGCTGCCGCGCCGCCTGAAGTGGCCATGATGACAATTCGGTGGGATAATTGAGGGTTGCTCCGGCTCTGGTCTGTAATGCGGTGAGAATTCTTCAGGAGTTAGCCTTGGCTCTTGGACGCCAAGCGTTGATCATCATCCAAACGGCAGGGATATGAGCTCACCCAGAGACTCTCAGAAGCCCAGAAGTGTCTAGGTTGAAGATAAATTGACGGTTGTGGGAGGGTAGTCACAGATACACTACTAAATGGATTGAGACACAAAGATTGATGGTGGTTGTAGTACAATAAAGCTGGTGCAATGCTACGACGACACCCATTAAGGTAGACCCATCCTGTCCAGCCACGAATTTCAGGGGGAGCCACGACGGGGCTAATTTCCAGCAGATATCAGTGACGTCATGGTCAAGTCCCTGACAGAGCCGTCTGCATGCTGCCACACGTCGATTCAAGGGATTTGAGAACCACTTGTTTGTTGCCCATAACTTTTTGTCATACAGAATATTCCCCTTAATCTACGAGCCCCTTCATCACTGCACTCCTGTACTCGAACCATGCCTATGCTAGATCTAGTGTATAGACCCCGTCTTCACTCATCTTTTTGAAGTTTGTAGTTTGTAGTCCATCCTCCCTCTGCCTTGAATTACGACATCCTCAGCATTCCAAAAAAGGCAATATTCGCGATTTGGCTCCCTTTATGGTCAATAGCTTCACCGCATCCTTTAGCGTGATCCAGCATTTGAGGGTCCAAGCGCTTCGCGCTTGTACGCGATGTGGCGCGACAGCCGACCACCTTCTAACATCCGTCTGAATGGCAGAAAGATATTTACTTTCTGGGCGCAGTGAAAAGGGGAGGTTGCGAAGCTTGAGCCTCGGGCAACACATCATGTATCTACTCGTGTAATTTTTCAACCAACCATACCTTTGCCGGCTAACAATTAGGTAATGTTCTAGAGGTTCTGCGCGCCAACGATCTAATTCGGGTCATACGTAAACGGTTTTTTTCGTGAGTAAATAATGCTCATTTAAATATTAGAGCTGGAGTTCCCTTCCTATCTACCCACTTTTGCTCTCCCTGCATCGCTAATGTAGGGCTTTTTCTGGGCTGGTTTATCCATTGACCTCCCTGAACGTGATTAGGTTGTCGAAATCTTCCTCGCGATGTCACACAAGTCATCACCTGGTAATTCGCGCGAAACACGGCTGTGCTGCCTATGAGATAGGAATCCAGGCTCATATGCAATGCCAACGAATCTAGAGCTGGGATGTATTTGGACTGATATCAGGACCACCAATTCGCTTGGATAATCAACATTGATTCCAATGATTCGATACCACAAATATTGTCTAAACGGTTTTTATATCCCACATCTACTCTGTCCATACTAACCCACACATATCACTCCATTTATTTCGGGCCAGTCTTGCCCGTAGGGATGCAGAAGAGAACCAGACGCTTACCCTTGGGACCCTCCTCGCCATCCTTCCAGTCGTCCAGGCCCTTGTCGACCCGGTAGTAGCCACGCCTCTCGAGCTGAATGATATCATCCTTCTTCAGGACAGCAGCGGCCTCGTCGCACCAGGCATCATCCATTGTCGCGGTGTTGGGGTTCAAGAAGTCCTCCATGTTGTCATCCTCCTGCAGGACGTCCTTGGTGATGAGGTAGTCGAAGTCCCACAGCTCAGCGGGAACCAGCTTCTGATTCGACGCCAGCCATGTGATCTTTTTCTCGGTAGTCTTGACATCACCCTGCAGGTTGAGCTCGCAGGTGAGCGTGGGGATGGGATCAGCACTCGGGATGTTGCGGACGAAGGCATTTCCCCACGACATGAGCGTGATCTCCTCACCGTCCTTGAAGCTCTTCGCATCGGCCTGGTCAATCAAGATTTCGGAAGCGTAGACGACCTGTTTGGTGCCCACGTTCTTGTTCTTGGGGTGCAGAGGCTTCTCAGACTTGTAGGGCTCCGCCGGCGCCTCAGCACCCGTAACAGTTACCTTAACGACATCCTTCTGTAGGACAGCGGTGTAGCGGGGGGCGATGGGGTCAATCTCCTTCTTGTTGTTTGCCCAGAATGTGGTCCAGTCCATAGTGACGATGTTACGGCTAGGACCCTGCTTGAGAATGAAGTCGCGGAGGGCGTTGATCGTCATACCGCGCCTGCGAATGCCACGAATGGTGGGCATACGTGGATCATCCCAGCCCCAGACACGACCGGTGTCGACCAGCTTCGCGAGCTTGCGCTTGGAGAGGAAGGTCTTGATGAAGTTCATACGGGCGAAATCCCAGATGTAAACCTTGCGGAGCTTAAGGGTATCTTGGAACCACTGGTATTGAGGGTTGCGGTCGGTGTACTCGGTCGAGCGCATGGCGTGGGTGACACCTTCATAGCTGTCGACAATGGGGCAAGCAAAGTCGTATGTGGGATACATCTTCCACTTGGTGCCAGTGCGGTGATGAGGGGTCTCAACATTGCAGCGGTAGATGACAGGATCTCTCATGGCCTTGTTCGGGTTGTCGACAGAGATCTTGGCACGAATGCAGTGGCGAAGACCCTCCTCGCTGCCCTTCTTCATCTCTTCGAAGATGCGCAGGTTTTCCTCAACCGACCTGTCACGACGCTTGGACGCAATGCCCTTGAAACGCTCATCGCGCATAGTCTCCTGGTCGGTATCGTCGGCGTAGGCATGTCCTTCCTTGATCAGCCTGATGCACATCTCATACAGGTAGTCAAAGTAATCCGAGGTGTAGGTCACGGAGTCGGGGCGGATGCCCATCATGGCGAGATCCTCGATAATGGCATCTTGGTACTCCTGTTTCTCCTTGGACGGGTTGGTGTCATCAAGGCGTAGCCGCAGCTGGCCATTATAGGCGATATGCGCGAAGTAATCGCTGAGCAGAGCGGCCTTGGCGTGGCCGATATGAAGGTAGCCCCTGAAGTGTGTTAATTGGGCAAATCTCGCTGAGCGGCTGGTGACATTGAGATCAAACTTACGAAGGCTCGGGCAAAAATCTGGTCACAACGCCCTTATCCGTGTCCTGGAGCGCTAGGTTATAGCTACCACCAGCCTTGCTGGCCGCAGCGACCTTGGCCTTTGCTGCAGCATCCCGAGCCTTGATCTCCTCCTGGATCTCAGGGTAGTTGTCTTCGATGAAGTTGAACCATCGCGTGAGATTGACAAGGTTGCCGCGCTTGATGAAGGAGAAGGCAGCGCGATTACTGCGGAGAACCTGCCAGATCTTGGTGTCAACCTCAGAGAGAGTGTAGCCGTCAAGATAGGTGCGGAGGATGAGGTGCTTGTCGAGGGCCTGGAGGTGGGGCTCAATCGAGCGGAAGTCGCCCGCCAGAACCTTCTCCAAGGCCTTGATATCGTCAATCTTCATGATGTTTGTGAAGTTCTACGCTGAACTCGACACAGGAAACAAGCAACAATGAATGGGAAGCTTTGGATGGCTGGGTCTTGATGTCCGCCCTTGCTTGCTCGCCTGTCAGTTCTTGAATTTTTGGAGGGGCATTCGATGACTCCAATCCGTGGCGGGGTAGCCCCACCAACAACCGTTGCTGAGGCGCGCTGGCGGCCAGACGACCAGGGGTGAGATATGATAAGATAGCACACACTCAAGTCTTGGCATCTCCGCCTGATCAATCAGGCCATCAAGGCTCTTTCAGCTCGGACCCAACTTTTTTCTGGATGTCAATTGAGAGCATCAAAGACGGGACCCGTACCCCAAGTTCGCGACACTGCATAACTGCCACGGGTTTGGCAGCGGCGTCGGCACGATGGCTTCCCTCAACCAATGTCTTGCCTCGCTGGCAAGACTCAGCTTATCGGCGCCAGCCCGCCCAATATTAGCCTCAACGATCCCCAAATTCCTCGCCCCCGCCACGGCGACACCTATCGCTCACTATGCGACGGTCATTAAGCGGGCGCAAAAGAAAAAGAAGAACTACAAGACATATAAGTGCTGGGACTTGAGCGAAATGGAGCAGTTCTCCCTCTGCGACGCCATGAGGCAAGCTTTGGAACACCGAACCCCACAGCAGCAAACTCAGTTTGCCAACTGACACTGTCTTTAGGTATCTACGTGCTTTCGAGGTCGGCAACCCTCCACATGTGTCCAAGTATGAACTGCACGTCAAGCTGAGGACAGGAAAGGGCGGTCCCGTCTTGCGCAACCGTATCCGCTTCCCTCACCCAGTCAAGAGCGACGCCCGTATTGGTGTCATCTGCCCCGAGAACAGCCCCTTGGCGGCCGAAGCGTTGGCGGCTGGTGCTGTGGCCGTTGGCCAGGAGACACTGTTCGAGAGGATTCGGCAAGGAGATATCCCGTTCAACAAGTTGATTTGCCATGTGAACAGCGAGGCGGCCTTGAAGAAGGCCAATCTTGGGCGCATCCTTGGTCCCAAGGGCATGATGCCCAATCATAAGACCAAGACGATCACGCGTAATATCAGGGAGACGGTTGAGGAGCTCATTGGCGCCGATGAGTACAGGGAGCGTACGGGTGTGGTGAGGATTGCGGTCGGCCAGTTGGGCTTCACACCGCAGATGCTTTCGGACAATATCAAGGCCTTCATGTCGCTTCTCAAGCAAGACCTTGCAAATTGCGACGATAACCACCCCAAGTCGCTTGATGAGGTCGTTTTAAGCTCAACCCATGGGCCCGGGTTCAGCTTGGACGGCACCTTCTTCTCAAAAGATGAGAACTTGAAGCCGGAACACTTAACATCAGCTATGTAACTTTGCTGTATCATAGATTCATGTCATGTTGTATGTACCATAATTTCATGGAAAGCAGGGCGTCTCCAGAGGGATGGGTATCTAAACGGGTTTTTGTCTATGGACGCTTGCTCGTCACCTTCACTTTTCTTTGAGGGCCCTAACGGCATCTGCTTGCGCATCCAGAAGCCTGTATATCGCCAGGTACTTCAAAAGCCGGCCTTGACCCCTGGGCCCAGCTTTGCGGGCTTCCTTCAGCGCTGTGCTCAGATCAAGCAGGATTGTGTTGCGACAGCGCATCATTCTTTCCTCCATCTTCCTCACGTAAGGAAGATCTCGGCCGAGTGAGTTTGCAATCCGTTCAGTCGTTCGGCACTCCTTCGCCAGATTGGCCAGCTTCGCAGGACTGCTGCACACAAACTCCACTTCACCTTCCTCTTCTTCTCCCTCATCGCTGCTCACAATATTATCCCCCCAATCGTCTCCTTCATCGTCATCATCTCCCTCTTGTTCGTCGACCCGGCTCTTCCCCTTACCAACGCTCCCAACTGAAAGCCTCGACTCTAGTGCGGAGATTCGCTCATCTAACTCAAGCATCTTTCTCCCCATCTCTACAGCACTCCTAACTCCTTGCAGCTGAGTTGTTAGCTGACCAACCTCCGCCCTCTTCTCCCGCACCTTTGCTCGCAACTCATCCAGCTGACGCCGAAATCCCATTAGTGCCACACGCACATCGCCGACTCTATCCCCGCCGCCTTGTAGCTCATCGCCCAGCCCAAGGAAGGATGCATAGTGTGCGTTGACTAGTTCGATCAATTCTGCGTTGATGGCGGCGCCTCGATCTCGTAGTTCTGCACGCAGGTCTTCCAGCGTTTGATGCCGTGACGCTGGACCACCTGTATGGAGGGCTGATAGATACTCTGCGGCGTCGAAGTCTGGGGCTAGGAAGTCAGACCTGGAGAGGGCGGCGGGGAAGGGAAGTGGGGAATCTTCATCGAGTTCGGAATCTGAGGGGATCGGACTCGTAGACATGAAGTCGTCATGGTTCTGTCGATGCGGGGGAACGCTGGGGCGCGAATGGGAGGATGCTGGACGGGAGGGGAGCGATATGCCTAGTTGGGCCATGGTGGCGGTGATGGTTGTAACGTACAGCGATCGAGAGCTGGTTGGTTGTTGTTTTGGGTTGGGCAAGCTTGAGGACCTGAGTTTCTTGGAGTATTATTTCGTGCGGAGAGCATATGTTATCCGGGAAATCGAGAAGTCAGTTCGCCTATAACAATGGTCTTGTTGATTTGGGCTGGAGTGGACAGTTCGCATCGTCAGGTCCACAACCTTCAGGTTCCTTGAAGATGGAACTGAGCTTGCTGTCGTTGTTCGCATCCAAGGCCGCGCTTCGGTGGTCTTGGCGGAATGTGGCCCGTGCGCAAGGGGGGACCCTGAGTCCATAATGCTCACATCAAGGAGTCAGAAAGGACTTTGAGAAGGAGCTTCCACAACATCCATTTTATATGACATAGAGGCCAAAAACAAAGTTTGTTGAATGTGTATTGGAAGTATGGTATCTAGGATATATAGGCAAATGAACTGAGGTTGTCCTCGAAGCACTGTCTGCTGAAGCGAGAGAGACCTCGGGGGCTAGGAATGTCATTGCATCATCGGCAGACAATAAGGATCCATATGCTCAAGATGATCGTTCAGCTAAAGCTCCAAACCTCTTGCCACTCTTCTCGGCTCATGGAATACAATGTCGGACATGTCGTTACCAGGCCCGCGGGCTCTGAGTGATGCCACTCATTGCGTGAGGGACGGTGCCAATGGCCACTCCGACATCGCACCAACACCCTTCAAGTCTCAAACCAACAAAGGCTCGCAACAACTGAAATGTGTTTTGTCGGCCAATTGGAATAATACAGTTCCAGGTCAGTTTTATGCCTTTTACTAATGCGTTTGCACTTCTTCAAAGCGGATCTCAGTTTCTCGACACTTCGGCTTCTTCACTGATCTTGCTAGTGAATCCGACGCATGGAAAACGGGGATGTCGGCGGATGGGGAAGTTGGGAAGCTCCACTGTTCCACACTTAACCATATTTAGAATAGTGCCATAAGTTAATCTTATCAATCAATCAGTGGTCCGATCCATCAGTCACCATCTCCATCTCACCTCTGCCGAATCATAGCGCTCAGCGACCCTTGCCGTGGAAGACATTTCCGGCCTCGCTGTTGCAGGTTTTTTTTTTTTTTCGTGGGCTTGGCTCTCTTTCGGAGTTCACAAAACTGAAAAGGACTCCATCCGACAACTCCCACGACTCAACCTCGAGACCGGCCTTTTGATCAAACTCTTCAACCCGTCGTTAGCCGCAATTGCATCAGTTGAGAGTTCGGTTGACGGTTAATCGATCGTTGCGAGAGTGCTCCATCTCTAAAAGAGCGGACTGAGCAGCTTTCAAATCGACTCGGCGTATTCAAGCGTTTTCTACAATCACTCAAAATCAGGGTTGCGGGGTCGATTTTACCGTTTTGATCACTTGGGGCCATCGGACTCACAACGTTGCCATCAACCGCGGTCAAAAAACCATCAAGTCCAGGGTCGCTTGACGGTTGCTCAGTCATACGCGCTGTCAAACTCCACGTGTAACTCTATAGTAACTCTATAAGCTGGATACGCTTCGCCAACACGACCGGGCAGGCGTGCCATTGCGACATTAAACTTCGCTGAAGACCGCAGCAATATCGCACCGCCGTTCGGTCTGTTTTGGCAGTCCACACGGCTGCCCTCGGCATGGCGGTATCCGTCTCCGCCGGCCCCAGTACCGGGTCAAATGCGGACAATGCTGCCGCATCCCCGATCAACGCGTCGTCGATCACAGCGGCCGTCAGTCATAATTCACCGGCTTCCGTGTCGAGCCCCGCTTCGGTTGCTTCTCCTTCCAGTGTCTCCACTTCGACGACCTCATGTTCGACAGCTCCTCCCCCTATTGCTATCCGGCCGAATCCAACCCCTAAGCCGCTGTCAATCAAGACTCCCAATCCTGCAACGCACATGTCTTCCAATGGTTCAGTACCGCAAGGGGGTTTGAGTATGACCACCAAAGAATGGGTGGTCCCTCCTCGGCCGAAGCCTGGTCGGAAGCCTGCCACTGATACCCCTCCTACGAAGCGCAAGGCACAGAATCGTGCCGCGCAGAGGGCATTCCGGGAGCGTCGGGCAGCTCGGGTTGGCGAGCTTGAAGAACAGCTTGAGTCGGAGAAGGCCGCCCATGAGAAAGCGGTTAGGGAACTGCAGGAGAGGATCAGCATGCTGGAGCTTGAAACGCAAACCTTGCAGTCACGATGCCGGTGGTTGGAGTCTGCTCTGGAAAGAGAACGTCAAAGTCGGAACGGTCAGGCCACCACGAGCTGGGACAATCCCTCGATGGAGCCCCCAAGGCACACTTCTTTTTTCTCTCCCCAAACTCAGCCACAGCCGCAACCATCACAATTAGCTCCTGCTGCTGTGGCAGCCCCGGGCATGCGACCTTTGAAGCCAGCACCCCTGAAGAGCTCCATCATTTCTCCTGTTACTATTGAGCAACCGAAGCCTTTGCCGCAACCGTTTTCTATTACACAAATAGTGTCTCCTCTGGAAGAGGTGACTAGTCCCGTTGATCTGACCTGCGGAAAATGCGGGACAAACGGCTCTTGTGCATGCGCAGAAGCTGTTATGGCAACTACTGATATCGCAATCGGTTGCGGTAAATGCACACTTGGCAGTCGATGCCAATGCCTCGAGGAGACTCTCGGGGTTTCTGTCCCAGCAACATCCTCTGATCTCAAGAGGCCGGGGTCCCCTCCGCCAACATCTCCAGAGGAGAAGCGGCAGCGATCCGATGCCGGGATTGTCATGGAAACTGATTTTACTGCTATATTCTCCTCCCAGAGCAACAAAGACCCCGCTCCGTCAACATTTTCCTCTTCTACACAACCCCTAATGACATCCGAGCCTCCCAGAGATCCGTGTGGGTTCTGCAAAGAAGGGACATATTGCGTCTGCGCCGATTCAATGATTACTTCAGAACCACAACCGCTCATAGAACCAACACAGACTCGCACCCCTCCTCCATCCGAAAACGACGTTGCCCCGACCCCAATGGAGGTGACAGCAACGGGAGCCATCAAGCTCCCTAATCTGCGAAACGGCCAGCGACAGGATCGCACCGCTGCCAAGCCGCAGCAGCCTGCGGCTTCCGCAACCTTAAGCGGCTGCGGCCCCAATGGCCCCGGCACCTGTGCTCAGTGCCTCGCTGATCCCAAGTCCGGCCTCTTCTGCCGTTCCCTGGCTGCCAACTTCGAGAAGAACAACCCGGGCGCCAGCCTAGCTGGCGGAGGCGGCGGTTGCTGCGGCGGGGGCGGGCCAGGCGGATGCTGCAAATCTGGCAACAGCAACAGCGACAGCCAGACCTCGACCTCCGGCTTCGGCCTGAGTCTCTCGTGCGCCGAGGCCTACAAAACTCTGGCTAGCCATAGGCACTTCGACGAGGCGGCCGACGACATTGGGTCGTGGCTGCCGAAGCTGAAGGCGCTGCCTATCCCGCGACCCTCTGAGCCCGGCGCTGGTTCGGGGCAGGGGCTGACTCGGCGGGCGCCGATCGAGGTCGAGGCTGCTAGTATCATGAGTGTTTTGAAGGACTTTGATGTGAGATTTGGAAGGGGTGAGTAGAGCAGCGCTGGGAATCTTCTTGCGTGTTTTAATGTTGTTTGTATAATTTAGAGTTCTAGCTCTCGCATACGGGGAAAGGATCCGGTGCAGGACGGGAAGGTCATGTGCTTCTTTGCTACAATGGAAATGGATTTGCCTGATTTTTATATTTCTCTATTGCTTCTCCTGCCTTATCACATATCTCTTGTCATGCTTCCTCGTCGTCGTTCACGGGGGGTTGATCACCCGGAGAGAGCGGTTGAAATGGAGGGGTGTAGTAGCATCTCAGATCAGATTACCATTTTCCTTAGGCCAGGGTGGGCGCTAGGGTTCATGCGGCCCGATATGCGGCCTGGCGGGCCACTAAAAAAAAAAAAAGAAAAGAAAAAGAAAAA
>Ga0065720_1020979_pt1 | contig 11959 bp, 8 predicted proteins | sample Thericmetagenome_FD_59107 | JGI IMG/M metagenome (GOLD analysis project Ga0065720, IMG submission 59107) | Thermophilic microbial communities from the Joint Bioenergy Institute, California, USA of rice/straw/compost enrichment - eDNA_2 v2... | ecosystem: Engineered > Solid waste > Grass >... | reverse complement strand
CAGGCCGGGGAGGGGGGGGGGCTGCAGCAAGGTTGTAACTCAGGGCCGTGGTGGCAGCAATCTCTGAAGTCGAGATCGGGGATGGGAGAGGCCGACGGTGTGGAGGCACAAGAACCGAATGGTTGGAACGGAGACGGAGGTGAAGCTGGCTGGCTGGCCTTGGAGCCGTAGGAAGGCAAAGAATGGATGTGCGAATCGAGCGTCGTCAAACTTCCTGTCCCAGGGCACGGGCACGGGCACGGGCCTGGGCCGGGTTTGGTGGGATGGATCTGCAGGGTACCTCTCGGTAGCAGCGCTGTCCAACGGCGACCACTGGGAATTCGGGGAGTGCTAGCACTGCTGGGGACGTGGTTATCTCAGCGAGCTCAGACCAGCCCAATTGCGCAGGCAGGGCGTCGTGCGCTGAGATGCGAAACACCAGGATGCCCCGCGAAACGCAACAGTAGCAACAGCGAAACAATGGCGAGGCTAGGGGATGAAGTAGAAACTGGACTTGGAGATGACTTGAGGACGACAACCTGAATGGTGAGAACGACGATAGATTCGCTTCGATTCACACATCACATAGCGGAGTCGGCTTCGGATCCATGGATGTGGCCGTCGTCATCAGTTCGGCACATCCATCCACATCCATCCACCAAGTCCAGCCTGGCTCCTGATGGTTTACTGGGTACCCAGGTACGTACTGTGATAGATAGGTACCTAAATACTCTCTCTGCTTGGTGCTCGCTGATTGCCCGCTTGCTGTCCTTGTTTGCTTGCTCACTCACAGCTGATTGCTGACCTCGTTTTTGAGAGTGTCCGGCTGTGCCAACACCAGCGTCGGCGCCTTGTCGTCGCCGAGCTCTCTTCGGTCCTGTGATGGGCTCCGATGGGCTCTAATGGGCGCTCATCGGGGCTGCTGGCATGGAGGTCGCCCTCTCCCCTCCTAAGAAGAGGCAAAAAGCGGGTACCCGCACGCAGCGCACCCCAGCGGAGCTGGGACATGCGATGTTGCCCTGCCCCGCCTAAGAGCCGGTGGGCTGATTTGATGGATGGCATGACCTGATCTGGCCGTCGGCCCACATACTTCTTCAATCGGACAACCCTCATTGGCTGGGGACACTCTCGCGACGCTGGCCCAACGGGCAGTAAGACCCAGGCAGACCCAGGCCAGACCTTCGGCAGCGTGTGCTCAGACGAGCGGGTTGTGGGAGCTTGGGCCTCCCTGGCGCCACCATTCTTTTAACACTCCCCTTAAGGCTTCTTGGCTGCGGTTTTGGTGGGTTTTCGTTGCCGCGTACCGGCCCTTGGCCCTGGGGGTCTTTGTCTCGTGGGCTTCCATGTGGACGTTCGAGAAGCCCAAATGAGCAACGGCAAAAACGGCGCTGCACACATGTTCCCCTCGACTATGTGTTTCTTGTGTATGTGTGTGTTTCGCGCCTTGCTGTCCTTGGCCCGCAAAGGCGACACACGCAGCGGTGCTGCTGATGAGGCTCTTGTCTCTGATACCAGCGTGCTGTCGCAGCTATCTTCTACTTTCATGTTGTCTTGCTCTTCCCGTCATCATCGGCCCAGCTTCTGACATATGCACCTTGTGAGACCCGAGGCAGCCGTGCAGCTGCGCTTCTCTTAATCTGGCACTCATTGCACCGAAACGACTGCCAATGGCCCTATACTGACTCGTTCTGGCCAGATCATGGCCTCACTATCGATGTGGCTTCCGTGAAATGGCTCGATATTGAGACCTCTGGGCCGAGTTTCGCTGCCAGGTGAAACAGCCAAACAGCCCACTTAGTTTGCTGGGTCTTTGGAAGCAATTGCCAGGAACTGGGATTCTCGAGTTTCTTTGAGCTTAAAGTTCTAACACGAATGACTCAATCTGACTCTGGAAGCCCAGTCCCAGTTGAACAAGAGGCTCAACATCAATACCATTTTTGAGCTGAGCAAAGGCAACAAGCTCTACGAGCCGTATCAGTCTTAGAATCAGGATTGAAGTCATGGTTAGGCTATGATACATAACCCTCTTTAGAGCCCAGGGTTGGCTCGTTATAGTGTGGACTACTTGATTGAACGTAAAGACTCCCAAGTTGAGTTCACGCCTGCAGGGTTGAGCTTCTGCTTAATCAGCTGGACTCCCGGGGCATTCACACTGCAGAGTTTTGTTATTCTTCTTTAACGACTTCTGATTCTCTGTTCAAAAATCTCGCTCGTAGCAACAGAGTCAATTTATCAGCATTGTCGACTACTTTGCGTTTCAAGTCAACCTCGAAACCTCTTGGCTTGGCCCTTGCATATGCCACTTCTGAGATCTTGATCTTACACGAGGATAATCTTAGCACAGGGAGGTTAACGGGAGAAGACGACCCCGGAGCGTCGACGTCCACGATATCGACCATTGGTGCATTCCCGTCTTGGTATCTATAAACTGAGAACCACTAAAGTACCCAAGGTATCAAGAGTTGTTTCAGTTATGAGGCTTACCATATATTACACTTAGAGCCACTTTTCGCGACCAAATTAAAGTGGGAGTTTAGGGTGACAGAATCCTGAATCTTTTTTTTTTTCCGTAATGCGAGATCTTCAGCATCGTCAGTTTGAAGCAATCGGCTGTTTGAGACACATGAAAGTTGTCCTCAACTTTAAATCGACTTTATAAGGGACAGTTTCCACATACAAGTCAACCTCAATTTTATGGGCGATATTAGAGAAAAATATTCGCACCATCCAATGCTCAAACGGTTGCATCCCACGCACTGGAAAAACAACATATTAACTCCTAAAGATCTGTTGGTTCGCCGGGCCACGCTGAAGAAAGTGGGGTAATACCATACTTGAACCTTAAAAATGATCAAAACTCATGTCACCCGGCACATCAACTGTTCCCATGCAGATCCACCAAAGTTAGATACCAGCAATCACTTAGTCACTAAGACAGTGCTCGCGCCAAAATCGCCAGCCGCCTCTACCTTCTCCCTTTCCTCATAGAACTTGTCCAAATCTTGGACAACCTTCCGCCCGGCAAATTGAGCCATAATCCGGTGATTTTTTTCACGCAGACGGACCTGATACCAGTGCGGTAAAGCAGCCAGCATCGAAAGCGTATTGGCAAATGCTGGAAGGACCAGCTGATTGCTCTCTCCTTTCAAGATCTGCATGACAATCGCCTCGGCAACAGTCTCCGGGTGCAGAGCAGGCATTAGGAATGGGCTGTCGTTGTAGTAGCCCTTGAAGAGAGGGGTGGTCGTGTAACCCTGATTGACCAGGACGGTGCGCACCTTCGGCGCGTTGTACCGCGTCTTGAGCTCAGCGGTTAGACCATCATGAAAGGCATGCGCTGCTGCCTTTGACGCCGCGTAGTCGACCATATTTGGGACGGTTACCCAGGCGGCTACTGAGGCCACTGTCACGACCATGCCGTGGTTGTTGCGGATCATGGACGGGAGGAACTCCTTTACCGTCCAATAATCTCAATCCAATTCTCCAGTTAGCACATATTGAAACGATCGAAAATCCTCCATCGACTTACGAGCAAACGTGTTGACGTCGAAGGTGAATCGAATATCACGCTCGCTGGCGTCAAGGATGGTGCGCCCCTGAACGACACCAGCGTTATTGACAAGAATAGTTGGCTCACCCACGGTAGCACGAATCTCTCCTGCAACAGCCGCAAGAGTCTTGGGGGACGTGATGTCACATTTGAAATAATAAACAGTGGGACCTGGTCAAAACATTTTGTCAGTAGCAAGAAAGGAGATGTGTTGAATTTCTCTTGTGGTCCTCCATTTTATACCTGCTGGGTAGGTAAGGGGCTGGATGTCCAAAACCACCACTTTGATGCCCCTTTCAGCCAAGAGTTGGACAACTTGGCCGCCAATGCCACCTGCGCCGCCAGTAATAACCACGATCTCCTTTGACCAGTCATACTTGTCATCAACCCAATTGTTCAAAACACCCCGGGAGAAGTATCTGTTGATACAGCGGATGAGGCTAAAGACCAGAAGCTTCTTGAGGCGTGAATAAGCCTTTGGATGTAAGACGGCCCAGTCCTGGCCCTTCTTGGTATACTTCACCAATAGCAGGAGTGGCAAGAGGAGCTTTGGATTGAGGGCAGTGTTGCGAATGATTTTGAGGACAGCGTCCGCCTTGAAGCCCTCTCGAGGGAGGAAAGCATTATGCATAGGCATGGCGATTACTGGCAAGGGATACGGTTGTAATTTTGGTTGTTGGATGATCTGTCGAGTTGAATCAAGCGATATTGCGTTAACGCGCTGGCTCTGAGAGTTTTTGAGAAAACAATAAAGGGGCACTCCTTCTCATGAACAATGTTAGATTTCAGGAAATCTTATGTCTACTTTCCCGCTGTATTACATGAGGAAGGGTCTCGGCGAGCGGGGAGTTCTCCTCACATGGGAAGCAGCCGAGGTTGCTAACATGCGGGGAAGTTTGGGGAATATCTCGAATAGGCAAGACAGGCTACCATTCGGAGTACAGCAGGACATGCCAAGATTGCTACGCTCAATCTTCACTCAAGTTAGATTAGGCACTTAGTAATGCCAGAAGAGTGAGCTTGCTGCCGGTAAGTTGACCTAACTCAGGCGAAGAGCGGGAGGAAGCTTCAGTTGGAGTACGAAGCCAGCCTGAACAAAGAAAACGAACTACTCCGTTGCTTGACAGGAGTCTGCGATGTCAATATAATTGAAAATACTTGTCATTTTTTCCCCCCTATAACATCTAGGTAAACGAAGTCAATGTCTAGTGTTTCGATACGAACCGATCGAACCCATGAACAATATTTTACCAAAATTTGGCATAGAGAACAGCGATTATCCTGCAAATTATCCTGCAAGCTAACTTCTGTCCGACTATTCCAGCATCTGAAATTGACAGGTTGATATCAAGCTGTTTGGTGCGCGAAGAATGGGAATGAACAGGTACCCAGGTAAAGGAGTTTTAAAGAACACACTAACTAAGGTGGTGAGTTATTCTCAGACTTCACGCCAGATGTAACGATTGCCTTCTAACCACATTTTTTTTCCACAGAAGGATCAAAAACACTGTTCAAAGTCTGCTGAGATTATTTGCCTACAAAGGCGCTAAAATATGTCAAATATTTGACATAACTGGCACCTGGACCATACAGCCCAGAGTACTGGCTCAAGGGAGACGTGGCACTATGTTTCGGGTGCATGGAATGAGTTTGAATCTCTTGGGCTCTCTCAATACCTAAATTGAGCAAAGCCAACGTTACCAAGCTGTTTCCATTTCTCGCATTTACACATTGTTTACAAAACCACTTTTCAAGATTGGATTCTGCGGTCATCATGTCTAAAAACTGTGAGAAACATGATATGGTGCGTTGAAGAGGATACAAGTTAGATTCAAGTCAGGAAGAAATAAAACAACAGTAAAGTACTATCATAATGGGATTCACATACAGCATTACAAACCGTTGCCTAATACGCAGGGGGCTAGGAACTAGAAGACAAAGGTTGTAACGTAGCAAAGGCTGGCCGCCAATGGTTGCCTAGAGCCAAACGTTGTCTAGTGAAAAACACAATCCTTGTGTTGACGGCTAAGTCACCTGCAGCAGTCAAGTAGAGTAAGAAAGCACCGATTATCGCAGTAATCGATTTAGCCAAGTAACCAACCAAAAGTCAGGGCTTTGGCATCTATCACATGGTTAACAGGCTTTTGGATATGAGTTAGCAGTATGCATAGGAGATCAGGAAAGAAGTGGGCACAATGAGGGTGGAAAAGAGCGGGCTGGCTTGGGCAAGTGTTTGAACTCCAAGGCTGTTGTTAAAGGGAACAACGGATAACTATGCTTTTCATAGACAACACCACGCTATAAAACTGGTGTGCCGAGGTTCAAACAGGTAGGCAAAAGACACTCGAGGAGCAACACCTCGGCTAGGGAAGAAGGAGAGGCGTAACGATGGGTCAAGTACAACTTAATGTTTGTTAAACTATGCTCATCGCCATTCTGATGAGTGTGAAGTTTCTAGCAGCCAGGCAATTCCACGTTCATGCTTTAGCCGTATATAGTTTGATCAATATCTAGACTTTTCGAGTAGAGAAGGAGATCACAACTGTAAATTGACTAAGGTCATGAAAAACATGAGGCCAATGCCCGTAAGCCTTGTGGGAAGCAATGGGATTACACTACACCTTAGCTCTCTGCTGACATGTAGTTCAAACTTCATACCATATGTAATTGCCAAAGATGGAAATCTTGTACCTACATGATCAGGGTCACAGACAGGAATAGAAATTCTAAATGTTCACCACCTCCCAAATTCCTAGAGTGCTTGGGTTATCCTAGGGTATATGGCCCAAGTAAAACTTAAGAGGTGGATTTTCTCATAAAAGTCATGTGCAATGTCATGCGTAAGTAACTTATGCTTAGATGCATCTAGAGGATTTCTGTCTTTAGCAAGCGCATATGGATCTGGACCAATGAATTTAGGACAAAGCAAGGTTAGACTTGACAATTCTTTTGTAAAAACTTGCCAAAATTGCTTTCCGTTAGTGCAAAAGCCAAGTTTTCTGGTTAAACACGAGTCAATGTCCTAACAACTGAGAAAAAGTCAAAGAAAGGGCACTATATGTACACCTCCCCCATTGTTCAACCAATCAGAGGGGATAATTCTATAACTGACCGCCGCGCAGAGGCCAACCACCTGGTAAGCTAGCAAAGACCGGGTTTGGTCCGAACCCCCTGGGTAACCTTCCAATAGCTCCCAATGAAGTTTTGAAGTGGATCTGCAAAACATGCAAATGGCAAAAAAAAAAATGCAAAGTGCATCACCGAAAACACATGTTTTGCGTTTTTACCCCTGTCTACCTGCTGCGGTTCTATATCTGTTTTGTGGGCTGAAGGAGCATTGCAAAACACGGACCGTGCTTTCTTTAATTACCCTAACCCTTGAACAAATGATGATTGCTACCTGACCATGATCTGGAGCGAAGATAGTAAAAAGTGGGTCTACTCCCCAGTCGTTGTGGCATTGTGGAGCCAAGCATCATTACAGATTTAAACATCATGGCGATGACTTTCCTCTTTATCATCAGTGAGAGCCCTTGACATCGATTCAACCTCCTATCATCGAGGTGCAGCTGCTTGGCATACGATGAGTTCGATGCCCCCTAATACTCAAACAATATCTTCCACGCCAATTTCTGCTGGGTAAACAGCCTACAAGTAATCCGTACAGTGATTGATGCGGCCAACACCTCATCTGTTATTGTTCCTCACACTTGACGGTTGGTGAAGTGAGCTCTCAGCACCTCCCTTACATTACCCATTGATCCAAGGTTGGATTGAATCAAGAAATAGCAGCACTGACACATACCAAGTTGCTTCCCAATTCAGCCGTGCGCTAGTTTTTTAAACCTACAATATTCGCCAGATCAGACACTTCACATGACTGCACGTGCAAATCTTCTGCACAAAGAGTGAAACGCTTACCATCTCCCAGCTATATCGCACCAGCAGGGAAAAAAAACAACTGCATGTGAATTGATTCATCCCATCAAAAACTACAAATCGCCCAAGAAATCATCCATCACAAGTTGCTGGACAGAGTTCACGTGTTTGTTTGGGCTTCCAAATCAGCCTTTCAAAATGGATATAAAAGGGGGTCCTCGCTCTCTCCTGGAAATGGCGCTCAGTGTAGCCATAGACAACATTCACCTCATAGATGACATGGGTGATCTTCCGGAACAGTACAGTCAACAGCTCCTTCGACACGTCAAATCCGCTGCTCGCCTCAGAGAAATCGAACTCAATAGCCCTCATCTGGATACAACTGAACACTGGCAGCGACTCATTCGCCAGGACTTCCGCCTCCTACAAGAGAAGCACAACTTTGTTCCAAAGAACCCAAAATCTTGGCACAAAGTCTACATCAAGTACAAGGGCATTCAGGACGAACAAATCCAAAACGCCACCAAACGACTAGAGGAGCAACTAGCTGCCCATCATAAACAGGAGCAAAAATCAACCACTCCGATCATCTCCGGTGAGGAGGCTCTTAGAATGGCTTCCAGACGCCGCAGATCTTTCGACAAAGATGGCGAGAAAAAGAAGAAGTCCGTCTTGGAAGAGATCAGGAAGGCGGCTAAGAAAGAGGCCAGAATCTTCCGTGTCAAGAGGCCTGACATCCCTCCCACCAGGTTGAACAGTGCCCCGATCAGCATGATTAACCAACAGATAAGGAAGACCTATTATGCCGAGCCGCCGGTCTCTGCAGACTCTTCCAAGCCTCAAAAAATTATCGCCCCTAGGACGCTGTCTGGGAAGCCCAACTCCCAGATGAGTCAAAAGCCACAAGCCAACAACGGGGCGATCACCATCTGCATCTTTAGCGACGACGAAGATGATGAGGCAGGGAAGGCTGGTGGCGGCAGCCTCTTCTCCGACGATGGGGACGACGAGGATGACCTGTTCGGCGACAAGTTCGTGAACAGCCATTCTCTCTCGAAGCCCACGAGCCTGCCAGCCAAAGAGGGCGCATCCCGTTCGGGAACCTCGTCAGCTGCCTCCCCGGCAACCATCATACCGTCTTGTCCCCCGGCTTCGAGCCTCCAGAACGGGCAGCCCAAGAAGTCGGCTGGGGCAACGGCAGCCAAGTACCAGCCCACGGGCCTACTGGCCGCCAAGTTCCGGCGCAAGCGCCCGTCTGCCTCGTCCGGCACCGGCGCCTGCGGAAGCACCGTCGTCCGCAAGACGGTGGCTGCCTCACCACCCGCCGCTATCCCCTCCGCACAGCGCCCTTCAACTTCGTCTGCCGCAGGCGATGGCAGTAGCCTACGTCCAAGCCAATCAACATCCGTGTTTCCCTCGCCACCACCCCCCTCCCCGGCGTCGGCTGTCCCCAGTCCGAACGGGCAGCCGACCCTCAAGCACCATCAAGATAACGCCGTGGTGTTGAAACCGCCATCGAAAAAGCCTCGTTTGGAGTAGTCAGGGGTATGTTGGGATGAAATGGGAGGAGCGTGTTTCGGTTTTTCGGTCTCTTCGGTTTGGAAAGGATTTCAGGTTATGTGAGATTGGGATGGCAGTCTTTGATACCCCCCAGCGTTTGAGGTATATAAACCAGCAACAGCGATGGAATTCAACTCGTTTCTTCGCTAGTTGTTTTAGTTTCTGATGAAAAATGTCCAACTGAACTAGGTAAATAGTCCATTAGTCCATATGGAGAGAGCCAAGTGTGAAATTAGTGACCATTCGTGCCAGCCAATTTTACCTAGGCCAATGATATCTCGAGTGCATTTGTAGGGCTACTCGAGCTCTCCGCCCAAATCCAAGACCGCCCGTATGTGGGATCCATGCTGTTTATTGGAATCGTTGCATTGCTCATCTAACCAAAAGCCCACGGATAGGTCTACATAAACTCTCCTTTGTTGCTGTGCCTTCTCTGCAGATAGCGACCTACATGGCCATCCCCTCCCCATTCCCTTCCCATCCCCTCTAATCTCTTCCTCCTTTTCACCTCCTCAACATGCTTCACGATGCTGATGTCATGTTGATGGTCCTTCTGATGCCGATGAGTATTGACAATGAGTATTGAACACGCTTTTTACATACAACACATAATGACACGATGTACATTTCATCCACCAAGCCACCGAGCTTCCCCGGTTTTAAAATTCATCCATTCATCCGTCCGACCTTCTGGAATTGGGAGGTGGATTTCTTGTTGCTGTGCCTTTGTCCTTGTCCTGTCCTTGTCCGAAACCTCAACGCCGAAACTCCGTACAACGCTCATACACAAAGATTGAAAGGAAAAAAAAAAACCCGGCCTCCCAAATCAGAAGTAATGAGGGAAGGTATCTTCGCCCTTATCCTCCTGCTTGCGATGATCCTGTAGATCGCTTTCTTACCCCCTTCTGTGTTATGTGAGAAGGTTTACAGAAATCGAAACAATTACTTTAAACTCGAGCCTGCTTTTTCTTGACAGCCAAACGCGATGAGAGAGAAAGATGAAAGACCATGCGACGTAACAGAGAGAGGAGAGGGGAGCATAGCCTATCCTTGTCGATCCATTGCCAGTAACCGAACGCCGAACCAGTCTAACTCCTTTAAAAACAATCCTTTGGAGTCTAACCCTTCTCAGGGTAGACTTAAGGCTCCCTCTCCATCTCTCTCTGCATCTGCCCTCGCTCCCTCGCGTGCCGCTCATTCACTCCCTTAAACACCCTCTTCCCCACCTCATAACTACTTATCATGACTGCACAAGACGGCGCCACACGCAGGGTGCGCGGAATCCAGCCACGGAAGAGGCCAGAGATGCCCTCAGCACGGAAAATATGCCACAGCAGACGCACCATGTTTGTCTCCTCGGGGGCGACAGCTGCTTTAGCGTTTGCAGCCGCAGCAGCGCCAGCGGAGGATGACTTGGCGTCGCGAAAGACTTGTGTACGGGTCTTGCCCACGTCGAAGGGCATGGTGACAACGCTAGCGAAACCGCCCGACATGGCGCCGGCGATGAAGCTGTCGGTGAAGGTCTCGCGGTGGTTTTCGCGAGACTGGGAGCGCGTGCGGAGTGTCGCGGAGATCCTATCCATTGTCCGGCCGCGTTCCATGTCGTTGGTACCGGCGAATTCCGCGTGGCGAAGATGGTGCTGGTGATGATGGTACGGGAAGCCAACAGCTGCTGCCTTTCTTTCTTCCCTCCACTCCCTCAACCGGCCGCGGATCGTCTCATATCCGTACCAGTAAATCCCCGAGAACGGAACGTCCCGCCACAGGGTGAGTGTCAAGCCCCTCCAGAGCGCGCGATAACCATGTGCCTCAACCATCTGCTTGACACCGCGGAACGTCTCCCTCAGAGGATGTGACTGGCCGTGTGCAGCCTGCAAGCGAGTACGGAACAACTCGATGGGAGAAACAGCGGTAGCGGCGAGCACGCGGGCGACGGAGCCAGCCACGAGTGGCACGTACTCATCGGTGACAAGGGGAATGCGACGGAAGGGCGACGAAGGATTGTAGCGCAGCCAGTCGTAGCCAGTGAAATAGATGATGTTCGCGGGAATCGCCATGATCAGGGTCGGTGAGAGGCCACGCCAGAGGGTCGTGATGCCCTCGTGGCGGGCGATCTTGCGCAGGCCATCAATGGTCGAGTTGAAAGTCCGCTGCTGGGTCTCTTCGACGGCGCAAGAGATGGCAGCTGCCGTAGATGAGGAAGTTGTAGGCGTAAAAGACGAAGGAGCACCAGCAACAGACACGTGCGGGCCCAGGATGCATACCTCAGCGGTGTTAGCGCTGAAAAACACCTCGCGGCAGCAAGCAGTAACGCCGAGGTCGGCAGGGCGGAAGTTGGCTGGGTAAGGGATTGCGAGGCGCGTCCAGTCAATGGGAGCGCGGGTAGCGGTCGGCTTCGAGATGCGCTGTGCTTGCAGGCGCACGCGTACGACGTCCAACGGCGTGGCCAGCAGCGCGGTCAGCAGGCTGCCCGACGTGGCCGAGAGCATCTTTTGCACCGCCGTAATCTCGCCCGAATCAGCCATCGCAGAGGCTAGCGGGTTGTGGCTATCGTGGAGGTTATTGTGGGGATGGTGATGATGATGGTCGTGGTGGTTGTGCATCTCGGCGATTAATCGGTCATGGTTCTGCCCATCGGCGGGGGACGAGTGCGCGCCCGTGGAGGGAAATGAGGCCATCTGCGCGCGCTGAGCTACTCTGGCGTGCTCTGGTCGGCTTTCTACCTAGATATCAGGGCTATATGAGGTTAACTAGGCAGGTTTCGGGAGAACTCGTCGAAGCACGGTGACTCAATTCCTGCGCAAAGATTCGCCAGAGATTGGGCAATCCTACGTTCTCGTCTCGCAGTCCAGTCCACACATGCGTGTGGAGCTGGAAGCGTCGACGCCGTTGAAGTTAAAGAGCAGGAGTCGCTGAGATGGAGTTGAAGGTAGAGAAAAATGGGGGTGTCCCGATGGCGAAGTCTTTGTATCGCTTCAAAAAAAAAAAAAA
>Ga0065720_1020981_pt1 | contig 11967 bp, 4 predicted proteins | sample Thericmetagenome_FD_59107 | JGI IMG/M metagenome (GOLD analysis project Ga0065720, IMG submission 59107) | Thermophilic microbial communities from the Joint Bioenergy Institute, California, USA of rice/straw/compost enrichment - eDNA_2 v2... | ecosystem: Engineered > Solid waste > Grass >... | reverse complement strand
GCTGGTCCTCATTAGAGACCATAGAGCTAACTTTACTTACGGATAAGGATGGATTTGTATCGAATGATTGATCAGGAGTCCCATCACTATACTTTTAGTGAATTCAGGAAACAATTACTTTGTAAGCCGGTCTGGAGTTGCCTCAATGTTATTGACGTTAACTTTTTTAGGCTTGCTCCTGCGATAAGGAACGTATCTCCTTCTACCGGAAGATTGAGACACCTTTTCCAACTGAATTTCCTTTAGTTCTTCATCGGTAGATTGACTCCTTCCTGGATGTATATTCTCACCCCCACTCTTGTGAGAGGTCGATTTTGGATGAATTACAAATCTATGGCTATCTTCACCATCTTTGTCAAGCCCTGTTCCAACAAAAATTAACTTGTGATTTATTTATAGAAAATTTTCCATACTTTTCCCATTGGATTTTTAAATACAACATTTTCTTGAAGATTTTCCACAACCCTTTCTAGTCTGGAGGATTGTGACTTATTTTCCTCAATAGTATCAGCTTTGTGATAATGTTGAGGTCTGCTAGTTGTTGATTTACTGTCTAGCTTCAGATCTTCCTGTGTCAATTGAAGAGAATTGCTGAAAGTAAATATAGGAATAACAATAGACTTACTCAAGCTTTTCAAAGGATTTTTCATGAACTTCATCTTTCTCAGTGTTTAAGGCAGAAAGAATATTATTCTTTGGAAGTCTACCCTTGCCATTATGAAAATAGCCAGACTTTTCCGATCTTGGATCGTCTATTCTTTTATTTTGGACAACTACTTTATATTACCTGGATGGAAACTAACATTTATTGAATTATTTGTCCTTGAAACAACAACAAACTCTTCATCCTAAAAATTAGGAATAAAGAAGACTATGATACCTGTCCTCCATTCAGTTCGAAAGTGTGACTATTCACAAGTTTGAGATTTGTTTGGTCCACTGAGAGGATAAATAAACAAACTCCAATCTTACATCCGTTATTTGCAAAGGATATACTCTGGTTTGTAGCTTCCATATCCTCTAAATTTCTTATCACTCTTGATTTCTTCTTTGGCCTCACTCCCTTTTATGTTAGAATTAGAACTTCCTGGTTTTACATTTGGAGTCTGACCAGCTTGTGAGTTCTTTTTCTCCCTCCTCTCTAGAATATATTCATAGGTAGTCATCTTCTTGATCTTCAAGAAGCAATGGAGTATGGAGAGCTCCACCATCAATATCCATAGAGGGAGATTGACCACCACGGAGATGATGAGTATGACATTCAGTTCACGATATTCTCCTGCCTTATTAAAGAACTAGAGCATTAGGATTTCCTCTGGAATTCTGATACCTTAGAGCTATTAATTCTAAACTTCAGGGTTTCTGTGTGATAGGTCGTAATCAAGTATATTCCAAAAGCAATCTTAACTGTGGTTTCTATGAGAAGTGAAATCACAGTGCAGATGAAGTATCTAATTTGATGAATAATATGCCTGTTTCACCTACCTGTAATTCTTTGATCCTATACAATTGTTCAGCCATACGCAATGGTGATCGAAAATATCGACACATCGGTTGCATTGGCCACAATGTTTGGTCCTTGGTTGTACGTGGGTTTCACATATTGTACAGAAATGCTTCAGAGTTGTGACTATAGGTTCTCTAATTAGTCTCGTATTTTTGTTATGCTCATTTACCCTCTCTCTTTGGCCTCTCTCTCCTGATATACTACAGGGTCTGTAGGGTCAATAATGGAAGCTTTGAAGGCAAAGTAAAATGTGAAGATAAATGATAGGCTCATGAAGATTCCATAAATAATCTAAAATAATAAGAGGAATATTAGAAATATACTTTCAAAGTGTGACTCAAAGGAGGAAGAAATACTAAATAAGCTGTCAAAAGTTCGAACGTAAAGATGATCCAGCTTAATATCTGGTAAAAATTGAAAGGCCTTTGCAGGCCATGCTTTCTGGTCTCATCGAGGTCCATGAAGCATTTAATTAAAAAATATTTCAGTATAGATAAATTTGTTTTCTAACAACAACAATTACTGTAAAATTTTCCTGCTTTTCTGCAAAAATCCAGGGAAACGTAGTTCATCTTTCATCCTCCTTCGAGATATTATTATAAGACGATGGGAAATTAAGGGCTACAAATCTTTAATTCTTCCAAACGGAAAAAACTTGAAATTGAGTCGTTATCGACCTACCTTTTGATATAATAAAGATTAAATTGCAATAGCTATCAAAATAAGTGAATACTCCCTCATTTGAAATTGCTTGTATTAAATCCAAAAGTAGAGTGTTCTTATACACAATAGAGGTGACTTTATGAGGATTCCAAAAGTCCAAGAGACTTTGATTTCAATTTAGAACTCTTGGGAGATTTTGTTTGTATGACTATTTTGATTTGAATTCTTGAGCCTGAGGAAAGTTCATATTTCACAATCTTGTTAAGTTGCCTAAAATTTATTTAAACGAATTTGATGAAAGTTTTGTTGTGATGATTCGATAGGCTGACACTAATAATAATGCAGGCTTATAAAAGTTGAATATTCTATTAACTTTTACTGATAAAAATACTCTTAGACTTTAAGGAAAGATTCCAGAGCAACTTTAGATCCTTCTTCAACAAGTGTGGTAGGAAGCTTTGCAGCAGAGGCATACAGGCTTGACCACTTGTTATCTGAATTTAAGGTAGGATCATTAGCGCATTTATTGATGCATTCTCTAAGATCCTTGATAAGGTTATCAAGGAATTGAATATTGCAATAGTTCAAAAGGAACTGTATAGCAGCGGGTCTATGAGTAGCATTAAGATGCCATCCTTTCTTGAGCATCAAATCATGAACAGAATAGATATTCATTCCTTTCTTGTTGGATTTAATGGAAAGAGTACCAAGCTTGGGGTCTCCTATAATCTTAACTTCAGGAATTTGTTGAAGAGCCTTGATGAATTTCTCTTGGGCCTTGAAGATGGCTTCAGCTCTTTCTCTATATCCCTTCCATCCGAAATAGACCATAGCAATCCAAGCACCAGCGCTAGCAACTCCAGCTCTAGATCCACACATTCCTGGAGTAGCATATATACCGCCTGGCCAAGTAGTAATAGCAAACATGGCGAATGATCTGTAGAAGCTATTCTTAAACATGACAACAGAGACACCTTTGGGGGCCAAACCGTATTTGTGATGGTCACAAGATATTGAAGTAACAGCCTTCAATCTGAAATCGAATTTAGGAACCTTGTGGCCATAGTCTTCAGCGAAAGGAGCTAGGAATCCTCCCAAGCAGCAGTCTACATGGAGGGGAATATTCTTCTTCTCACAAATTTCAGCAACAGCTTCAATGTCATCATAGTTTCCATTAGGGTAATTAGGGAAGGATACAGCAATCATGCAGGTGTTCTTGTTAATAGCGGCCTTCAATTTCTTGATATAGACCTTTCCGGTATCGTGATCACAGGGAATGATCACGGGAACGATATCAAAATAGGAAGCAGCCTTGTTGAAGGCAGCATGAGCAGTTTCTGGAATGATCATCTCAGGGCGTTCGATTCCCCTTTCTCTGGCAAGGTTTCTGTAGGCAAGGCAGGGTAACAAGATACTCTCTGTACCACCTGTGGTCACAATACCGCAGGTTTCTTTGGTACCATTGTAAAGACTGGCAGTCATAGCAATGATTTCTGCTTCCATTTGGACAGCTGAGGGGAAGATTTCGAAGTGCATAGGGTTGGCGTAGAGATACAATTTGCTGTATTCCTTGATAATCTCAATGGCTTCATCGTCTTCACGAGCGTACATGCAGCCAGTGGCGTGCTTATTGTTACGGAATTCAGCATCTCTTTGGTTCCATTTCTCAATCTTTTCAATGATCTTCTTGGATCTCATTCCTTCTCTTGGAATCTTGGTGATCTTCTCAGGTCTGAGCTTGTTGACTTCTTCTTCAAGGGTCTTGAGGGTCTTGTCAAGCTCGGATTGGATCTTTTTCTTGACGAAAGGAATCTTTCTGATCTTCTTAAAACAATATGACTTTAGTGGGGCGATTATACCATTCTTGCTGACAAATTTTATGCAGCTTATGAAAAGATTAAAGATAATGACCATCAAAATCACAACTCCAGCCCAAACTAAGGCGAGATCAATGATATCATATTGATTGATGTAAGGAGTAATCAGCTGCTTCACGGGAGTCTTGTAAGCCTTGTATTGGGTCAAGGCGTAGTTCAAGATTTCAGTCACGTTAAGATTCATTATTTTATTTAAATCAAATCCTGATTTTATTCATTTAATTGTATTAGATGATTCAATAGAGCCTTTGTTTAAGGATAAGGAGGTCAAATTAGCTAATAGTTGACTCAACAACCCCCAGGACTTGCCTCATATCTTGTCTAACCTAAAGACCTTCCTATTGTGATTGTCTCTTTCTTAAATTTGTATATTATCCTCAAAATAGAGCTAAACAATGTAAATTTCCTTATATTTGGGAGTAAAAGATTTTAAGTAAGTCATGCATAGTAAGTGGTCAAATTTGGGACTGTTAAAGAAAAGCACATGTGATTAGAACGCATATTTTTGCAATGATAGACAGAGAGGAGAGTGTGCTGAAAGCACCTTTAGTAGTAGATTCATGGTTGAATGAGAAAAGAACATTTTATTTTCAGGCCTAAAGTTTTGAGCTAATGTTAAACATTCTCTTTTCGATTAATTTATGCCAAATAAAGTTTCCACATGAGACCCGGTACTCCTGTAAACTCTCATACAATAACAAGTTAATTCCCCTCACAAGCAATAGAAAATAGACGAGAATTGATTTCGGGAAAGAAATTCCTTTCTCATATTACCAGGATTTTTTATGAATAGCTAACAACAACTCTCACTTAACCTCGCATAACAAATGCTTCATGTAATGAGGTCACAACTTGGTGGGTTTAGCGCAATGAATGAAGTGACTTAGATGACGAGCTAACACAGAAAAAAAAGCCAACAATATTCTAATTGTTTGAGAAAAATTGTAATAATATACTCAATCAAAATGGAGTACCTTAACGAGCGTAGCCAATCAAGATTAAAAGCAGCCTGTACGTACTTTTTAAAAAACCTGATGTGGGACAAAGCGAACTCTAGGCTGAGTACAGTTTTAATCTGGATCCTCTCCAATCTCCAACTATGGGCAATTCTAGTCTACATTTGTCTTCACATCTCTCCTAGCTCTCAGCAAGATCATCTATCGTATTTTATCATCAGATTAGGAGAGATACTCTCATATCTAGTCATCCTTGATGACTCCATAAGCTTAACCATTAGGAAGGCAACCCTCATTGTTATTGAAACTTATCTTGGATTTAGCCTGCTTATTTTCTCTTGCACTCTCATTATGTATATAAAGCGACATATTAATCATCAAGTAAGGAGACTTACTCGCAAAATACTCAACCTTCATCATGCAGTTTTCTTTTGGATGATCAATCTACACTTAATGTCCTCGATTAAAAATGAGAAGGAATCCGGTGAGTCTAGCAGGACTTTGCTCCTTTACATAGGCTTGATACTCTATAACTATCTCATCGCAGGAATTGGTGCCTATTTCAGGTTTGATCCATTCCAAACGTTCAATATGAATACTTGCTGGACTTCTAAAGCCCAACTGATTAATTTCTTGCTCAAAGCCTTTGTTGCTCCATTGCTGGTGTTTATAGACCACCACGAGTCCAAATTTTGGATTCTGGAGATCACTATCCTAGTCCTAACCCTTCTGAAATTTCTTCTTGTACTGTATAATTTTCCTTATCTCACTTACACCTCTATGAAGCTAAACTTCATCACAAGCTTCGTATTTTTTGGCATATCTGCTCTTGGATTCATCGAAGCCATTTTTCAAGGGAGCCAGGACTTCAGTAACACGAACTCCTCATATCTTCATCTAGTTTTACAACCTGTTATGGTCTTATTCGCTATTATCTGGTTTGACAGGATTATTATGTACTACGGTCTCATGAGTTCAGATACAGTGAGAACAGAAAGCCAAGGATTTAAGAAAATTTTGGCAACGAATTTTCTGCTTGAAAAAGCGAGATTAACATTGGATAGTGGGGCAACCCTAAGGTTTAAACAACAGGATTTACTATATCTAAGTGTTATCAAGGAACATGCTGACGTCTGCACCAAGAGAGATTGTCTATGCAAATATATGACAGATGTCGATAGAAATATGGAGATTTCTTTTCTTGATATAAGGAATGCTTATGGAAAGCTGAGATATCAAATTATGCAAAAGTTGATCTCAGGATTGGTTAATAAGCTTGGAAAATGCTTTTGGATGAGAATATACTATGCACATTATGAATACTTGAACCAAGAAAATGTCAAGAATTCCCTCATTATTTTGTACAACATTCAAAGGAAAAATTTGGGTTTTTTGGAGAGACTCATAGCCTCCAGGCTTAAAGAGGGAATTCAAGATAAGATCACTTCGATTTGCAAGAATAAAATAGCTGGAACTTTAGACATCCAAAACTGTGTTCAGTATCAATTAAAATTAAAGACGCTCAAAGAGCTTATTATTTCTAATACGGAAGATTACCTAAACTTGTGGGAGTCCTATTCCAAGCCTGATTTTAACCTGAGAAAGTTCTTTTCCATGAGTGAGAAAATCGAAATTCAAGCAAACAGGATCGACAGATTATGGAAAAACATCATTAACAGCCATCAGGAAGCACCCTTAGCTGCTTTCCCATTTTACTCCTCTTACCTTGCCTCAGTCAGGAATAGCATATATTCTTCTGAAAAATTAATGAAAATTTACAGGAGAAAAATGGATTTAGTTCATAAGCAAGAAGGTGAAGAGGAGACCAAAGTTACACAAAATAACCTAGGAGACGAAAATAATATCTTCTTTTGGGTCTCTATGGATAAAAGAAGCTTGGGAATCATTAGGAATGTTTCCGACAATGTCTCAGGCCACCTGGGGTGGCTCCCTAAGGAGCTAATTGGCAAAAATGTCAATGTTATGATTCCGCCCTTTCTTCAAAATAAACACCATTCTTTCCTTTTGAACCATATAGAAGGCAAATCTACCAGCAGTTTTAGCCTAAACCATGTTGCCTTTGTAAGAGACAAAGAAGGTTTTATAAAGCAATGCCAGGCATATGTTACAGTATCTCCTTTTCTGACAAACGAGATTATTTATCTGGCCGTGGTCAGAATAATATCTAGCGAGAGGGACTATATTCTGTTACATGAAGGATTTGTTGATTCATATACAGAAGGAGTTGCAGAGAAGTTCCATATCTCAGAAGGAATCCATTTTAGTGAAATCTGTCCAAATTATATAGCTAAATCCAGATTCTCAACGACTAGTGGAAAAAGTGGAAATAAGAAAATACTTGATAATGTGAGTACACAAGATAATAGTCTTCGGGACTCCCTTAGACTTCACTTGGCCAAAGAAGAAGAAAAATTGCTTACCAACACTCCTCCTAGAATTGAGAAATGCATATTTTTACTCCCAAAATTGGCAGTACATGCCCATTATGCCATTCAAGGTAATAATTCCACGCTGTACTTCAAGAAAAGTATTCAAAAGGATCCTACTAAGGACTTTTATGCCTCTCTGAAACATGTCTGCTATAATATGGGAACAACTATCAACTATGTTGAAGTCACTTCTGATAATCAAGAATCAGACTATGATCAGTGTAGCATCCCTATTGAGAGAACCAAAGAGGATATCCTTACAGGATTAGGGGAACAGCATATTTCCAATAGAGAGTCCAATAAACTCCCCAAATCAAAATACTTCCATCTAATTGGTTCCAATTTGATTTCCAAGATAATTGCCACAAGTCCCATTCCTATTAGGAAACAGAAAGTGGAACGAGGAAATGATTTTCAGTCCTCCTTGGCTTCTTCCACAAAGTCCAATTTCTACAAGAAGTTTGAAGAAGCTGTCTTTAACGTTCCCAAACCACGATCAATCAATACTTTGAGATTTTTCACCTTGCTCTATTTTGTTCTTTGTGTCATTCTTCTGTTCATTTATCTTAAGGCAGCTTCAAGCAATTTTGCTGCTATTGGCCAAAACTTACAATTAGGCAAATTTGCTCTTACCCAAACTGTAGCTGTCTTGGAAGCAAATGCTATAATGCGTAGAGGTCAATCTGCTCTAGAAGGATTCATGGCAATGGATAGATATAAACCCCATTCCCTGGTTTTGATGTTCTCAATTAGCTCCCCTGTTCTACAAACCTTGATAAATGCCAATATGGAATTTTTTACAAGAATGTCAAACTTAGATAAAGCCAATAGAGACAAGCTATTTACCCAGACCAAGATTACACTAATTGGAAGAAATGGAGAAGAACCCAGGATTGTCAATATTTTTACCTACCTTTTGAACTTGGAGGCTAGTTATCAAAGGCTGCTCCACAAAGATCCTTTGACTCTTCCAGATAATGATCCAGATATGAAACTGATCCTAGACACTAGCATAAACGAATTCTTAGTTGCCAGTGATTATGGGCCTGTATTGCTTGAGGATTGCAAGGATAAAATCAATGCAAATGGTGACTACATATTATCTGCTTTGATCTTAGTATTAATTACAGGAATCTCTCTCTTTCTCTTCTTTACCAAAATTGAATATGCCTTTGTTCAGAATAGAAACTTATTGATAGACATCTTGCTCAGATTAGACGAGAAACAGGTGAGAGAGGAGCTAAAAAGTGCTTCACAATTCCTTGAACAGGCAAAAAAGGGTATTCAGTCTGTGGCTAAATCTAGAAAGAGAGATACAATCATAACAATGACGGCAAAAGAGTCCAGGTCCTATTCCAGAAAGAACGCCGATAAAAGAGGTCTTAACAGAGATGTTATCAAAGGAATGCTGATCTTCTTCAGTTTCATCTTAATTTTTAGTTCTGGATTTTTGGTGCTTTTCCTTTATCAAGGACTTTCTGTAAATATAAGCAAGTTGATTGGACAAATTGAGGATAACTTTAACATCTATGACCTTTATTTAAAATTGAGAACAACTTACACCTCCTTAATTGAGTATATTACCAAAGATGGAACCACTCGAGTCAGAGGAAAACCTATTGCTGTGGCCTGGGATGAGGGTTTCGAAGCTGGTTCACAACTCCAGCGTCAGTTGATAACTGTCTTAGAAAGAAAGGAGTTCCAGCATCCTAATTTAGAACAGCTTTTAACAGGAAATATTTGCCAACTGGTCGACGGGAGAGAAGGTACAGAAGAAGAAAAAGCATTTTGTTTAACCTCTAACGGGGGAACTAATTTGAAAGGATTGATAGGCATGAATAGTCTAATGCAGCTTAATCTTAGAAAGCTGAAAGATGATTTTGATATCTCAGACAAATCTGTTGATGCAAAGAGGGAAATACTAGCTAGAAAGGAGTTTTTTGATCTTGAGGATATGGACTATAGGTGGTATCCTTATGTGATAGAGAAGCTACAGGAGTATTTATCTTATCAGGTGGAGGGGATCTTGAAGTTGTTTCAAGATCAGTCTCGTACAATTGTGGCTGTTTATTTAGCTATATATGTAGTGTGCGGGTTACTGTTGTGGTCCTTGTTGATAAGACAGATCACTGAAGAAAGAAAGAATTGCAGGAAATTACTACGACAGATTCCTTTCAGGGTGATCAACAATAATAAAATGTTGAAAAGTTATATTGTAAATAACTGTGATAAGGTCTTAGATTCTATTAAGAATTTTGTATAGTTCCTTTTTTATAAACATACTTTCAAATTGTATAGCCTGTTACTACATTCTCATTCTATCTTCACAATAGAAAAAATCTTCAAAAATGATAGAAAGTATGATCCTAAGCTCTAGAGCTTTCGATTCCCATCGAGACTTGTCCCTTTAGGCAAATTTCTCTTGGACTGGAATCTAAGGTATCTATGTGACATAAGTTTAATAAAATATCTCAAAATCTTTTATCAATTTTATTGATGGACAAACAGCAGTCTTTGATGGAGAATGACGAGCTGAATGCTTCTAATGTAGGAAATGTCAGTCATTTCTTAGACGGACTCTCTAATACCTCTAAAAATCGTGTTACTTTGCCCATAGGATCAATTCTGCCCATGGATGATGATAAAGCGAGAAATAGTCCTGATAAAAACAGTCCTAGCAAGAGAAGGAGAGTTTTTCAAATTGATGAAGGTGCCCATGAGAGATATAAAAACATGCTCAGAAAAAGGTTTTGGGCTGTTGTCGTTTTGCTATCATTGATCATTTTAGAAAGAGTATTTTCTAGTTCTGACATAGATAGTGAAAATGATGAAATTATCTATCTCCAACGGCTGTTTGGAGTCACCCCAAATTCCCCCTTCTGGCTTGCAGCCATGTCATTTCTGGGTTTTTCTCAGTTATTTGATATTCTCCTTGTTTGCCACTTTTATGCAACAATATTCTATATGAAGAGCCCGATCCTGTGTATAAAGATCCTCGTTGTCCATATAAACCTTGTGGCAATTGTTCCTTTATTCCAATTGGCTTATGAGTCTCCTCGTCCCTACTGGGTGAACCCTGATATTGTTGGAATTGAATGCCCAAGCTCCTTTGCATATCCAAATTCAACGGTTTTCACACTTCTGTTTCTAATTCTGTATGCTGGACACTGCTGGAACAACTATGATAGAATAGGAGAAGAGAAAAAGATAATCTTTAGAATAATTTTTGCCATTGTTCTTGTCATTATTTCTCTTGTCGAGATTCTAGCTGGCTTCCAGTACTTCTATCAGTTGGTACTTTCGCTGTCCTATGTTTTTGTGTTCTATTTCGTTGCGCTAAGTTTTGACAAGACGATCAATCACATCGTGGAGAAGTCAACTATTGATGTCCTTCAAGCAAAGAGATACACTATCTTTTGGTTGCTTCATGTCATTATATTCGCAGGCTTTGCTACTATGCTTTATCTCCAATCAGATAAGTACATCAACATAGAATGGGTCCAGAATTTTTATATATGCTTGGCTAAAAATGGAGAATCCAGGATACCCAAAGATACCCCAGACTTCCATGTTATTGGCCCTTGGGGCTCTTATATGATTAGTACTGCAATATTTATCTTGCTGGGAGCTGTATTTGGTACAGCAAAGACTTTTAGAGATTATAAAGGAATGTTATGGTTCAATGAGAGCCTAGGCAATAGAATAAAAATGGCTATTGTAGCCAATTTGTGCTTAAGTGTCTCCTGGGTACTAGCTTATTTCCTTTATGTATCTAATGAGCTGATTATCAGCGGGATAAATACCTACCTAATAGACTTTATACATTATTCTGTGATCTTCTATGTTATATTTGGTGTGCTGCCCAGATATGTATTCGGAAAGCTGGGATGGATCAATCAGAAAAGCAGTTTCAGAGGTCTATCATTGTCTTCCAGACCATAAATTTTGTAGTTTTTGGGGTTGTACAAAATATTAGGAATTAAATAACATATCCATATGTATGGGCATATACTTTCTCGAACAAAATAATTACAGAATGAATATGTATGTACCAAAAAATTCCTAAAGTTTATATATGTCCTGAAGGCTTTTCAGGAAGTCTTCAAAAGATAATGGCCTTTTTAGTAATGCACTCACCCTGTACTCTGCTGCCAGCAGGGCTAGAGATGGGCCGTTATAGCTATCCCTAATCACTAAGATATTAGTACCTACGGCTGATGTTTTTTCAAGGTCCCTAATCTTTTGACAGAGACCAAGAGTATCCTTTGGCTTTCCAGATATAATCACACAGTCAAAGGAACCGCCCTTTTTCATATATTGTACTAGAGCTTCAAATCCCTTGTTTATGGACTTTTCTATGGCAAGTTCTTCGGGTTTTAGAAAATGTAGATAATCAGCTAGGATATTCTGGATGAAAATGGAATTTGCAACAAGCAAGACTCTTAATCGTTTATCTCTCAATTTCTGGACAATCTGCTCATTTTCGGGAGTGATGCTCAGAGGTGTATAGACTG
>Ga0065720_1020980_pt1 | contig 11972 bp, 11 predicted proteins | sample Thericmetagenome_FD_59107 | JGI IMG/M metagenome (GOLD analysis project Ga0065720, IMG submission 59107) | Thermophilic microbial communities from the Joint Bioenergy Institute, California, USA of rice/straw/compost enrichment - eDNA_2 v2... | ecosystem: Engineered > Solid waste > Grass >... | reverse complement strand
CTCTTCCGATCTGATTTTTCCTTCCTTAATCATGTTCAAAATGATTCCCGCAGCCTTTCTTGCTTCGAGTTGACCGACCATACCTTGAGAAGTTTGTCTGGGTTCTAATGAGTCGTCAAGACCAAGACCTCTGATATGTGAATGAGCACCGATACGCTCAATTCTTGTGACATCCTTGACCTCAGAGATTTTTGGATTTGTTTGCATTGAGAAACTTGAGTTTTTAAATTTTTATAATCTTAAACAAAACATATCCGACTATACAATATGTCCGGCCACGAGTACCAAATTACTGTTTTCTCTCCCCAAGGAAAATTAGTCCAAGTTGGTAAACGATTATTTGTATATAGTCCTTATCTTTTCTAGAGTATGCTTTCCAAGCTGTCAAGACTGCAGGACTAACTGCTATTGCTGTCAAGGGAAAAGACACCGCTGTTGTCGCCATTGAAAAGAAAGTCACCGTACGCTTTATGGAAGTTGTATATCATTCTTTTAGGATAGACTCATCAATCCCAACAGTGTTACCAATATTCACAATATTACTGATAGAATTGGCTGTGTTACTGTCGGAATTGCCCGTAAGAATTTAAAAACTATCTGTGAAATGGTATAGCTGATGCAAAGGCCATAGTTTCCAGAATGAGAATGGAAGCCGCTGATTACAAATTCGAAAATGGTAAAAAAATCCTAAACTAAACTCTAACTAAATAGGACACCACGTCCCCATTGACGTCCTATGCTCACGTTGGGCTGACTTGGCTCAGATGTATACACAACATGCCTTCATGAGACCCTTGGGTGCCGAAGTTATCGCCGTCTCTTATGATGACGAAAAGAAAGAACCCCAAATCTACAAGGTTGACCCTTCTGGTCACTATGTTGGTTATAAGGCCTGTGCCTCTGGTGTTAAGGAAGCTGAAACCACCAGTCAATTGGAAAAGGCTATGAAGGATATGAAAGATAAGCCTGAACAATGGAAGAGCATGGATAGAGACACAACCATTCAAACTGCCATCTCTATTTTGCAGAACGTAAAGGGATATAATAGCGAAAATAATTTAATAGGTGTTGTCTGCAAACTTCAAGCCAACTGATATTGAAGTTGGTGTTGTTTCTGCTGGAACTAAGTTCCGTAAGTTAGACGAGAAGGAAATTGATTTCCATTTGAATGCCATTGCCCAAAAAGATTAATTCATACCTTAATAAATATTTGTTGTGCCTATTGTTACACTACTCGTTTTCAAACATTTAGAGTCTAATTATAAAATGAATAAAAAATACAAGTAAATGAAATAGACAAATAATAGAGCATTCCCAAAGGGCTTATTCAACCAATTTTAACGCTCACCTGTTGAGTTATTCATCCGCTAAAAATGGGTGTTTTAAAAGATCTTTAGTTCTAGGTCTCAATTTTTTATCAAATTGAAGGCATTTGTGAATAAAATCTAAGCACACATCTGACAAATTATCTGGTATTGGTGGGCATTTCTTCGTCATTACCGCTACAACTAGTTCAGGATAGCTTTTTACATTTGGCCTAACTCAATCAACTAATGATATTTTTCTCTACCAAGGATGGCTTGCTGTGGCCATTTCAATTATTGTACATCCCAAGCTCCAAATATCAATTTTTCTTCCATGTTTCTCTTGATTTAGAAGCTCAGGCGCCATCCAATACAAACTTCTATTTACTGTTAAAAAAACTCCAATTTTTCCATTACCCTTTGATTGAGTTACAGACCTCTGAGTTTGTGAGGTTTGAGAATCCTTGGATGTTTTCGAGAATTTTAGCAGCACCAAAATCTGCTAATTTTACATTTCCAGAGCCATCAGACATTATGTTGCCACCCTTCATGAATTAAAAATGCAAAATTCAAATTACCTTAACATCTCTGTGCACAATTCCTTTCTCATGTAGGTAGTCGAGACCAAGGACGACCTGCTTAGTGAATTTTTTGATAACTTTTTCTTCAAAAGGGCCGTATTGTTGCAGTAAAGAAGCTAGTGATCCGCCACACATATATTCCATGTATATGTAAATACTGTCTTTTTCCATTTTGGCACCAATATATTTGACTATATTTTCATGTTCAAGTTGCTGATACACCTCAATTTCTTGGCCTAGAATATTACAAATCCATCACTCTTCTCTTACATAGGCCCTTTATATCGATCGATCGGTTCAAATGGGCATTTTTCAAATTTATATGTTTTATAGCTACAAACTGTCCAGAATCCATATTTAATGCCTTATATACCTGTCCATACGCACCTAAGACATTAAGAAATCCTGAATCAGTTACCTTCTCCGATGACGTCTCCTAATTTCGCGTCAAAGTCGATTTGATCCCCTTTTCTTAGGATAATACCACTATTACTTCGGTCACGAGTGTCAATAGAATCCTCAAAGTTGGCTAAGTCTCGAGTATGTTCCTCTAGCTTTTCCTTCTGCTCGTCGGATTTGTTAATAGACTTGGTTTCCTCGCTTCCTTGATTGGAGTCTAACTTCAAGGTTTGTGAAGAATTTCCAGAAGATTCGCTTTTTTTCTCTTCTTCGGGTATCGCTTTGTATTCGGTATCCAACTGTTTGGATTTACTGTCCTTGAAGGTTGAAAATTTTCTCTGAGGAACTGGCAATGAGGGATCGATATTGTCAGATGGAGAATTAAAGATGGTTTCGCCCGACTGCTTACGGGGCTCATTGCTCTCTGAGCGCCTGCCTTTTTTAATAATGAAAAGCTTGGGTGACTTCAAGGATAAGATTGAATTTTTCCCTATGGATGTGGTTTTATGATCCATAGTGTGAGTTTTGAAGTCTATATTGAGTTTAGGGTGAGAAGCGGTATGTTCTGGGAATAAATTATTACCATGTGGTTCTCCAGGCATTCTTTTCTCGAAAGCACCTAGAGTGTATGAAAGTCTAAAGTGAAAATTTACTCTGTGCTCTATTCAAACTTAATCCTCCTAACATCTCCATAGTTTCTTGATCGATGGTGGGTTGGGGATTTGCAGTCTTTGCATCCCCTGTTGGAAAACTATTATATGAATATTATCGATTGATATTGGAACTTTTTGGAAGCTTAAGCTTATCGGGAAGCTTCATTTTATCGAGAAGGTTAAGAGAATCGCGAGCTTCTTTTATAATGGAAGCGGGAGAGTTCATCTTAATTAGACTATGTAAATCTTGTTCTCTGTTAGTTGAGCTTTTCCTGGTTGTCTTTGGAGTATTCATAACATCTTAGTGTCTTTTTAGATTAAATTTTATAAATTTTACAAAATATCAGGAACAATATCACAGTGAGAAACGAACATTAAATGATACTTGTTATAATTACTTAGTAATTATGAATAGTCTCTTGTAGCTTCATATCTCTGCTTGCAGGAGTACTAACATATTTCATTAGTAACTCTATTTTCTTTTCTAAGTCTTCCATCTTATTCATTATGGAAATTTGGTCTTTGCTCTGAGCATTAATCAAAACCATCTGAACAGCAAAGATTTGTCTAGCTCTATGGTATATAATATTATTAATATCGATTGATTGCAAAAGAGACAATATCAGCTCAGCATCGAGGAAAGAATCCTCCAATTTCATATTATAACTCTTGTAATTTTGAAATCCTTCAAGAATTTCCATAAACAACTTCCTCTTAGCAGCTGCAATATTCTTCAGCCACTTATTCTGGCCTTTCTTCTTTGATGTATGCTTTCTAACTAGTTCAGCCAGTCTAGCAAGGGCTGATTTTTTCTCTCTTTTAATGATAGTTCCTGGGCTAGCAGTAATCTTTCCTTGTCTCATTAAGTAATTTAAAAGTTCTAAGAAGGGGATGACTTTCCTGTCAGGATTTTCTTTAATGATGTGCTGAACTGTATTCTTAACGAGCTCATATCTGTTCATGTAGATAACATTGTCATCAGTGACCTTTGAAAGTATTTTTTCTTGGGCATCGTGGATAACAAAGTTTTTGGTCATGATCTTAAGAATTGCAATTGTTTCTTGGGTCATATAAATTCCAATCACAATGGGCCCAAAGATCATCCAACCGAAAAAGTGAATAATGCGCCATTTGTAGATTGTCTTTCCAACTAAAATCTGTAAGAGGTTTCTGCAATATATCAATGGGGCATAGTAAATAATGTTCTGCACGAAATGAGCAAGTAAGACTATAGGCACGACAATCAGGTAGTATTTAATGGAGAGCAAGAACATGTCAATCCTGGGGCCTAGTGTGGGGATCTTATAGAGGAATAAGAATGGGAGAGTGAAAGCCGATAATTGGGGAGGGAATGAATAGAATCCCTTGAATGGTAATTTTTTGAAGACTTGCACTAAGGAATATTGGTTTCTGGTGTTAAAGTAGGCTGCACTTTGTTGCACTTCATCGTAAGTACTGGTCATCAAGGCAATCATAAGCATCATACCTGTGATGTTAGAACTGAATGCATAGATAAGCATGAATATGTTAGCAATGTAGTAGGAGGCTGTGGAGTCAGTATCTTCAGGGTTAGCGAACGTCAAGGCTCCGAACAAGACCTCACACATAGTGAAGAATGATTCTTTTGGAGCATACAAGAATTTCCAATCGTGGAATAAGTTATTCATGAATTCTGAATAAAGAAGCATATAGATATTCAACATGACCAGAATCTGTACAAATCTGCGCAAGACAGTACCCAAGACAGTCAGAGTAGGGCCGGTAAATTGGAAACCCATCATTGTTGTGATAATATTATATGCCACAGCCCACCTGATAGCCACCAGGTTTATCTTGATAAACACTTCAGCAGACACTGCTTGATCATAGTTTCTGAAGAAGATGGGGTGGAGAAGCAACAAAGTCAAGACTATGAATGTCAAGAGCAATCCATTTCTGTAGAACTTTACTTGTTCTCCTTCTTTGGATACATAGAACCATCTATACAGTAAAAAGACCCAGAAATTGAGCAGGACAATAAAGTCAAGAATGTAATGTGTGGAATTAAGATGGTAAGAAAAATCGAAGTAGTAGGGTTCCAGTGTATCCAAGTATGATGGATCTCTGTCATATTGGGTGAAAAAGTCCACTTTTCTGTAAATAAAGTCATCAAGGAAGTAATAAACTAGCATAAGTAACAGGGTGTCTATGAACATGAACAATCTAGGTGAGCTCATAACATTTGCGAACTGGATTGCGTAACTACCTTCAGTATCTGGCTTGAATTTATTTAGCCATTCGAATCTCTTAGAGCTAGTCGCAGCGTGGAGAACCGCAGAGTATTGTCTCTTTGATGCAGTAATGAAGTCTTTACCTTCCCAAAATTCATTAACAAGTGCCTTCGTAAACTTGGTCTCACAGATACTTTGAATACCCAGTCTCATAATATAGTCAAGCATATTCCTTCCGGTTGGGAGTGTTGATAGGTATAGAGCATACAGACTGGACTCTTTTGACTCGTTTTGAATAGCTAAGGCGATTTGCTCCATCTTTTTGGAATATACTCTCATATCATTTTGTAAGAATCTGTAGAAAGGAGCGATTTCTCTCAAGAGATGGCACATAATGGCACAAGTTAAAATTGGATTATTACAATACACGAGTTTGTTTACTTCAGGATCATCATTTGCTAATTTCTTAGCTAGATCTAGAAGCCCTCTATCCAATCAGTATTGAATAAGCAAATTACTTACACAGCTTGGTTTTCTTTCCAGCCTTTGTATGGTAGTGTACTGAATAATAAGACTATCTCAAACAAGTTCTTTCCATCCCTAATAGATTAAGCTCAAATTCTAGTAAATTGTACTGTAGAAGTTCTGTCATAGTTGAATGTACATCATCTTTGAAGAAGAGTGATTTCTCGACCTCGTCTTCAATTTTACTAGAAATTAGTTCATTCTGACTGGATTTTACCATAAAAAGTTCCACATTTTCTTTTCTAATAGGAGGATTATCTGGGTTTCTGTAAGATCCCAACTAGATCGCTTGTAATAACGACTAATTCGATTAGGAAATTATACTAAATATTTACATGGCTTGCTCTTCAAGTCCATAAGCCAAAAGAAGACTGAGATGATTGATGTGTTTTTCCCCAAAAACATCAATTAGAGCATCTAGAGCATCAAGTCTATTGATTTCATTAAGAGCAGGGATCAAGGTTTCAATTCTAGCTTCAATAATAACATTGTCATAAGCACTTTTTGGAAGATGGTCATTCTGCGATTTTTTTGATTCAAATTTTGTTTTGAGATGAGTTAGGTCTCCAGAACCAAGCATTGTTTTCTTTTGAGGAGATTTATCTCTCATTATGAATGCTTCTTCAGGTTCTATGTTTCCTGCTTTCTTGATTGCATTTCCAGTCAAATTGGAGTTCTTCTCAATCAGAGATTTTTCTTGATAGTTAGTCTTTGAGGATTCTACAATCTTCAATAAGGGCTTTAAAAGATTGATCAAATTTGACTTAACGAATGCTATAACGACTTGAACATTTACAATATATCCCAATGTTTCATTCTTGATAATTTCCCTAAAACATTACTCAAATTCTAACATAAGCTTTCCTTATAACATTATCTTCTTTTTGATTTGCTGCTGCGATAAGGACTTCTGATATTAACTCTTTGCTCTTGAGTACTGATTTTCTTGAGAGGTTAATCATTATTAATTAAAACTTACGGTTGCATATCGCCCCCAAGATGCAGAGCTCTCAGCCTCTCGCTTTTGTCCTTTAAGGTCTCCAACACATTATTTCCACCTCCATATACCCCAATGAAATAGAGTAGAACAAAATAATCTTCTCGAGATTCAACCTTACGCAGGGAATCGGTGCTATAATGCCTATTGGTTACCTAATGTTGAAAATGCCGTTACTTGAGAAGGGCCATTTTTTTCTCGCTCTTGGTTCCTGTTTCATAGAGTTCAGTGACTAACCTACTATCTCTCCTTTCTTTAAGTTTTTCTTCAGGATCAAAGGGTGATCGTTCATCATGAATGGATTGGGCCAGGTCCTGCTTCATAATCTGTGCGGTAAAGTCCTCAAATTCAATATGGAAGTCAGCCTCTGAATCCTCTTTGTAGTTTCCTTCTGGACTTGAGGTTTCAACTTTCTTCGACATCTTTCAATTACGATGAGTTGTTGATAATTTAAAGTAATTTTATTTCGCATTTGTCTTCTTAATAGCATAACTCCCTTAACTCTTTTTAATAATATTTTCAGCAAATATATCTCATATTTACTATTCTTGCGATATTCTATGTTCTCTTTACTGATTTCTCTAAAGTGTTGTCTATTACCTTGACAAATTTTAATTATCGTTGAGTTCATTTTCTTTAAATTAAATTAGATTTCTCATAGAACTATTGAAATTCAGATAATGCCTTGTAGTCAAGAGATGATGAATTTTTATTTATGAAGGATCTCGGGTTTATGGTGACAACATATGCAGAGTATATATCCAACGAAATATTTTCATTCATACAAATTATAACATCTTTGAATTGGTGACATGAATTTAGCAAAGTTTTACAATACATTAGAACCTAAATTCCTACACTATTATAGGTTCAAACCATATAAAATCTTATTTCTCTATTGAATCTAAAGGTGTAAAAGATCCAATCTTAAATATAAGCTCTACAAGTCGATTGAAGGAAGCGAATTAGAATTTATATTTGAAAGCAATTTTTTTTCTCACATTGTTCTCTAAGGATCGTAGAACATATATTCATATATTTTTATTGAAGTTGCCAGAAAGCTCTAAGATATCTAGAATCTCCGGTTTGAATAGCATCTTGGACGTCCTTGGGTAACAAGCTGAAGTTTTTAGCAGTGAACATGTAGCGAGCTCTTGAGTCAACATAGAGCCAGTATTTGTAACCGCAGAGAGTGGTGGCGAGCATAATGAGCTTGGGAAGATATTTGCTCTTTGGTGATGTGAAGGCATCACAATAGAATTTGCCAAACTAAGCAGGTCAAATTAAAACTATATCTCATACCAAGAAGCCAACAAGAGGTCCGTAGTATTTTCCATATTGATATTGGATTGTCTGGTACATGCTTGTATCATATTCAGCAATTCTTCCGCTAGCTATTCAAATTAATAAGATATTCTCAAGAAGGTGAAAAATTTTCAGGATATAATTCAAGGGTTGTAAACTTATTCTCAAGGACAAATTGCCTTTGTAAATTGTAGTTTATCTGGCTCAAATAGATCCAGAAGATATTCATATGCCATTTATATTCGGATTTTCAATGTTAATTACCTTTTTCTTGAGCGATGAAATTCTTCAAGCCAAGGATATATCTCTTGCGGTTTTCTTTATCATTCTCAGGTCTTCCAGAGTTAACAGGACGGAAAGGTGAGCCAAATTCACTTTCTCTGACCATTAAGGTTATAGGATAAATTAATTTATTGTAAAGAAAACTCTAAACTTCTCCTAGACAAACAACCATTATCCACCTTTTCTCTAAACCAAACTTAGAATTACCACTCTAGCCCAAAGAAAAATGGTCTAATAATTTGGAAATTCTATAGAAGATATTTCCTTTCTTCAAAGAGATTGAAATACATAGATTTTATTCTTTTGGCTATTCATGAGTATATCAAACACCTTATTTAAATTCACAAAATCATCTTACTTTTTAAGTCAGAGTAAACTTTTGCGGCATAAAATTTTGAGTATGGTATTGGTTATGATTCTAGATTCTCTGGACAATGGATGAAGGATTTTTGTTACATAAGGGTCATTCTAATAAAGGATTCTTCTCTTGAAAATAACATAAACAGATAAAAATAAAACTTATTAAGATGGAGGATTCTGACGCAACAATTAACGACATCTATAAAGAGCTCCTTGAGTTAAAGAATGAACTTATGAGGAAAGAAGGTTTATCAATTCTTTTTCCATAGATCTGAGAATTTTAGGCCTGCAGCCGACTGACGAGTTGGATCTTTATTTAATTGATCATCTATTTCCAGTCCTTTTCCCTGCTCTTGAGGAACTTTCAAAAGAAGTTGAGAGATATCAAGATAAGAGTATAGCTACATTCGATATTTTATAATCTTCTAGATGTCGTTATTGATGAACGTATCAGAAGCAGATTTAACCCATGTTTGTTTTTGGCTCAATATTTGATGAGAAATAATCCAAAATACAATCCTGAGCAATATGAGAATAACGAATTCAGAAACTTCTCTGAGAGAATCAGAAAGACAAAGACTCTTACTTCATGCCAAGAAAAACTTATGAAACTCTTCAATGCCCACGCTGGAGCTAACAAGCTCATTGGTATTAAGAATGTCGAAAGTATTATGAAGAAATGTGATGACAGTCTCAAAATGGGAGGAGAACTTGTTGCTAAGCTTGTAAAAATAAAAAATTTACCTTCCCTTATATTCTAGCATCTTCGTCCTAAGATTATTATGTACAAGGAAAATAAAGAAGATCTTCCTCTTGATGAATTCTACTCTGAATTTAACGAGCTCTTAGTTAAGAATGACAAGGTCAAGGATAAAGCAATCAGAGAAAAGATGCTTCCAGCTTTGAATATTAAGTAAAGTATTCATTTCTAAATACACTGCCTACATCACAATGTATTTCTGTATGATTCTCCACTAAAATAAATCCAGTCTCGCTTTTCTCTATTTAGATACGCTCAAAAGATGTAATAATTTTTATTTTAATTGATGTCCTCATTGCTCCAAAAGATCAAACAATACGAGGAGTCTGGTGGCCCCAATGACCATTTTTCAACTTTGGGCATTGAAATTATCGAGGATATGAAGAAATTGGGAGGAGAGTTAAAAGCAGAAAATACAAACATTGAAAATCAACCTGAAAAACTCAATGAACTCTTTGAAGCTTACTTGAAGTTACCCCAGAGCCTTTACCAAAATCACAGTCAGGAGATTTTTGATTTTATTTTAAGCTTTTGCCCACTAAATATCTACAAGGCCTTTGTAGAGAATATCATAAAGCTCCCAAGACATATAGATATGGAGATTCAGGTCAAAAACAATGAGGATTTAGCGCTTTATATGATCACGGATTTTGTTGAAAAAGTTAGTATTAAGGAGCTATTTCTATACATTAAAGTCTTCGATGTCAAGAAAACTAAGAATGCCCAGATAAAGTTGCTTTTGGCAGAGCTGCTTATTTATGTCCTGAATAATATTGATAAAAAAGAGAAGTTCATAGATGACATACTGCCTCGACTGTTAAGGCTTTTGCATCCATCCTTGAAAAAATTTGTGAAATATAAAGGTCGAGCAGAGAATAATGAGTATGAGAAGACTCCGATCCATATAGTCCAGTACATTCTCCATTATGAGAAATGGATAAAGGATATTATCACTAATATTATGCACTCTATCGTCGTTATTATACATACCTACCAGAATGACAGAAGTCTCCTTTTAGTAAAGGATCTATTTGAGTTCAAAGATGATAAACTAATCAGGAAAGAAGTTGATCAAAAGAAAACCCTCCCCCATTATTGCATACTCTTTATTCTCGACCTCCTTGAAGGACTGAATGATGTCAAAGGAAATACTTATTTCCCTGCTGAGAGTAGCGAAGAACTAATAAACAACACTTTCAAAGCTCTGTTAGAGATACACCCCCTTCTGACTGACTACATCTCGAATTTTATCGATCAGATCAATGTTCTAAAATATGATAATACTTTGTCTGAATTCAATACAAGAGATAGCTTCAATCTTCCAACCAGCCACTACGATAAATACACTATATATAACCCTGCTTCTATTTCTTTCCTCTGTGCCAAGCTGATGGAGACTCCCCAGGAATCTTCCCTCCTAGAAATCAAATATAAATTAAAAATGTTGTTTATCTGCCTACACCAGCTCTTCAAATACGCCAGGCAAAAGGATAATATAAAAGAAGCCTTAATGAATCACATCAATACCCTATTGAAAAGTTTTTCAACCTTACATGCAGGAACTATTCAGAATCATAATTTGTTTGATATGCCATTACATGACATTACAACAACAATTCTGGACTATGCTGGCGGACCTCTAGATGAGAAGAAAAGAGGGCTCGGAGTTAGTATATACATGAGCATAAAATCTCTTTTTACCGAGAAAGCGTTAGCAAGCTTCCTTTTAAAAGGAATTAATATTTCTAATAACCCAACTTTGACAGGGTTTTACATTTCAGAATTCAAGGGTGGGATTATTGGGGTTTTGAAAAAATGCAATAACGAGAATATAAAGGATGTTGAGTCTTCATTTTTGGATTTTAACACTCTCAATCTGTTTTTTAATATCAGCATCAATACAAAATCCCCTCAGTATAAGGATGATCTAGACTTAGTCAGCTCATCATTGAATATCCTTATAATGGTCTACATGAGGCTATCTAACATAATGAAAGAAATGAAGAACTACAAAGAGACTAAATTCAAGGATATTAATAATATTTTCAGTCCAAACAACTTTGAAGGTTTATTGAGACTGGGGGAGCAGGCTAGAGATCTAAAGAAAAAAATACTGGCCGATCTTGATTTGGTAAGCACAAGAATTGAGGAAATTACAAAGGAAGAGACGGAAGGCACAACGCAGGATATTGACGGCAATCAGAAGGTTTATGTTAAGTATAATGAGCTTTCTATGATTAAGCTTTCAATCGAAAGAATTGAGGATTTATATAATGAGTTAAAGGGGTTATAAAAAGTCCAATGTATGTACTAAATGAATTAGTTGTTTATTAACAATTTCTTATGCCTTATTGGAACCTAGACATTTATACAAAGAGAAATTGGGTATACTTGAAGATAGGATTAGGGTTATCTTTGCTGTATTTGTACAAATTGTCAATTAATTCAATGGAATTCAAGTCATTGCATGGGACTTTGATCGAAACTCTATTATAGACATTGAAACTAGCACGTTATATTAGGCTCTATATTATTCTCACGTTTCGTAATTTAAATATCCCTTGGGAAGAACTTCCTTCTGGAATGCCAATAATCT
>Ga0065720_1020978_pt1 | contig 11974 bp, 15 predicted proteins | sample Thericmetagenome_FD_59107 | JGI IMG/M metagenome (GOLD analysis project Ga0065720, IMG submission 59107) | Thermophilic microbial communities from the Joint Bioenergy Institute, California, USA of rice/straw/compost enrichment - eDNA_2 v2... | ecosystem: Engineered > Solid waste > Grass >... | reverse complement strand
CAATCGCGCCGGGAATTGAGCCCGACGTGGGGGTCGAACCCACAACCTTGAGATGTCCGTGTTTCTCTCCACCACCTTAAGGATCTCTCTTAGGAGGTAAAGTAAGAGTCTCACGCTCTACCGATTGAGCTAGCCGGGCAAGGGCTGCTTCATTTGTCGTTAGAAACCAGGGAGGGCAGGCAAGCTATTATTCCAAGAGTTTCGTTTGTGTGGTGTGGTGGAGGAGGGTAGGGGTTTGGGGGTTGAAGGATGGATGATGGAGATGGGATGTGGAGTCGTGGTAAGAGTTTTTTTGCACGATTGCCCTGGATCACTGAGGGGTGAGGGGTTGATGAGAAGTGGATTCCGTGATGGCAAATGAGGATGGGATGGGAAAGATCAAGAGGGGCATTTGTTTGTGGGACTTGGCGCTTGGTGAGAGCAGGGCTGTGTAATAGGTTGGGTTGACATGGAGAAGGCAATGGGCTATTGAGCTGGATGTTCCCTTAAATAATTTACTGTATCATCAAGGGGGAGAAGCTCAGCGACCGGGTAAACAATATGCTTTCGACACACTGAAAGGAGGGAGGGAACTTCCATCCTCAGGGGCCGGGGGATGAGTTTCAAACCAACACCCACCAGCACGGGATGAGCAGAGCAAACAGATCCAGGAGCAATTATCTCTGCTCCCATTATCCTACCATACACCCACTGACTGTCCGTCGCAGTAACGCCCATTACCAGTACCCCCAGGCCGGTAGACTACAATCTTGCCCGCATCATCCGTATTTGTCTATGTGATGAGTGATCAGAACAGAAAAGAAAAACAATCGAGAAACAACAACACGCTGAGCAATGAACAACCGTCGTGATGTGTGTGTGTGTGTGTTGCGACAATAGTACAATGTGTGTGTGTTCCCGCGCGCACAAGCCAATTACATATCATATGAACCGACCGTTACCTTCCGTCCATCCATCCCTCTTATCCATACCTCCCCCTCCAAACCCTTCCTTTCCGTCCAGGTTTCCATTCCCTCAAGATGCGCCGCTCGCTCCCGTTCCAGATATCATCTCCTTAAAGGTCCTTTATTCTTGTCTTTCGTCCTGCCCTCCTATGCCGAATCCCAACATCCTGTGCTATCCAGCCCGTGGAGACGTGGAAGAACATAGGACAGCGTAAATATACGTGGGGGAAAATCCGAAAGAGGTATGGGATCCGGTCTTAGATACAAGTTGCCACCCATACCCCGTCGCAGGAAGCGAGTTAGTGCACTTATGAGCAGGAGATGTTGAGGGTGGCCTTGGAGTTCATGAGCAGCGCGACAATGAGGCCGTACAGACCTGTACCAAGTCAGCCATGTTCAAACTCATTTTCCCATCAAGTGGAAAACGTACCCAAGACTTCGGCAAAAATGAGAATCAGAATCATGCCGACGAACAGCCTGGGCTGCTGGGCAGTCCCACGCACACCGGCATCACCAACAATACCGATGGCAAAGCCGGCAGCCATACCGGCCAGACCGACGGCGAGACCAGCACCGAGCTGAATGAAACCAGTGTAAAGCGCATAACCGTCTTGTGTGAGGCCGTCGGAAATTAAGACGGACACGACCAGGCCGTAGATACCAATGATACCAGCCATGATGACGGGGACAATGTCTGCAGCGCGGTCAATTGCCTGTCCAGAGATGGGATCTTGAAAGAGGACGTACTCTTGACGATGAGGTCAGGCCGCAGCACACCCATGGCGGCGATACCCACGCCAGACTTCGCCGTGCCGTAGGACGCGCCCAGGCAGGTGAAGACGATGGCGGCGGTGCAGCCCATGGCACCGAAGAAGGGCTGTTACGGTGTCAGCATGGTAAGTCCGAGGGAGAAAACACAATTTCGAGCCAAGGAAAGGCCAGCCAGCGATATCATGATCATTGTTGTCGTCGGAGAGGGGGGCTTCGAGGCCCGATTGGCGGGAAGGTCTACTAACCGCGTAAACAGGGCTGTGGGCAAGGCGCATGGTCAGCACAGAATCACGGACAAATCTTAGCGCAATTGGCAAGCCAGAGCAGAAATTGCAAAGGAAAGTCTCGAATGGACGGCATGGTGATGGGGGACGATGGGATCGGTGCTCGGGGCCAACTCGGAGAAGGCGAGGAGGGGGATCGATAGCGCTACAGGGGGGCTAGCTGGCTTACCAGTAATCCGTCATTTTGGCGGCTGCGAGAAGGGTTTATTTGGGCACAGGAGATATGATCGATACTAAAGGCAACAGAGGGCGTCGTGATTGGCACGGAACTGAGATTCGACCGGGAAATTGTCGTCAGGCGGCGTGGATGATGATGGAGGTTGTTGCAGGCTCCAGGAAGCACGTTGCACGTTGAACGTTGGAGGTTGGTTGGTGCCAGGTGGTTGGCTCGTGCTCTGACTGTTGCTGCTCTCCATGGCCCGTGCAGAGCCTCGAATGGGGCATAGCTGCGCGCTCGGCAGCGCTCTGGCTTATTTCATCGTTCTGGCTGCCACGCCAAGAAGAGGATCCACCTGGATGATGTAATTACGTAAGCAATCAAGCCAAATCAACCCGTTCTGCCGGGTCTCACCGCCCAAAGTTTCGCAGATTGCGGCGGCCAGCGTCGCAGCACTGGTGTGGATTTTTCTAGCGGGCCATTTGCGAAGGCGTTTTGTCTTTTTTCCCTTTTACTTTGTTAATCTTTTTTTGCTGGTCGCATTGCTCCGCAACCACACCACAAGAACCACGCAACTCCAGGGCGAGCAGACGCAGTGAACCCTGGCGACAAGTTATACAGCTGAATTGCCATTGATAGCCCGGACCGAGTCCCGCGCACCGCACATCTCTCTCAACATGTCGAACAACGAGTCTGCCGCTTGGCCCAAGGCCGAGGACCCTGCGCTTGTCCAGGAACTGCTTGATTGCGTTCAGCAGGCTAGCCACTACCGCCAACTGAAGAAGGGCGCTGTAAGTTCCATGGCAATCTGGTTGTATCAAGGCATTGGCTAACCTCGACTGCAGAACGAGACGACCAAGTCGTATGTGCACCCAATCTATCATTGAAAATGCCTGGGCAGCAGCTAACACAACCGCAGCGTCAACCGTGGCACCAGCGAGCTCGTTATTCTCGCTGCTGATACCCAGCCACTGAGCATTGTTCTTCACATCCCGCTCATCTGCGAGGAGAAGAACGTGCCCTATGTCTATGTCCCCAGCAAGGTTGCTTTGGTGAGTGGCTGAGAGTCCTCTCAAGTGCCATATAAGTCCGATGCTAACTTCGTTCAGGGCCGCGCTTGCGGTGTCTCTCGTGCCGTTATTGCCGTCTCGCTGACATCGAATGAAGCGTCGGATCTCAACTCCAAGATCCGCGCCCTGCGTGACAAGGTCGAGCGCCTTGCTATGTAAAGCGGCAAAATCTCCTTGCTTGAGAGGGGAGCAGCGCTGCTTGGGATGAGATGGTGGATGAGGATACTGTCAGCCTCGTCTGCTTGCTGTCTCTTTGCATGGGCTTCCGGCAATCTCGTCAGGATGGAAGGGGATAATGATGACTCTGGGGATTGATGCATGTCGGCTGGAAGATGCCCGGTCTGCGCAATCTCTAGAGCTGAAGCAGGATAACAGAGTTATGGCTTTATATCAAGCCCTCTGTAGTCTTAGCATACATAGTACCAGATATCCTGGCGAATGACACTGTCGTGGTTTATTGGTTGCTCAGCTTGGCGTTTGCTTAGGTATTCCACCCTTTTCACGTGCTTTCTGTTCCCATACCAGCGCATACCAGTGGGCTTTTGATCTCGGAATCTCTCCATCGACCGCGTAGTGTCCGTATGGACTCATGTGATCACTCCATGTGGTGTGTCAGCCTGACATCCTGTCAGCGATCGTCGGCAACAAGTGATGAGTGGGCGGTTCATGGTGGGGTGCAGCCGCCGGAGCTGGGATGGTGGGGACCCCACCGCCCAAGACATCATCGGCTCCAGACCCGGCCGGGGCCTGCAGCGTGAGCACTGAAAACAAGTTCATCCAACCAAACTGTTCTCTTTGCCGTTCCCGTCTTTTATACTTGCCTTTTAAACTCTGGGGATCTTACCTACGTGTTCTTCTATTTTGGGCCTTCCTATAGGTCCAGTAGACGTATCTGTTGCGGATGAAAGGTGCCCTACCAGACCCTTAATCCACCTCTTGGACCCTGCCCAACACGCTTCATCGTCCCAACCCAGCCCAGCTGCCGCCCCTGACCGATAACCGTCATCGTCGACGTTTTCGCCGCCCAGGTGCAGCAACGAGAAGAGGGATGGGTTGAACCACCAATCTCTCCGTTGTCCAACTCACATTGCCTTCAGCATCATCATATCTGATCCGCTCTCAAGTCTCAACACCTATCCTCGATTCTCGATTCTCGGCCCAACACCCGCCAACTACTTGAACAATGCCCGGCCTAGCCCGCAAACTAACCATCCATGCCTCTCCTGACGGGCTGATCATCCACCCTCAAAACATATCCAAAGGCCTGATCCGCATCAACGATCCTCAACCCAAGAATCCTCACTCACATACCCGCTCGCCCTCTGCGTCAGCGCTCGCCACGGCCCCTGTGCGCATTCGCTATGGGGATGGGGCCATCTCTACCGTGGCAAGGAGTAGTTTGGCTGCTGGGGGAGTGGGGGATTTGGCGGGGTTGGTGAGAGAAGGGGAGGCGTTTGAGGCTTTTGGAGTTGTGGGTAGGTATTTTCATGTCTTTCCCTTTTTCTCTTTCCCAATGTTCAAAATAAAAAGAGAGATGTTGGGTGCGGTGTGAGTGTGGATATGAGGTGTGGGGATCCCAATAAGAGTGAGACGCGATGCATAAGGGTTACACAGATGGATCACATACATTCGAGATCATGAGATATTGTGATCTATGCCAAGCGATATTATCCGTCCTGTCCTCACATCAGGCTACTTCCCATAGTTTTGCGACTCCCGACCTGACTGACACCCCCAGGCCTGATCCGCGTATTCCGCCACATCTACCTAGTCACCATCACCGGTCGTGAACAAGTCGCCTCCATCCCCTACCGCGGCGGCACCGCTCCCGTCTACGTCATAACTGACGTCGCCCTCACCCCCTGCACCTCCCATGAAGAAGCCCGCGCCGCAGTATCCAAAACCTCTGCTGCCTTACGCAAAGCCCAGCAACATCAAAAAGGCAGACTCTCCTCCGACTCAGCATCCAGCCGCTCCTCCAAAGCCGCCAGCGCTAACAATTCCTCTGGGGACGATGAAAGCAGTCCCGAGGGTGACGACAACGAGAACGCGATTGAAGGTGAAGTCGATGATGATGATGATGTTGTGGCTGGCCAGGGTAAGCAGGGCGGACCATCATCATCAGCAGCAGCCCCGGAGACAGGAGACCCGCCCTCCCGACGAAGCAGCATCGCACAGGATGTGATTGAGCGCCGGGGCAGCTATGGTCGGTTCGCAAAGAAATGGTTCAGCCGTAGTGGCTGGGCGATCGATCAGAAGCGAATGATGGGCCTGTCGTCAAGCGCGACGGGGAATGACAGCAGTGATAGTCTGCCGAGCAGTATCAAGAAAGCGTCAATCGGTGGCAAGACTGCCGGTCCCAGCGCTGGAAGGAATGGCACGGACATGCCGGACGGGAGTGAGGCGGCGGTGAGGTTGTTGCCAAAGCTGTTGCGGACGAGTCAGATGCTTTTTGGGTCGAGCAGGACGTTCTTCTTTTCGTATGAGTGCGATATTACAAGGAGTGTGGCGGCGGAGGTTGCGAGGACCCCTCCTCCTTCGCCGTTGGTGCCGCTGCATCGGCTGGTGGATCAGACGTACTTCTGGAACAGGCATGTCCTCCAGCCGTTTATTGACGCTGGGCTGGACAGTTTGGCATTGCCTTTGATGCAGGGGTTTGTTGGGCAGAGGACGTTTATTGTTGACAGCCAGCCGCCGCAGGTTGATCCTGACGGTGGTGGTGGGACAGGAGGGGGAGGGGGTGGAGGAAGCAAGAAAGGGAAAGTTGTGGTAAAGGAGAGCGTTGAGTTGGAGGATTTTGGGTCCAGAGCGGCATCGCCTACCCCGCCAGAGCCGTCGATGCGTCCGACGGAGAGGAAGTTCGATATTACGGTGATTTCGAGGAGGTCTACCAAACGAGCTGGGTTGAGATACTTGAGGAGGGGTATTGATGAAGAAGGGAATGTGGCCAACTGCGTCGAGACAGAGCAGATCCTTTCGCCGGCAGGCGTATCTTGGGATGGGCCCAATGTGAAGGTTCATTCGTTCGTCCAGACGCGCGGTAGCATCCCGCTGTTCTTCACCCAATCTCCCTATTCGCTCAAACCAGTGCCTGTGATGCAGCACTCAGAGGAGACCAACTTCTCCGCGCTCAAAAAGCACTTTGAGGGCTTGAAGAGACAATACGGCTCAGTACAGGTTGTCAACCTTGTCGAAAAGCAGGGTGTCGAGGCACCAATCGCCGAGGCATACCAACGGAACATTCAGCGACTCAACGAGGAGGAACTGCAGAAGGACTCTGACAAAGTAGCCTTTGAGTGGTTCGACTTCCATGCCGTTTGCCGTGGCATGAAGTTCGAGAACGTCGCGCTCCTCCTAGAAAGCCTCCGCGGCAAGCTAGAAGGTTTCGGCAGTACTGTGCTGGCCGGCGGACAACTTGTGTCGCGTCAGCAGGGGATTCTAAGGACCAACTGCATGGATTGTCTTGACCGGACGAATGTCTGTCAAAGCTCGTTTGCTAAGCACATGCTGGAAGTACAGCTCCAGGAGGAAGGCTTCGATTTAACTATCCAACAAGACCAGCAGCAGGTGTGGTTTAACACCCTGTGGGCCGATAACGGAGATGCCATTTCGAAGCAATACGCTTCAACCGGTGCCATGAAGGGCGACTATACCCGAACTAGGAAGAGAGATTATCGCGGTGCGTTGACCGATGCTGGGTTGTCGTTGACACGACTGTTCAATGGGTGAGTTAAAAGTCCATCAAAGGATGAATTCCAATGCTAATTTCAACAGCATGTTTAATGACTTCTTCCTCCAAGCCAGCATCGACTTCCTGCTAGGCAACGTGACCGCCCTCGTCTTCGAAGAGTTCGAGACGACCATGATGACCAAGGACCCGGCCGTCTCCATGCAAAACATGCGCCAGCAAGCCATCGAGCTCTGCCAAAAGCGTGTCGTAGCCGACGAAAAGGAAGAATTCATCGGCGGCTGGACGCTATTAACCCCCAAGACCCCAGATACAGTCCGCTGCACCAACCCCGACATGGAGGAAGCAGTTTTGCTGCTGACCGATGTAGCGTTGTACCTGTGTCGGTTCGATTGGAGCCTGGACAAGGTATCATCCTTCGAGCGCGTCGATTTGGCGCATGTCACCAAGATTCAGTTCGGGACGTACATTACATCGACGATTGCCCCGTCCCATCTGGACGAGATGCGCAACATTGGAATCGTGATCGAGTACCGGCCGGGTACGACCGACATTACCAGGGTTAACACCCGGTCGCTGTCAAGTAACTTGGGAACGGGACTAGAATCGGTCGAGCAAGCCCCTGCACAGTCAGCCTTCGCCAACTTCCTCTCCCGCCGGCCACAGAGCACCGTCCCTTCCCCACGGAAGATCGCGCTGAAAGCGCTCTACAGCCAAACCTCCGTGGCTGACCCCCTCGCGCAGGATAAGGCCGACGAGCCGGGGGCCATTACACGGTTGTCCGAGGTGCAGCAGATGCTTGTGATCGCGACGGAGATTGAGCGGTTGGCAATTATGAACCAGCCGCGCGAGGCGGGTAGTAATGCGGCCGAGCCTAGCCTGATTGAGCGTGGGGATATCGTGTCGGTGGCTGAGGCGAAGAAGAACACGGGGCTGTTCGAGCAGCTGGGGCATTCGATTAAGAAGTTGGTGTGGGCGTGAGTATGCAAGAGGACGTAAATATCCCCGTAGATAGACCATACCATAGATCCGTAGTCCGTATGTTTATGGACCACTACTAATTAATCGTCGTCCGAATTGGACTCTAGACTTGCGTCCTCTGCCCTGTACAAATGCATCTGATACCGCATGTTTTCCAGTTGAATTGGGTAATCCAGTCCCTCAGCCAGACGGAACCAGACTGAGTCTTTTCCCTCAAGCTTCTTCCATCTCCGTCCAGCGATCGGCTCCCGCCTCGTGCCCATTAGGACCCGGTCTAAGAGCCACTGCATCGGGTACCGCTTTGCCTCCTTGCCCACGCTGGTTTCGGAGTAGCTCCCGGGGCTGTCGACAACTAGCAACAGCGATCCGAATGGCACTACAGACGTGATGTCGAGCAATAGCTTAGTCGTTTTGCCGATGCCGCTGGCAGTAAACAATTCGTTGAGAGTAAACAGCAGCGTTATTAACAGGGGAGCATTCCCCAATATGGACGTGAGCCGGGGTTGGTCCATGGTGAGGACGTCTTCTTGTAAGAAGGCGTGACTGAAGCGGGAGGGGGAGACTATTGCGGCGTTGGCGAGTTTCGCGGCTGCGCTGGCGTATTTGGAGATTGGGGGGGGAGTGGTTAGGCTGGGATAGAGTTGGGTGATGACATCAGCCCAGGGACCGGAGTCGAGGAGGGTGATGTGTCCTGAAAGCATGGGAGAGGGACATTGGCTGAGAAAGCCGGCGAGAGAGACCAACTCGGCAGCGCCACCGCCGATGGAGAAGACTTTCAGCTGATGAGTTTGAACCGAGTCTTTGGGTTCAGACTTGTTATTGCCATTCTCATCATCCTCTTGACTGGGGGCAGGAACCTGAATCGGCTGCGAGATGCTCTCTAGATGCTCCCAGATGCCACTCAGCACCGTGGTATAGCACAGAGCCCGGGTTGGGCTCCATCTCGCAGCATACACAGCCAAATACTCTGGATTTCCAAACGCCCTAGCAAAGTCACGATCGAAGAGAGCCTGTTTGACTGCCTGCATAGTGGCAGTCAGGTTGTCGGAGAAGAGCACATCGCTCAAGGCACGGCGGAAGACATCCACGATGCGCTGTTGTTGTTTGCGCGCCTCCTCTGAAGTCTGTCTTCCTTGATCTCTCTCCCCTTCCAGCTCAAGTCGATCCTGAGTCTTAGCGGTCTTTTTCGAGCCATTGGTTTTACTCGTCACAGTCTGCTTCGGCTTTGCTGTCCTTGCCGGCGCTCTAGAGTTCTTAGGCGGCATATTGAGCGCTTATTCAACTAGAACTTGGACTGTTTGGGAACTGCTTGTTTCGATAATCTTCTCCTGAGCCGCATTGGCATCACACAGAAGCAGGGCGTCAGCCGGCAGTGGATCGAGCCCAATGGTGCGGTTCGTGGCTGTCATTGTCAAGTCTCGAATTTTAGCCTGAATTCCCCCATGTCGCGGCAGTCGGGGTGAAAGCAACCGACCGTGCAGGCTGCACCCCCACCTTGAGGGTTAAAATTTGAATATCCCACGTACAACCCTAACCCTTATCGAAGAGGGGCAACGCAACCCCGCAAGTACTGCTGACGACGAGGAATCATCCCCGGAGCTTTTCATCGAGATGTTTGGTTTGCGCTAATATGTACGCCAATTGTCGCGTGCTCGCCTGATTGTTGAGATCATCAAGGCATCCTGTCACTTTCGGCGGGTCTTGCAGCCGAGCGCTTGCTCAGGAGATGAAGCCCGTCACCAAGTCCCCTGGTGCCCCTCGACCATGCCTGGCGGGGCACCCCTGGTCGCCGACTCGTAAACTTTTACCTAAGCACGGCGGCATGCCGCGACCACAACGCCTTTTTGATCGAGGACTTCGACGTTAAAAGCGAGTGATGCCACTGGAACACCTATGGCCATGTCTTCTTCACCGATACAGGAGATAAGCGTGGGTCGGCAGTCAGGCTCACCGCGGAGATTTTCTGGCCGCCGAGTGCGTGTGAATATTTCCTTGGACTTGCTGGGTTTTAGACGACACACCACTGAGTGATCGACCCCGGACGCCGTCTCCCACGCCGCGCAGGTCCCCGGCGTGGGAGCATCTCCTGGTCGATACGGTAGTGTAACACATCTCCACGGATGTGCCACCCGCAATTCTCTGTCATCAGCGCTCTCATGTCCAGCAGACCTGAATTCAGGTTGTCTGCAGAGGGCCGGGTCCTTGGACAGCAGGCGCAAGGAGACATTGCTGAAGAATATGGTGATATTGGCGTGCTCATGTCACATCCTCGACGTCACCGCTCATCCTCTGATAGCGAGTAGAAGAACAATCATTGGCGCTCTCCGAGAGAGGGGGCCGCAGACATCAGACCGCATTACAGAGAAATCGAAAAGGTACCTCGAAGTCGCGCCTGTGCTCAGACCTTGAGCTCCAGCTGTCACTTCCATCCCTGCTAGTTTCATGTCAGTTGTCACCAGGAAACCAGGAAGAGCAGGAGCAACATCATCCCCACAGCGGCATTCATCCGGCGAACCAAAACGCCTGCAGCATGCGGCAGCTCTGGTGCAACCCCACTCCGCTAGCAATTGAGCCAGTTGAGCCAGAGTTGAGGGTTGAATGGACGAGAGGGGTGAGGTGAGCGGATGAGCTAAGAATCGTCCCCCCAACGCTCCGCCAGGAGCTGCCAGGGCTGCCACGCACTTAAAACTAAACACCCCACCTCCCCGTCAAGGTCATCTTCATTTCTTTTGCTTCAAACCTCTCATACCACAACTCCCTCCCTTTCCCAACTCTCCGGCACTGGACTGCAGAGAGAAATCAGCCACCATGCCTTACACCGACGTTGATCAGCTTGCCATCAACACCATCCGCGTGTTAGCCGTAAGTCTTTCCTGGTCAAAGCTTCCCCTCACCCAGGAGCCCCGCCCCCGCCAAAAAGTTCTGCCCCGCCAAGCGCACGTCGCTGTCATCAGGGTTGGCTTTGAGGACGAGAACGGCGATAATGCTTCGTACACGCGCCAGAACTTGGAGATGAGAGCAAACAATGAAGACTAACATCTTCGCCAGGCGGATGCGACCTTCCACGCTAATTCGGGTCACCCGGGTGCCCCTATGTAAGCTTCAAATGACAACATCGCCAGACTGGCCGCCGATGCCGGACCTTGAGCTAACGAACGCAGGGGCATGGCGCCAGTCGCCCACGTCCTGTTCAACCGCATTATGCGCTTCAACCCTAAGAACCCCAACTGGGTGAACCGTGACCGCTTCGTACTCTCGTAAGTGGCCTAATTTGCACACAATGGCTGGCAACGTATTGACGGGAACAGCAACGGTCATGGCTGCATGCTCCAGTATGCCCTCCTCCACCTCTACGGCTATGCCGTCTCCATTGATGACATCAAGGCCTTCCGCGTAAGTCTCTCACTCCATTTCCCCATGAATGAGCTCTAACGTCCCTCAGCAAGTCGGCAGCATCACCCCAGGTCACCCTGAGTCCCACGACACTCCCGGTGTTGAGGTCACCACTGGCCCTCTTGGTCAGGGCATTAGCAATGCCGTTGGTCTGGCCATTGCTCAGGCGCATACTGCGGCCGTCTTCAACAAGCCGGGTTATGACCTGATCAACAACTACACATACTGCTTCCTCGGCGACGGCTGCCTGATGGAGGGTGTCTCTGCTGAGGCCTGCTCCCTGGCCGGTCACCTGCAGCTCGGCAACCTGATTGCCATCTGGGACGACAACCACATCACCATCGACGGCGACACCAACCAGGCCTTCACTGAGGACGTCCTCAAGCGCTACGAGTCATACGGCTGGCACGTCCTGACCGTTGAAGACGGTGACCACGACCTCGAGGGCATTGAGGCTGCCATCCGCAAGGCCCAGGAGGTCAAGGACAAGCCTACCCTCATCCAGCTTAAGACCACCATTGGCTATGGCTCCAAGCAACAGGGCAGCCACGGCGTCCACGGCTCGCCGCTCAAGGCCGACGACCTTAAGCAGCTCAAGGAGAAGTTCGGCTTCAACCCTGAGGAGAGTTTCGTTGTTCCCCAGGAGGTCTATGACCTTTGCGGCAAGGCCGCTGCTGCTGGCGCCG
>Ga0065720_1003898_pt1 | contig 11979 bp, 8 predicted proteins | sample Thericmetagenome_FD_59107 | JGI IMG/M metagenome (GOLD analysis project Ga0065720, IMG submission 59107) | Thermophilic microbial communities from the Joint Bioenergy Institute, California, USA of rice/straw/compost enrichment - eDNA_2 v2... | ecosystem: Engineered > Solid waste > Grass >... | reverse complement strand
TTCTCGACCTTGTCCGTCGAGATCTACTCGCGGGCGCGGCAGGGCATCTCGCTCTCGATCAACGCGCTCTCGACGCTGCTGTTCCTGTTCACCGTCGCGCTCGTCATCGGCTACTACTTCATCAACCGCCGCAATCTGCGGACGGCCGAAGGCGGTGAGCGGCGATGAGGCAGCTCGTGCAGCTTTTCGCGATCGTCCTCGTCGCGTCGCTGGGCCTCATGGCGTGGACGAACGCGCTGAACCGGAGCGCGGGATACGCCGGATCGGACACGATCACCGTTTTCAACTGGGGCGATTACATCGATCCGGAGCTGCTTGAGAAATTCGAGGAAGAGACGGGCATCACCGTCATCTACGAGACGTTCGACTCGAACGAGGCGATGATGACGAAGATCGCCCAGGGCGGCACGACGTTCGACGTCGCGGTGCCTTCGGAATACGCCGTCGCCCGCATGATGGAGGACGGCATGCTGGTGCCGCTGGATCATTCGAAGCTGCCCAACATGCGGCATATCGATCCGCGGTTCATGGACATGTCCTACGATCCGGGCAACGTCTATTCCATGCCGTATTTCTGGGGATCGGTCGGCATCGTGTACGACCCCGAAGCGTTCGACGAGCCGCCGACGAGCTGGGACGACCTCTGGGATCCGTCGCTGCGCAACGACATCCTGCTGGTCGACAGCGCCCGCGAGATCATCGGCATGGGGCTGAACAGCCTGGGCTACTCGCTGAACGACACGGACGAGGCGCATCTGCAGGAGNCGCTGGCCAAGCTGAAAAAGCTCACGCCGAACGTGAAGGCGATCGTCGGCGACGAGATCAAGATGCTGATGNCCGGAGGCGAAGCTTCGGCGGCGGTCGTCTGGTCCGGCGACGCGGCGGAGATCCTGTGGGAGAACGAAGACCTGGACTACGTCGTGCCGGAAGAAGGATCGAATCTCTGGTTCGATTCGATGGTGATNCCGAAGACGGCGCGCAATATCGAAGGGGCGCATCTGTTCATCAACTTCATGCTCGATCCGGAGAACGCCGCGCGGAACGCCGAATATGTCGGCTACTCGACGCCGAACGCGACCGCGCTGGAGCTGCTGCCCGAGGAGATCCGGGAGGACGAGCGGTTCTATCCGGGCGACGAACTGATCGCCCGGCTGGAGGTCTACGAGAACCTGGGCAAGCGGATGCTCGCCTACTACAACGACCTGTTCCTCGAGTTCAAGATGCACGCGAAATGAATCGAAGCCGGGAGCCCTTTCAGGACTCCCGGCTTTCGGCATTTCGGCGATCATGGGAGGCGGATGCGGATGCGCGGCTTCGTTCCATGGACCACGCTTCCGTCTTCCCGCCGCCCCGAGCGCTCAATTTTCCCGCAGCAGGGCGTCGATCTCCCGCGCCGCCTCCTTGAGCGCGGCCTGCGTCTCCACCTCGCGGCGCATGATCTTCTCCACATAGCGCGAGAACACCTTCTCGATCCGGCCCCAGTTCGGAACCGGCGGGCGGGGCAGCGACTGGTTGATCTGCTCCAGATACGCCCGGAGATACGGCGGATTGGCGGGGTCCAGCGACGCGGCCGCCTTGCTGTTCGTCGGAATGAGGCCGGTCTTCGCCATGAGGCGCTGCGGCTCCTCGGTCATCATGAAGCGCATGAACGTCCACGCTTCCTCGGGATGGCGGCTGCCCTTGATCAGCACGAGATTTTCACCGCCCACCACCGAGCGGCGGCCGCCGATGTCGGCCGGAAGCGGAGCGGGCAGCGTATCCTTCAGCACATCGATGCGCGTCTCCACAAAGTTCGAATTCAGCGTGAAATACCACGGCCCGTCGTCAATCATCAGATACTTGCCGTTCTCCAGCCCGCCCCACGGGTCCGGACTTTCCCCGAGCAGCGACGGTCCGATGATGCCCTCTTCCGCCCACGCGCGGATCTTCTCGATCGCGTCGACGCTCTCCGGCGAATCCAGGAAGCCCGACGCCTGCCGGTGGTCCGGCGACGTCAGCTGTCCGCCCAGCGTCCAGAAGTACGGCAACAGGTCCCAGGCGCTGCAGCATTTCGCGCCGATGCCGTACACCGCTTCGCCTTCGGCGCGCAGCCGCCGCACCGCCGCCACCAGCTGCTCCATGTTGGCGGGCGCGTCCTTCAGGCCGGCCTTCTCCAGCAGCCCGCGGTGATAGATCGCCACCTTCGTGTTCGTGTTCATCGGCACGCCGTAGTACCGGCCTTCGTACTGGTTGGTGACCAGCGTGGCCGGAAACACGCTCTGCGTCACGTCGTCGAACCCTTCCAGCTGGTCGACGGGCTCCAGAATGCCCAGCTTCGCAAATTCCGGCACCCAGACGATGTCCATCCGCATCAGGTCCGGCGCATCCGACGTGCCGACGGAAGCGGCCAGCGTCGTCTTGAGCTGGTCCGTGTACGGCATGAACTCGGCCTGGATGCGGATGTTCGGATGATCCTGCTCGAACAGCGGAACGACCTCGTTCTCGAACACCAACGTCTCCTGGTCCGAGAACGTATGCCAGAAGCGGAGCGTAACGGCCGGCTCGCCGTTCGCCCGTTCCCGGGCCGGCCCGGCGCCGTCGTCCCGGATCAGCCCGTCCCCGCAGGCGGACGTCCAGACGGCCAATATGACGGCCATCGCGCACATCCGCACCAATCTTCCCGTCGCGCCCTTGCGGCCTTCGTCCATGCTTCACACCTCCGTTCCCGTCTCGCCGTCCATCCGCATGGTCAGCACGACGCGCGTTCCCCGTCCGGGCTCGCTCTCCACGGTCAGTCCGGAACGCTCGCCCCAATACAGCCGGATCAGTTCATGCACATGCCGCAGGCCGATGCCCCAGAGCCCGCTTCGCCGGTCCGAATCCGTCAGCAGGCGGGCCGCCTGTTCTTCCGTCATGCCGACGCCGTTGTCCTCCACCCGGATCTCCACCGCCTGCGGCGTGCCGCGCACGGCGAGCCGGATCTCGCCGTCGCCCTCCAGCGGCGCGATGCCGTGGAACACCGCGTTCTCGACAAGCGGCTGCAGCAGCATGCGCGGCACCTTGAGGCCGAGGAACGGCTCCGGACAGTCCACATGCAGCGAGATCGGCTTGTCGTACCGGAAACGGTGGATCTCCATATATTTGTGCAAAAGGTCAATCTCGTCCCGGAGGGACGTCATCGGTCCGTCCTTCCCCATGATCGACTCCAGCAGCTGCGCCAGGATGCCGAGCGCCCGAAACGCTTCCTCGCCCCGGCCGTATTTCGCCAGCCAGCGGATGGACGTCAGCGTGTTGTAGAGGAAATGCGGGTTGATCTGATAGCGGAGCGCGCGCAGCTCCGCCTCCTTCTTCTGCAGCTCTTCCTCGCTGATGCGGCGTATCAGCTCCTCGATCTGCCCGATCATCACATTGAACCGGTAGCCGAGCTGCCCGAACTCGTCGCGGGAATCCACCGTCACGCGCGCGCCGAGATCGCCCATCTCGACCTTCTTCATCTGGCGCATGAGCCGCTTGAGCGGCTCGGTGACCTTGCGGGAAATGTAAAAGGCGGTCGCGACGGCGATCAGCGAGAACAGCAGCCCGTACAGCCACGTCTGCCCGCGGATGCGGCTGATGTCTCCGATGATCTCGTCCGTCGGCACGGTGCCCACGACCGTCCAGCCGTTCGCGATCTTGCGGGCGATGAAATAATGCAGCGACCGCCCGTCGCGCCACTCGAACTCCAGCTCCACGTCCGGATTGTCCACGATGCGAGGCGCCCAATCCTCGCTCAGGATCGAAGTGCCGACGTTCTCGAGCCTCGGGTCGATCACGACGGTTCCCTGCTCGTCGACGACGAAGAAGCGTCCCGTCTTGCCGAGCGACAGATCGTTGAACTTGTCCAGAATGAGCTTCCCGTCCAGATTGACCATCAGCACGCCGACGTTCCGCAGGGTGGCAAGGTCCGCAAGCCCTTTCACCAGCGGCATGACAAGGACGGTGCGGTCCCCGCCCCCGCTGTACAGGTCGTAGCCGATCGGCAGCCAGATCGCGCGGTTGCCGCCTTTCTTCGCCTCCAGGTACCACGCCTGCTCCTTCACCCGGTGGCGCTCGACCTTGTTCAGCGAGAACAGGCCGCTGCCCCACTGCGTCCCTTCATCCTTGAAAATGTAAATGGACTGCACGAACGAGTTGTGGAACATGACGTTGTCCAGCGTGTTCTTGATCAGGTCGTTGATCTCGATCCGGTCGTCCGTCGTCAGATTGCCCCTGAGATCCCGGGTGATCGCGTCCTGGATCCGCACGTCGCTGAGCAGCTGCTGCGCCACGTCCATCCCCGCGGTCAGCACCGTCTCCAGCGAGTCGGTCGCCTGGCGGGCGGTCTGCTTCGCGGACTGGCGGACATTTCCCGCAATGACGTCCGCCGCGGTCCGGTAGAACAGCGAACTGATGAGCGTGATCGGGATCGTGATGAGCAGGATGAACGCCAGAATCAGTTTTGCGGAAAAATGCCTCGGCCAAACCGCCGCGCGCTTCACGAATCCGCGCACCTCCCGCGCCGAATCGGCAGCATTCGAGTCGTTACAGAAGGATTCGACACGGCCTGCCGCAATCCTGTCCGGGACGTTCCGTGCGAGGGCAGGGAATGCCTGCCGTGCCGGAACGCCCGGAACGTGAGCGGACCGTCAAGGTCACGGGACCAGAATGCGAACCATCGTCCAGATGCGGAGCGGCGGCAGCGTGAAGACGATCTTCTTCCCGTGCTCGGGGCTGTCCGCCAGCTCGTACGGCACCGGCCGAAGCGCCGCCGAGCCGTCGTCCGGCGAAGCGGCGTACACGCCGAGGGCGCCGGTCTCCGCGGCGACTTCGCAGCGGATGCCTTCCACGGGCTGCGGCCGGCAAGGTTTCCCCTCGTTCCAGCGGTCGCTCGCCACGCCCGTCAGGTTGATGAGGTGGAGCACCAATCCGTCCTTCCCGCGCTTCACGATCGTCCACACCATGCCGGGGCCGCCTTCGGGGTGGAACGACGCGGTCTCGTGGAAGAACCGCACCTCGGCATTGATCCCCCCGGTGTACATCATCGACAGATCCGTCAGATCGAAACCGTGGAGCGCCTCCGAATGGCGCACCGCGAAATCGCACCAGCGCCTGACCTCCGCCGCGAACGCCGGGCGCATCGGGCGGTAGTCGGGATAATACGCCTCCGTCAGCACGGCTTCGGTCTCCCCGAGCGCCAGATGGAACCCGCCGGAAGCGAACACCGTTGCCATCGTCAGCAGCGCGCCGTTCTCGGCGGCGATCATCCGATCTTCATCCGGTTCCTGCCGCTCCGGCATCGCCTCCTTGAAGGCGTGCAGATACGCGGCGAGGATGACGTGCTTCCCGCCTCCCAGCTCGCGGCCGCGGTCGATGAGCCGCTTCAGGTCGGCATACCGCTCATACGGCGGCCACACCTCGATGTACACCGCTTCCTGGTCCGCCGACGCGGTCGTATGGACGGGGTATGCGCTCACGTTGTTGAAGATGAGGCCGACGTCCGGCTGAAGCGGCAGCAGTTCTTTTTTCACCCGATTGATGAGCGCCGGGTAGCATGCCGCGAGATCGACCGGCTCCGTTCCGCCGTCTCCGGACGGGGACGGCCGCAGCGCCCGCTTCGGGAAGCCGTACTGGTCCAGATGAATGCCGTCAAACCCGGCCTCCGCGATGACGCGGCGGAATTCGCGCGCGATATGGTCGGTCCACGGCGAGTCGGGCGAGATGTCCATGATGTAGAAGATGCCGATCAGCTCGTACGGATCGCCGTTCGGCTTGTACAGCCCCCAGCCGGGATGCGCCGCGTGGAAATCCTTCAGGGAGGCGTACACCGCGCCGTACGCGATCGAGGCCATTCCGCGACGGCGGAGCGCCTCGATCTTCTCCCGCACGACGGCGTACGACAGCGTGCGCCCCATCGGATCGACGAACGTGTCCTCCCGCGGCACGAGCTCGTCGTGGCGGTACATCCAGTCGTAGAACTGAACGACGTTCAGGTGATATTTCAGCAGGCTGTCCGCGTCGCCGAGCCGCCCGCCCTCGCCGGGGTCGAAGTCGGACAGGAAGCCGTACCGCGGCGCGAGCTTCCAGTGGCGCGCCACGTCGAACGCGGTGGACAGCGGCCCGGTGAGCCGCGTCCCCGCGCCGTCCGTCAGCCGGAAGACGGCGTCCACGCCATAGCCGACGGACACGTCGTCCCGCGTCTCCCACGCATCTCCCAGCGCCACTTCGCAGCGGCCGTCCCCCGGCGCAAGCTCGACCGGGACGCTCCGGCGCAGCACTTCCTTCTCCAGCCGGCTTACGACGAGGTCCAGCTCACCCCGCAGCGTTCCCTGCAGCGCGGCGTCCGGCCCGTTCTCCGCATGCCATTCCAGCATGAGCGTCACCGGCTCGCCGGGGCGGAACTGCGCCTTGGCCGGATACAGATCGAGATTCAGTTTCACCATGTTCGGTCCTTTCATTGGGCGGTGGTCATGAGCACCATATCCCAGTATTTGAGGGACGGCAGCGCAAAACGCACATACCGCCTTCCGTCCGATTCGCCGGTCGTGAACGCCAGCGGTTCGGGGCTGCCATGGCGGCGGTCCGGCGAGACGAGCAGCACATCCCGGACGTCCGCGTCGGTGTAATAGGTCACCGTTACGTCCCGAAGCTCCTCCGGCTCGGCGTACTGCCCGAAATCGTCGCGCCACTGGTTGGTCGAATGCGAGGTCAGGTTGAGCAGGTGCAGCACTTCGTCCGTCCCTTTCCGCTTCGCGAAATACCACACCGTACCCGGCCGGTCCTGCTTCGAGAGCTCGACGCCGTCCGCTTCGGCTTCCCGGTCGATCTCCGTCACGTCCGGATCGCGCAGCCAATTCTGGTAGGCGGTCATGACGTGGTAGTAATCCAGGAGCGCCGCCTCCAGCTCCTCCGTCATCTTCAGGTTCTTGTTCGGAAAATACTCCTTTCCGAGCATGCCGGTGTCGCCCAGTTCAATGTGGGCGCCGCCCGAAGCGAAGATGACGGCGTCCGTCATGAGCACCGACGGCGCGTTGAACTCGCCGGGCCGGTCGGCCGCGCGGTAGTTCATGTACGCCGCGATGACCATGTTCTTCGTGTTCTCCGACAGGTACCGCCCGTTGTCCACGATGCGCTTCAGCATTCCGTAGCTGCCCAGCCCGGGCGGCCACGCTTCGGTGTACAGGAAATCCACCGGCGCTTCCTTCGCGATCCCGACGCCGCCGTATTGGTTCACCGCGTTCATGACGAGCCGGACGCCCAGCCGCTCCTTCGCCGCCTTGAGGAACGGGACGTACGTCTCGTCCAGGTACACCGGCCTGCCGTCATAATCGAACCGGATGCCCCGCTCGCCGAGCTGGTCGACATGCCAGCCGTCGAACGGCAGCGCCCGGAATACCTTCTCCTCTTCGCGGAAAATGTAGTCCTGCCATTCCGGGTTCGCCGGGTTCGTGAGCAGAATTTTGCCCGTCGCCCACGTCTGCGGCAGCGGATGCCCGTCCTGCTGCCGATGCTCCGTATCCGTGTAGAGCCCCCACTCCGGCTTCACGCCGTCCTTCTCGGCGAACGTGTACGTTCCGAACAGCAGGTTGTAGTTCATCGCCGTCATGGCGCGTTCGTGCGCCGCGTCGATGTACCCCCGCACCGTTTCGAAATATACGGGCCGGTTCGCGATGTCCGGCCAGCGCTCCGCGGGCGCCTCAGCCGTCCCCGCGAGCGGCATGTGGTGCTTGTACTGCCAGTCGTAGAACTGCAGCCCGTTGATGTGGAAGCGGTTCAGCCGGTCGATGACCGACCGGATCTCCTCCGGCGCCATCTCCGGATAATCGGTGATGTAGCCGTAGCGCGGGAAGCGCGACCAGTCGGAGGACACGTCCACCGCCGTATTCCGGTGGTCGAGCGTCCGGCCGCCGGACATGAGATACGTCTCCACCAGGTAGCCCTGATAGTCGGCTTCCGGCGGCGTCCAGACGGCCTCCGCTTCCGCCGCGCCTTCCCCGGCTTCCAGCCGCACATCATCGATCGTGAACCGGTCCACCGTCCGCCCCGCCTGCTTCGCGACGAAGACGAGCTTGCCGGTCAGCGGCTGATCCGGGTCCCGGTTCAGCGCGATGCGCAAGGTCACCGGCTCCCCGGGCGCGTACCGGGCTTTGTCCGGATCGACCGCCGCAATCCAGCGCCCGGGCGCCTCCGCGGCCGCGGGATCCGGCGCCGTTCGCGCCGCGTCCTTCCAGAGCAGCCGGGCCGCGAGCAGCGCCGCCAGCACGACCAGCGCGGCCGCCGCGATCCGAACGGGCAGCGGGATCTTCCTCGGTTTCGCCGCTTCGCTCATCCTTTCACGGCCCCTTCGCCGAACCCGCTCTGTACGAACCGTTTCTGGAACGCCACGTAGATGACGACCACCGGCAGCAGCACGATGATCGACGCGGCGAAGATCAGGCCCCAGTCGCTCGCGTACTTGCCGAAGAGCAGCTGCAGGGCGATCGGCATCGTGCGCAGCGATTCCGTCTTCAGGATCGTCAGCGCCATGAAATACTCATCCCAGGTGGCCTGGAACGAGAAGATCGCCAGCGTCCCGAGCGCGGGCAGCGACAGCGGCACGTAGATGTTCCGGTAGATCGTCCAGCTCCCGCCCCCGTCGATGACGACGGATTCCTCCAGCTCCTTCGGCACCGCTTCGAAGAACCCCCGGAGGAAAAAGGTCGTCCCGACCATGCCGCCGCCGATATAGAGCAGCCAGAGTCCGCCGTACGTGTCCACGAGCCCGAGCGACTTGATCACGGTGAACTGGGGCACGATGTTCAGCACGGCCGGCACCATCAGGGTGAAGAGGAAGATTTTGAACAGCGTCTCCTTCCCCCAGAACGGGAAGCGCGCAAACCCGTACGCCGTCAGCGAGCCGAAGAACAGCGCCCCCGCCATCGTGACGCCGGTCACCAGCACGCTGTTCAGGAAATACCGGCCGAAATTGTTGTTCTGCAGCGCGCTCACGTAGTTGTCCACATTCGGACGCACCGACAGGATGTCGGTCGGCCGCGGCAGCACGAACGCGTTGGTGACGAACGATGTCATGACCATGTAGAAGAACGGGATGATCGTAACGAGGACGCCCGCCGCGAGGATGAAATATACAATGAGCTGTAAGTGCCAACTCGTTTTCATGGGGCGCCTCCTTTCAGTACTCGACCGAGAATTTGCCGATTTTCCGCTGCTGGTAGTAGGTGATGGCGAAGATCGTCAGCCCCATCATGACGGCCAGCGCCGCGGAGTACCCGAATTCGAATTTGTCGAACGCTTCCTTGTAAATGAGCACCGGCAGCACCTGCGTCCGGCCGAGCGGACCGCCGCCCGTGATGAAGTAAACGTGCGGAAAAATGTTGAACGCGCCGATGACCGCGTTGATGAACACGTAGATCGTCACCGGCTTGACCAGCGGAAGCGTAATGTTCCGGAACAGCCGCCAGCCGTTCGCCCCGTCGATGGCGGCCGCTTCATAGAGCGACTGCGGAATGCCCTGCAGCGCCGCGATGTAGATGATGAACGCCCAGCCGAACGTCTTGAACACGTGCAGCGTCCAGATGATGACCAGCCCCGTCCACTCGTTCTGCAGCCAGTTCACCGGCTCGGACAGCCAGTGCAGCTTCGTGTAGAAAATGTAGTTGACGAGGCCGTACTCCCCGCTGGCGAACAGATACTTGAACAGGTACGAGATGACGATCCATGACGTGATGACGGGGAAATAGTAAACCATCCGCCAGGCCACCTTCGCCTTGACGAACTTCAGATTGACCAGCGTCGCCAGCACGAGCCCCACCGCCATGATGATCGGAACGGTCACCAGCGTGTTGAGGAACGTGTTGCGCACCGCGTACCAGAAAAATTCCGAACGGAACGCCTGGCGGTAGTTGTCGAGTCCGACGAACGGGCTTTCGGCCCCGGGCATGATTTTGTAGTCCAGAAAGCTCATCCAGATCCCTTTGACCATGGGATAGATGACGAAGACCGACGTGCCGATGATGCCCCACGCGATATACGGCAGCACCGCCAGCCACCGCTTCAGTTCGAGGGTCAATCGGTCTTTCATTGGCGACCCCTCCCTGCCTTAAGCAAGGAACCGGCTGCCGTGAACCGGCCGCCGATTCCTTCGACTCCGTGTTATTCGCTCAGAATGCTCTCGATCTGCTTCGCCGCGTCGTTCAGCGCGGCCGCGGGCTCCAGCTCGCCGCGGAACACTTTCTCCGTCGTCAGGTTGAAGATTTCTTCCATCTTCGCCCACTTCGGATTCGGCGTCCGGGGCAGCGCCGTCTCGAGCTGCGTGACGTATTCCTTGATGAACGGCACTTCCTGCACTTCCGGCGATTGGGCCGCCTTGACGTTGGTCGGGATCAGCCCGGTGGCGGCCATCAGCTTCTGCGGCTCCTCGCCCATCAGCCATTTCATGAACACCCACGCCTCGTCCGGATGCTTGGCGCCCGTGAACATGACCAGGTTCTCGCCGCCGACCACGGAGCGCGGTCCGCCGTCGCCGGCGGGGATGATTGCGCGCACCGTGTAGTCCATCACGTTCCGCTCTTCTTCCTGGGAATTCATCAGGATGGAGTAGAACCACGGACCGTCATCGATCATCAGATATTCGTCGTTCTTCATGCCGTCCCACGTGCCGGGCTCGCCCCCGAGCAGCGTCGGCGCGATCAGCCCGTCCTTGTTCCACTGGTTCAGCGTCTCCAGCGCCTTGATCGATTCCGCCGAGTTCAGGTAGCCTTCGACGCGGTTGTACGAGTCGTCCGTCAGCTTCCCGCCGAGGCTCCAGAAGTAAGGCAGGAGGCCCCATGCGCTGTTGCCGCCGATCCCGATGCCGCCCTTCAGGCCGGCGTCCTTCGCTTTCCGCGCCGCGTCCGCCAGCTCCGCCATCGTCTTCGGCGGCTCGCTCAGGCCGATCTTCTCCAGCGCCGCCTTGTTGAAAATCGCGACCTTCGTGTTCGTGTTGAGCGGCAGACCGTAATAGCCGTCGTTGTACACGTTGGTGGAGAGGGCGCTTTCGAACAGCTGGGACTTGACCTCGTCGAAGCCCGGCAGGCCGTCCAGCTCCTTCAGCGCGCCCTGCTCGGCGAACTCCGGCACCCAGATGATGTCCATCCGCATCAGGTCGGGCGCGGCGCCCCCGGACACCGCCGAGATGACCTGCTGCTTCAGCCCGTCATACGGCATGCGGGTCGACTTGACCTTGATGTTCGGGTGCTGCTCCTCGAACTTCGGAATGACCTGCTCGTTGAACACCTTCTCTTCCTGATCCGAATACGTGTGCCAGATCTCGATCTCCACCGTCTTCTTCGGCTGGCCGGCATTGCCGCCGGAGCCGCTGCCGCCCGATCCGGAATCGGACGACGAGCCGCCGCTGCCGCCGTTGCCGCCTCCTCCTCCGCACGCCGCGGCGAACAGAACCAGAAATGCGACGGCAAGCATCCAAAGCGCCTTGCGTCTCATGTTCGTCTCCCCCTTGCATCGTGATGATGGTTGTGGTTTCATCCCTTACATTACAAGGAGGACGGGCTCGATTGAATGCGCTTACATTCCGATTTGGTGCCGATTATTCCCGGGTTGACGGGCCAGCGGACGCAAAGGTGCCGTATTTTCCGGTCGAATCGGAAAATACGGCACCTTCCGTCACGGGGAGCTGCGCTCCCGATATTCCGCGGGCGTCAGGCCCACTTCCCGTTTGAACAGCTTCAGAAAATGCTTCGTGCTGTTGAAGCCCGANTGGGCGGCCACTTCGTAAATCTTCAGCCCGGTCGTCCGCAGCAGATGCTGGGCGTAATGGATGCGGAGCCGGATGACGTAATCGATGAAGTTGAGCCCGGTATGCCGCTTGAACTGCTCGCTGAAATAGTTTTTGCTCATGTGCACATGGTCGGCAACTTCCTGCAGCGACAGATCTTCCCGGTATTTCTGCCGGATATAGGCCAGGGCGAGCCGGATGGCGCGCGAACC
>Ga0065720_1003867_pt1 | contig 11979 bp, 10 predicted proteins | sample Thericmetagenome_FD_59107 | JGI IMG/M metagenome (GOLD analysis project Ga0065720, IMG submission 59107) | Thermophilic microbial communities from the Joint Bioenergy Institute, California, USA of rice/straw/compost enrichment - eDNA_2 v2... | ecosystem: Engineered > Solid waste > Grass >... | reverse complement strand
GCCCTGCCGCGCCGCCTGCGGCTCGTGCTCGCCGAGGAGCGCAGGCTCGACGGCAGGCCGTTCACCGGCGCCGAGGACGTCGCGAGCACCTACGTTCACCTGGGATACTCGGACGGCCGGTCAACGGTCTCCGTCTTCGTGCAGCAGGGGCGGCTCGACGCCGCGCGTCTGGTGAACTGGCATGTACGCGAGCGTTTCGGGCATACGATCTGGACTCAGGAATCCGACGGCAGAAACGCGATCTGGTCCAGTGGGGAGCATGTCTACACCCTGTTCGCCGACGCACCGGCGGATGTGGTCGATTCCGTCATCGCCACGTTGCCGCACGAGGACGAGCCCGGCTTCTGGGAGCGGCTTTCGCGCAACGTGGCGCGGGCCGTCGCGTGGGCGAACCCGTTCGGTTGTCCTTTACAACTTACTAATGCGGTTGTGAGCAGACTTACGGACACGAGTTTCACGGGGCAGGCGGGTGACCGCGTTGTGGGCAGGGGAGTGACGCATCGATGACCGAGGAGAACCGCGACTTCGGCCTGGAGGGCGCGCCCGTCAGAACCGAGAGCGGCCGGTCGAGCGCCTCCTCCGAAGACCACCCCGCGGACCAGGAGCGGCGGGGACGCCCGGAGTTCTTCCCGGCCGAGGACGGCCCGCCGATTCTGTCCGGTGCGACCGGGCCCCAGTGGGAGGGCCTGGGCGGCCCGCCGGGCGGGCGGCCGGCGCAGCAGCCGTACCAGGAGCAGCAGCGACAGCCCGTCGCCTGGCGCGAGCCGGACACCCTGCCGCGTCCGGTCGAGGCGCCGGGCGCCGCATCGGGGAGCAACCAGGGCGGTAACCAGGGCACCGGCCCGCACGGCGAGCCGGGCGGCCCGCCCGCTCCGTTCGGGCCGCCGCCTCCGCCGCCGCAGAACGCCCTCGGCATGGGCCCGAACTGGGCGCCGCCGCCGACCATGCCCCCCGGCTCGCCCCCCGCCTCCGGATTCGCCGGGCGCTTCGCCGCCCGCCCCGGCGGCGGCCCGAGCACGGGCATGCTCCTCGTGGTGGCGCTCGTGATCGCGCTCGTCGCGGGCGGCTTCGGCAGCCTCGGCACGTACCTGCTCACCCAGCGCGACACCCCGCAGGGCACCGACCCGGACTACACGCTCAGCATCGCCCCGACCGGCAAGGTCAACCGGGACCCGGACTCGGTCGCGGGCGTCGCGGCGAAGGTGCTGCCGAGCGTGGTCTCGCTCGAGGTGCGCGGCGTGCGCGACGGCGGCACCGGCTCCGGCTTCATCATCCAGGGCGGCTACGTCGTCACGAACAACCACGTGATCGCCGCGGCCGGCCGGTTCGGCGAGATCACGGTGAACTTCAACAACGGCAAGTCGTCCCCGGCGAAGCTCGTCGGCGCCGACCCCAGCTCGGACATCGCGGTGGTCAAGCCCGACCAGGTGTACGGCATGCCCACGATCGAGCTCGGCAACTCCGACCAGGTGGTCGTCGGCGACCCGGTGATCGCCGTGGGCGCGCCGCTCGGCCTCACCGGCACGGTCACCACCGGCATCGTGAGCGCGCTCAACCGCCCGGTCCAGGCCGGCGGCGAGGGCGGCTCCGAGGTCGCCTGGATCAACGCGATCCAGACCGACGCCGCGATCAACCCCGGTAACTCCGGCGGCCCGCTGGTGAACGGCTCCGGCCAGGTGATCGGCGTGAACTCGGCGATCGCCTCGCTCGGCCACTCGGCGCAGAGCGGCAACATCGGCCTCGGCTTCGCGATCCCGTCGAACCAGGTGCGCCGGATCGCCCAGGAGCTGATCACCACGGGCGTGGCGAAGACCTCCCGGATCGGCATCACGATCGACGTGAACTACACCGGCGAGGGCGTGCGCATCGCCACCGTCCCGGTGCAGGGCCAGGAGACGGTCGAGAAGGGCGGCCCCGCCGACAAGGCCGGGCTGAAGCCGGGCGACATCATCACCGCGATCGACGGCCGTCCGATGATCAGCGGCGACCAGCTGATCGTCACGATCCGCAGCAAGGCGCCCGGTGAGAAGATCAAGGTCACCTACCGGCGCGGCGGCGAGGAGAAGACGACCACGGTCGAGGTGGGGGCGCAGTCCGTGCCGAACCCGCAGCCGTCCTGAGCGCGTCCGGCGGGCTGGGCAGGGCAGGTCGAGGGTTAGTCTGGATGACGTACTCGCCCTCGTCGTAGGAGATCGCGGTGTTCGGACTCGGTTGGCCTGAGGTCTTGGCGCTCGTGGTCATCGGGCTGCTGGTCTTCGGCCCGGAGAAGCTGCCGCAGGCCGCCCAGCAGGCCGGCCGCTGGCTCCGCCAGCTGCGCAACATGGCGAACAACGCCAGGGCCGACCTGCAGCAGCACCTCGGCCCCGAGTTCCGCAACTTCGACCCGGCCGATCTCAACCCGAAGCACTTCGTGCGCAAGCACCTGCTCGAGGACATCGAGCGGGACTGGGATCGGCCGTCCACCCTCACCTCGACCCTGCCCCCGCGGTACGACGACGACCTCGACCGGCTCGACAAGGCCGACGACCCCGACGACTACGGGTCCCCGGCCCCGGCGCAGAGCCTGCTCGCCCCGGGCGAGATCCCGCCGTACGACCACGAGGCCACCTGACGGCCCGCGCCCGGTGCGGGCGGGCCTCACTCGGGCGGGGTGAACTCCTTGGTACGGCGCAGCCCCGCGGCCCGCCCCTTCGCCGCGATCACCAGGGCCATCTTCCGCGAGGCCTCGTCGATCATCTCGTCGCCGAGCATCGCCGCGCCGCGCCGCCGTACCGTGGTGTGGTACTCGTAGGCGTCGAGGATGAGCTCGGCGTGGTCGTAGTCCTCCTGGGCGGGGGAGAACACCTCGTTCGCCGCCTCGATCTGGCCGGGGTGGAGCACCCACTTGCCGTCGAAGCCGAGCGCCGCCGACCGCCGCGCCGTCCGGCGGAACCCGTCCACGTCGCGGATCTGCAGGTACGGCCCGTCGATCGCCTGCAGGCCGGCCGCTCGGGCGGCGGTGAGCAGCCGCATGAGCACGTAGTGGTAGGCGTCGCCCTCGGTGTAGCCGGGTGGCTGCTCGCCCACGACGAGGGTGCGCATGTTGATCGACGCCATGAAGTCGGCGGGCCCGAACACGAGCGTCTCCAGCCGGGGCGAGCAGGCGGCGATCGCGTCCACGTTCACCAGGCCCTTGGCGCTCTCGATCTGCGCCTCGACGCCGATGCCGCCGACCGGCAGCCCGACCGCCTTCTCGATCTGGGTGAGCAGCGTGTCGAGCCAGGCGACGTCCGCGACGGTCCGCACCTTGGGCAGCATGAGACAGTCGATCCGGTCCCCGGCCCGCTCCACCACCTCGATCACGTCCCGGTACGCCCAGGGCGTGCTCGCGTCGTTGATCCGCACCACGCGGACCTTNCCCGACCAGTCGCCCTCGCGGAGCGCGGCCACCACGTTGCGCCGCGCCTCNTCCTTGGCGAGCGGGGCGACCGAGTCCTCCAGGTCGAGGAAGACCTCGTCGGCGGGGAGGCCCTGGGCCTTCTCCAGGAAGCGCGGGTTGCTGCCGGGCACCGCGAGGCAGGAACGCCGTGATCGCATCATGCGCTCACGGTAGCGGAGGCGGGGGCGGCGGGATCGGCCGTGGCGGGGCGCGCGGTGCGGGCGGCGGTCTGCGCGAGCAGCGCCCCGGCGATCACGACCGCGCCGCCGACGACCTGGAACGGTCCGAGCGCCTCGCCGAGCAGCACCCAGGCGATGATCGCCCCGGTGACCACCTCGATCGAGGCGACGGTGGAGCCGACCGCGGCGGAGAGCCGGCGCACCGCGGTGACCCCGGTGATGTAGGCGGCGACGGTGGCGACGCCGACGAGGCAGGCCGCGGCGGCGTACGCGGGCAGCGTGGTGCCGTCGATCGTGGCCGGGCCGCCGAGCGCGGCCCAGGGGATGTCCCACGGCCGGCTGATCGGGACGAGCGCGACCGTCGCCCCGGCGAACCCCCAGGCGATCAGGCCGAGCGGGTCCAGCTCGTCCCCGAAGCCGTCGCTGAGCAGGAAGTATCCGGCGCAGCCCGCCGCCGCGGCGACCGCCGCGAGCAGGCCGACCGCGTCGAGCCGCATGCCCTGCCAGACCTCGACCACGACCGCGAGGCCGGCGACCGTGATGAGCGCGCCGAGGTAGGCGGCGCGGCGCAGCCGTACCCGGCGGACGAGGCGCACCCAGAGCACGACGAGCACCGGCGAGGCGTATTCGATGAGCAGCGCGACCCCGACCGGGATGCGGGTGATCGCCACGAAGAACAGCGCCTGCACCCCCGCGATCGCGATCAGCGCGTACGCGGCGACGAGGCCGAGCCGGGCGCGCGGGACGCGCAGGGCGCGCGGCCGTACCAGGGCGAGGAGGGCGAGCAGCAGTACGGCGGAGCCGGCCATGCGCACCCAGACCGCCTCGAGCGGGGTGAGCCCGGCCGCGCCGAGGAACTTCGCCATCGGCCCGGAGAAGCCGAAGCAGCACGCGGAGACGACGGCGATCGCGAGACTGGTCCGCCGCATACCTCACCATCCTGTAAGCACCGTTAATCGGTTTGGATGCTGTCATAGGGCGTTTCGCGGAAGCAAGTTGGTTATCAGCGGGATTCCGGGCATGAGACCCCGAGCCGGGAAGGCGGGTTATCTGGAGGTTCGATGGTCTCCTACGCTGCGGGTGTGAGGATCTTCATCGCCCGTCTCGCCGGGACCGCGGTCTTCGACCCGAACGGAGACCAGATCGGCCGCGTCCGCGACGCCGTGGTCGCGCTCCGCGGGCTGAAACCGCCCCGGGTGCACGGCCTCGCCGTCGAGGTCCAGCCCCGCCGCCGGGTGTTCATGCCGATCACCCGGGTGCGCAGCATCGAGGCGGGCGCGGTCGTCTTCACCGGCAGGCTCAACCTGCGGCGGTTCGAGCAGCGGGCGAGCGAGACGCTCGTCATCGGCGAGCTGCTCGACCGCAAGGTCACCGTGCGCGGGGAGCAGGCCGGCGGCGACGGCGTCACCGGCACCGTGCTCGACCTCGCGATGGAGCGGGATCACACCGGCGACTGGCTGATCACCAAGGTCGCGGTGCTGCGGCCCGGGCGCGGCCTGCGCCGGGGCGACACGATCGTGGTCGACTGGGAGGACGTCTCCGGGTTCGAGAGCGTGCAGCCGGACCAGGGGGCGGCGAACCTGCTCGCCGCGTTCGAGATGATGCGCCCCGCCGACCTCGCCAGCGCGCTGCACGCGCTGCCGCCGAAGCGCCGCGAGGCGGTCGCCGCCGCCCTCGACGACGACCGGCTCGCCGACGTGCTGGAGGAGCTGCCCGAGCGGGACCAGATCGGCATCCTCTCCACGCTCGCCGCCGAGCGCGCCGCCGACGTGCTGGAGGCGATGGCCCCCGACGACGCGGCCGACCTGCTGCAGGACCTGCCCGCCGAGCGGGCCCAGGCGCTGCTGGAGCTGATGGAGCCGCGCGAGGCCGCCCCGGTGCGCCGCCTGCTCACCTACGCCGAGGACACCGCGGGCGGCATGATGACGAGCGAGCCGATCATCCTGCCGCCGAGCGCGACCGTCGCCGAGGCGCTCGCGCACATCCGCCAGGAGGACGTCACCCCGGCGGTCGCCGCTCAGGTGTACGTCACGCGGGCGCCGTACGAGACCCCGACCGGCCGGTTCCTCGGCGTGGCGCACTTCCAGCGGCTGCTGCGCGAGCCGCCCTCCTCGCTGGTCGGCGCGGCGATCGACAAATCGATAGATCCGATTCGCCCGGATTTCACCCTGTCGGAGGTCACGTCCTACCTGGCGACATACAATCTGGTCGCCGCCCCCGTTGTGGACGAGCTGGGGCGTCTGGTGGGCGCGGTGACCGTGGACGACGTCCTCGACCATCTGCTGCCCGCCGACTGGCGCGAGCGCGAGGCGGAGCGGCCGGAGAGCCCACAGACTCCGTACGTCGGAACCGAACGCGCAAGGAGCGACGGATGGCGGCTGACCGACTCGANCTGCCCAGGGAGNCCCGNNNGGTACGGCTGCGCCCGCACTACGATCCNGAGGCGTTCGGGCGGCTNTCNGAGCGGATCGCNCGGTTCCTCGGCACCGCCNGNTTCCTCGTTTACATGACCGCCTTCATCACGGTCTGGATCAGCTGGAACGTCCTCACCCCGTGGACGTTCGACCCCTATCCGTTCATCTTCCTCACCCTCATGCTCTCGCTGCAGGCCTCCTACGCCGCGCCGCTCATCCTGCTGGCGCAGAACCGGCAGGCCGACCGGGACCGGGTGCAGGCGGAGCAGGACCGGCTCAGCGCCGAGCGCAACCGCGCCGAGATCGAGTACCTCACCCGGGAGATCGCCTCGATCCGCCTCGCGCTGTCCGAGCTCGCCACCCGCGACTACCTGCGTTCGGAGCTGCAGCACCTGGTGGAGGAGCTGCGCGACCGGGTGCCGGAGCGGCCCGCCTCCTGACCGGCCGCCCGGTACGGCCGCGCCGCTCCCGCTACCGCCCGGGTGCGGGGGATCGGCGGGCGGCCGGCGGCGCGGACCGCGGCGTGCACCTTGGTGAGGACGGCCGTGCAGTGCCGCAGCTCGGTCTCGTCGAGCAGGTCGAGGAAGAGGGTGCGGATCGCGCGCAGGTAGGTGGGCGCGGCCTCGTCCCGGCGTGCCGCGCCCGCGTCGGTGAGCACCGCGTACAGGCCGCGGGCGTCGCTCTGGCACGCCTCGCGGCGCACCAGGCCGTCGCCCTCCAGCCGGTCGATGAGCCGGGTGAGGCCGCTGCGCGACAGCAGCACGCGGTCGGCGAGGTCGTTCATGCGCAGCCTGCGGTGCGGGGCCTCGGCGAGCCGGGTGAGCACCTCGAAGGCCGGCAGGGACAGGTCGTGTTCCAGCAGCAGGTCGGTCTCGAGGACCCGGGTGGCGCGTACCTGGACGCGCTGGAGCAGGCGCCAGAAGGTGAGTTCCTCGGGGGTGAGGGCGGAACCGCCGCCGGCCGACTCCGTCACACCCGGCATCCTAGAACTACCGCCACGTGTGGCACATAGCTGTCTTGATCGCCTTGTGTCCCACTCTTGATCACGCCGCGTCGCGGGGCGCCCTCGCCGTGGCCCTGTTGTTCCCGGCACTCGGGGCGGTTCATACCATGGAGCCATGGCTCCCACTCCAGAAGCGGTTCGGGCGGCGCTGGCCACGGTCAACGACCCGGAGATCCGCCGTCCGATCACCGACCTCGACATGGTCAAGAGCATCGACATCTCCCCCGACGGAGTGGTGCGGGTCGGCATCTATCTCACCGTCGCCGGCTGTCCGCTGCGGGACACCATCACCCGGGACGTCAGCGCCGCGGTCGGCCGCGTCGAGGGGGTGAGCGCCGTCCGCGTGGAGCTCGACGTGATGAGCGCCGAGCAGCGCAAGCAGCTGCAGACCAAGCTGCGCGGCGCCCGCGGGCCGGAGAAGGAGATCCCGTTCGCCAGGCCCGGCTCGCTCACCCGCGTGTTCGCCGTCGCCAGCGGCAAGGGCGGCGTCGGCAAGTCCTCGGTGACCGTGAACCTCGCCGCGGCGATGGCCGCGAACGGGCTGAAGGTCGGCGTGCTCGACGCCGACATCTACGGCCACAGCGTGCCGCGCATGCTCGGCGTGACCGAGCGGCCGACCAAGGTCGAGGACATGATCATGCCGCCGGTCGCGCACGACATCAAGGTGATCTCGGTCGGCATGTTCAAGCCGTCCGGCAACACCCCGGTGGTCTGGCGCGGCCCGATGCTCGACCGGGCGCTCGTGCAGTTCCTCGCCGACGTGTTCTGGGGCGACCTCGACGTCCTGCTCATGGACCTGCCGCCGGGCACCGGCGACGTCGCGATCTCGGTCGCGCAGCGGCTGCCCGCCGCCGAGATCATCGTGGTGACCACCCCGCAGGTCGCCGCCGCCGAGGTGGCCGAGCGGGCCGGTTCGATCGCGGCGCAGACCCACCAGCAGGTGGTGGGCGTGATCGAGAACATGGCGTGGCTCTCCTGCCCGCACTGCGACGAGCGGATCCCGGTGTTCGGCGAGGGCGGCGGCCAGACGGTCGCCGACGGGCTCACCCGCATCCTCGGCGCCCGGGTGCCGCTGCTCGGCCAGGTCCCGATCGACCCCCGGCTGCGCGAGGGCGGCGACGAGGGCAAGCCGCTCGTGCTCACCGACCCGGACTCGCCCGCCGCGGTCGAGCTGCGCGGCATCGCCGAGCGCCTCGCCAAGCGGTCGGGGAGCCTGCTCGGCCGTCAGCTCGGGATCTCCCCGGTGGCGCGCTAGCGATTTCTCCCGCATTTCGGGAATTTCGCGCTCGGTGGGGTCGCGCGGAATTGTCGTGAGGCTTTGTCGGCCAATGCGATCCGCTTTGCGCGAATGATGGGCGGCGCCGTACCGGATTGGCGGAAGAATCACGTGTCCTGTATCCCGGCTATTCTCGGGATCTGACTACTCTTCAGGAATGGACCGAAGACAGTTCTTCCGCAGGAAATCGTCGGCCTTATTCGGGAAGACGGTCGCCGCGCTGGCGGTCGCGGGGGCGACGGCGATCGGGCCCGTGCTCCCCGCGGCGGGGAACGCGGCGGCGCAGACCGCGGGCGGCGCCATGGCGGCGGCCAAGGCCCGGCTCAACGTCCTCAGCTACAACGTCTGCGGCGGAAGCTGCCGGCGGCACCTGACGCTCGGCGACTGGACGAGCCGCATGTCGTCGCACCTGACCAGGACGAACGCCGATGTGATCCTGTTCCAGGAGCTGTGCCGGGGGCAGTACGACAGCCTCCGGCGGGCGCTCGTCGGCAGGTACGAGGCCCGGTGGGTCGGCACGGTCGGGGACAACCAGGGCTGCGGGAAGCAGTGGGGGTCCGGCGCGGACTCCGCCTCGGCCCGCCGCGGGTTCGGGATCGCCACCTTCGTCAAGGGCAGCGGCTCGATCCGCCAGGAGCGCACCTGGTGGCTGCCGCGGCAGGGCGATGACGAGTCGCGGGCGCTGCTGTGCGTGGACGCGGTGGCGGGCGGCCGCGCGGTCCGGGTGTGCAACACCCATCTGGACTGGCACGCCGACGTCCAGCAGGTGCAGGCCGAGTTCGTCGCGAAACTGGTGTCGCCGTGGACGGCGTACGTTCCGGTCGTGCTCGGGGGCGACCTGAACGCCGAGCCGACCGAGTCGTCGATGGCGCTTTTCTACGACCATCACACCGGCGGCCGGGGCGTGTTCCAGGAGGTCGACGAAACGGATAAGAAATACTTCGGCGGGACCTGCCCGAAATCGGCGAATCGATGCCGTTCCGGCGAGGGCACCGACGGCAGGAAGAAACTCGACTACATCTTCCTGAGCCGCCGGCATTTCAGCGCCGCCGTCGGCGACGCGACCGCCGAGGCGGACGTGTCCGACCACGCCCTGCTGCACGGCGTCGGCGTGTGGCGCACGCTCGCGCCGCGCGCGGACTTCTCCTGGAGCCCGCAGTCCCGGGCGTCGTGACCCGCGCCACGGGGTGACGCCTCCGGGCGACGTCCGGAGGGTGACGTTCGCAGGGGGACGCAGGCCAGGGGAGCCCACGCGAGACCCGGGTGCGACGGGCCGCCGCGCGGGCTCCGCGCGCCTAGCGGCAGCGGGCCCGCACCATGAACAACAATGGCCCCTATGGACCAGCCACCCTTCGCCGGCGATCCGTCGCCCACGGCCCACGGCACGGGGGTCCGGGCGCCGAGGCTCGTGCCGCCGCCGCCCGGCACCCCCTACCACCGGCTGGCCCGGACACCGGCGCATCGCTGGTGGCGTCCGCTCGTCGGCACGCTGCTCGTCGCCGCCGGGTTCGTGGTGGCCCCGCTCATCGTCATCGCCGTCAGCCAGGTGGTCGCCTTCGCCCTCGGCGTCGGGTACGACCTCGTCACCGGGACGTACGACGACCCGGTGTTCACGCTCGCGGTGCTGCTCATCGCGATCGCGGTGCTGCTCCCGCTGCCGTACGGCGCGGCGGCGCTGGCGCAGCGGCGCCCGCCGGGCACGGTGTCGTCGGTCGAGGGCCGGGTGCGCTGGCGCTGGCTGTGGCTCTGCCTGGCGGGCGCGGTGGGCGCGTCCCTGCTCGGCAACATCGTGCTGCTCGTGCTGCCCGCGACAGAGGCGGGCGACGAGCAGTTCCGCTGGATCGGCTGGACGGCGTTCCTGCCGGCGCTCGTCGTCACGCTGCTCGTCGTGCCGTTCCAGGCGGCCGCCGAGGAGTACGTCTTCCGCGGCTGGGTGGTCCAGGCGTTCGGGGCCTATCTGCGCACGCCGTGGCCGGGCATCGTGGTGGGCTCGGCGGTGTTCGTCGTGATGCACGCCTATACCGGCTGGGGAATCGTCGACGTGTTCGCGTTCGGCGTGTTCACCGGGTGGCTCGCGGTGCGGACAGGGGGCCTGGAGGCGGCGATCGCGCTTCACGTGGTCAACAACCTGGCGGGCGTGCTGATCAGCGCCGCCTCCGGCAATCTCGAACGGGTGCTGCAGCAGGGATCCGTGCCCTGGCAGGCACTCGTCGGAACCGTTGTGCAGTTTGCGGTATATGCCGTATTCGTACTTATTTATATGCGAAAGAGGGCAATTCGGACAGTGTCTCGATAAATCTCACTAGAGAGGTCTCGCCAGAACGGTCTCTGGCATGTTGCTCTGGTTTGGTCCAGGTACACTGCCGACGAGGAGGTGCTGAGCGTGGCCTCGGGCCCCGAAGACCCGCGCTCGCAGGAGTGGTCGCCGGAGGGGAAGGCCGACCACAGAGGAGTTTCACCCCAAGAGGCCTCACACGCGCCCCGCACGTCCCCACCGGCACTTCACCACTTACCGCCGGGCCCGGCCGACCACGCGCCGCGCCGCACCCCCTCGGCATCCCCGTGGGCGCTCCCGCCGTTCGCCGCGCCCATCCCCGAAGACGACGATCCCCGTCCCGCCGATCCAGCCGCCGAGCGGGACGCGGCCGCGGACCACCGCGCGGGCGAATCCGGCGAGCCGCCCGGGAGGCGGGTCTACCCGCCGCCGGGACGCAACCCCTACCCGCGGACCGGTACGGCGGGGCGCACGCCGATCGACGAGCTCGCCGACAGGTTCGCGGACCGCAGCCCGGCCCTGGATCACGGATCCGCTGGTGGCCGCCCCGGTGGTGGGGCCGGTGACGGCACCGGCGACAGGGCCGGTGACAGGACCGGCGACAGGACAGGGGACCCCGGCCACGCGCCCGAGGCGCCGTCCACCGGGGGCGGGCGCCGCCGCAGGGGGGTGAACCGTCCCGACAGGCTCGTCGCCTCCGGGCCCGCCCGGAACCCGTCGCCCGGCGGGTCGCCGCCCGCGTCCGCGCCGCCCCCGCCCGCACCGCCCGCGCCGGAGGCGCGGGACATCGGGGGAGGGACCACCTGGAACCCCCTTCCGGGGGAGGCGGACGAACCCACGCACGCGTCGGGGCCCGGCGAGGGGGCCCGCGAAGCGACGGACGGCGGCGCCGGAGACGGCGGACCGACCGGCCGCGGCGCGGGACGCCGGCGGCGCGCCCGGCCCTACGCGGGGCAGGGCGACGACGCGGGCGGCGTCGGCGACTCGCCCTACGGGTCCGGGTACATGCGGGCGGTCTGGCCCCCAGAGGCGGCGCAGGACCCGTACATGCGGCCGGTGTGGCCTCCCGAGGCCGCGCGGAGCGCCCCGGGCGGCGCGGCGGACGCGACGGCGGTCACGGGCCGGGACGCCGCCTCCGGCGCGGACCAGGGCGCCGCACCGGGCGGGGCACACGGTGCGGCGTACAGCGCGACATACGGTGCGGCATCTGGGGCGGCATCTGGGGCGGCATTCGGTGCGGCATCGGCCCCGGTGGCGACCGAGGACGCCGCGGCCCGGGGCGCGGCCGGGCAGGTCGCGCCGGGCACGGCCCAGGGCCCGGCGCCCGCGCCCGGCGCGGCACCGGGCGCCGCGCACGCCCCGCCGCCGGGCGCGGCCCAGGACGCCGCGCAGGACGCGGCACACGGCCTCACGG
>Ga0065720_1003905_pt1 | contig 11982 bp, 8 predicted proteins | sample Thericmetagenome_FD_59107 | JGI IMG/M metagenome (GOLD analysis project Ga0065720, IMG submission 59107) | Thermophilic microbial communities from the Joint Bioenergy Institute, California, USA of rice/straw/compost enrichment - eDNA_2 v2... | ecosystem: Engineered > Solid waste > Grass >... | reverse complement strand
GGATGCATTACCGGCGAGTCGCTGCAGATTCATGGTCTAAGCGTCCGTCTTATCACTCTGCTGACCTGGGACTTTACCCTCGGGTCGCAGATCATCCCTGGAGGGATAGCAACAGCACGGCGGCGGCGCACGCCTCCGGCAGGTCATCAGGTCGCAGATCATCCCTGGAGGGATAGCAACCCCGTGTTTACCGACCGCACCTGCTACCGGATCACGTCGCAGATCATCCCTGGAGGGATAGCAACGGTAACTCTTACGGATGAATCAAGTCCCTTGCGGTGTCGCAGATCATCCCTGGAGGGATAGCAACGCTCCTCTGGGCCTGTGCAGCGGCCCCACGGGCACGCCGGAGTCGCAGATCATCCCTGGAGGGATAGCAACTAGTTGACCCTGGTGTTCTGCGCCAGGCCCTCGGAGACGTCGCAGATCATCCCTGGAGGGATAGCAACACCCACTGCCCGCCAGGTTGGCAGCCGTCGGCGCAAGGGGTCGCAGATCATCCCTGGAGGGATAGCAACGGGAGCGGGAGTGCGCGGGCGTCGCCGCGGATGACGAGTCGCAGACGGGCACGCACACGACTCCCGCGTTCGGGCACGGGCAGGGTCGCAGATCATTCCTGGAGGGATAGCAACGACCTGCGACCCAAGCGTGGGGTGACCGAACGTGCGGGTCGCCGATTATTCGCAGGAAATACGGCGTGATTGGTGCGGCTCCAATTTTGGATGCATCAAAACTGTGTTTCTGCTTCTCCCTAAGAGGGGTAGCTGGGGCGACTGGAAGGGCGCGTTGACCAGATCGTGCTCATGTACATCGGGATCGAGTCCGGGTGCTTGAGCGCTTCGTGGATACGGGGAGCTACCCCATAAGGGGAGCAATGGTAAATAAGGGGTGGATCGAGGCGAGAGTCTGGGATATCGCCTGCCGAGCGACAACGCTTCCGTTACATTACCTGTACCTTGCTGGATCGGGCCCTACGTACTCGATAGCGGAAGTAGACGGGAGAGTTGTCGGGCGACATCGAGGTGACCGTCCAACCTGATGACGAACCTTTACGGGTTGAGGAGAGTCACGCGCGGCGGGAGCTGGAAGGCGATCTTGTCATTGCGGCGATTCCTGGGGTGCAGCGGTTCATCGCCGAGTCCCGACGGACAGCCGACCTGTTCGCGTCCAGCGGGCTGATCTCGGAGCTTGCGACGGCGCTGCTCGGGGCTGTGCAAGAGCCGGCGGCGCTGGTCCTGCCCAGCTCGCTGAACCTTGGGGCCGGTGCACCGAACCGGGTGGTCGCTCTGGCGCCGGTCGGGCGAGGGCAGGAGTTGGCGGAGGAGATGGCCGGAGCCGTGCGGCGGTGCTGGGAGGAGCTTCTCGGCGATGCTCCTGCCGTAGAGGGCTTTCCTATCGTGCAATGGGTCGTGGTCCCACCCGGTGGCGGCTATGAGTCACAGTGGAGCCGTGCGCAGCGGCTGCTTGCGCAGCGTAAAAGGATTCGGGACTTCGCCTTTCCACCCCAGCAGCAGAAGCGCGTGTGCTCGCTCACCGGTCGCTGGCCGGCCAATGAAAACACTCGTACGCTGCACGGGGAGTTCCTGTCGAGCGTCGCCCTGGTGAAGCGCCGGCGAGGACAGCCAACTGGTTTTCCGTCCACGTGGTCAATCGCGTCCGCCCCCTACCGTGCCGCCCTGCTCGAAACGGATGATCCGCGGGTGGTGAGATGCGCCGAGAACTTCGTGGACGCCTTGGATCTGCTCGACGCGGAGTCTGGCGGCCTGCCGCTAAAAGGAGGCGCTCTGCCGGGAATGCCGGACGCAGCGATAGACAGTCTGCGCCGGCTTCGCGAGATGGAGGGCGCTTACTGTGCCCCGCAGACCTGGGACGTCGAATATCTGCGTCGCGAGTACGGGCTGACTGCGCGGGCGCCGAACGCCGACGGTGAAGCAGGCATCTCCTCCGCGTGCGGCTTGGGCCAAGAGGCGGCCAAGAAGCTGAAGGAGCTGGTAGCCGAGCTGGGTCTGCCCAGGCTTTCCCCGTACCTCGCGGTGCTGGTCCAGGATGCCGACCGCCTGGGGGAGAAGCTGGGGAACGCGGAACTCGCGCGCGGGGAGCCGATGCGGCAGTGGCACGCGCGGGTCTCCCGGGCCTTGGCCGACGCGGGGCAGTGGCAGCGAGATGCGATCGAGTCGCGTGAGTTCCTGGGAAAGGTCGTCTACGCCGGCGGAGACGATCTGCTCGCCCTGCTTCCCCTGTCCACGGCCATCACGGCGGCCCGGCGGTCCTTCGCCGCATTCCAGCGGGCCACGGCCGACGTGGTACCTGGGGCGAGCGTCAGCACGGCGTTGTTGTTCTTCCACGTGTCCTCGTCGCTGCAATCGGTGGTCGCCGCAGCGCAAAGCCTCCTCGACAAGGCCAAGGAACGTGGCAGGCCCGGCATCGCGATCTCGGTGTTGCTCCGCGGAGGTGAGCGGGCGAGCTGGGTCTCCCCTTGGGATGAGGAGGCGCTCGACCAGTTGGTCACTTTGGTGGGGGCGATGGGCGACGAGGGCGCGCTGTCGGCGCGTCTGGCCATCGGACTGGAGCGCGATCAAGAGGAGTTGAGGTCCCTCGACGACGACTGGCGGCGGATGGAGGTGGCTCGGCGTGCGATACGGCATGGCATGACCGAGTCCGGTGCGCAGGCGCTGGCGGAACTCTCGGCGGACCAGGGTTATGTGGACGCGCTGCTTGTGGCCCGCTTCCTCGCTGCGGAAGGTGCCCGATGAGCGGGGCCCGGTGGGTGGTGCTCGAACCGCTCGACACGATCGCCGTACGCGACGGGCGTGCCTTCGACGCAGGCATGAACACCGAGGCGCAGACCATGACCCCCACACCCTCGACCGTCGCGGGAGCGATCGGTGCGGCGTACGGTGCCGCTCCCGGTGCCGGACGGGCCGACCCGGACGCACGCGGGAGTGTCCTGCCCGAACGCATACGGGGACCGTTCGTCGTCCGTAGGGCCGGTAGCCACTGGCAAGCACGGTGGCCGATCCCGCGTGACGTGGTCCGTCCTCAATCCAGAAGAGGCCTGATCCGGCTTCACGTGGCCTACCTGAACGAGGGCGAGCGCACTGACCTGGGCCTGGGCGCGTTTCTCGACGACGGTGGCCGCAGGGTCGAGCCCGTAGAGGGCTGGTGGAACACCCGTTGGCTCACCGCCTACCTGCACGACGGGGACGTGAACGCAGGCTGGCTGGAGGATCCGTGGCTGCCGGAACGGCGCGTGGGTCTCGCCAGAAACAAGGACCGGACAGCGATGAACGGCATGCTCTACTCGACGCGGCACTTCCGCCTGCTCGAGGGGTACGGCCTGGCCGCATGTTGCCTCGGCGGCCCGGAGCGAGACCTGCGAGGCCTCGTGCACCTGGGAGGACGTGGCCGGCGCGCCGAAGTCCACCAGGTGGAGGAGATCGCGTTGCCGGAGCTGCCACCCGACTTCCCCGGCGGACGGGTGCTGCTGTACCTCGCGACACCGGCGGTCTTCCCCGGCGGTGACTGGCGGCCGAGCCTGAACCGTTGGCCGGGTGCCGAACTGGTCACCGCGGCCACCGGTGCACCGCAACCCGTCACCACGGTCATCGCGAATCGGAGTCGAGTCCGCGACGGCCTCCTGATGTGGGCCGTCCCTCCGGGGAGCGTCTACTACCTGCGGTTTCCCGACGAGAAGGTCGCGGCCGAGGCGGCCGCGTACCTGTACGAGCACGGGCTGGATCAGGCGGAGGAATGGATGAGGACGGCGGGATTCGGAACCGCGTTGGTCGGGAGGTGGGCGTGAAACTGGAACGGGCGCTGCTGTTCCTCTACGCCGAGACCCCCGTGCACGCCGGCGCCGATACGGGAACCGGAGTGGTGGACCTGCCGATTCAACGCGACATCGCCACCCAACTCCCCATCATCAAGGGCGAGACCCTCAAGGGCGCGCTGCGGCAGCGCTTCCGCGGTGCGGCCGGTAACCAGTGGGAGCAGATCTTCGGTTCGGAGCTGCCGACGGACGGTGGCGAGACCCAAGCCGGGTCGCTGCGGGTGCACGAGGCTCAGCTGGTCGCATTTCCCGCGCCCACGATGAGGGACGTGTTCGTGTGGGTCACCTCGTCGTTGGCCCAGGCGAGACTGGCGCGCAAGTTGCGGCTCGCCGGGCTCTCCCTGCCCACGTGCATGCTCGAGCCATCGGGAAGTGAGGGGCTGAGCGCCACGCCCACCGAGAAGAATCTGATCGTCGGCCCGTATCAGGTGTCCACCCGTCACAGCGATGAGTTGCAGGCGTGGGCGCGGGAACTCGCTCGCCGAGCGTTGCCGGACGAGCCTTTCTTCCAGGCCAAGTTCGCCAAGGATCTTCTGTGCGGTGACGAAAGCCTGCTCGTGGGGATCAGCCGGGACTGCGCGCCGGTGGTCGCCCGGGTTCAGCTCGGCAAGCTCGACGCGGATGGGGAACGTACCAAGACCGTCGCCCACGGCCCCTTTTATAGCGAGTACCTGCCCAGCGAGACGTTGATGGCGGCCTTCCTTGAGGGAGAGCCACGAGACCTCGACGTGGTCGCCACCCTGGACAAGGCGGTCCTGCAGGTGGGTGGGGACGAGAGCACAGGCAAGGGCCTGATGTGGTGCCGAATCTGGAGGGCCGATGTCCTCACAAGCTGATCAACGCTGGCTGGTACGAGCCGACCACGACCTCGCGGCGGCGGCGAGCAGGGCGCTGACCGAAATCAGGAGGCCGGGGGAGATCGTCTCGGCCCAGGTGCTGACCCGGATCGCGCAACTGCCCACGATGCTGCGCACCAGTGGCGTGCTCCCCACCCTCGCCTTCTACGCGGCGAAAGGAGGATCTGGCCAGACGGCGGAGAAGGGCCCGGACAGCGCTCTTGAGCTCGCCTACATGTTCGTCGGCATCGCCCTGCGTGAACAGGTGTGCTCCGCGCTCGGCATCGACCAGGGCACGGACAATCGGTCCCTGGACGTGGCCTTTCTCAGCGACCTGGCCCAACGGCTGCGGACCGAGCCCTACAGCCACAACCGGGTCTCCGCACGTCTGGAGCAGTTCAGCATCTGGCTCCGGCGGCTGGCCGAGGCGCTCGAACGTCAGCAGGAACAGGAGAGGAACGCCCAGGAAGCCGCGGCCGAGAGTCAGGAGGCGACCGGTGACTGACGACGTCATCGTGCTCGGCGCGTGCCACCCCGATCAGGTGCGCGGCACCACGAACGGCCGACTCCTGTTCCACCGTACGGCCCTGCTCGACCCCGACAAGGTCGAGATGGTGGAGGCACCGCTGCGGCTCGCCGCCGCCCGGACCAACCTGGGCCAAGGTGAGCGGCATGGCAGCCCCGATCCGATCGTCACTGCGGTGGCGGAGCGGCGGGCACGGGCGATCGCCGCACTCGGCCAACCGGTGGCGACGGTCGAATTGCGGGCACAGGGCGCGGTGGTGACCGGCACCGGAACCGGGGGCGTACGCGACATCGGCATCGAGCTACACGGCACATACGGCTGGCCGATCCTCCCCGGCAGCACGCTCAAGGGCGTCACCCGCGAGTACGCCCGGCAGATGGGCGAGCCGGTTGACGAACTCTTCGGCTCCGAACCCGGGACCGAGTCACCCGTCCCAGGAAAGGTGACGTTCTTCGACGCCCTCCCCGGCCCACAGGGCGTCAAGATCATGGTTCACGTGCTCACCCCGCACACTCGCGGCTATCGCAGCGGCGTCGATGCGGAGAAAAACCCGGTAGCGCCGGCGGAGCACATCAACCCGGTGCCGATCGAGTTCCTCGCGGTCGAGAACGGCGTTTTCATCGCCCACCTCGCCGGTGCAGAGTCGGACCTTGACAAAGCAGTACGGCTTCTCATTGAAGCGGTAAACGACCTGGGAGTGGGGGCGAAGACCGCAGCCGGCTATGGCTACCTCGACGCACGGAGGACAATATGACCATCTACCTCGTGCCCTGCGGGCTGTCGATCCTCAACTGGATGAAGTCGTACAACGCGCAAGCCCCGGGAAAGCGGTACGTTGATGTCGATCCGGCGGCCTTGGAAGACCTATGCGATGAGGTCGAGCAGTGGCAGTCGGGCGCAGAACACGATCTGGAGTCATGGAAGGCGACGGTACTGGAGAAGGCGCTGGCAGCCAACATAGGAAAATGGGACCCCATAGTCAGTGCCGAGACAAGCACATTGCGCGCGCGTAGGCCTGGCGGCCCTCTGCTCACCGATGATGACCGGATCGTGCTCATGGCCTCTGAAACTGCTGAGGGTATCAGTGCCGCATTGTGCGTTGCTGCGATTATAGCGGTGGGAAACACACATCGAATCGATGGTATAGCCGACCCAGAGCAGAAGATGCGGTCGGGAAAGGTTACAGTCGTTCGAATCACCGGGCTCAAACCGACCAGCCTCAGCCTTGGCCGTGCTTGCGAGGCCATGGGGACGGTGCTACACAACGCCCTCGCGTCGGATGAAAGCGAGAAAATCGAGGTACATCTCACGGGAGGCTATAAGGCGGCGCTGCTGCATATGCTCGCAATGACCGAGTTAGCCTACTCACGGTTTCCGGAGCGGGTCAGTGCCCATTACATCTTCGAAAGGGTGGAAGGCTCACGAATCCGTGGGGATCAGGCCGTGAGGATCGGGCTGCGGCGATTCTCTCAACGTCAAATCGAGCAGATGCACGATGAATTGATGGATGCCAGGAATGGGCGACCCATCTGGGCACCACAAACGTTCGAAGGATACGCCTGGGAACCGTACGGTAATGGTACGCGACTCACCGACTTCGGCCGCGGCTACCTGGCAGTTTTGGGCGGGCCACACACGCCGGGCACGAACGACGGTGGTGGCCTGTGACCGTCGATCTGGTAGCCCTACTGCGCTTTCCTGAACGGGAAGGCTCGATCGACGAAGAATATGTCGACGACCTGGCAGAGGGTATCCGTGGCTACCATGAGAGTGCGTTCAAAGAAGCCTTGAAGGGTGCGGCCGACGAAATAGGGGTCCGGCGATGGCGTAAGCTCCTGTCGAACCTGGATGGTCGACAGGGAAATGTCGATGGTGGCCCGAAGATACCACTCAAGGCATTAGAAGTTCCCAGTGTATGGCGATTCTTCATTCGCAGTCCAGAGGCGGCCGTGGCTCTGCTCGCAAAGCTGGATGTGCCCAAGTCAAAAATGCAGGAAACGCTCACGGTCATCTATGAGGCGTGGTATGAGTTGGCCACAGATAACGCCGTCCCCGGTGTGGATCGACGTTCTGCGGCTTCAGGTTTAGGGTTTCTGGCTCGCACTCGATGGGCTCTCCTGTCGGAGCCGTTTCGACAGAAGGTGGATGGGCCCACCAAGTCGGAGGTGGCTCGGGCACGCCAAGCCCGTGAAGAGTGGATTTCCGTACTCGACACCATAGACGACTATCCGAATTTGCGGGCCGTGATTGATGTCGAAGCCGAAGCCAAGGACATCGTCTCGGTCCGGCTACAGCGGGAGAACGATGCGGATCCGGCATGGCACGAGGTGGTTGGGCACGTCATTACTCGTTTGTTGCTGCCGAGATTCGCATGGGGGACGGCGTTTCGAATCATCTGGGAAACTTGGGGAAGGAAGGCGCTGGCCCACTTCGTGTTGGCGCTCAGTCTGTTCTTCGCCGCGGTGGCGATTTTTGTCATCACGGTTTTGACCGGTTGGCAGTGGGGCTACACGGCTGCGGCGGGCCTCGCATTGGCCGGCTACTGCGTGGTCGGCTTCGGGGCCGCCCTGCGACCACATCTGGGCTGGCCCTGGCTGCTCCGCCAGCCTGCAGGAGCCGCGGTCGGACTGCTCGCGCTCGTCGCACTACCTATTAATTGGGTGACCGCAGAGCCGTTCGCGGCGGTGGTGGCGAGTGGAGTGCTGGCACTCGTCGGGGTCGGTTACATAGCAGTTGAGGAAGGTAATCACGGCGCCCAGCGAATCGTACGGCGAGCTATCGGCGTGGGCTCGTTCGGCCTCTTCCAGGCCGCGATGGTCAGTCTGATCGGCCTGAGATTTCTCTTTCCAGTCTTCGCAGCCGCGAAGGAGGGCGCCCCGCTCACCTGCTGGTGGGACGAGTGCACTGGCAATGGCCTGCCGCCCGGGCTGCTGCTGGTCACCGCCACCACCTGGAGCTTCGCCGTGGGAGTCTTCCTCCAGATCACTTGGAATGACCAGCCGATCACCGCACCGCTCGCCCATGTCTCCTGGCGGCGAGGAAGGTAGGTCAAGATGCCGTTGCCACCCTGGCACGATCTCAAACTCAAACTCGTCACCACCGCGTTCCTCGGGCGTTTCCCGGATGGCCAGACCACCGGCGAGATACCCTTCCCCATCCCCAGCCTGCGAGGCGTCCTCGCCTACTGGCTGCGAGCGCTGGCCGGGCCGTACGTGGGTGACGACATTGCCGGCTTGCGCCAGGTGGAGACCGAACTGTTCGGCACGGCGGCCGGCGAGGGCCCCGCGCGTCCTTCCCGCATCCTGCTACGCAGCCGTCAACGCATCGCCGTTTCCGAGCCCCCCACCGAGGAGGAGGTGACGACGGGCTATGCGGGACTGGCGTACCTGATGAACCAGGGCCTGACCAATGACAAGAATCAGAAGGGCGGCGATGGCGGGAAGGCTCGGCGTGTACGCCCCCGTGAATTCACTGTTTCCGTACGCAACCTAGGTGATCCCCTGCACGCCGATCTGTTCAATTGCGCACTGTGGGCGCTCCGCGCCTTCGGTGGTATCGGGGCGCGGAGCCGTCGTGGATTCGGCACTCTGGCTGTGACGGCTCCCATGCGTCACCTGCCGGTCAAGCGATTCGACCTGGATTGGCTGCACCGGGATAACATCGAGGATTTCAGTCATGTGCGTGAATGTGTCCACGCAGCCCTTGCCGACCTCGACGTACCGCATGGCTCCTTCGTGAGCACTCCTTCCTATCCTTGCTTTCTAGATGGCCTCTTTTATGTAGAGGAACATGTAATCAAGAATGTAAGTGATGACCTCTCATGTCTCGCCTTGGTTGGTAAGCTGTTCCGCGATTTCCGGCGACCAAGAAAAAACAGCAAGGGTCGTCCGACTATTACCCGTGGTTACGATGACGTCGTCCGGCCGTTCATTGCTCACAAAAGGCCAACCAAGCCCTTCCTCGACGGTGCCTTCGGCCTGCCCGTGAGCTATACGCTGAACAGCGGCAACGGCACTGCGACCATCGAGCCGGTAGCCTCCGACGAGATCCTTCGCCGAGCGTCCCCCCTTTGGTTGCGAGTCACCAATATTAGGGGAGAATGGCGGCTGCGCTCGCTGGCCTTCTATACAGATTGGCTACCCGACAGCGTTACCTTGCGCCTGAAGTCGGATGGGCGGAAACCCGAAATAATTGTAAAACCTTCACCCAGAGAAGTAGGCGAGACGATCGAGTCATGGTTTGCCCACCTGAAGAAGCCCAACCTTGGCGAGCCGCTCCGTGTCTTAGGCAGCAGGTCGGCGTAACTGCGATGATGCCCCCTAGGACTGAGGCTGTCCGGCCCTACTGTCCTAGTAAACGATCAACGCTCTGACCAGCACTGATGCACTACCGCCGGGTCGCTGCAGAAACTCGCCTCGGAACGCCCAGTAGTCTGTCGCTGACCTGCGACTTTACCTTCGGGTCGCAGATCATCCCTGGAGGGATAGCAACAGCCCGGCTCACGCTCACCGCCGACTGGTCGTGGACGTCGCAGATCATCCCTGGAGGGATAGCAACTGGTGCGCGTGGGGGCGTTGTAGGTCCACCCGGTGCGCCGGGTCGCAGATCATCCCTGGAGGGATAGCAACTGATCAGCTTGTCGGCCAGCTCAGCCTTGATCCGGTGTCGCAGATCATCCCTGGAGGGATAGCAACTCAGCAGACCAAAGCGGCCACGGAGGCGCGCATCGCGTCGCAGATCATCCCTGGAGGGATAGCAACCCGGGCCTGTGTCCGTCTGGTACTTCAGTGGAGGCGTCGCAGATCCTCCCTGGAGGGATAGCAACTAGGGTGCGGAGCTCATCGGCCACCCTCCCCACCATGTCGCAGATCATCCCTGGAGGGATAGCAACGTGGCCGGGCTGCTCGGCGGCGAGGCGGTCGCCGGTCGCAGATCATCCCTGGAGGGATAGCAACCCCGGCCGCTTCCAGCGCATCACTCTGCCGAGAGACGTGTCGCAGATCATCCCTGGAGGGATAGCAACGCAGGCCGTCCTCGTCGAGCGCGAAGGGCTCCCAGTGTCGCAGATCATCCCTGGAGGGATAGCAACACCCGGAGGTAGGCGGCGAGCTGCTTCAGGTCGTTGTCGCAGATCATCCCTGGAGGGATAGCAACGATCTTCCGAATCTTGGGTTACGACGACCGGCGTCGCAGATCATCCCTGGAGGGATAGCAACCCTTCACGGAATAGAATTCGTCGCCGAATCCCTTTCCGGTCGCAGATCATCCCTGGAGGGATAGCAGCGGCTGCGGTCGCACGCCGGCGACGAGTGGGAGTGGGAGTCGCAGATCATCCCTGGAGGGATAGCAACAACCTCGCCCGCCACCAAGGCCGGTCCATCCGGTACGGCGTCGCAGATCATCCCTGGAGGGATAGCAACTCGAGCATGTCTCCTCCTAGGCGAGCAGGTCCCGCGTCGCAGATCATCCCTGGAGGGATAGCGGCGCACGAGGGTGGCCGGTGCCTGTCAAATGTGTCGTGACCCCGGTCCGGTCACGTCCGCTGAGGTGGTGTAAGAGCTGCTACCGCGTGATCCGTTTCTGCAGGTTAAGCGGTGAGAGTCTCTGGAAGCCGATCCTGGCCCGGTGTGTCGCCGGCGACCACCCGAAGACGGGCCTTGGCCAGCACATCCAACCCCATGTAGCGGCGTGATTCGGTCCACTCATCGGTCTGCTCGGCCAGCACTGCGCCGACCAGCCGGATGATCGCAGCCCGGTCCGGGAAGATCCCGACCACGTCGGTGCGGCGGCGGATCTCCTTGTTCAGCCGCTCTTGCGGATTGTTCGACCAGATCTGCCGCCAGACCTCCCGCGGGAAGGCGGCAAACGCCAGCAGATCCTCGCGGGCGGCGTCCAGGTGGTCGGCGGCGGCCGGATACTTGGCCTGTAACGCGTCGATGACCCAGGCGTGCTGGGCGCGGACCTGCTCTGATGTGGGCTGGTCGAAGATCGTGCGTACCAGCGTGGCCACCCAGGGCTGGGCCGACTTGGGCACCGTGGTGAGCAGGTTGCGCAGGTAGTGGGTGCGGCACCGTTGCCAGGCGGCGCCGGGCAACGTGGCGCCGATCGCCTCCACCAGGCCCAGATGGGCGTCGGAGGTGACCAGCTGCACCCCTGACAGGCCGCGGGCGACCAGGCTCCGCAGGAACGAAAGCCAGCCGGCGCCGTCCTCGCGCGAGGTGACCTCCAGCCCGAGGATCTCCCGCTGCCCGTTGGCGTTGACACCGGTGGCGACCAGGGCGTGCACGTTGACCGTGCGCCCGCCCTCGCGGACCTTCTGGGTGAGGGCGTCCAGCCACACGAAGGTGTACGGCCCTGTGTCCAAGGGCCGGGTGCGGAAGGCTTCTACCTGTTCGTCCAGCGCCTTGGCCATCTGGGAGACCTGGCTTTTGGAGATGCCGGTGATGCCCAGCTGCTCGACCAGCTTGTCCACCCGCCGCGTCGACACCCCCAAAAGGTAGGAGGTGGCGACGACGCTGATGAGGGCTTGTTCGGCCCGGCGGCGGCGCTGTAGCAGCCATTCGGGGAAGTACGATCCCCGGCGCAACTTGGGGATGGCCAGCTCCACGGTGCCGGCCCGGGTGTCCCATTCCCGTTTGCGGTAGCCGTTGCGGTGGTTGGCCCGCTCGGTGCTGCGCTCGCCGTAGGAGGCTCCGCAGAGGCTGTCGGCCTCGGCCGACATCAACGCTTCGGCCATGGTCTTCACCATGGATCGCAACAGATCCGGGTCTTGGGCCTGGATCTGCTCCGCG
>Ga0065720_1003865_pt1 | contig 11983 bp, 4 predicted proteins | sample Thericmetagenome_FD_59107 | JGI IMG/M metagenome (GOLD analysis project Ga0065720, IMG submission 59107) | Thermophilic microbial communities from the Joint Bioenergy Institute, California, USA of rice/straw/compost enrichment - eDNA_2 v2... | ecosystem: Engineered > Solid waste > Grass >... | reverse complement strand
GCTTGATGATATGTGATTCAGTGGGAGCTGTTTGAAGGCTCCTACAGTCATCACACTATCACAGTGTGGACATATTGTCCTAAAAAGTCTGATTCAGCTTGTGCTGATCCAGAGCTTCTTGTTTTATAGGATGAGTGTTACCAAACCTACCTAGCCAAAAGCCAGGNATCTCTGAAACCACCATTTCAATTACTTATGAGGTTTGGATTCATATAGAATCACATTTACNCTCACTTTCACTGATTTAGTATTTCAGATTTTTTTTTGGAACACATCCTATAAATATACATTTTTAGGGTGGTGATATATTTGCTGAATTTGAAAATTTATTAGCTTCAAATACAAAGTCAATTTAATGACTTTTTCTCAATTATTTCAGTCTCTGGGATACTAGGTATCAAGGTCATGTATTAACTTGAGTCTTTAGAACAACATGACCTATAACATCAGTCATTTTTGTTTAAATACGTTTTCTAAGATCATTGCTTGATCATTTAGCTATTTTCGAAGCCTTCTCATTCTATCCAATTTTTCAAGAGAGGAATCAGATACTCCATTGTGCCTAATAACCAACATTGTAGAATACAGCTAGATAGAGGACTATTCGACACCCCAGAAATCTTTTACTGAAATATCTATCTGATAAACATTTCTATATTAAAAGATTTTGACTTGTCTGATGAGCGAACCTGCTTGATAGCAAGTTTTCATACCAAAGAGCCCGAACAATACTCTCTAACCTATTTCATTTTATAAACTAAACCTCAGTCATCTAATTTTTGTTTTAAATGAAACATTCCTAGGAAATCTAGAAAATGCCTAGTTGATAATGGCTTGTTCATGTCCTTCTATCGTTAACATGCTGAACAAATCGCAAATTTAATGAGAAATTCCATTTTATTAGAGGGAAAAGAACTTTGGAGAAGTTGTTAAAATTGAGATCGGTATTAATTATTAAACCCGACCTCATAGATCAATATAAATTTGATACCTGATCTCTCAGATCGGTATAAATTTGGCGAAGTTTTGTTCCAGACTGGTACTTGATCTCCAGAATAAGTACTTTATCTAAGGAATTCCAAGAACACTCAGTTTTGTTAATTCAAATAATTTTCATAATAGTCTAGATATCTTGAGCATGAAGTCATGTTCATAAGCATACCCCAATAGCATTCTCAAGAAAATGCTAAAATAACAATAGTATAATCAATAATTTTTCAAGTAATGCTCTATTGAAACTAGAGAACCCATTCTTAGAAGCCTACTCTAGAGATCTCTTGGTCTCCTAGGGAGTAAGGTTTACAAACATGAGGGCATTCTGTAGTAACTGTCTATAAATTTCATAGTAGTCGTTTCCTTTTCTTTATGAAGCAAGTAGGTACGATATTTAACATCGAAAAGAATATGGTTGTTTACATAGAAGAATATAATAAATTACACTTTTGATAAGCTATGAGGATATTTCTGGTCTATGATTCAGCTCTTAAATTATGCACCATATCATCAAACCCCCTTCTTACTCCTTCATAACAATTCGCAGTCAAAAACCTTCCCCAACAAAGGTATTGCTCATGAATATGAAAATGAGCCTCTCACTTTGCTATGATGGAAGATAGCCCCTACTATACTTGGGATTGTAACCCTAGTACAGGAGTTTTCACACCTAAGTTCGAAAGGCTAACATTTTGATATATTATAAGTACAGAGGCTTTACCCAGATTGATGTTAAAATCACAGTTATAGATGCTCCAGATGTTACAAATTATAAACAAATTAAAAAATGATTGTGCTCATCGTGGTTTTAGCCATCGGGGTTGGTGGTATTGCTCTCAGTAGCTTTGGGTATAAATGGTATAAGAAGAAGAAAGCAGCCACGAACTCAAGTCGTTGCGCTTGATTCTGCCAAAGAGCTCAAAGCTTAATGTGGATTAACTCATTTTATGTCTGGAGACAATTTTCACATCTTTATTTTCCATGCTCTCTTATTCTTCTTTATTACAAAAAAATATTTTTGAAATTTGTCTCTCATAAACACTTGGCCATCATTAATGATATATGAGGAGAAAATATAAGTATGGAGAAACTAGAAATTTTGAAAATAGCTGTCCATCTCCATAACGAGAATATTGCGCATTGTTGCTTACAGAAAGAAACAATTCCATAGTCATATATAGGGCGAGAAAATGAATGAAGTCAATTAAAGTTGGATTGTCATTATTAGTTACACTCTTTAAGAAAGCTTTGAAAGTCTTGATAGAGAAGCACCGATACGATCAGATCTTTTTTTGAATAAGGAAGAATAACAAATGAAAATTATCAAAGAGTATTGCCAGATAAAAATTTTATGTGCTGATATCCCAGCAGAAAAATAACCTTATCAATCTCTAAAAATTTTCCTATCAACAACGCTTCTAGTTGTGATTGTAGTTAATATCTGAGATGCTCTTCTACTTTCACTCAAGCAGATACCTAAGTCATCTATTAATTAATCCCTATAGAAAGCATAACACAAAGAAAAGGTGAAATTCTCAAAGACACAATGAGAGTGATATCCCACCAGAAAGTCGATTGTAAAGGATAAAAAAAAATCGTAGAACAAGGGATGAATCTCAGTAGGTCGTAGGAAAAGCGTGCTCCTAGACTCACAATACTCTGTTCTAAGTTAAAGCATCTATAGAAGATTTACCTGCCTCTCCTACTCTTCTATAGGATTAGAGCTTCCCTTTGTTTGAACTATGGCTATGCTCTTGCTTTTCTGAAGAGACAATATCTTGGAAGACAAGAATACAATATACGACATAGACCCTTTCTCCAGATCTTGAAGGAGAGCTTGAAAGTGGGAGGGAGTGGATTTGTACATTTTCATCAGTCTTTATTCTATAAAAAGTTTACCCGAAGAATTTCTTCGGCATCCTTCCTTGCTTCAGTATCTAGTTTCCTAGAACTAACAGAAGGTGTCTTGTATTACAGTTCTGATGTGCTTAATGAAAGGAAATAGAGAGTGACTGCCATCCAGAGTTTCAGAATTAAACCCTTAGAGATTACCGAAGCACCATTTTCCTAAATTTGGCCTAATCATTTGATTGAATAAGATCTAATGAAGAACTCTTAAATACTAAAGGTCGATTAAATGATAATTAATTTGGAAATATGAAAGTAATCGTTCTCCTTACCCTCTTTGCAATCGCCTTCTCCCAGAACTACACTGGAACTTGGTTTGTTGATTTCGTTTACCCCACAGGCTTTTACAACAGGACCTATCCTAACAGTGTTGCTGCTAACTCATCATTCGCCAACATCACCCAAACTGGAAGCAGTATTACCATAAGCTTCCTGTCCCAAACTCGCAAAACTTTTACCTCCTCAGCCTCCTCAACTGGGCCCCTCTGTGACTCTTATTTCTGTAGATATTTCACTGTAACTCAAAGCCAAGGCTTGATGATTGCTAACTACAGTATTATTGATAGGAGCAATATCAATGGATTAAGTATCACCTCATTGATGGTTTTCGCCGGAAATGGCCCAAAAGCTGCTGTTGCTGAAGCTCCTGAAATTTATTTGTGGCAAGATGAATTTAGTGATGAAGAATTTGCTTAGCCTTCATTGTTACCTTAATAACAGGCATAATAGTAACCTACATTTCAGATCTATATGTGAATAACAAAACCCATATAAGATACAAAGAGTAGACAATTTAAAGTATCATTCTCGAATTATAGAAATTATTTGCTGAAATAATTGAATTGAGTTAATATCAAATTTTCTACTGGACCTATCATTGAAGGTATCAAATCTTTGATACGATACTCAACTGTTTCGAACAAAATTTGAGATCTGAGTTATAGTATACTCTTCCTAGCTCGGGTAGTTCCTGGAGGAAACAATTCCTTTTTGTAGATCTTTTGCTTGCAGTTATAAGCTAAATGATATCACTGGATGACAGTGATTTGTGATGAGATAGCGATCTCTGATATCCTTTGTAATTCTGATCCAAATTGTACTCTTACTTTCATTAGCTCTTTTTTATTTTTCTTGTTGAGAAATCTAGTGGCTAGGTGTTGTCAGTCTGATGGTAGGAGAAACTGGAAGAGGGAGAGAAAATTTTCTTGAGGGATTTTATTCAAGAATCATCTATTGCCTTGTCCTATATTTTTTGAATTCATTCTATTTGTGTTATGGTTCACATAGAGAAAATAACAAATAGTCTATATTCATTGAATTTTGATCTTCTTACTAAGAATTTGTCGGTATATGTCTTCTAACTACAGACAAATTTGTCAGGAAATGTGAAATGCCTATCTGATCACTGTCTTCCAATAAAATGAACATATTTGGCCTGCAAATGGCCTCATTAAAAAAGACAAAAATGGAGAGGTGTAATACATAAAATTGTATTCTAAAGATTTGAGAAACGAAACCTCCTAGAACTACGATTGGATAGAAGGAGGAACATCTGAATTTCTTCCTTCGGTTTCTTCATTAATAATGCTTTGATCCAAGAAAAAATAACAAAAAGAAAAACTGCGGATAGCCTATGAAATTACACTATCTTTGACTAGATCCTAATTTCGTTAGAGATAAATGTCAAAATTCATGACTGGTGGAAAATCACCAATTCAAATACATTTTCTGACAATATAACCTAAAAAATTTCCTTATTCAGTTTACTTAAACTATTCTCTAACTTTTCTCAAATAATTTGCAAAAATAATTTTTAGATATGGACGCAGACCAAAAAATCCTCAAGTCTTTCCTCCCAGTCTCTGAAGACTCTCACTTCCCCATTCAAAACATCCCCTTTGGTGTCTTCTATCCCAACAGCGACGCCACCAAAACTCCTAGATGTGGTACCAGAATTGGAGATAATGTTATTGATCTTGCTTACCTGGAGTCTAAAAACTACTTCACAGGGCCCCTCTTCTCTACCTTAGCTAAGGAAAACAAAAGAGTCTTCAACCAAAGACAACTCAATGAATTTATGTCCTTGGAAAGAGAATACTGGAGAGAAGCCAGAAAAACCATCCAAGATCTCTTCCAAGAAGGATCTCCTCTGTCCAAGGAAACCTCCGTTTTATCAGAATGCGTCTATCCAATCAAGGAAGTTACCCTATGTCTTCCTGCTCAAATTGGAGATTTCACAGACTTCAACTCCTCCAAGCATCATTCCTATAACATGGGCCTTTTGCTAAGAGGCTACAAGGAAGTCCAACAAAACTGGCTCAGACTTCCCATTGGTTATGCTGGGCGTTCATCAAGCGTTGTGATTTCCGGAGCCAAAATCCCAAGACCCAGAGGCCAAGCTAAACTTCCTGATCAAAATGACTCTGAATACATTGCCTCAAAGAAACTCGACTTCGAAATGGAGTTGGGATTCTTCCTTGGAGGTAAGCTCAACAATCAAGGTACTCCCTTGACCACAGCTCAAGTCTGGGATCATATCTTTGGCTTTGTCATGCTTAATGACTGGAGTGCCAGAGACCTTCAGACCTGGGAATACGTCCCTCTCGGACCCTTGAACTCAAAGAACTTCAATACAACTATCTCTCCCTGGATTGTCACATTGGATGCCTTTGAAGAATTCAGAGTGAAGTTGCCAGTTCAAGAACCCGAGCCACATCTCTACTTGAAGGATGAGAACATGTGGGGTTATGATATCACCATGGAGACTCTCATTAAGACCTCCAAGAGTGACAAGTATGAGCCTCTGTGCAAGAGCAACTACAAATACCTTCACTGGACGATTCCCCAGCAAGTTGCCCATCACACTGTCAGCGGTTGCAACCTTCGCCCTGGTGATTTGGTTGGTTCAGGAGCCTGCAGTGGTCCTGAAGAGGGAGAATATGGTACTTTTGTTGAGCTGAGCTGGAATGGAAAGAAGCCCTTCAAATTATCTACTGGGGAAGAGAGGACCTTCTGCGAAGATGGTGACTCTATCTTGCTCACTGGCTACTCTAAGAGCAAGAATGGATATATTATTGGATTTGGAGAATGTGAAGGTACTATCTTGCCCGCTGTTGATTTATCTATATATGAAAAGAAGTAATTGTATATCTTCTTCATATTCTAAATTAACAAAAATGAGGGATTGACATAGACTGATCCCATATGAACAGTCTTTTCGTAGAACACTAAGAAAATTTTATTTTGATTGGATAGTTGGGTTCAAAAGCAAATTCAGAGTCTAAGATAAAGAGATATTTCTTTGAATAAATTTTATTCCTTAAAAAGACCAAAAAAATGCAATCTGTACAGGGTGTTAACCAATTAGAGAGAGTTCCAAGGGAGCTCTTGTCAGATATCCTACTCTTTTTAGATATCAAATCATTAAAAAATTGTCTTTACTCGAACAAGAGTCTTTCAAAGGTCATTGATGAAAACTTTTGGAAAAAATTAACACTTAGAGACCACCTCCACTATCTCTGCCAGGTGCCTCTAAAGAATAACGAACAACCCTACCCTAAAAAGACATCTGACATAGAATTAATCAAGGAAGACGAGATGGAAGCCAACGCAGTAATAACAGATCCATTTAAAAACCCATTAACAGAACATGAGATCGCGACAATGAAAGAAAATATGCAGAAAGTAATTAGCTGGAAGAGCTACTATCTGGATAAAATGAATAATATTGATCTTAGTGGGTATTGGCTGGGTGATTATGGGGCTCATGGCATTGAGCTAGTTAAGATTTCCCATAAAGGTTATAAAGCATATGCTAAGAAGATTACAGGGGACCCTAACATTCCAGCCGGGAAGCTCACATGGAAATTCACTTTTAGTGAAAATATGACTTTTGGAAAAGGGCATATTCATTTAGCTGATCATGATTATCAGAATTCAAGGTGGGGCCCTGCTGTCTTTGAAATTGTTGATGAAGATCAACTGTTTTGTACTTGGTTTCCTGGAGAAATATCGCCAGGATATGTGTACTGCGTGAAATTTGCTTATGTGAGAGCTGGAATACATGAATTCAATGATGACCTTCTTGAGCGCATAATAGGAGTTTTGAAGCTGCAAGAGGGGAACGGAAATGAAAACGAAGTTGAAAGTGAAGGTGAACCTTAAGTAAATAAGTTTATTGGCCTTGTAAGAAATCATTAGTCATTTCTTGTAAGAATTCGATTATGGAATGCATAAATTATGCTACTCGAGTTACTTTAATGTCCTGAATTGGACTTTAAATACCTAGAATTCTAGGATTATGAAATCTAATGATCCTGAAAATATCAATTTGAATTGATAGAAAATTTTGTTGAATTATTTTGTTCAAATGCGTTAAAATAAAATTCTCAGAAGTAATATCGATTCTAAGAAGCAATCGTCGTTTGATCTTAACATTGTAACTAGCTTCACATAAAGTTGTATAGAGATTAATAAAATGAGGCACTAGAAAAAATCAACGAAGTTTCCCTGCTCTTCAGACTCAAACTAACTATAACTCCAGAGATTTAGGATAGAACTTTAAACTTCTGTGCCTAGTATGATGTCAGAATATTTATTTCTCTGTTAACCCACAAAATTATTACAACCAGAGCAATAAAATTTATATGAAAATGAAGCCTCAATGTATTAGGCCCTCCCACTGTTTATTCGTTCTTCTTAGAACCTGAAGGCTGATTAGAGCCCTTAGGATCTGCATGAAGTCAATTGAGTGCATATCTAGGTAAAAGAAAATTTCTGTTTAGGAAAAATAGTTTTGTTTTAGTCCTAGTGGTTGTTTCCAAACTGATAACTTATTCTCTGTTTGATCAATATCCTTATTACTTTCCGTGTTCTATATTTAAGGAAATTCCATCCCTTATTGCTCTACAATATAAAAAAATACTTTTTATCACAGTCAAGGCCCAGATTTCTTGTTCCCTGGGTCGTATAGTAACAATTCTCTTCACTAGGGTATTGTCTAGGACTTTCTATTAATTCGATTCTAGATTAAGCTTTTTGATTCTCTATTCTTAATATTCGTTTTTCAGTAGGAATGTTAAGACAACTAAATAACAATATCGCCAACAAAAGAAAGTGCCCATCCCCTCCAGTAATCCTTAACAACGGGGAATTATCTACTTATCTGTTAATAATCTCAATTACTTGAATGCGAAGTTTTGTTAAGGTCAAATATGAATGAGTAAAAATGTCCTAGAGGAGCATTTTCTCTCTCTAAGCATAAACAGATATCTCCCAAATGGCTTGGGATTCATTTTCCAACAAAATATCTTCCTGTAACTGTTATATATTTATTCTGGTACGAAATTTTCAACAAAATTTAGGAAATGTCAACAAAAGTTAAGCCCATCTGTCACTAAGAAAAATACCTACCCATGCTACAATAACCCTCAAAATCCACTTCTAGACTCAAGATTTCGCCATAGGAGCATTTTAGAAGAAACCGTTTTGTTTTTGTAAAATGAAGAATTGGAAGGAATTAACTTCACTAGCCATTACCAAAGAAAAAGCCCAGATAAATCCCTAGGTAGAGTCCACATAGAGAACGCCATAGTCTAAGACTTATGAGCTTCTTCCTTGGGTCTGGCCATTTCTGTTAAATTGGGATTTCTGATTTGAAATTCATAGATCAGAAATGAGAATTTTGTCCGATAATCCTTTCAATTAAAACCACAGGTCTGCCTATTTATATCCCAAGACAATAAGCAGTATAATCAACACTTAAACTAACATTCATCAAATCGACATGACAAATATCTCAATTCCTGTTAACGAAATAACAATTGAGAACTCAGAATCCTCAGGATTAGTCAATCCTAGTGCAATTCCTGAAGCCATTCTAAGCTCTAGGCCTTCAAGAAAAGTTACTCATTATTCCATAATGGGTGTCTTCTTCCTAGGCCTCATCTGCTTTGTGGCTTTCTCAGGTCCTACCCTTGGAGAATCTCACCTTCGCCATGACAGAAACCTTGCAACCTGGAAGCAATACATCGATTTCTGGAATGATCAAGATACTTATGATTGGTCTTTCAGTAGCTATTTTGGAGGCAGCTACACCGACTTCACCATTAAGCAAAAAGATGGATCATCCCTCCCCAGCTGGGCCAAGGCTGATCCTGCTAATAAGAAGATCACTTTCACCAAAAAGAATGATAACAAGGAAGATATGACCGTAGTCATCACCGGTAAATCTGGAAGTTCCACTGCAACTGAAACTATTACCATCCAAATCAGAAACAAGGAAAAGGTCCTCCCAACTTTCTATGATACCTTCAGAATTGACAGTATCGCTACTGTCTCTGGTACTACTGCTTACCAAACAAACAGCAATTCCAACCTCTTCTTCATTTATGCCGGAGTTTCTGGTGGTAAGAGCAACATTTATGGTAGAATTACCAATAACAAAGGACAGGAAGTCACCGCCCAATTCGCTTTGAGCCCTGATACCAATGTCGATGCTCAAACTAATCCTGTCTTGGCTCCTTTCGGAACTAGTGCTGTCGCTGACAGAATTGTCGTTTGGACTGAAAAGGCTGGCTCAACTTATTCTCTTTATAGAAAAGTCTATGATGATGATGGCAATGCTATCACAGCTACCGCCACGGCTATTGCCACTGGATACACCTCCATTGAAAATGTCCAAATCGTCGCTCTTAGTTCCAGTGCAGCTGTAGTTGCTTGGTACGCCAATGACAACTCTATCCACGCTTGTATTATCTCAAATGCTGGTAGTGTTACCAAGGCTGACTTCGTTTTAGCCAATGGTAAACTTGCATCTGGACAATACAAGCTTATGAAGTATTCTAATGACAATTTTGCTGTTGGATTCCTCTTGGATAACAAGGAGCTCCATGTTGCCACCTTCACTGCCGCAGGAGCTGTTCACCAAGCTGAGCAAACCATCGCTACTAATGTCTATGTCTCTGGAGCAGACGACTTTGATTTTGATGAGTTCGGTACCACTAGCAGACTTGTCTTTGTCTACACTGGTTCTGGCTCAGAATTGGACATTAGAACCGCCTGGTATGATGCCGCAACAGGCACCTTCCATGCCTCCACTGTTGTTAAGGCTAAGAGCGGAATTCAAGACACTAACCCAGCAGTCTATACAGTTCCTGGAACCACCCGTATGGTTGTTACCTGGGTCACCAAGGACGGTTCAAACTATGGAATTTCTGGAATCACAGTTAACATTGATACTTCTGCTTCAGGAGCCACTTCCCTTTCCACATCTACTCCTGAATGGAGCATTGCCAAGAAGCTTAGAACTTATCCTACTGCTCCTAAATTGCAAGAATGGAATGGTGATACTGTCGCTGTGATCTGGGCAGTCACTGCTAAGGCTTATGATGTCAGAGGAGTTTGGCTTGCTGTCTATGATGAGGACGGAACTGTTACTGTTCATCCCCATATGTACAGTTCTATTGGCTTGACTGACCAAATCAACCCTAAATTGTTCTCCATTAGTAGCTCTACTAGCGCTAAGCTCCTGATTTGGGAAGAAATGCCAACTGGAGCCACTTCCTTACAAGCCTTCGGAAAGATCCTTGACCGTAATACCAGAACTAACATTCTCCCAGATATCATCAAAGCTCCTTCTTACTTCTTTATTAACAAGAAGTCCCAGTCAAAAACCCTTCCTAACGAAGGTATTGGACATGAATATGAAAATGAACCCCTCACATACTATGCTGTTATGCAAGACAGCCCTGACTATACTTGGGATTATAATCCTAGTACAGGTGTTTTCACTACCAAGTTTGAGCAGACAGGTAGTTACAAGGCTAACTATATCGTCTTTGATAAGTATGGAGGCTTTGCCCAGACTGACGTTAAAATCACAGTTACAAGTGCTAAAATGATTGTGCTCATTGTAGTTTTAGTCATCGGTATTGTTGGTAGTATTGTTCTTGGTATCTTTGGCTATAGATGGTATAAGAAGAAGAAGGCAGCCAAAACTCAAGTCGTTGCACTTGATTCTGCCAAAGAGCTCAAAGCTTAATAATGTGTGTTAGGTATTTGATCTGTATAGAATATTTTCGCAACTTCATCTTCAATGATCTATTATTATCTTTATTACACAAATGTTTTTTGAAATTGGTCTCTTCTAACCACTTGGCTATTCGGAATGTCATCATCGTCTTTGGTCAAAATTAATCGTCATGTTTATCTTTAAATATCTCTTAGGCTAATTGCAAGATATTAAATATCAAATCTTATAAGTGTAAGTTGGGCTTTAAACAAGAGTAAATTTATCTTATATGTTGGACCCAGGATAAAGGGATAAAAATTTTGTGAATTTTTTCAAGGTTTATAATTATCCTAAAAAAAGAAGACATTTCTTTCGGGATTGCAAATGCAGATCTATCAGATCTAGACAAGGGGAAAAGAATACAAGCATGGAAAAAACTGAAATCTTTGAAAATAATTGCCCATCAGCTAAAACAAAGAATATAGACTACTAGCTTCTAGAGAAAAGCAATTCCATATTTCATATCTATAGGAGAAAAGAAATAGGTTGAATAAAGTTCGATTGTCTTTGTGGCATTCCTAGTGGAAACATTTTCAAAAGCATTAGAAGTTTGAGATAATTATAAAAGAACATTCCACCTTAATCGAGAAACATCGATACAATCAGATCTTTACTGAGAGAAGACGATTTTTTTTTAAAAAATGAAAACTATGGAAGAGTATTGACATGTAAAAAGCTAAAGTGTTGATACCCCAGCAGAAAAATAATCTTTATTTGTAAAATTTTCCATCAAAAGTGCTTCTAGTCGTGATTGCAATTAATATCTGAGATCTTTTTCTACTCTCACTTTAAGCAGAAAGCTAAGCCATCTTTAATTCATCCCTACAGATGAACGTAACATAAAGAAACAGCGAAAAACTCAAAAACACNATGAGANTGATACCCCAGCAGAAAGTGGAGNGTAAAGGATGAAAACAAATCGTAGAACAAGGGATGAATCTCAGTAGGTCGTAGGACAAGCCTACTCCCAGACTTACAATACCCTGTTCTAAGTTAAGTCGTCTACAGAAG
>Ga0065720_1020977_pt1 | contig 11984 bp, 17 predicted proteins | sample Thericmetagenome_FD_59107 | JGI IMG/M metagenome (GOLD analysis project Ga0065720, IMG submission 59107) | Thermophilic microbial communities from the Joint Bioenergy Institute, California, USA of rice/straw/compost enrichment - eDNA_2 v2... | ecosystem: Engineered > Solid waste > Grass >... | reverse complement strand
GCACCATTTCGTGGCCGCGCTCGTCTAGCTCCAGATGCACCGGCTCGGTCAGCGTGATCGCCGTGTCGAGGTGCTCACCGCTGCGAACGTCAGCGTGGGAAACGACGTAGCCTGCATCGGTCGGCGTGAGTCGGGTGGTGCGGTCGGTCGTCATCCCGTGCTGTGTGTAGTTCATTGATCCAGCTCCATGACCTCGCCGCAGTATTCGCGGACCGCCTGATCGACGAGGCGCCCAAGCTCTGCGGTGTTGCCAGCGACGAACGCCGCTCGAATCTGTGGGTACAGCCGATGCTCGTTGACGGCCTCGCCGAGGAGCCCCTCTTGGTACGTTTTCTGGGTCCACCATTCCTCGATGGCTTCCCGCTGCTCCTGAGCGGAGAGGTCGCAAAATCGCGGCGGCTCTGGCTCGCAGCGGGGCCAGGAGAATGCCTCGTCATACTGCGATTGGTAGTCAGCGTGTGACATGGTGGCCCTCCTGTGTGATGGCTCACATACTACGGGATGCCGTAATCCATGTCAACGGGATCCCGTAACCAATAGGCAGGAGGTGCCTAGATTGGCATTACGTTAAATAGATCAGTCGCTAGACGGGGGAGACGCCGATGTACCGGAGCAAGTACCAGCGCCAACGGGGGACGAATCGGAAATACTCGTGACTGGTAGTTAGGGAGACGGCGCCGTCCGTGGCGACGTATTCATCGCAGCGCCAGTTTTTTCGATCGAGCACAGCGCAATTGGTCAGTCGCGACGGCTGCCAGTCGCCGAATCTGACGACTACCGTCTGCTGGTCGCCACGGACCGCGAACACCGCTCGGTCGCTTGTCTGCCAGCGGCCAATCGAGCAGTTACGAGGGCCCTCTGCTTTGGAGTCGCACACGATCGGATAGGCTGTGAGCTTTCCAGTGAACGCGTCGAGCGCCGGCCCGCGGAACCATAAAACACCCGCAATCAAGAGGGTGAGCGGCAGCAGATCGATAACGAGTTGCCTATCGCGAGTCATGCACAATTACGATGCCTGTCGTGCGCGCTTCCGAACGCGTTTGGCGCGCACCTCCTCGATGAACCTCTGCAGCTTGAGACCGACCAGTTCAAGCTCGATGGCGTCCAGCTCGAGTAGATCCTCGCGAGGGAACGGGAACGGCCAGAAATCCTCTGTGGTCGCAGCATCAATCTCTGGTTCGCCCTTGCCGGTCGCCAGGTACTGAACATTGACGCCCAGCGCGGCCGCGATCTGGTGCAGTTTGGTTGATGATTTCTGCCGGCCCTGCTCGATCTCCGCCAGCGTGGAGTAGGGGATTTTTGCCCGCCGGGCGAGCTCGGACCGGCCCCAGCCTCGCCGCTCGCGCCAGAACGTAATCCTGGCTCCCAGCGAGTCGAACTTCGGAATTTCGGCTGATTTCGGCATATCCATACTCTCACGGAATGCCGTAACGGGATGCCGTTGCATTCGATCTACGGGATCCCGTAGACTCGCTCGCATGACTACCTGGGCATCACGCATCTCTGACCTGCGCGCGAAGGGGATGACCCTCGCTGAAATTGGGGCGCTGATTGGCCTCGCGCCGTCCTCGGTGAGTGACATCGAGCAGGGTCGCACCGCGACTCCCCGCGGAGACGCTGCTGTGAAGCTGTACGAGCTGCACCGATCGGTGATTTCCGAGGTCACGCGCATCAAGAGCGCCTGAGGATTTGTTGTTTGTTTCATCTCTATCGTCCAGCGGATTAGTGAACGCCGTGAAACGTCGCACATCAGTCCACCTGGCGAACGAGACCCGAGTCTCACTCAGGCGCGCTTCAGCGATTCCCCTAGTTACAGCAACAACAGGAGTCTCTCGATCGTGAGCACTCCGCTGAAAGACTTTCGCCTCCCCATCCCCGAGTCCGTGCATCTGTGGCTCGAGGCCGAAGCGGCCGCGTTCGGCAAGGACATGCAGTCCATCGCTCGCGAAATCCTGAAAGAGTGGGCTCGTCGTAAAGCTCATGCCTACAAGGTAGCAACCAAGCGCATGAAGGCGAATGGATTGCAGATGGATTTCCTCGGGGATGACGAGGAAGACGATGGATCGTCGCGGATTGGGGGGCGCAAGTGACCAGACTCACGAGGATCGCGTAGATGGCTCGCATCCGCACGATCAAACCAGAGTTCCCGCACAGCGAATCAATGGGACGCGTCTCGCGCGAGGCTCGACTGCTGTTTATCCAGCTCTGGACCCTCGCGGACGATGAAGGGAGGCTTCGCGGAAACTCGCGAATCCTCGCGAGCCTTCTCTACCCATACGACGACGACGCCAAGGATCTGATGGATTCGTGGCTGTCAGAACTCGAGCGCGAGAAGTGCATCGTTCGCTATGTCGTTGATGGATCAACGTATTTACAGATAGTGAACTGGGAGGAACACCAGAAGATCGACAGGCCGACGAAGTCGAAACTTCCTCCATTCGAGGAATCCTCGCGACTACTCGCGAGCCCTCGCGAGGATTCGCGTGGGAAAGTCGCGAGCCCTCGCGAGGCCTCGTCGTTGGATCTGGACCAAGGAAAGGACCAAGGAAAGGACCAAGGAAGGGAACAAATATCTGTCGAGCGCGAGCGCTCGACCGCTGGCGGTCGGGAGCGCTCCGAGAGCATCGAGCGAATTTTTCGGCATTGGCAGCAGGTGCATCACCACCCGCACGCCAAGCTCGACGAGAAGCGCCGGAAGGTCATCCGCCGAGCGCTCGAGCTCGGCTACAGCGAGGCCGATCTCTGTCAGGCGATCAGCGGCTATCGCAATTCGCCGCATCACATGGGGCAGAACGAGACCGGCACGGTGTACGACAGCATCGAGCTCATGCTCCGCGATGCCAAGCACATCGACGCGGGGCTGAAGTTCTACGCCGAGCCACCGCGCTCTGACCTGAGCGCACTCACACGCCGGAACGGCACGAGCTATGCCGAGGTCATGGCCGCGCTCGACGCAGCCGTTGACCCGCACTCCGAGGACTTCCAGCCATGAGCAGCAAGCATCACGTCAGCCGGCGCGCAGAGGGTATCTGGCGCACGTTCGCGCGGTGGTACGGCGCGGACACGATCGCCAAGAATTTTGGGCCCGTGCCGCCGCAGGAATGGTGCGAGGTCATCGACCAGCAGATACGCACGCGCGACCAGCTCGAGCGCATCCTCGCCGACGTGCGCGCGCAGCATCCGAATTTCCCGCCGCGATTCCCGCAATTCGCGCAAATCGTTGACCGCGTGACTGTGCTGCACGATCAGGCCAATCAGGCCAACGAGGGCGGGCCGACGGTCGCCGAGCGGCTCGTCGACTACGTGCTCAAGCACAAGCCACTTACGCCGAACCAATGCCGGCAACCGTGGCGGTTCATCGGTCGGCAATTCGACGCGCCCGACGCGGCCGGGAAGATCCGTCGCAATTACGGCATTGAGATAACGGGCGTGATTGTTCCGGCCGATCCCGAGGCCAATGCGCCCGGCTATCGCGTGACGGTCGAAGACATGCAGATCGCGGAGGCGGCGGTATGAGCTCGCCGTGGCAGCCGGTCGATCAATACCACTGGCGGCACATGACCGGGCGGTACTTCGTCGAGCGCTCGCGCGTGGGCGACGAGTGGATCTATCTGGCTTGGCACAAGCCGCCGAAGCCCGAAGGCGAGAAGCACGCGCCGGTCGCAGAGTGCGTCTCACCGAAGCGCCGGCTCTCATTCCGCGCAGCTGCAGACGACTGCGCTGCGCATCATCGGAAACAGCAGCGGCGAGAGGCCGCGTAGGAGGTGACGCCGGTCATGAGAACCCCTTGCTCTCGTGTTCCCTATGCGTCGAGCGCGGAAGCGAAAGCCGCGCTCGTTCGCGTTCGATCACGCCGGAAGAGGAATCGCGGCGTGGAGTGCAAGACGTACAAGTGCCGCCGCTGCGGCGCCTGGCATCTGACGAGTCATCCGCTATGAGCAAATTCAAACCCTATCGAGGATTCCAGATTCGCGTGAAGACCTTCCGAGGGTCGATGTACGTCGCGGCGTTCGATGAGTGCGGCAATGAGGTCAAGCGCGCGCCGACACGCGACGAACTGCAGCGTCTCATCGATCGGCTGCTCGACGGAGATCAGCAGAGGTCGCAGGCGTGATCACGATCATCGTTCGCGGCATGCCTGCGCCGCAGGGGTCGAAGCGCTTCGTGGGCGTTCGCGGTGGCCGCGGCGTGCTCGTCGAGTCGAGCAAGGGTGTGCGTCCTTGGCGCCAAGACGTTGTCGCCGCAGCCGTCGAGGCCAAGAACGGCGCCGCGCCGCTCGACGGCCCGCTGCGCGCGAAGATCGTGTTCACGCTGCCGAAGCCGCGTTCGGCGCCGAAGCGAAAGCGCAGCTATCCGGATCGCAAGCCGGACCTGAGCAAACTACTGCGATCGACTGAGGACGCGCTCGTGACCGCTGGCGTCATCGCAGACGACGCGCGCATCGTCGAATTCGCTCGGCTCGCGAAGGTCTACCCGTACGAAGACCCCGACGCGCTCGACTCGCCGGGTGCGATGATTCACGTTTACCGCATCGAGGATGCGGGCTAGGAGGTGCTGATGCGGTGATAGCTAGTCCAAGGAGAACGACCGTGAACCCCCATTACATCCGCGATGAATATCTGACCGACGAGGAGCAACGCGAGGCCGATAAACACATCGGCAAGGGCCTGCGTTGGTTCTTCCTGTATGCGCTGCTGATGTTCCTGCTGCTCGTGCTCGGCACGTGGTATTTCGGGCTTCCCGAGGCGCGCGCCGCGACAACGTTCGCGTCGAGCGTGACCGCGGCAGACGGCGAGCTCGCTACGACGCTCACCTGGGAATCGACGCTGCCGTCATGCACGGCGTCGGGACATCCGGATTGGGACGGTCCTGTCTCATCGAGCGGCACGAAAACGCTGCCGACGATCACACTCTCGGGAACGTACACGCTGACGCTCACCTGCACGAGCCCGGAGGATCGCAGCGCGCGCCTGACGTGGCAGCTACCGACGCAGAACACGGACGGCACGCCGTACACGAATCACGCGCTCACTCGCATCCATTACGGTCGCTCGGCGACGAACCTCAACCAGACCGCGGAGGTCGCGGGCAACGCGACGACGCACACGGTCGAGAACCTCGATCTCGGCACGTGGTATTTCGCGGTCAGTGCGGTGAACACGAACGGAACAGCGAGCGCGCTGTCGAACGTCGCGAGCAAAACAATGCGCGCCGGATCGAGCGAGAGCGAGTCTGTCACGCTGACAGTCAATCCGATCCCGGCGCCTGCGGTGTTGACGAGCGTCGAGTGACGGCGAGACGTGAAAGGGCGCGCGATTCGTGTCGAGTTCGCGGGCGAACTCCGATCACTGCGCGAAATCGGGCTGATGATCGGAGTTGCACCGCGCACGATGTCGGACAGGTGGGCGGCCGGCTGGCGGCCGCCGCGCTTGTTCGCGCCGCCTGACGAACGCTGCAAACGCCGCGGCTCTTGGGGAGTTAGCGACGTTGGCGAAACACACAAAACGTGCAATATGGGCGCGCGATGATGGCGTACGACATGGTGGCAAAAGGGTGAGTCACAAATGGCACGGCCCAGGAAGAAGATTGATCCCGAACAGGTGCGAGCGCTGGCCGGAATCGGATGCACGCACGAGGAGATAGCCGCCGTGCTCAAGTGCTCGCCTGACACCCTTACTCGCCGTTTTGCGGACGCTCTAAAGGAGGGCAAACAACACGCAAAAGCGAGCCTTCGCCGCATGCAGTGGGAGGCGGCGAAAAAGGGGAACGTCACGATGATGATCTGGCTGGGCAAGCAGATGCTCGGCCAGCGTGACCAAATGGAGCACTCAGGTCCGGACGGCGGTCCGGTCAGCATTGCTCGAATCGAGCGGGTGATCGTCAGTGCGAATCCTGAGGCGCAAGGTAGCTAAGGTCTTTGAGCCGCTGCTCGAGCCAGCCCCCTACAAAGGGGCATACGGCGGCCGCGCGTCTGGGAAATCGCATTTCTTCGCCGAGCAACTCATCGAGGATGCGCTCGCTGAACCGGGCAACAGCGCCGGCGAAGGCCTGCGCGCGATCTGCATCCGCGAGGTTCAGCGCGACCTCACGCAGTCGAGCAAGCATCTCATCGAGCAGAAGCTCGCGGCGTTCGGCCTCAGTGAGCGGGACGGCTTCAAAATCTACCAGGAGCGCATCGCGACGCCCGGCGATGGCGTGATCATCTTCAAGGGCATGCGCGACTACACCGCGGACAGCATCAAGTCGCTCGAAGGCTTCAAGCGCGCGTGGTGGGAGGAAGCGCACACAGCGACGATGCACTCGATCAACCTGCTGCGCCCGACGCTGCGCGCGCCAGGCGCTGAGCGTTGGTTCAGCTGGAACCCGACGCGCAATACAGACGCCGTCGAGCTCCTGCTGCGCGGCCCGCTGCTGCCGAGCGGTGCGATCGTCGTGCGTGCCAACTGGCGAGACAACCCGTTTTGGAACGACGAGATCGAGCGCGAGCGACAGGACTTCCTGCGAACACAGCCCGAGCTCTACCCGCATGTGTGGGAGGGCGAGTATGCGCGCGTGCTGTCAGGAGCTTACTATGCCAAGCACATCGCCGAAGCGCGTGAGCAGCACCGCATCGGGCGCGTAGCAGCCGATCCGCTGATGACGATTCGCCTATTCGTCGACATCGGCGGCACAGGTGCGCGCGCTGACGCATTCGCGATGTGGGCGATGCAGTTCGTCGGGCGCGAGATTCGCGCGCTCGACTACTACGAGGCGGTCGGCCAGCCGCTAGCGCGCCATCTCGAATGGATGCGCGCTCGTGGATACACACCGCAGCGCGCGCAGATCTGGCTCCCGCATGACGGCGACTCAAACGACAAGGTCTACGACGTCTCGTACGCATCGGCGCTGCGCGGTGCGGGCTACGAAGTGACCGTCGTTCCGAATCAGGGCAAGGGCGCGGCGATGAAGCGCATCGAAGCTGCGCGCCGCTGGTTCTCGTCGATCTGGTTCAACGCGCCCGACGATGTACAGCTGACGCCCGAGGGCTGGTACGAGCAGCCGACGTGTGCGGCAGGCATCGATGCGCTCGGTTGGTATCACGAGAAGCGTGACGAAACGCGCGGCATCGGCTTAGGCCCTGAACACGACTGGTCATCGCACGCGGCCGACTCGTTCGGTCTGGCGTGCGTATGTGCCGAGCGGATATTTGGCGAAATCGGTCGGGCGCCGGTGGAGCTCAATTTTGGGTCGCAGTTCGAGCACGGGCTCGGACACGGCGGCTCAATCGCATTGCAGTGGTGACGCGATGACCGACTCAGGACGCGAAACACGCGCATACGTCTCGGCCTACAACCGAACGGCCGTGCATCAATCGCGGCTGTACAGGTTTGAGAAGCGGCGGCTCGTCGCGAATTTCGGCGCGCTGCTTGGCGATCGGCAGATTCGCTGCGCGACGTGGAGCATTGACCGGCCGGAGATCGGCGTGATGTCCGATCCGCAGATCTCGGACGATGCGCGAGAGACGTCTGTGATGTTCGCGACGCAGCTCGGCGGCTGGGCGACCGTGCGCTGTCAGATAACGCTCGACAGCGGTGAGCAGTACGCGCAGGTGTTCCGGATCAACGTGCGGCAGGCATCGTGGTTCGTTGACGACGCCCCGATCTCGAACGGGCCGTTCAGCGTGAGTGTCTGTCGCGAGGATCCGCCTCCGCCGCCTTGCACGATCTACTCGATCAACGAAGCGCTCGGGACGCCCGCGGCGGTCATTACGGAGTCGATCTCGCCGGGTGCGACGAGCGCGACAGTCGAGCTCGCGCCGCTGGATGATGGAAATCGAAATCGGCTGCTCGTGGCGGTCGTCATCATAGATAACCCTGATAACCGAAGCATTGAAAGCGTGACCTGGGGCGGCGCTGTGCCGGACTACGCTCATCCGCTCGATAACTACTGCATGCTCGTGGCATGCCTAGTCGATAAGATGGAGCCCCAGAACAATGATCTGGTGATCGAATTCGACGATGCAATGACGAGTGGAGGTGGCGTTAAGGTTCAGCCGATGTGGTATGGAAATGTCTCAGACCTCATCTACGCGAAAGAGGTGGATTACGTCGCACTGTACGGAGCGCCCGATACCGAGGGATTTGAGAGTGTGCTGCTGGTGACGTCGTTCTGCGGGATAGTGGATTCGCCGCTGGAACCATCGCCAACGCTGAAAACCCCGGTACTCGACTTTGAGTACACAGAGGATGACTGGCCGAATGTCGATATGCGGTTCGCTGGACAGAAGCCGATTGCGAGAACAGCTGTATACCTGGGCGCAGGTACGTCAAACACAGATAGCGCGATCGAATGGGGGTACGACGGAATCGTGTTCAGTACGATCTGCACATTCGCGATCATGGCGGCGTCATTATGTGACGGGGTGCTGGAAGAATGATCTCTAAGGTGCGGTATCGAGCATTGCAGAATCATCGTTACGTCGCGGTGCTCGACAAGAAGATCATCGCGACAGCGTTCGTGAACGATTCGGGAAACTACATCCAGTCGCTAGTCGTAGCGAGGCCGTTCCGGCGCAAGGGGATCGCGACCGGTCTCGTGAGGTTCATTGGCGAGCACCGTGGTCGCAAGCTCAATCGCTGCCCGGATAGGATGAAGAATGACGCCGTGCGCGCACTGTCGGCTAAGCTCGGTGATGAACTGCTGAACGAATACCTGTCAGACCTCCGATGAGACTGAACATGGCAAAGCGCACGCAACAGAAAGAGTCCTCATCACCGGATAAGGATTTCATCCGCGAGGCGCTCGAACGCTTCGATGACGGAGAAGCGGCGAAGGCGACGCTCATGCGGCGCGCGCAAGAGGACTTCAAATTCGCGCTTGTGCCGGGGCATCAGTGGGATGCGCACCTGACGGCGAAGCGCAAGAAGCGCCCGTGCTACGAGTTCAACCGCTTGCGGCAGATGATTCGCCGCGTGACGGGCCAGCAGTTACAGAATCGACCGCAAATCAAGGTGCGACCGGCAGAAGACGGCGATGCGGATACGGCAGAGATCTTCAACGGCCTCATCCGCAATATCGAGGCGACGAGTGACGCGAAAATCGCCTACGACAACGCGTTCTTGTGGGCGTGTGCGGGCGGCGTCGGCGCGTGGGAGGTCACAACCGATTACGAAGATGACGGCGGATTCGACAAGTGCATCCGCATCGAGATGATCGAAGAGCCGGGGCAGGTGACGTGGGATCCCGCGGCGCGAGACATGTTCCGGCGTGATGCGCGCTGGTGCTTCGTATCGTCGCTGATGCCGAAGTCGCTGTTCGAAAAGCTATACCCAGGAAAGAAGGTCGTGGATTTCGCGACCGCGTCGCCGCGTGAGGCGCATTGGTGGCAGCAGGACACTGTTCGCGTTGCTAAATACTGGTGGAAAGAGCCGCAGAAGCGCGTCATCTATCGATTGAGCGACGGCCGCATCGTCGATGCTGTCGATTTCGATCCGATCGCGCCAGAAGCAGCAGCGCAGGGAATCACGATCGTCGAAATGCGCGAGGTCGATCGTGACGTTGTGAAATGCTGTCTCATCTCGGGTGCTGATCGGCTCACCGAGCCGGTCGAGTGGCCTGGCAAATACATCCCGGTCGTCATGAACTGGGGCGAACTCGTGACGGTCGACGGCGTGCAGCACTACTACGGCATGACTCGCGTCGGCCGGGATGCGCAGATGATTCACAACTTCGAGTTGTCGACGATGGTCGAAGTCGTAGCCAAGATGCCGAATTCGCCGCTGACTGCGACCCCGAAGATGATTGAGGGACTGCAGTCGTACTACGAGCGGCTCGGATACGATGACCCGCCGGTGCTGCTGTATAACGTCGATCCTCAAGCGCCTCAGGCGCGCCCCACACGTGAGCCGCCTGCTCAGTTCCCCGCGGTATTCGCGAACATGTCGGCAATCGCGATCGACGAGATCAAAGCAACCACGGGCATATACGACGCCTCTCTCGGTGCGCGAAGCAATGAGACGTCTGGCCGCGCGATTCTCGCGCGCCAGCAGGAGGCAGACGTCAGCAACTACGTGTTCATCGACAATCACCTCAAGGCGCTCAAGTTCACCGGCGAGATCTTGGTGGACCTGATTCCGAAGGTGTACGACGCCACACGCACCGTACGCATTCTCGGAGAGGATGGCGCGGAGAAGTTCGTCAAGATCAACACGCTCGTGCGTGACATCGAGACTGGGCAGATCATCACGATCAACGATCTCTCGCGCGGCAAGTACGACGTCGTCGTCTCGACGGGCAAATCGTTCGAGACTCAGCGCATGGAGGTCGCGGAAATCGCCGAAGCGCTGTCGCGTGCACCGGGCCCGCTCGGCATGATCGGGCAGTACCTGCTCGTGAAGAATCTCGATGCGCCTGGTCTCGACGAGCTACTCACGGCCGTGCGTCGCATCCTCGTGCAGCAAGGCCTGCTCGAACCGGGCGAGAACGATCCGCCGCCGCAGCCGCCGCAGCCGAATCCGAAGGACATCGCTGACGCCGAGCTCAAATCCGCGCAGGCGCAGAAAACACTCGCGCAGACGCAGCAGATCCTCGCGACCACGCCGTCACAAGCAGCGAAGGGCGAACTCGAAGCGGCTGCATCGCTCGCTCAACTCATGGGCTCGATGCCGCAACAGATGCCGGTCATCGATCCGACGCTCGCTGGAGGATTCTGATGGCGCGGCGTCGATCACAAATGCTGCGGGATGCGGTTCGCCGCATCCTGCTGCGTGCAAAGCTCGCTCACATCGAAAAGTTGGCGACCTTCCCAAGGTGACTTATGCCTGATACAACCACGACCGACGTGGCGTCGACCACGGATACTCAACCGACGCAGGCGACAGCAGAGCCTGAAGCGGTCGAGTTGAAATCAATCGACACGGGTGTGCTGAGCGCCCTCAAGTCTCAGCAGCAGACGGAGACGGCTCCGTCGTCTGATGGCGAAACGCCCGCAGACAAAACGCCGGACTCTCACGCGAACCCTGCGGGTAAAGGGACCACCGACGCGGACTCCGCCGCGGGCGCTCAGGGCGCCGACGATAGCGATGACGATGATGATGATCGTCGTGATCGCAAGCTTGAGCCCTGGATGCGGAAACGGCTGCAACGAGCCGAGGAGAGAGCCCGACGCCAAGCAAGCGCCGAGATTCTCGAGTTGATCAAGTCGCTCGGGATCAATCCGCAGCAACAGGCACAGCAAGCAACTGCGCAGCCAGGGCAGCAGGTTGATAACCCGGGATCGTCAGCGCCGAAAACGCTGGCCGATTTCGACTACGACGTCGAGAAGTACACCGCGTATCAAGTGCAAGAAGCCGTGAAAGCGGCCCTCGCCGAACGAGACGCGGAGAACGAGCGGCGCAAAGCAGAAGCGCGGGCCGAGGCAGCTCGACAGGCGTTCGAGAAACGCAAAGCCGAGTTCGAGAAGCGCGTCGGGAAGGGCGCGTGGGAGCGCATAGTCACGGCCGAAGTCGATGTTCCCCAGGAGGTAGTAGATCTTCTGATCGGACACGACCGCGACCTCGACATCGCATACCACCTGGTCAATCACCCCGACGAAATCGAGCAATTGCGTGGGAAATCTCGACTCGAGATCGCACGCAAGCTCGCCGCGATCGAAGCGAAGCTGAGCGGCACACCTGGCGAAGAACTGCCTCCGAAAACCACCCAGGCGCCGCCACCGCCGCCGAAAGTTCCAACCGCTGGCAAAGCCGTGAAAAGCATCGCGGAGATGTCGACGGAAGAGCGCATCGCGGAGTGGCGGAGACAGAAACAAGCACGCCGCCAAGCCTAGAGCCGCATACGTCCCGGACTCCTGAGCTTGACGGCTCGGGAGTTCGGAGATGCCCAACCAACTACTCACTACGGACCTGATCGCCGACCGAGCGTTGATGCTCGTCACCGAAAAGTCCACATTCCTCCGCACGATCAATCGCGAGTACGACGACAGTTTCGCGAACAAGGCGGCAAAA
>Ga0065720_1020976_pt1 | contig 11986 bp, 4 predicted proteins | sample Thericmetagenome_FD_59107 | JGI IMG/M metagenome (GOLD analysis project Ga0065720, IMG submission 59107) | Thermophilic microbial communities from the Joint Bioenergy Institute, California, USA of rice/straw/compost enrichment - eDNA_2 v2... | ecosystem: Engineered > Solid waste > Grass >... | reverse complement strand
GGCCACCGCGCCGGGCCACACCCATGCACTCCAAACCGGAGTCCATCATCGTGAGATCAACTAAGAGCCGTGACGGCCTTGATCACCAGCTACCGAAAGACCGAGGCTAGTGTTCCGGTGCTGACCCATCCTGTGTGGCCAGAGGGGACGATTGGGCACCGGGGCGGAAGCCGGTACAAGCACGAAGAGTAGGCGGGCGATTACTGTTGGTGGCTGGCCGGTTCAGTACGCCGGCAACTCTCCGTGACGGCTTACCGTAGACGGGGCTGACGCGGGAGGCATGGTGCTGCTCGAAGAGGTGCAGGCGGGGGCGCGGCTGAATGGTGTCGTGCCAGGTGAGTCCGTAACGGTGATCGCGGCGACGTGGCATGGGGCCGATGCCCTGGAGGTCACCTTCAAGCGCCTTGATGGTGGTCTGGCGCAGACGGTCCTTTACCGCGCTGACGAGTCGGGTCTGTCACTCGCGCCGTCCAGCGCCCGACCGTTCGACGCCGACGCGAACGACTTCAAGCTTGTGGCCGAGGTCCAGCGAATCAAGCTGGCTGGCCTGTTCGACCCGATGCTGGCGGTGGCGACCAGTGATATTCAGCCGCTGCCGCATCAGATCCGCGCCGTGTACGGCGAATTGCTGCCGCGTACCCCGTTGCGCTTTCTGCTCGCCGACGATCCCGGGGCCGGCAAGACGATCATGGCAGGGCTTTATATCAAGGAACTGCTCCTGCGCGACGACGTGAAGCGGTGCCTGGTCGTGGCGCCGGGTGGGCTGGCCGAACAGTGGCAGGACGAGCTGTTCTTCAAGTTCGGGTTGCGTTTCGAGGTCCTGACCAAGCAACTCGTTGACGTGACCCTGGGCCAGTCGGTGTTCGACGCGTACCCGCTGCTGATCGCCCGCATGGACCATGTAGCACGCAACGATGGACTGCTGCGCCAGTTGAGCGAGTCTGAGTGGGACCTCGTGATCGTGGACGAGGCCCACCGCATGGGTGCCCACTATTTCGGGACAAAGCTCGAAAAAACCAAACGGTACGAGTTGGGGGAAATGCTCGGGGACCGCGCCCGTCATCTGCTGCTGATGACCGCTACCCCGCACTCCGGTAAGGAAGAGGACTTCCAGCTGTTCTTGAGCCTGCTTGACCGGGACCGGTTCGCCGGCAAGTTCCGCAAGGGCATTCACGACGTTGACCTGTCCGGGGTGATGCGCCGGATGGTCAAGGAGGATCTGCTCACCTTCGAAGGGCGCCGGCTGTTCCCTGAGCGAGTCGCCGAGACAGTGCCGTACCAGCTCACTGCCGCCGAGAAGGACCTCTACGACCAGGTCACCGCCTACGTAAACGAGGGCATGAATCGCGCGGACAAGCTCGACGGCAAGCGCCGTAACACCGTCGGCTTCGCGCTCACGGTCCTGCAGCGGCGCTTGGCGTCCAGCCCGGAGGCGATCTACCAATCGCTGCGCCGGCGCGCGACCCGGCTGGAGCGGCGACGCAACGACATCCTCGCGGGGCGCATCCGCGAGGACGAGGCCGGCTTCACCGACGTGGACGTGATCGGAGACCCGGACGAGTACACCGCCGAGGAGACCGAGCGCATCGAGGAGGAACTGCTTGATTCCGCCACCGCCGCCCGTACCGTCGCGGAACTCGAGGCCGAGCTAGCCGAGCTCAAGCATCTGATCACGGTGGCCAAGAAGGTCCGCGAGTCCGGCACGGACCGTAAGTGGGCCGAGCTGCGCACGATCCTGGAGGACCATGCGCTGACCACCGACGCGGACGGCAGCCCGCGTAAGCTGATCATCTTCACCGAGCACCGGGACACGCTGGATTACCTGACTCAGCGGATCCGCTCGCTGCTGGGCCGGCCCGAGGCGGTCGAGGCGATCCACGGCGCCGTGCGCCGCGCCGAACGCCGACGGATCACGGAAGAGTTCACCAAGAACCCAGCCGTCCGGGTCCTCATCGCCACCGACGCCGCTGGCGAGGGCCTGAACCTGCAGGCCGCCCACCTCATGGTCAACTACGACCTGCCGTGGAACCCGAACCGGATCGAGCAGCGCTTCGGCCGCATCCACCGGATCGGCCAGCGCAATATCTGCCGTCTGTGGAACCTCGTCGCCGACAACACGCGGGAGGGCATCGTTTACCGGCGGCTGCTGGAGAAGGTGGACGAGCAGCGCCGGGCGTACGGCGGGAAGGTCTTCGACGTGCTGGGCGCCGCGTTCGCCGAGACGCCGTTGCGCGACCTGCTCATCCGGGCCATCCGGTACGGGGACGACCCCGAGGTACGGGCGAGCATGTTTGTCGTCGTTGACGAGACGATCTCTCAAGGGCTCAAGGAACTGTTGGAGGAGCGGGCCTTGGCTCGGGAATCGCTGCCCGAGGCCGACCTCGCAGCGATGCGGCGGCTCATGGATGAGGCCCGGGCCCGCCGGCTGCAGCCGCACTACATCGAATGGGCCTTCCGTAACGCGTTCCAGCGGCTCGGCGGACGACTCGCCCGCCGGGAAAAGGGCCGGTACGAGATCAGCAACGTGCCGGCCGCGATCCGCCACGCCGCCAAGACCGGCCCCGTGGCCACCCGGTACGAGCGCGTCACGTTCGACCTGGCCGCCGTCGAGGTCGAGGGCCGGCCCCGCGCCGACCTGCTCGCCCCCGGCCACCCGCTCCACGATGCTGTCGCCGATGAGACGATCGCCCGATACGGCGCTAGCCTCGACCGCGGCACGGTCCTGGTGTCGGCCACGATCGACAAGCCGCAACTGCTGGTCGGTGTGCTGGAAGAGATCGTCGACGCCACTGGGACCAGCGTGGCCCGGCGGTTCGGGTACGCCTACGTCGATGAGACCGGCGCCGTCACGCCAGCCGGCCCCGCCCCGTATTTGGACTGCGTGGCCGCACCCGCGACCCCAGCCGTCGAGGCCGCGCGGCGGCTGCCCTGGCTCGCCGACGCCGAAGCGAGGGCCGCCAGCTGGATCATCGCCCACCAGTTGCCCCGGTACCTCGGGGAGGTCCACGCGCGCCGGGGCGCCGAGATCGAGCACACCCGCACTCAGGTCAAGATGCGGCTCAACCAGGAGATCAACCGGCTCGCGACCGAGGCCGCAGCTGCGGCCCAGAAGGAGCGCTCGGGCGAGAAGCCGCGCGAGTCGTCTGAGAGCCTCAACCGCAAGGTCGCTGATCTTGAAGCGCGGCTGGACCGGCGGCTCGCGATCTTCGATCGACAAGCACAGATGTCGACCAAACCACCCCGGGTACTCACCTCGGCCCTGGTACTGCCCCTCGCTCTCGTTGAGGACCAGATCCCGGCCAGCGCGCCCATCCACGCGGTCGAGACCAAGGAGGTGGAACGGCGCGGTGTGGAACTCGTCCTCGCTACCGAACGGGCCCTTGGCCGCAACCCGGTGGAACAGCCGTTCACCAACCCCGGTTTCGATGTGCTCTCCGACGACCCCGACGGCGAGCCCATCCGTATCGAGGTCAAGGCCCGCCTCGCCGGCGCCGAAGACTTCTTCGTCAGCCACAACGAGGTGATCATGGGCAAGAACGCCGTCCCGCGGTACCGACTCGCCCTCGTCCGGGTGCATCCCGACGGACCACACCTCGACGAGGTGCGCTACGTCGCCGACCCCTTCGCCGCGATCAGTCTCGACGACTCCACCGTCACCGGCGTCAAGATGAGTTGGGACAAGGCCTGGGCTCGCGCAAAAAGTCCGTTTTGAGACTTTCGCCACATTGTCGTCGGCGGTCGCCTCGTGGCGTCGTGTCAGGAACCCGAAGTGTCCGACCAGCCGGATATCCTTGGCACCGCTTCGCCACTCAATCTGATCGAAAGCCGCACCATCCGGGTGAAGGGACAGCATGGCATCTGTGCAGAAGCGCAAGTTGATCGAGGTCGCTCTGCCTCTCGAGGCGATCAACAAAGAAGCCGCTCGAGAGAAGTCGATACGTCACGGCCATCCGTCGACCCTGCACCTGTGGTGGGCCCGTCGGCCGCTTGCCGCCGCCCGAGCCGTACTGTTCGCCCAACTTGTCGACGACCCGTCAGCTCAGCCAGACAAATTCCCAACCGAAGAAGCTCAACGCGCCGAACGCGAGCGACTTCACGACCTCATCAAGGAACTTGTTCTGTGGAAGAACGCTCGCAATGAGCGGGTTCTTCGGGCGGCGCGTGATGAGATACTGAAAAGTACGGGTGGAAGTCCTCCAGTCATCCTCGATCCGTTCGCTGGGGGCGGCACGATCCCGCTCGAGGCCCATCGCCTAGGATTGGATACACGGGCTACAGACCTTAATCCCGTTGCTGTTCTGATCAGTAAGGCACTAATTGAGATCCCGCCGAAGTTTCGTGACCGACCTCCGGTCCATCCCGGCCTCGTCGAGTCAGAGATTCGCACGTGGAGAGGCGCAGCGGGCATTGCTGCGGACGTCCGTGCGTACGGTGCTTGGATGCGTGATGAGGCAGAGAAGAGGATTGGGCATCTATACCCAAAGGTCGGGGATATGGTGCCAATTGCCTGGATATGGGCTCGTACCGTCACGTGTCCAAACCCGGCGTGTGGTATCGAAATGCCACTCGTGCGGTCTTGGTGGTTAGGGCGGAAGAAGGGGCGAGAGGCATACGTGGTCCCCGAGGTCATCGCTGATTCAACACGGCCGACGGGTAAACGCATACGGTTCGCCATATTTCGCGACGGCCGAGGCCCGCGAACGGACGGCACAATTTCTGGTCGCCATGGCGCAACCTGCGCTGCATGCAATGCGGCAGTCGGCAAGGAGTATATCAAGGCCGAAGGCGTCGCCGGACGGATGAGCGCCACACTGGTGGCAGTCGTCGCAGAAGGAAGCCGGCGGCGTGTGTACCTGGAAGCAACTGCCGATCAGGAAGCCGCTGCCCAAGTTGCGCGCCCCGACAACATCCCGGACGAGCCACTGCCACGAAACTCGCAGTACATGGGCGTTCCCTTGTACGGCATGACAACAACCGCCAGCCTCTTCACAAATCGCCAGCTAGTGGCAGTGGCGACCTTAAGCCGCTTGGTTGCCGAGGCGAGAGAACGTGTTCTGAAAGACGCGTTGACCGCAGGCTTGCCCGAGGGGCTTTCGTTGGAATCCGGAGGTACGGGGGCGCTAGCTTACGCGGACGCCGTTGCGACTTACCTTGGTTTTGCCGTCAGCAAGTTCCTCGCCCGGAACAACACCATGTGCACTTGGGAAGACGGCATGGATCGACTTCGTGGGTCCTTTCAGCGGCAGGCTATGGGTATTACGTGGGACTTTGCCGAGGCCAACCCCCTCGAAGATTTCGGCGGTGGCTTCGGCTCTGTCGTTTCCTCTGAAGCTGAGGTCCTTGAATCGCTTTATGTGAGTAGTTCTAGCGGGTGGGTGGCGCAAGTCCCTGCCCAGACGGCCGATTTTGACGGCGTCGTTTCCACTGACCCTCCTTACTACGACAACGTCCCCTACGCCGATCTGTCAGACTTTTTCTACGTATGGCTGCGGCACATGCTGCGCTCCGTGCACCCTGGGGTGCTGTCGACCATCCTTGTTCCCAAGGCGGAGGAGCTTGTCGCGAACCCTGCTCGTCAAGGTGGGCATTCCAGTGCAAAACGGTTTTTTGAGGAGGGCTTTCGCGCGGTCTTTTCTCGCGCACGGGCATCGGCGCAAGAGGGATATCCCATCACCGTGTATTACGCGTTCCGGCAGTCCGGCACCGATGATGCCGGCCTTTCCTCTTCGGGCTGGGAGACGCTGTTGGAGGGGATGATCAGTTCAGGTTGGGCTATCACGGCGACGTGGCCCATGCGGACCGAGGGAGCGACAAGAATGCGCGCCGCGGGCTCGAACGCCTTGGCCTCGTCGATTGTCTTGGCCCTTCGGCCGCGACCATCGGAGGCGCAGATTATTGACCGACGTGGTTTCATTGCTGCTCTCCTTGCCGAACTGCCTGAGGCCCTTCGAAGACTACAACAGGGTCAGATTGCACCGGTCGATCTGCCGCAGGCAGCAATCGGGCCGGGGATGGCGGTGTTCAGTCGCTTTGCCGCAGTGATCGAGGATGATGGTTCTCGAATGTCTGTCCGGTCTGCGCTGGCACGTATCAATGAAATCCTCGACCAGGTTCTCAACGAGCAGGAGGGCGACTTTGACTCGGCCACGAGGTTCGCTATCGCGTGGTACCGCCAACATGGTTACGGGATCGGCAAGTTCGGCGATGCCGACAACCTTGCCCGGGCGCGGAACACTGCGGTAGATGCGCTGGCCCGAGACGGCATTCTGACCAGTGGCGGCGGGAAGGTCGCGCTCATCAGGCCGGCCGCCCTGAAGCCAACGTACGACATCGCCGCAGATAAGCACGTCGGTGTATGGGAGGCACTGCATCACCTGATCCGCGTGCTGGAGAGTAGCGGTGTTGGCGCTGCGGGCGCGATGCTGGCCCAAGCCGTAAGCCGGCCTCAAGGACCAGTGGACGGCGATCTTGTGAAGGAGCTGGCCTTCCTTCTCTTTTCTATCGCGGAAAAGAATGGCTGGACCAAGGATGCGCTGTCGTTCAACGCTCTTGCCACGTCGTGGGCCGACATCGTGGATGCGTCGCGCGGTGGTCACTCCGAGCAGCTGAGCTTGGACTACGGGAGTGACGAGTAGTGGGCTTCCAGACTCCGCTGCAAAGCCTGACGAGGTACTTGGAGTGGACGACGACGGGGCGGTTGCAGCCTCCAGACTTCCAGCGTGAGTACAAGTGGGATGACGAGCGGGTCCGGTCGCTGTTGGTGACGATTCTGCGGGGGCATCCGCTCGGGGTCGTGATGCTGCTCAAGACCGGCAATGCCCAGATCCGGTTCAAGCCGCGTCCGATCGAGCAGGACCCCCAGCTCGTCTCGCCGCCCGAGCCGGATCTGCTGCTGCTCGACGGGCAGCGGCGGCTGACCTCGTTGACGCAGGCGCTGACCGGCCGGGGCATCGTGCACACGAAGGACAGCCGCGGCAAGCTGATGGACCGCCGGTACTACATCCATATGGAAACGGCGCTGCTCGGCGAGGACCGAATCGACGACGCCGTGATCTCGGTGCCGGGAGACGGCGTCCGCCGGTCCGCCTTCGGCAAGGTCGTGGATCTGGATCTATCCGATGAGGACAAGGAGCGCAGCACCGGTTACTTCCCGGCCCGGCTGCTGTGCAGTGCGGACGCCCTCGCCTGGCTGCTGGCGTTGGGCGATGCCGACCTGGCAAGGCGGTTCAACGAGGCGATCCTGAGGCCGCTCGCCTCCTATACTGTTCCCGCGATCGAGCTGGACGAATCGACGACGAAGGCCGCGGTCGCGACGGTGTTCGAGAAGGTCAACACGGGCGGGCTCCCGCTGAACGTGTTCGAGCTGCTGACGGCAACCTTCGCCGGTGACCGGGGGTACTTTCTCAGGCGCGGCACCGACTTTCGACTCAACGACGACTGGCAGAAGATGGTCGAGGTCTTTGCTGAGCACCCGGTACTCACGACGGTGCGTAACACCGACTTTCTGCAGGCAGTCACGCTTCTGGCAACCCGAAAGCGAAACCTGGCTGATCGTTCCGGCAAACCGCTGGCGGTGTCGGCCAAGCGCGAGGACATCCTGAAGCTAACGCTGGATGACTATCTCGAGTGGGCCGAGCCGCTGCGCCGAGCGTTCCTGTGGGTTTCGACGTTTCTCGCGGACCTGCACATCTTCGACGCTCGATCGGTACCGTACCCGACGCAGTTGGTGCCGCTGGCCGCTCTGCGGGTCGTACTGGGTGACGACATCGACCTACACGGGGTGCGGCAGCGGATTGTGCGGTGGTACTGGTGCGGTGTGCTGGGTGAGCTTTACGGCGGCGCCGTCGAGACCCGGTTCGTGCGGGATATCGAGCAGGTGCCGGACTGGGCGCTGGGGAGGCCCAACGCGATAGAGCCACGGACGGTCCAGGACGCCAACTTTGTCGAGTCCCGCCTGCACTCGTTGCAAACACGCCGGGCGGCAGCGTTCAAGGGCATTCAGGCGCTCATTCTGGGCCACGGGGCGCGGGACTGGCGCTATGCGCATGCGCTGGACCGGGTCCAGTACGCAACTCTATTCGTCGATATTCATCACATTTTCACACAGCGCTGGTGCATCGACGCCAACGTCGACGCCGAGTGGCGCGAGAGCACCGTCAACAAGACTCCGCTGTCGGCGAGGACCAATCGCATTATGGGCGGTGCCGCCCCGGCGACGTACCTGGCGAGGATCGAGCAGGAGGCGATGATCGACGCCGAGTATCTCGACAGCTTGGTGCGCACCCACCTGGCTGATCCCCAGGCGATGCGAGCGGGCGACTTCGACGCGTTCTTCGCCCACCGGCGCGAGCAGTTGGTCCGCCTGGTCGAACAGGCGATAGGCAAGCCCGTCCAGCGTGACGTTGCTACCGGATATCCGCAGGAGACGTCCGAGTTCTTTGACCGGACGGACGTGGCGGTCATTCCCAACGAGGAGGTTGACAGCGATGGCTCTGTCGAACCGTGAGCGGATCGGGCAAATGGTCGATCTGCTGGCGCCGGCGCTGGAGCAGTTCATCGCTGGCGTTCTCTCGCCGCACCTGTCGCCCGGCAGCGACTGGGCCCAGCTGGTGGCAGCCAAGGACGCCCGCAACGGCATCACGGGCAAGGAGTACTCGGCAAGTGACCTCCAGGTTCAGCTCCGCATGCTGACCGAGAACATCACGGGCCAAATCCGGCCGGGTTGGCATCCGTTCGATGGTCAGCTCGGTCACCTGGAGCGGTCGTTCGCCAGCGAGTTGCGCAAGGTCCGCGACGACTGGGCCCACGGCAAAGCGTTCAGCGACGACGACGCCTACCGTGCGCTGGACACGGGCGAGCGCATGCTGAGGGCGATCGGTGCCGCCGCCGCGGCCGACGAGGTCGCCAAGATTCGGCTGAACCTGCGGCGGGTCACCGCGGAGCGCGATGACCGCCGGACATTGCGCACTGCGGTGGCCAACTCGATGTCGGAAGGGCTGCCGGCCTGGCGCGATGTACTTCCGCCCCACGACGACGTGGCCACCAACCGGTTCCAGGCGTCGGAGTTCGCGGCTGACCTGTACAAGGTCGCGCATCAGCCGGAGGAGACCAGCCGCGACTACGCCGACCCGACCGAGTTCTTCCGCCGCACGTACCTCACCGAGGGCTTGCGTGACCTGATCAGCCGCGCCGTGCGGCGCATCTCCGGAGACGACAACGCCTCGCCGGTCATCAACCTCCAGACCAACTTCGGCGGGGGCAAGACGCACTCGATGCTCGCGTTGTGGCATCTGGCTGGCTGGCGGTCCCTGGACGCGTATCCCCAGGACGTGCAGGAGCTGCTGGTAGCCAACGGCTACGAGAAGATCGGTGGCGGTGTGCGGCGTGTGGCCATCGTCGGCAACCACTTCGCCCCCAGCGGCGAGCAGAAGGACGACGGAACGTTCGTCCGCACCATGTGGGGTGAACTCGCGTGGCAACTCGGCGGCGCCGAGGCGTACGCCCTCGTCGCCGAGGCTGACCGGACGTCCACCCCGCCCGGGCAGGCGCTGCACACGCTGCTTCGGAAGTACGCACCGGCTATCATTCTTATCGATGAGTGGGTTGCGTACGCGCGGAGCCTGTTTGGCAACGAGAAACTCGCGGGTGGCACGTTCGACGATCAGTTCACCTTCGCCCAGGCGCTGACCGAAGCGGTGGCCGGCACCTCGGGTGTGCTTCTGGCCATCTCGATCCCGGCCTCGCACCATGGCACCGCGGCGGAGCCGGCCATCGGTAGCGCTGAGGAGGTCGGCGGCGCCCACGGCCTAGAGGCGCTCAAACGGCTGCAGAACGTCGTGCGCCGGGTCGCCGACCAGTGGCGGCCGGCGTCGTCGGACGAGGCGTACCACATCGTGCGGCGGCGGCTGTTCGTGGCCCCGGACGCCAAAGCTCTCGCGGTGATCAACGATGTCGCGCGCAAGTTTGTCGAGTACTACCGCCGGCACTCCGACTTCTTCCCGCGCGAGGCGCGCGACATCGATTACGAAGAGCGCATCAAGCGCACCTACCCCATCCACCCGGAACTGTTCGATCGGCTCTACGAGGACTGGTCCAGCCTCGAACGGTTCCAGCGCACGCGCGGCGTGCTGCGGCTCATGAGCACGGTCATCCACGCGTTGTGGGAAGGCAACGACATGTCGGCGCTGATCATGCCGGGTTCGATTCCGTTGTCGATCGCGACCGTCAATGTCGAACTCACCCAGTACTTGCCCGACATGTGGAAGGCCGTCATCGATGCTGACGTTGACGGCCCACACTCGGAGCCCGCGAAGATCGACTCCGAGAAGCCGCTGTTCGGGCAGCGGTCGCTTACCAAGCGCCTGGCCCGTACGGTGTTTTTCGGCGCGGCGCCCACGATCGGGGCCGCCCACAAGGGCCTGGAGACCCAACGGGTCTTCCTCGGCACGGCCGTGCCCGGCGACGTACCGGGCAACTTCCACGCGGCCCTGACCCAGCTCGGCGACCGGGCGACCTACTTCTACTCAGGCTCGGGCAAGTACTGGTACGACCTGCGGGCCAACATCTCGCGCCGGGCCAAGGATCAGGCCGAGCGGCTGAACCGCGAGGACGTGTGGGCCGACATCGTCCGCCGTCTGCGCCCGGAGGACCGCAAGAAGGGCGACTTCGCCGGCGTCCACGTCTGTCCCGAGGAGAACGGCGACATTCCCGACATCGACGAGGCGCGGCTGGTCATCCTGCATCCCAAGTTCACCCATAAGCGCACCGACAGCGAGTCACCCGCGATGGTCTTCGCCCACAAGGCGACGGAGAACAAGGGCACGGCCAACCGGCTCTACCGCAACATGGTCGTGTATCTCGCCGCCGACGAGGACCGCATGGTCGAGGTCGAGACCGCCGTGCGGACCTATCTCGGCTGGGACCACGTGCTCGACAAGGCCGCCGAGCTCGACCTCACCGAGAATCAGCGACGCCAAGCCGAGGAACGCCGCCAGCAGGCCGACGACACGGCCACGGCGCGGCTCGCCGGTGCGTACCACTGGGTGCTGGTGCCGACCGCCCCGAACGCCAGTGAGCCATTTAAGATCAGTCCTACCAAGGCGGAGGGCCAGGCGGCGTCTCTCGCCGAGCGAGTGGCGAAGCGTCTCGGCAGCGACGGGGCGTTGAGCGTTCAGCAGGCCGCAGCGACGGTGCGGCTGGCGCTCAACAACAAGATCTCCTCGATGTGGTCGGCTGGTCACGTTACGGTGGGCGACCTGTGGAAGGTCTACGCCACGTATCCCTACATGCCGCGGCTGCGCGACCAGTCTGTGTTGTACCGCGGCCTGCTTCAGCAGCCATTGCTGTGGCAGCAGGACGGCTTCGCGTTAGCCATTGGCTATGACGAAGCGACCCATCGCTATCAAGGACTCTGGCTGCCCACCGATGGTGAAGCACCCGCCGTTAACGACACCACACTGATCGTCCAGCCCACGAGGGCCGTGGCCCAGCGGGAAGCCGAACTCGACATCGTCCGACCCGAGCCGGATGAGATCGAAGTTATTGAGGGCACGGGCCGCCGGGCGGCCGACACCCCAGAACCGCAGCCCACGCCCAAGCCAGTGAAGACGCGGTTCTTCGGCTCAAAGGAGTTGAACCCCGAACGGTACGCGGTCGACTTCAAACGCATCGCCGACGAGGTGCTCGTTCACTTGGCCACCCATCCCGGCACTCGCCTGTCCGTTCGGCTGGAGATCGAAGCCATTGCCGACGACGGCTTCGACGACACGCGCGTTCGCATCGTCTCCGAGAACGCCGGCAATCTGAAGTTCGACCAAGCCGGGTTCGAGGAGTCGTAGCATCGGCCAATGGCGCCCGGCCGTGGGGTCAGCCGCCGACGGGCGGGCCCACCGGCACCGGGCCGGGCGAGGCGGCGAACGCGGCGGCGAGGTCCCCGGTCCGCATCGCCGGAACGAGCCGCGTCAACGCCTCGGCCGTCATGGGCGCC
>Ga0065720_1020970_pt1 | contig 11987 bp, 15 predicted proteins | sample Thericmetagenome_FD_59107 | JGI IMG/M metagenome (GOLD analysis project Ga0065720, IMG submission 59107) | Thermophilic microbial communities from the Joint Bioenergy Institute, California, USA of rice/straw/compost enrichment - eDNA_2 v2... | ecosystem: Engineered > Solid waste > Grass >... | reverse complement strand
TGGCCCAAATCTTCAAATGCTTAATAAGACAAAATATTGAAAATAATCGAATTTTAAATTGGCCTCTGCCTTGTATTCATAGTCCCTGCCAACTAATGTTTGTTCCCTATCAAGAATACAGGTTCTCATACTCATACAAAGACTCAGGATTTGGAAAAAAGCCTTATCAACAAAGTTATGATAATGAAAACTTTTATCAGAGAAAGATTGTAGACGATGCCCCTACATATAAGTAATTATCTCAAAAACCTCATTGATTTCCTAGATCCGGGTACCAACCATATAATCACAAGAGTCATGCTTGGAATCCAAACTATGAAAAGTATGCACATATCCTTCCAGTTCCTAAGGGAAGCACAGCATATGCCCAAGCGAAGAGATGCGAGTATGTGGAGAAGTATGAACATCATATCAGAACTTAATTCTTTAGAGATCTTAGCAGAGCTGAGCAATATTACAGAATGGCCATTGAGTTAGGAGAAAGGGTAGAAAGCGCTATAAAAGATCTTGCAACGGTGCTCCATCAACAAGGAAAAACCGAGGAGGCATGCAAGTTTCTCGAAGATCATAAACATTTATGTACAAAAAATGAGGCCAAGTTCGAAAACTTATTGACAAATCTAAAGAAACAAATCATTCCTTCCGGCAATTATGGAAACAGAATTCTGGTTTTATTTAATGTCTCGCCCTCTTTCGACGAAAATAAAGCCAGGGCTTTGTTTGGAAATAGCTCAAGTAAATGGATATCTAAATCGCCTTTAATCAATTAGGAGTCACTCAGATCGAATTTAAACAAGGCCTAGAACTTGAAACGCTTCTACAAAAATATAATGGAGAAGACAAGCCCACCCTGATTACCAAGAGAGCATGCTTTCTCTCTTTCTCAAGCAATTCAGCAGCTAGAAAAACTCTTGAAAGTCTTAAAGATCCCACCATTCAATTTTACTGGATGAACATCCATGGAGAATTAACAGGTAAAGCTGAGGGATTCAAGAAAGTTAAAGAACCCAAATTCAGGAAGTTTGCCAGCTCAGAAACAGAAGGAAATAGTTTCTTGACTCTTTCAACTAAAGACAGTAGCCCTATCGTCTCTAATGACCAAAACAGAGAGTCCCATGTTCACGAACGTTCCAGATCGGATTCTTTCCAAGCATCTAGCCCCTGCTGGAAGAATCTAGTATTTCCTTCTTTACCAAAGGACGGTGAAGATGGTTCAACCGACCTTCTTGACGATTTTGTTCTGGGAGAGAGTGCTTGGGAAAGTAGATATAGTCAAAGCTCTAGGCATCCTCTGTGGAATCAAATGAAATCAAAGGCCAAGGAAACCAAAAATATGATTTCAAATGATCCAGACTTTGTGAAGAAATTACTTCGCAAGGTTGTAACTGATAAAGAAAGCAAATTTGCTACAATCTCATATTCTGATTCTATAAAAAATCATTACGGTAATCGAGTTCTTATGGTTTAAGTGACCGAAACTCGTTTCTCTATCTAATCTTAGTGTCAATAGCTTCCATGAGGCTTAACATACATTATCCGCTTTTATATTCATCATATCCCATTGTTGACAAATTTTCTATGTATTGAGCAGATGCATAGCGATCTTTTTAATCCGCATAACAAAGTTTTGATTTTGATTGTAATCCAATAAAATAATCTCTTACACATAGGACTTCCTTCATAGATCTCTTTTTTTATCATGACTATTGATTTCTCTTTACTAAGGAATACTAGTGAACTGAAAAACAAGAAAAGTGAATTAATTCAAAATTTTAACAACTAATTATTTAAAACCTAACTCTTCTTTTTCTAAGGATGCGGCACAGCCTGTTCTCAGATTATCTTGAACAGAAAAATAAAAGGCCATCTTCATGCAAGCCTGCTATTAGATATCAAATGTACTCCGTTTCTCAACAAGAGAACTCTATATGCTCTAATGCAGACGAATCAACATATTATACCAACCAAAGTATCTCATCAAGCCATAATAAATCCGTTCAGAGGGTTAGTCCCCTCCAGCTGATCATGCAGCAAGGCTACGTAAAACCACCCACCACTGTTGTCAAGCCATTCAACTTATCCAAGTCTAATATGAAAAGCAAATATGATAAATCTATCGATCAGCCCCAACCATCTAATTTTAAAGCTAAAAGACCTCCTAGATTCGACAAACCATTCATTATCTACAAATCCAATAAACCTCTGACAATTCCTAAGGAGCCACCTCTATCAACTGGAAGGTGAGGTCTTGATATTTTTGTTCATAGAATAGGAGAAAGTCTAAGGAGAGAGTCAGAGAAACTCCTGAAGAACTACTGGAAAGGTTAAGAAGGCAATCTCAAGAAAAAGTTATAATGACAAAAGTAAGAATATAACCAGAGACAGCTCATTGTTAGGAAACTCCCAATAAAAATCTCTATGTCATTATGGATAAATTTAAGGTAAGACATTGATGATTATTCCTGTATGCTTAGAAATTTGCACACAAAGAAGTCAATAAAATTAGTAGCATAGTGGATAGAAGATTATCTCTTGGAGACTTACAGCAACATAGAAGCTTTTTGGAGATAAATTATTGATAGTAAAGTCTAGAGAAAAGCGAACTGATTAACTTAACCATTCCTTGAATGTACATTTCTATTGATAACAAATTTCTTTGTAATTAGTATATTCTTTGGTATTTGAATGTATGCATAGAAGTAGTTACATGTTCTTGAGAAAGATGCAACACTGCAAACAAGGTTATACAAAAATATGCAAATTCATATTGAAGATAGTCAAAGTTCAATTAGAAGATATTAGAATGAATTCAATAAGATTTGTATCTTATTTTCCAAGTGGTTTGAAATTAGCAAGTCTAGGCAAACTTGTTGTAGCAGTCATCTTCTTTATATTCTCTGCTTTAAGTAAAAGATCATTTTTAAACAAAGGAAGATCATTTTTCTCTTTGAGAATTCCTCCATTTGGAGTTCTATTTTTATAACTTTCATACGATCCTATTGGCGTTAACCCTCCTGAGGAGTAGTGGTGGGCTAGACCGTTCGTAGAAGATGTAGTCGCTAGACTATTGTAATGGCCATTGCTAGTTGAATTGTGATATAACTCTGAACCAAAATGATCTGATTTGCTAGAAGTAGGCTTGCTTCCATGTCTGGAAATTATATTTCTGGGTTCTAGGGATTCAAATTTGTTGAATTCGAGATTAGAGAAGGCAATAATAATGGCCGTAACGTTGTCCAATGATTTTCTGAGTAAAGCTTCTTTGATTATTCCTTCAACGCAATATTTGAGTAGTTCATGTACATTATTTGTTTGACTTCCTTTTGTTTTTATAATATCCCAAACAGTGTTGATTATCTCTTCATTCTCAAGCTTATCATAAATACCATCACCTTGATAATAAAAATTATTTCCCCAATTCTTACTTCCTAGAATCACAAAATCATGTTCCTTTCCGATTTTGAAAGTGGTTATCTCAGGCTTGCAGATCAGTACATTAGGATTTCCACCGTATTTGGGATGCTTGGCTTCTATATCACCAAACGCTCTCGATACCTACTAATTTAACTGCTATTATAATTGTTAATACAGATAATCTTCCAGGAAGGATTCTATGCGGAATGGTCACATTAAAGGGATTAAGTTTAGGGTCAAGATCCATTCTTTTTCCGTTAGGACCTAATGGGAAATTTCTAGAAATTATGCTAGATACAAAGACTGATACTGATATATCTTTCCTCCTGCATCTGTAATTCTTTTCTGTTCCTGCTTGTCAGAGGGTTTATGATCTCTAGTAAGGGCAGATTTACTCATTCCATTGTTCTGACTGATGATAGCACGACTATCTCCCAAGTTACAGACATAACATGTATCATCAATAATCATTAGAACTAATGCGCAAGATCCTGACCTGTCATGCTTGCCATCACTCTGTTCCTCAGCCAATACAGTGTCAAGGAATACTTTATCTGCTTCTTCAAAAGCTTCTCTAAGAGCCTCTGAGGGACTCCAAGGGAAATGCTTCGATCTTACTATCTATGCATTTTAGGCTTATTTATAAGGCAAATTACATAGTGATGCAGATTATTTCTCAGAAATTCAGCACATTTTGATCCTCCATGTCCATCAAAGACTCCAAAAATACTACAATTTGGCCAATAGTCGTTGAACTCTTTATAGGAGGGTTTCAATATATTTAATACTATAGCGACTCTATCTTCATTATAATTTCTAACGAGTCCTTGGTTGGTACAGACTGCGAAGCCTTTAACGATTCCATGTGATTTTTCTGAGTGGCGTGTGGGCTCATAGTTTGGCAAAATAGACTTAGTTTGAAGTTTATTCAATCGACTCATGAAAGTTTCAAATGTTGAGAGAGCATCGGTAGGTTGTTTTTGGCTTTCAGATTCTGAAGAGCTTGAATTGTCTGCTTTTACTAACAGGATCATTATAGTTACAAAATTTCATACAGTCTATGGTATGCTTGGGAGTTTCCCTAGGTGTTAGCCCGGTAGGTTGTCCGATGATGTTTGAAGGCCCTAAGTTTATTGTAAGTGATTTAGTCTTTTCAGCATTGAATCTGTTTTTATTTATATCCAAAAGATTTTCTTCACTAGTAGTAACTTTACTTAGAGTTGGCTATATGAATTTAGGGTCAAATCATAATGGGTACTTTTATTCTATTGATTCCAAGATCTTTGACGGAAGATGAGAGAGTTTGAAAGCTTAAGAGGTTTTTAGGGTAATTAGGTTCCATTGGGGAATAGAATTGCTTGTTTGACTTATCAAGTCCTCTCAATGGGGGCATGTAGGTCGGGGATTTGAGAGGATTAGAGAATGACTTGAGCAGGTTTGTACTACTGCTATTTTTGTTATCCCTTGTTAGCAACATTATTTATTTAATTAAGATTAATGAAATATTGAGATCTTAACTACAACGCACAAGCACTCAACATACGAATGAAGTTTTATACTAAGATAGTAGGAAATTTGCATTAAAAATACACCCTCTGCCTAAGTATAGTATTGCTTTTAGTATTACTTCTTCTTCTTCTTTCCCTTCTTCTTTTTACCCTTCTTAGCAGGAATTTCATGGACTTCTCTCATAGCTGCCCAATGGTCATGTAGCTCTTCAGATGTAATTCTAGCAGGTGGAGGAAGTAATTCCATAACCTTAGTAAAACCTCCAGCCTTGGCCCAGTAAGAGGCGTTATTTCCAAAACTGTCTCTCTTATTCACATCGACTCCTGAATCTAACAGAAGCTTGACTATATCAGCAAAACCCTTTCTTGCAGCATAGTGTAATGCTGTAAAGCCATTTTTCTCTTGGATATTAGGATCAGCACCTGCTGCTAGAAGAATTTTACATAATTCGTAGTTATTTCTTTCGATGGCTCGATGCAGGGGAGTACAAAACCCTACATCATAATATTCTTTAACGTTTGGATTGGCTCCATATTTTATTAATAGCTCCAAAATTTCTTTATTCTGATAATAAACAGCAAAGTGCAAAGGAGTAGCTCCATTTACGTTAGTGCAATTTGGTTGGGCTTCTTTGTCTTCTAAAAGAGCAAGGACATCCTTAGCGTCACCATGGGCAATGGCATGGAAGAGTAGGTTATTCCCTATGTCCCAACGTTTTTTCTGTGATATTATCATAAATAAAATATATAATGAAAGTTTCACAAAGAATTCAGTATATCTAGTCTGGCTGTTCATGAAATACCACATGACCTGAAATTATTTCAGACCATTTCTGGATTCATTGAGATCCCATTTTGGATGGCTTTCCAAAATTTTGATTTGCTGATATAGAAATATGAAAGGCTGTTTCTAACAAGACGTATAGTGTCCTTGACAAAGAAAAATTAATTTGAGACACTCTCTCTAGCAAATAGATGTTCATTGAAAAGTGTAATGCTACTACGAATAGAAGAAAGTATGTTGAATACATCATGCATGAGATCAGTCACGATCTACACAACTTAGTGAAAAATTGAAAAATTATGAAGTAATTAGACTTATGTGCTGCAGTTTGGGTAGCAAAATAAATTCTTATTATTCCCTTTAATTAGCTTTATGCTAGGCAGACTAAGGTATCATGAAGGTCTCTCGTGAGCTAGAATATCTGTGGTTTAAGTTCGAGTTGTGGTATTAAGCTTTGATTGACTAAATCTGGATGTTGATCTTCAGCCACTCTGGAGATAGCTCTAATCTCGTTATCTTGGAGTATTTTTGAATGATGCTTGATTGGTTTCAGCTTGTTGAAGAAATAATTTTGAATATTTATAGGTTCGAACTTATCTTTTTTTATAACATACTTTGTTTAAGGATGCCATCAAGGATAATGTTCTCTACTCCTTTTGATCAGTTACATTTTTCTTTTGATTATAAAACTCTTAAAATTTCAACTCACCTTTAGACTATAACAAATTTTGAAAACTCATCTATAGGCATCTACAGGAATAAATTTCATGATGCTCTCCAGAATTCATCGCCTGTAGGATCCAAATTATTTTTTGATTTCAATTCTGAGAGCAATATAGTCATTATGTTATCACATTTTTCAAGAATAGTTTAACTTTATTGTTTAAATTTAACAAATGACTAGCTCATTAACTGAGAGCGACCCAGCTACTCTGATTGAAAGTTTGAACAATAAGGATAGTGAAATCCTTAATGATGCTCTCCAAAGCCTGATTATGACCTGCCAGAACAACAAAGGAAAAGAAATCGTCCCATTCTTTCAAAGTTTATTCCAGAAACTTGATAAGCTCCTTTCAGACGAAAATTTGAGTGTCATAGTTCAGACATGTCAACTCGTCTTAGAAATCGTAAACAATTTCCCGAAAGAATCCGAGCCATATTGCCATTATGTATGTGGAAAGCTTGTACTCAATCTTGGAGACTCAAAAGTACACTCAGTTTTCTCTTTTTTAACCTATAGCCGGTTATTAGGAAGATGGCACTCAACAGTCTAACCGGAATTATTAAGCAAACAAAGAATTATGATCTGGTTTTCTATAATCTTACCAAATATGGAGTTGAACATGCTAATGTAACGAATAAAAAATACCTGTTTATTGTATAGCCACAAATCCGCCATCGCGCCATGCTGAACATTACCACAATTGTAGCAACTGACCCTAATTGCATACAAAGCTCAAACGAATTTAAGATCCTTATTGAGAAAATCTTGGATAAAGTTGGAAATGATACTGAAACTGTCCAATCTACAGCAACCTATGTATAATAAACGATTATTCTAGTAACCCTTTTAGATTGTACAACAACTCAAAAGCACCTACCCAGACTTCTTCACCTCACTGAATAAAAAGCTCTCTTCAAAATATAACGAAAAATTGAGAAGAGCGTTAAATCAAGGAGAACCTACAATTACTGAAACTAAAGAGGTCAAATATGAACCTCCTCTTCAAACCTTGGCAACTCCAAAGCAAAAGAATATACCTGAGAATACTTTTAACACTTCGACTCCACCCAGGAGCAAAAGCGAATTGCTTCCTTTGGAGTCCCCAGCCAGAAATAATCCAGTAAAGTTCCCAACTCCAACTAAAGAATACACTCCCACAAAAGAAAAAGAGATAAAGAAAGAAGAGGATAAGGTCTTTGGACTGTTTTCAAAGAGTGTTATGGATAATATTACTTCTTCTGACTGGAAGGTAAATTGCTGAACCTTGATTTTATCTTGATAGGAGAGATCTCAAGCCTCTGAGGAAATCCTTGGAACTTTGGAGAAGTGCGAGTCTGGGGATAAGTTGATCCCTTATTTGGAAGACTTTGTGAAGTTGATGCTTAAGCTATTAAATGATATGAACTTCAAAATCAGTATCAATGCACTAAATATAGTCGGGCTCTTTATCAAACTAATGTCTGAAGAGAACCTTAAACCTTATATTGAGTCATTGATAAATGGGCTAATGGAAAAGCTTGGAGATAGCAAGATTGCAACAAGACAGATCGCTTCACAAATTCTTGTTGTGAGCTCTAAGGTAGAAATAGCTAATTCGAGAGTTATAATTATAGAAAATTGAACTAGAAGACTTTATAAAAATTGTTCTTCCTTATCTCAAGGAGTCAAATTGGCACTTAAGAGAAGAATCCCTTGCATTAATCATCGCTGTATTAAAGGTTCATCCTACTAAATTGACCCACGAGTTCTATCAAGAAACAATCGAGAATATTCTTGAACTTCTAGATGACCAAAAACCTAAGGTAAAATTAGGGTAAATTTCTTAAAGAATCTTAGGTTCGTCAAACTGCTAGAGAAACTATTATTGCTATTCTAGTCCACTCAACAGAACCCTACATGATTCTTGATGAGATTAAAGAGTTCCTAGAAAAGGATCTATATGAGTACATTTGCCAAAGGATAGAAAATCCAAATATGTCAGTTGAAGGACTATCCAGAAATCCATCCTTCATTCAAAAAGACCACCGAAGCGTACATTTTCCCCTAATTTTCTTAAAATTTTAGTTCGGTTCCTTGGGCGGAATAGATATGAGTTATAGTCAAATTAGTGAAAAGCCTACAAGGAATGTTTCCCTCAATTCTACAGAGAGCTTCGGTCCACAAAATATTCCCGGCTACACCTCTGCCAACAATACTACCACTTCTTCACCATTTAAAAATACTGCGACTAATTCCTTACTATCTTCTTCTCCATATAGAAAGTCGACCTTCGGAGACAATCTTGGACTCTCTCAAACCAGTACTATCAGTTCAAACCTTGGAATTAATGACAATGGAGATCATAGCAATGCTCATCTATATGACCTGAGCCACAATGATATTCTCAGACAAGCTCGTGAACAAATGGCTTCCAGAGTTTCCAGCAAGCAATCAAGCTATACTTCAAATTCTGTCTCTCCATACCTAAAGAAAGGAGTTGATGTAAGCACAGCTTCCAGCTCCAGATCAGGGCTTTCAAGACAAGCTGGAAACGTTTATTCTTTTGAATCTTCCCTTATATCAACCTACTCCGGCGCTGATAAAGCAAAACTTCCTAAGTATAACAACCGTTACTCCGACGTCAATGAGAGGACCCAAAGTGCTCAAGTTCAACAAGATCTTAAGCTTTCTCAGCCTTATGATGAAAAGAGAACTTTCAGTGCTGTTGAGAAGCCAGCCAATGATCCATATTTGGGATTCCAGAACAGACTCAGCCAGAAGCTCCAAAATCCCAACCAAGAAGTCTATCTCGAATTTTCTATTGCTAAGGATCTTGGAGAATTTGGGACCCACAATTTGGAGACTCAACCTAGTGGTTCAACCCTGGACTATCAGGAAGGGTTCTATACACACAAGAAGCCACCATTACCTACTGATTTTAATAAAGTCCACAATTTCAGCACTCCAGATGACAAAAAGAAAAATTCCCAAAATCCTTATAGAAGTGGCAAACCTGAGCTGACTCAAAGACTGAAAAAACTTCAAGCTCATAGTCAATCAACCCTTGAAAACTCTGATACTTTAACAGCCAAATCAGGCTCAGACTCTTTCAGAACTCAAGAGTCTCCACTCAAGACAAAGTCTTTCTGCGCAAATGAGCAAATACATGTAAGTTAGATTTATTTGATTAACTCTGTAGGAAAGAGAAGAAGCTGCAGAAGACGAAAATGACAATGCTGATAACAAGAACTTCTCTTTCAAAATAAATTCTAATCCCAAGTTTGCTAAAAGAAAGATAATCAAAGCCCCCACCCTGGCTGAAACAGGTACAACTAACATAGACTACAAAAAGCAAGGCTACCTAACAAAAGAAGAATTACAGCCTATTGAGGGAAATCTTGAACAAGCCCTCAAGACTATGATCCAAGACTTAAAGAATGATGACTGGCAGAAGCAATTCAATGGCTTAGACACCTTGAGAAGCTTCTTACAATTCCACACCCAGACCTTATTAAACTCACCAAACTTCAATCTTCATAATATTGTCTCAGATATTCTAAAAGCAGTCGAATCCCTGAGATCTAATGTTGCTAAGAATGCACTCATTACATTGAATGAAATGAGTCAAGTTCTCAAAAAGCAGCTAGATGCAGAGGCAGATACTGTCCTCCTAAGACTAATAAAGAAAGGAAATGATTCTAACAATTTCATTGCTGACGAAGTCAAAAAGACCATAACTGCTATTGCACAAAATTGCTCCGATATTAAAATGATCCCTTGCCTTGCAAGTTTAACTAACCACAAAGCAATCCCAGCAAAGATAAATATCTGCTTATGTCTGGAAGCTATAATCCAGAGAAATGAAGGGAAAGTCAACCAACTTAGAGATTTTGATAGGTTGGTCATTATGTTAGGAAATTACTTGCTGGATGGTGCCCAAGAAGTCAGAAATGTTGCCAAAAGAGCTACAACCCAACTCATCAAACAGTCATTCAGCAGAGGGGAGATCGAAAGAATTTTCCAAAGAAGCTTCAATGAAATAAATTATGGAAAATTGTTATCGATTCTGGATAAAGAATTAGGCCAGGCCACAACCAGTCCTCTGACGATCACCCACACCCAAAGTAATCCTTTTATAATTCTATCCTAATTGAATCAGTCAAAACTAGATCTACAAGCAAAGCTAAGCCAAATAAATCCATCAATGAAGATGAAAAACTCGAAATTGAAACTGATAGTCACCCCACCAAGGAAGCCCCACTTACTTGCCCCGCTAAAGGCAAAAAATTCACTTACACTAGAGAGCCTGCTGATTTCGATAATCTTCCTACTTTATTCATGTTAGCTGAAAATAATGGTAATTTTGTGTTCTCCTTGTCTAATTTTTCTAGATTGGAAAACCAGACATGAGGCTGTCCAATCTCTGACAGAGTTCGCAAAGAAAAATAGTGAAGCTCTGCTCAAGTCTAAACAGCAGCTGAAATTCTATGATTGTTATATAAAGCTCCTGTTGGATTCAAATATCAAAGTTTCAAGCCTAGCTATAAATTGTTTCACAGAACTAGTGCCTAAATTGAAGGTTAGGAAAGAGATTTCTTAAATAAATTATTAGACCTCAATTGAGGGTAATATAAACAATATTATGAATGCAGTGTTCAGTATTATGGGGTCTGTAAATTCAACAATTAAAGTGGCAGGAGACTCATTGTTCCAAGCACTTGTGAAACATGTTGATCTAGTATATTTGATTCCAGCATGGACAAACATACTTCCATTCACAAATCCTAAGGCCAAGGCTCTTGTATTAAACAAATTAAATGGTAATTCAGGGTTTTCATTAGTAATTTGATAGAAATGATTCCAGAAATTTATGAGAAGAAACAGCTTCTTGTCACAAAGAATATTATTCCAGCTGCTGCGAAGTGTATCGAAGATACAAAGGCTGATATCAAAATGGCAACAAATAAATTATTCCAAAGTTTGTATGGTTTGATGGGAAAGAGTATATTGGAGCATGTTCCAGGGAATAAGGCTCAGATAATTCTTGATATAGTATCTTGAAAATGCTGAAGTACAATAAAATATTGCTATTCTTTTTGGTCATTGGCAGAGGGAGTTATACCTTTGCTAAGTTTACAAATATTTGTACATTGCTATAAACAAATAATTCTAGCCTGTGAAAAAGGGTATATTCTTTCTCATTGTCTTCCCCGTCTTATTAAATAATGATTGATATGATATATTTAGTATGAATATTCATCAACCCATTCAACAATAATATAGATAAGTTCAAATTATCGATGAAGTAGGCTAGTTACAGATATGAACATAAGGAAAATCTTTGTTATTTGCCTCCAGTCATGTTAAATATTCTTTCAATGGCGGCTTCAACATTTCCTCCTGTGTGTTGAAGGGCTTCAAGATTTACTTGCTTGTTGACGAATCCCATAGCCTCCATTTGCTCAAGTTGAGTCTTGTACTTCTCCTCAGGAGGTCTATTGTCTTGTTGTTGGTTTAATCCACCAAACAAAGGATTTCCTCCAAAACCTCCAAATCCTTGAAGGCCTCCTATTTGGTC
>Ga0065720_1006415_pt1 | contig 11987 bp, 11 predicted proteins | sample Thericmetagenome_FD_59107 | JGI IMG/M metagenome (GOLD analysis project Ga0065720, IMG submission 59107) | Thermophilic microbial communities from the Joint Bioenergy Institute, California, USA of rice/straw/compost enrichment - eDNA_2 v2... | ecosystem: Engineered > Solid waste > Grass >... | reverse complement strand
GGGTCCGTGAATCACATTTTTAATTTTTTGAAGGGTTCTAATTGTTTTATCAAGTTCTTCTCCCAACTGCTCTCTGAAATCAAAATCTACTGTAAATGAATAGATGTTATTAGACGACAATGGGAAGCAGTTATTCACATTTCTATCATCCGGAGAATCATGCATCTCACGGGTTTCGAATCCATCAGACAGAGTGATATTGAGCACACCGTCCTCGGAATTAATAGTGAAATAAATGTTAGGGAGATTGACTTCTGATCTAACATTTACCTTTTGGAAAGAAATTTTCTCACTAAAAGAATCGGATATAAATTTTACTTCTTGAACGATATCATCTTCATTAAAAATTTCTGCTTTATATTGAGGCCTTCTGGTAAGGTCATCATAATACTTATTACCGTCATAAACAGCAAGTGCAAGAACCCTTTTGTGTGTAACACCTTTTTGCATAAATACAATATTGGGAAATCTTTCACTTTTAAACAGAGCAAAATTGTCAAGCTCGGAGAGTTTTACAGGCTCGTTAACTTTTTCAATTTTGATTACGGGCATTTTTTAATAACCTCCTGAAAGCGATTTGTGATTATGAATAAAGTATGGTTCGCAGTAATTTTTTAAGACCCACAATTTCCTCTTTTTTGACACTGACTACGAATTTACCATAGTCACTTTCTTCATAGTATTTCATAAAATCGAAATTAGGTTCAGCTTTCTGAATTTCTTTCATATAGGTTTTGAAATCATTGATTGCAAACATCCTTGCTTTCTTGGCATTTTCAATATATTCTTTGGAAAATTTACTTGTATCACCATGAATTACATCACGCTCAATTTGATTAATAAGAGCGAAAAGGAATGCAAGATTGTTTTTCATACCTTCGTAATTCTTTCCTTTACTATTCATGACGAGAATTTTATGATTTTCAGCATATTCATCCATATAAGTCTTACGAGGTTTGAATTTAAATTTTATATTTCCATTTTCGTCAATAAAGAATCCTTCGGTAACAGGATTCATTAAGAATTCCTGTAATTCTTTATTGATCGGAGAAATTTTTATTGCTTTCAATGAGTGTGATTTATCAAAATCAATCTCTCTGCAAATTAGGTTGATATCATTACTCAACTTTTCTCCGTTCTTATAAAGAACCAACAGGTAATAATCTTTATCGTTTCTTTCATCCTTTGTCAAAAGATATAATCTATCTTTACAAACACCAAAATAGATTGGTTCGTTATTGTAATCGTGGGCCACAAATAAACGTTGGTACTTATTGGTTTTATTCATAAACAAAAGATCGGAACCGTCAAGTTTAGTTGTAAGATGTTTATTATACATCTTAATATTTTCATCACTAATTGCACTATCGAGATAAGTGATAGTGTTAATAATTTCGGCATCCGCAAAGTTTACCAAGTCATCAAGCGAGAAGAAAGACATTTGCAATCCACTATCAGAACCATCAATGTTTGCGGCCATTTTAATAATATCTATTTCATTATCAAGTTCTTTTTTGAGCGTCTTGAGATTTGTTTTAAGAAGAGAAAGTTTAAAGTCTCTTTCATTTATGGAATTAATATATGAATTAGCAATATTGGGATCAATAACTATCACAGAATCTTCCAATTTGTCTTTAATCCCAAGTAATACATCATTGATATCACTGGTGACTTTACTAAGGAAAGAAGCAACCGTATACATTTCGGGTTTTGTAGAATCATGTACTTCATTATCAATAAGATTGATTGCTGAAGTAAAATACAGTTCGATCAATTTCCTACGTANGTGGTAGTAGTTACAGGGATAGTTATTAATNATTTCTTTAAANTTAGTAAATTGCTGATCAAATTTTTCTTTGTTATTAATAAGAATGCTATNACCTAAGCTAAAACTAATGTCTTCGATAATATCATAGATAAGCCTACTATTTTTCGTATCGAAATCGGAATTATACTCAATAAATTTAAAGATCATTTTATACGAATCTTTCATTGCATTATTGATAAGTTTAAATGGATTGATACAGTGTACTTTTCTTTTAACTTGCTCAAGGCTTTTATTGTAAAAGATTCCGTCAAGGTCAAATATTTTTTGCATATCAATTTCGATTTTCTTAATTGCATCAATTGAAGATTTATCAAAAAGTTGGTCGAACATACCCGACAAAGAAAGACCAAATTCTTGATTTATTTTGTCGAGAATCTCCTGAATTTCTTCAGTACCAGATTCGATTAAACGATTAACCAACTCTTCCGGAACACCATAAGATTCAATCAGAATGGATTTGTCTGCGTATTTATAAAAGGGACTATCTTTACTAATTCTGAGTTTCATACCAAGTTTAACGGCTCTTTTATTAATATTATTAGCAAGCTCGTTACGCTTTCTAGGCGGTGCGTAACGAAAGAATTGAATGGCTTTCCTTACATGCTCTTCATCTGTAAGAGGGTACTTTCTTTCCCTAGGAAGACCGAACAATTCATCCGGAAGATTTTTTCTTTCTTCCGTAGACAATTTACTCTCGATAGTAATAAATGTTTTCATTTAGAGTCACTCCTCGTTTTTACTTACTTATTTATTTGTTTCATAGAAAATATTTGCCTCTACATTCATTTACTCGTAAATTAAATCCTTAATTTTATATATATTATATCATTGATATACAATAAAAAACTATTTTAAAGGGGAATGAAATAAATGAAAATCTTTAAAATTCTTTATTTGATTCTGGCCGTTGCGGTAATTTCGTCATTCAGTACCGCGGCCGTCGCTGAAGCAGCATCAATAAAAGTCGTATCTGTCAAAGTCATAAAGAAGAAAAACGACTGGCGTGCTAAACTTACCAAGGAGCAAATTAGAGAAAAGGAAAACTATGCAAAGACAGTAAAAATTTATGTTAAAAAAGAAATTGATAACGTTGAATATTTGATTACTTATGGTGCTGGTTTCCGATTGGCTAATGGTTATATTGTTACAAATGAACACGTTGTTTCCAATGGGGGTACTTATAGGGTGGAGGAGCTTTCCTACGAGATATCTCTCTATGTTCCCTATGGCTGGCTATACGTCTATCAATAACTACGAGCAACCAGCGATTTTTGTACCGGCTGTGTTTGATCAATTTTCTGAAAAAATGCAACGGTTTTTCCTTTATCATGAATTGGGTCATATCGTTAACAATCATGTTCCAGTACCGACTCAAGAAATGATGGAGAAAATCCATAACGTAAGCTATCAGGAGATTCTTCAAACGCTCGAACAACATCTATTAAGCGAAGAAGTCGACCCGAACGAGCTTATCGCTGACGAATATGCCGCAGAACATTGTGGCGTCGGTGATGTTATCGACTCCCTGAAAGATGCTATAGGCATTTTGGAAGAGATCAATCAGGGAATAGTACAAGGAGAATTTCTGGGTTTTGATGAGCAAACAAAGAAATATTTAATTGAAACTCACAATAAATCCATTGAGGAATTGAAAAACGCATAGACCACCTTCGTAAAAAATATTTCTACTTCGATGATTTTGAACACGTATAAAAATAAAGGTGTCGAGGTAAATACAAACCTCGACACCTTTATTTTTTTAATAAGATATTTTACGAATATCATTAAGCTTGTATCTAAATGGTAAAAGGACCGCAATCATATCATAATTTTCATCAAATTCCACACTATCGTCCACATAAAATTTACTGACAGGAATTCTGCTATAGTACTTGATTTTATCCGTCAAGTCGTTATCTTTAAGGAATTTAATAAGACCATCTAAAGATANATTAACNCCTTTTANTGAATATCGTCTGGTAATAAAGTANTTTATTTCTTTCAGTTCTTTTTCTTTCTCGGTCAGTCCGAAATAAACCATAGGGTTGGGATCATTTTTAAATCTAGCTGGAAGGGCCGGAATGCTCCTGAACTTTCTCAAAACTTCCTGCTCCATTTCCTTTTTTATTTCAGAATATCTATTGATGAAATTTTCTCTAACCGCTTGATCATATGAATTTAGTGCCTCAATCGATTTTTCGATGTATTTAACCTTTTTATCTACAAGATCTTTATTGTAGTTCTTAAGTTTACCCCTAGTTACGAAATGTACATCTTCGATTTCAGACAGATCATATGGTGTATATAAACTGGTATCCTTTTTCAACAAATTGGGATCTCCAGCCTTAATAATTTCGGCAACGAATTGACTACAAAAATATTCATTTTCCCTTGAGGTTTCCTTACCTCTAGCGATATTAAATAAACCGATAAAGCTAAATTTGAGTTTGTTGGCGTTTTTCTTAAATTCTTCGAGCCTCTTTTTCATCAATCTGTATTTATCGTCATTGACAAACATAACATATAGCGAATAATTAGCATGATCTGATACGTCTTTGAAGATACCATCCTGGATATCTTCGTTAATAAAAGTCATTTTGTCATCTCTATATTTACGCCCAAAGCTATAAACATCCCTCATACTACTATCGAAACTAATACTTGCATGACTATATGGATCACTTGTCATAAAACGAATTATTTTAGCCATAGAGGTATTAGTGTATGTTAACAATATAAATACAGGATTCATTTTATTAACATAAAGGTTTGAATTCTCTAACGTAATATCAGCATTATCTAATGTAGTTTCAATACTTTCTTTTAATTTACTGATATCATACGTTAAATAAATTGAATTCGGGAAATCTTCTAGATGTATAGAGCATTCAATGTTTTTATTTTTATTTATGAATTCAATATACATCCATTTTTCATAGTGCTCAACTTTAAATCCATGAGAAACAATTACATTTTTAATTGCATTGTGCGCAGATTCTAATACAGAATTTTGTTCAACATCACTAAGTTCATCAATACTTTTGGATAAACTTAAAATATCTAAATGGATTTTATTTGATTTTTTTTCTCTTGCTATTCTTATCTCTTTAGAAATATCAACATTGGGCCATTCTACATGTTTTAATGTTTTTATTTTTGATTGAATTCCTTTAAGAAGATTCTCTGCTATAGTGTAAAAATGATCTGGAGGGGAAATTTTTTTACTGAAAAAGCCCTCATTTACAATTTCAGCTTTTTTATTAGGTATTTCCATGGAATCACGAACTATAAAAATCGGGGATTCGTTCAACTTTTCTCCATTATTATCTTGGTATCGTTTTTTTAATTTCCCTAAAAATTCAAAAAATACATCATAATTTTTATTAACTATCTTTATATAACTAAATGATGTTTGTGATGTAAGAACTTCATCTTTAAGCTGCTCTTTCTTCTTGTCAACATTTTGAATTTTATGATGTTTATTTGGATTATCTCCACCGTCTTTGATCTCGATTTCGAGGCCAAGAGACGGAATGAAGAAATCTGGGATATAGAATTTCTTCTCTCCTTCATACTCATAATAATAAGTATGGGGTGAAGGAGACATTATGTCATCGGAGTCAAAATCCATAAACACGTCAAGAAATTTCAAAAAATCTAATTCATATGAGCCAGTATAGGGAATTTTTTTGCCATCAGACCAAGTATATTCACCGGAAATAGATCTCTTTGAAAGCATTTCTCGTTGTTTATCAGGATCGCTGAGAAGATGAACCTTACCATATTTACCAATCATACGGTTTTTAAAAATATTCCGGTATGTTTCTTTACATTTAGGATTTTTACAAAACCGATGGTATTTACCGGTTTTTTCATTCCATTCGGTAGGACGTCTGTCAATTACACATCGTCCTTCGGTTTTTCCAGTTCTTAGGGCATATTCGAATTGTGCGACAGTGAAATTTTTGGGAATTTTATCTTCATGCTCGTCGCCAATATGATCGATAAGTGATTCGTAAGAATTATATTTCTCATTACATAATTTACATTTAAACATAGCTATCCTCCGTTCTTACGTTAGTATTAACTAATTGTTTCTTTGCTTAAATAGTGTATTTTTGATTATATATTGTTAAAATAACAAATAGATATATCTTTGGGTGGTGATTGTTAATGAGACTTTCTACTACCGAAGCTCATACGTTATATGTGTTGATTAAAACGGTAAAAGATTTAATAAATGAAAATGATTTTTCTACACTGAATAGGATTAATGAAAGGTATATCGAATTGATTCCTATGTGGGAATCTTTGCTAAATAAATATAATTCTAGAATTATGGACTATCTAAATATTATAGGTCATCAATTTATAGAAGATTTTGAAGACGGTTATAGAATTTATCATGGTAGAGTCATATTGGTAGATGATAATTATATGAGAGATATATCAGAATTCGTAGACGATTTCAAACAGTATTCCTTATTGATCTTAGAAGGATTTAAAGGACTAAAAAATAAACTTGACCAATTTATTGATCAATTAAAAGAAATAAATAAATCGATGAAGGAAATCGGTGTTCAGGTAGATTTTGAAATATCTTCTATCATAGAAGGAAATTTATTTTCTAGTGGGCAAAATGGGTGGTATGATCTATACAAAATGGCTACCTTTATCTTTAGCGAAATTGAAAAAGTGGAAAAGATAACTGAAGAGTGGAAATGGTCTTATATTCAAAATAATAAATAAGGAAGAGAAGTACTTCTCTTCCTTATTTATTATTGGAAATTTATATATTTTATTTATATATAATAATTTTGAATAACGAATAGGAGGATAAATAAAAAATATGAGTACGAGAAATATTACAACAAAAGAAGCCTGTAAGATCTATAACTTCTTATGCATTACAATTCTTATCATCGACAATAATGATTTTCGTATTCCCGGAAAGGAAGGTAAAACTAAGACTAAAAGAAACGAATTATTACATAACAAACTCAAAGAACTCAATAAATTTTATGTGAATAATTTTAACCATATTGATAAATTTAAAAATGCTCTCAACTTATATATCGGTGGAAGTTACAGTGTATCTGATTTGGAAAAAATGATGTTGGAGCGAGATGCGACCATTGACTTCATTAATCAGGCACGCTCATATTTCAAGTTATATCTACTAACATTTAAAACATCAGCAGAAAGATTTGGCATGATCTTATTTCGTCTCAGACAAATTAATGCAATGATGAGAAAGAATCTGGATGTTGAATTTGATGAAGATGCAATAATAAATGTTGATGAAGATGGAAATATCAACAACTGGCTCACTATATATAAAAGAATAGAGCCTCTATATAGAGACAGCAATCTGGTCCTGAAGTTAATTAAGAAAATATGAGAGGGTAATAAACCCCTCTCATATTTTTTTTGTTTTTTTTCTCTATATACAGGAAATGCTTATATATTTTTTCATTAGAGAGACATATTAATAAAATTCTATATCTAAGAAACGAGGTGATGTAGTGTGGCTAATGGAATAGGGAGAGAAGTGCTATTCGGTCTGGATAATTTCCATAAACCCAAAATGCTCTCCCTGAAAGATAGCATCGCCCAGCAATTAATTAATCTGCTCCTTATGAGGCCGGGTAATATTCCTTCTCAGCCTAATTTGGGTATTAACATAAGCAAGTATCTTTATAGCATTCAAGATGGGTTTGATGCTGAGATAATAAAACAGCAAATATACAACCAGTGTTCCCAACTCATGCCATATATTTCTCTTGGTGAAGTTATGATTTTTGTAACCACATATAAAGGATTAGACTTACTTTTGGTTTCTATCCCAATCGTTTTACCTAACGATCAAACAAATCTTCTCATCGGTTTTTCAAATACTCAAAATGATATAAATATCGCATATCAATTCGAAGAAATGTCGGCCGCGGTTTAATACCCTGAAAAAAAATAAAAGAAGAGAGGTAAAACCACATGTCCAACGAAAATCTCAATTCTAATGGAATGAATTTGAGCGACATTAAAAGACAGGCTATGGAGCAAGAAGCTCAAAGGCAACAAGAAGAGAATAATGAAGTAGTAAACAACTCTAACTCTTCGCCTAATGAACAAGAAAACGAAAGCTCAGCAGAAAATTCATCCGTTAATTCTAAACCCGTTGATGAAAAAGGGAGCTCTGTTGTTCTCCCCAAAGACGATTCGTTTATTATGGCAGTCGATACCAAAAAAGGTTTCCATGTTATTCCTGCCGATCAAGCACAACCCTCAGAAGAATCCCCTTCGGGTTCGGGTCTGATCATCGAGAATAATAGAAAAGAAAATGCACAACAGGGAGCCCTTGCAATTGCTCTCCCTCATGGTGTTATGCCTGAAACTGCTGAAAGTATTGCCAACTATATGAGGGAAATGGATAAGCAAATTGAAGAAGAACGACAAAAAGCTTTGGCTGCAGGTTACAATGAAGAAGCTGCAGCAAGAGGAGAAAAACAAACTCCTAAAAGAAGTGACGATGAAACCGATGAAGAGGAAGAATTTGATCAAGAGAAGTATGATAAAGCTATTGTCATTATCGATAAATCTGGAATGGGTCAAGTTATTAACTTCACCGACGAAGAGCGTGAGAAACTTAAAAAGGTTCGCTCCATAACTCTCAAAGAAGTCGAAGTACAAGAACTTGGAACCCTGAAAATCCGTAAAGCTAAGAAGAATTCGGTTGATAAAATTCTCAATTACACTTCGCACGTACACACTACCCCCATCGTTCTTACGGCATCTGGCTATACTGCTGTGATGAAGGGACTCTCTACCTATGAGCTTATTTCCCTCATGAGCAGCAGCCAAAATGCTCTCATTGATGCTAGGACCAGATGGAGTTTGTTGCACAGCAAGATTGTCGATAGTAGCATTGGTAAAATGGATTTCGACACATTCCTCAAAAATACTGCTGCTGTTGACTATAACACCCTCATTTACGGTGTGCTTGTTGCAACATATCCGGATGATGACAAATATCCTCTCAAATGTCCTAAATGTGACAAGAACTTTGAACATCCGTACAGTCCACGCTCTCTCATTAGAGCCGAGAAGATGTCTGACAGGCTGATGGAGCTCGTTAAGACCATTGTTGACGGTTCTCATACTGCCCAATCCGCTAAGAAAGTTCATGAGAGCTCTCCGCTCAATACGGTTAAACGTATTCTCCTACCTGTTAGTGGCTTCTATGTGGATCTCCATGTTCAAAGCGCATACGATCTTATCAATAATTCCATTGAAGCACTTACCAGAAATAATGAAGAGAAATATAACCAAGCTGCGGTTCTGGGTACGGCAGTTAAGCAATTTATTACTCCTGACCCGGAAAATCCTGGCGAATGGCTTGGATATGAAGACGCACTTGATATCACCAAACTCATTTACAATCTGAGGGATACTGACATTCTCGCATTGACGAAACAAACCGAAATTATTATGGGTGATCTCTCGTTTGATTTCGGTCTGATGGATGTTAGCTGTCCGCATTGTGCACATCACGAAAAAACCATTCCGATTGACATTGAATCTGTCCTTTTTTACCGGTATCGACAGGCGATGAATACAGAAATCGAGTAAAACAGTACTATCAGTTTTACGACGAATTCCTTGAACTCTTCAAGGGACAAATCAGTCTTGATCAGGTGAAGCATGAGCTTCCCTATAGGGAAGCTCTCCTTCTCCGAGATGTGAGGATTGAACGTCTCAAAAAGGAGAGAGAGGAATTGGAAAAAGAGCGCAAAGAAGAGGCTGCTAGACAGCAAGCTGAAGCTGCGCGCAACAAAATTTACATCGCCAGACGGTGAGCACCCCTTCCTGTCGATACTGAAAGCTTTTGAAAGGGGTAAAGAGAAATGGCGAGAACTTCTGTTGATTCTTCCGCAGATAGTACTCATACGCTTATTTCGACCAATATTGTGAGAACTCCGGTTAACCATTTCTGGCTTGTGAAATTATCTGGAGGTTATCTCACCTATACTGAAGTAAAAGCAATGGAAGATTACGAGTTCTATGAGATCTTGAATCATTTATTACACTATGGTAAAGAATATATGTCCAAACAAGTAAGACCCTCCCAACAGGCTTCGATTGAAAATCCGGANGAGAATGATACATTGGCTTCTTCTCTGGAGGAGGGAGGGCATCATGCTTGATGTAATTACACTTTTCAATCAGCTAACTCACGATGAGTTAGCTGATTATTCACTATTCGAAAAAGTTTTGGAGTCGCACTACGAAAAATTTAAATATTTCTATCGTTTGATGGAAAATATTTCCCTTGAAGGAGTTAATAAGATACGCTGTTCTAATTCTGACAGTCCGGGAGCAATTGAATTTAGAATCGACTTCGAAAGTAATAAAAATCTCAGAGAATTTAATAAGGAATTTTCTAATATTGCAAAAACCTTTAAAGGTTATCCTGCAAAGTATTTTTCAGTCGATATTAAAGTCGATAAAAAATCCCTCTACATCACTATAGAGAACAAAAACATCTGTAGTGAGGAGGATATTTATGAAGATAGATTTAATTCCAACTAAAGAATTTATAGTTATAAACCGCTTAAAAGAAGTATCTGATCCCATTCTCTTTGAGAAGGGTAATATTCCAACAGCAAAGGGTTTGTTGTCTACTGAAATTTTCGGTGTATCTGTAAAAGAAAGACAAGAAAACTGGGGTTTTATTGACCTCGGTGGTCATTTCCTTCAACCTTTCATCTACAAACTTCTCAGAAGAATGAATAGAAACTTTGAGCATATTGTTCACGGTACGAAACGCTTCAAAGTCGAAAAGGGTAATCTTGTTGTAGATGAAGAAAATGGAGACACTGGCTTAGAATTTCTCTATAAAGTATGGGATGAATTAAATTTTGAGAAAAATAACAGTATGATGCGTAATGAGCGTATCGACGTTTTGAACGCATATAAGAAAGACACAATTTTTACGACCACATGTATCGTTATTCCCGCATTTTATCGGGATGTTAATCTTCAGTCTTCCCAGGTGGGTAAGATCTCCCACCATGAGATCAACGATAAATACTCGAAACTGATTCGCAATGCATCAATTCTCAAAAACGGAAACAGTTTTGAATTTGAGCTTAATGGTGTAAGAGCAAAAATTCAAATGACCTTAGTAGAAATTTATGATCTCTTGAAATCTAGAATTGAGAAAAAGCATGGTCTTATAAAGAAATCTCTTCTCGGTAAATCAATTGACTACGGTGCTCGCTCAGTTATTTCTGCTCCTGTATTTAAAGCAGAAAGACCTGAGGACATGATGGTGGATTTCTACCATTGTGGTATTCCTCTGGCCCAATGTTGTTCCTTGTTCACTCCATTTATTGTGGCATGGGTGAAAAGGTTCTTCCAGCGGGAGATTGAGAGACTTGGTAATAGATACCCTGTGATGAAGAAAAACGGAGAAATCAAGTATGTGCATTTAAAAGATCCTGAGCTTTATTTCAACGAAGAATATATAAAGAAACAAATCGACAAATTTATTTTCAGCTATGGGGACAGATTCGAACCCATCATGCTTCCTGTAGACGATCCTGAGTTCAAAGATGGCGTCTATATGAGTTTTGCAGGACGTTTCTTTAAGCAAGGTGTACCTGAAGAAGAATCACCTCTTGTTGATCGTCCCGCAACATGGTGTGACGTATTGTTCCAAGCTGCAGTTGATGTTACATCTAATAAAATGGTATATATCACACGATATCCTGTACTCGACTATTTCGGAATGTTCCCTTCGAAAGTTACAGTACTTAGCACGCATGATACGGTGCCTATGTATGTTGGTTCTAAACTCTATAAAAATTATCCCAATGTTGATATCAAAATGCCCAAAGATAAAGTATCTGTATATTTCATCGATACCATAACAATGTCAAATCTTTTCCTTCATGGTCTCGGTGGGGACTACGATGGGGACCAGGTTACAGTAAAAGGTCTTTATTCGCAGGAAGCTAATAAAGAGGCTGAAGAGATAATGATGGGGAAACATCACATCTTGAATATCTACGGACAGAATATGCGTAAAACGACCAACGAAGGTATTCAGACGCTTTACATGCTTACTAAATTTGAAAAATGATAGAACCAAAATAAAAAA
>Ga0065720_1020973_pt1 | contig 11992 bp, 9 predicted proteins | sample Thericmetagenome_FD_59107 | JGI IMG/M metagenome (GOLD analysis project Ga0065720, IMG submission 59107) | Thermophilic microbial communities from the Joint Bioenergy Institute, California, USA of rice/straw/compost enrichment - eDNA_2 v2... | ecosystem: Engineered > Solid waste > Grass >... | reverse complement strand
TGGACCTTGTGCTGGGCGGCCTGGGCGAGCGGCCGGACCACCAGGCGGTCGATGTTGACGTGGTGCGGGCGGGAGACCACCCACGAGACGATGTCGGCGATGTCCTCGGCGACGAGGGGCTCGGGCACGCCGGCGTAGACCGCGGCCGCCCGCTCGGCGTCCCCACCGAAGCGGACCAGGGAGAACTCCTCGGTCCGCACCATGCCGGGATCGATCTCCACCACCCGGATCGGCCGCCCGCACAGCTCCAGGCGCAGCGTCTCGGCCACCGCCGTCTGGGCGTGCTTGGCCGCCGTGTACCCGCCCCCGCCCTCGTAGACGATGAGCCCGGCGGTCGAGCTGATCACGACGATCGTGCCGTGCCCGGCCTCCAGATCGGGCAGCAGCGCGCTGGTGACCCGGACGGTGCCGAGCACGTTCACGTCGTACATCCGCTGCCAGTCGGCGATCTTCGCCGACTCGATCGGGTCGAGACCGTACGCGCCGCCGGCGTTGTTGACGAGCACGGTGACCCGCCCGCCGATGGCCCGCACCGTCGTGGCCAGCCGGGCCACGTCCGCGTCGTCGGTGACGTCGCAGGTCACGGGCGTGACCTGCCCCTCCGGCACGGATCGGGCGAGCTCCTCCAGACGGCCGGTGCGCCGGGCGGCCGCGACCACGTGGAACCCGTCGGCGGCCAGCCGCTTGGCCGTCGCGGCGCCGATCCCGCTCGACGCGCCGGTCACCACCGCGATCGGCCGGGCGGGCGCGCTCGCCGTCTCCCGCCCGCCGACGGCCGCGGTCGCCTTCTTTGCGCTGGGCGCCTGGCCGGCGTCCGCCGACTCGCCTACCGTGCTCACGCCCTCGATGATCGCACGTCCGGATCTTGGTCACATCCCGATGACGGGTGTTCGTGTCGGCTCGGCGGACGGCTCAGGGAAGATGTCTACTGGCCCGGAGGTTGTCTACGGGCGCAGCGGTTGAGAACCTCTCCGGCAGCGCGAGCGAGCGGCGCAGCGAGCTGGCGACCGACGAGGGGACTGAGCGTGCCGCCGGAACAGGAGTTCTCGCGATCGCCGTGGGCGCGCGACCGCACGGTCGGCGCCCGACGGATGCCGGACGTGCCTGACGGTTCGGGGAAGGAGCGGATGTGTCTCCCACGACGAACGGTCTGCAAGGCGCTGCCGTCGTTCTACCCGCCGCGGTCTGGGAGCCCGATGTCCCGCAGCCGCGCCTGCCCGGCCACCGAGCAATTCGCCGGGTGGCGGTGCTGTCGGTCCACACGTCGCCGCTGGACCAGCCCGGAACGGGCGACGCCGGTGGCATGAACGTCTGCATCGTCGAGGTCAGCCGCCGGCTCGCCGACCTCGGCGTCGAGGTCGAGATCTTCACCCGGGCGACCTCGCGCGACCAGCCGCCGGCGGTCGAGATGCATCCGGGCGTAACCGTCCGGCACATCACCTGCGGTCCGCTGGAGGCGCTGCCCAAGGAGGACCTGCCCGCGCAGCTGTGCGCCTTCACCCACGGCGTGCTGCAGGCCGAGGCGGCCCGACCCCCGGGGGCCTACGACATCATCCATTCGCATTACTGGTTGTCCGGGCAGGTCGGCTGGTTGGCCAAGCAGCGCTGGGGCGTGCCCCTTGTCCACAGTGCACACACGCTGGCCAAGGTGAAGAACGCCTCCCTGGCCGCGGGCGACCGCCCCGAGCCGCGCGCCCGCATCATCGGCGAGGAGCAGGTCACGGCGGCCGCCGACCGGCTCATCGCGAGCACCCCGATCGAGGCCCGGGACCTGGTCGAACGGTACGGCGCCGAGCCCGAGCGCATCTCGGTCATCGAGCCCGGCGTCGACCTGGACCTGTTCACGCCACCGGCGCCCGCCACCGCAGCGGCCGAGCGGGCCGCCGCCCGGCACCGGCTCGGGCTGCCGACCGACGGGCTCATCGTGGCCTTCATCGGGCGCATCCAGCCGTTGAAGGCACCCGACGTACTGCTGCATGCGGCCGCCGAGCTGCGCCGCACCGACCCCGAACTCGCGGCCACCGTCACCACGGTCATCGCCGGCGGCCCAAGCGGGAGCGGGCTGGACCGGCCGACCGCCCTGATCGACCTCGCCGCCTCCCTGCGGCTGTCGGACTCCGTCCGGTTCCTGCCGCCGCTGCCGCGGGACCGGCTCGCCGACCTGTACCGGGCAGCCGACCTCGTCGCCGTCCCGAGCTACAACGAGTCGTTCGGCCTGGTCGCCATCGAGGCCCAGGCGTGCGGTACCCCGGTCGTGGCGGCCGCGGTCGGCGGGCTGGTGACGGCGGTCCGTGACGGGGTGTCGGGAATCCTCGTGGCCGGTCACGACCCGGTCGCCTGGGCTCGGGTCCTGCGCGACCTGCTCGCCTCACCGGCCCGGCGGGCCGAGTTGTCAGCCGGCGCCGTCGAGCACGCTCGAGGCTTCTCCTGGGACCGCACCGCCAGCGGGCTGCTGGCCGCCTACCAGTCCGCGGTCGCCGACCACCGGGCCGAGGCCCTGCGCGACCTGGGCCTCATCGGGTCCCGCCCGGCGCTCAACGGCGTCCGGCTGAACGGAGCCCGGCCGTGAACCGGGCCGAGGCCATCGCCCTGATCAAATCCACTCTGGACGATCGAGGCGTCGAGTGGGAGAGCACCGGGGAGTCCTCCGTGGTCGCCATCCTGCCCGGGGCCCACAAGCTGAAGACGCTGTGCAACCTGATCGTCGGGGACCATGCCCTGCGGGTGGAGGCCTTCGTGATGCGCCAGCCGGACGAGAACCGGCTGGAGCTGTGGACGTACCTGCTGCAGCGCAACGCCCGCATGTACGGCGTCGCCTTCGCCGTGGACGCGGTCGGCGACGTCTACCTCACCGGACGCCTGCCGCTGCACGCCGTCACCCCGGATGAGATCGACCGCCTTCTCGGCGCGGTGCTGACGTACGCCGACGAATCGTTCGACACCATGCTGGAGATCGGGTTCGGCTCGGCCATCCGGCGCGAGTGGGCGTGGCGGGTCGCCCGGGGCGAGTCGCTGGCCAACCTCGCCGCGTTCCGGCACTTCCTCGAACCCTCGAGCCGGCCACAGAGTTCGGACTAGAGGGACGGCCACCGAGCTCGGGCTTGAGGGACGGCCACCGAGCTCGGCTAGAGGGAACAGTTGACGAGGACCGGCTCGGGGTGGAGCCGGACGTCGAACGCCTTGCGCACCCCGTCCCGGATCTCCCGGGCGAGGCCGAGCAGCGCCGCGGTCGTGCCGGTGCCCCGGTTGGTGAGCGCGAGCGTGTGCTTCGAGGAGACGGCCACGCCCGGGTGGTCTCCGGAGTACCCCTTGCCGAAGCCGGCGTGCTCGATCAGCCAGGCGGCGCTGACCTTCACGGTGCCGTCCGGCCCAGGCCAGTGCGGGGGCGTCGTCCCGGCCCGGTCGACCAGCGCGGCGAACTCGTCGGCGGTCAGCACCGGGTTGGTGAAGAACGACCCCACCGAGCGGGTGTCGGGGTCGTTCGGGTCGAGCACCATCCCCTTGCCGGCCCGCAGGGCGAGCACGGCCTGGCGGGCCTGAGCCAGCGGCACGCGGTCACCCGGCGACACGCCCAGCGACCGGGCGAGCTCGGCGTAGCGCACCGGCGCCGACAACGGGGAGCGCTCCAGACCGAACGTCACCGCGAGCACCACGTAGCGGTCGTTGTTCTTGAAGATGCTCGTCCGGTAGGCGAAGCCGCACTCGCTGGCGGTCAGGTCGACGACGACCCCCCGCTGGCGGTCCAGCACGCGGACGGTCTGGATCGTCTCGGCCACCTCCTGGCCGTACGCCCCGACGTTCTGGATCGGGGTCGCGCCGGCCGAGCCCGGCACCCCGGAGAGGCATTCGATCCCCGACAGCCCTTCCGCGACGCAGAACTCGACCACCTCGTCCCACGGATGGCCGGCCTCGACCGTCACCAGGGCCCGTCCACCGTCCGGCACGATCGAGATCCCCCTCGTGCGGATGAGGACCACGGTCGCGTTGACCCCGCTGTCGGCGATCACCACGTTGCTCCCGCCAGCCAGAAGGAACACATCGCCGGGGGTAGCGCGGGTTATTTCGACTAGTTCATGCTGATGAGTGGCGGTCACAAGGCGCGACGCCCGGCCGCCGAGGCCCAACGTGGTGTGCCGGGACAGGTCGAGCGAGGTGCCGGCATCGGAACCCGCAGGTCCCCCGGCACCGGTGTCCGGCGGGACTGGATGGGTCACGGTGCCGGGTGGGACCGTCCGGCGGGTCGGAGTACCGTCATGCACGGGCTTCACCCTAGGCGCCCCGAACGGGCGGAGGTTAGGACAGTGGCGAGCAGGTCTCCCATGGGCAAGGAGTTCTGGCTGGCGGCGCTGCGGGCCGACGGGTCGGCGTTTCTGGCGGCGGTGAGCCAGCCCGGGGTCCTGGGCCGCGCCGTGCCGTCCTGCCCCGACTGGTCGGTGGGTGAGCTGGTCCGGCACCTCGGCGCCTTCTATCGGCGCATCCGGCTGCACGCTGGCGCGGTCGGGGCCGACGAGGCCTGGCCCCCGCTCGCCGTGCCGGAGGAGGCGCCGGCCGCCGACGACGAGACGGTGGTGACCTGGTTCCGGGAGCAGCTGCACGGCGTCGAGGCCCATCTGGAGTCGCTCGACCCCGACCTGCCGACCTGGAACTGGGCGCCGCGGGCGCGGGTGGCGGCGTTCTGGCACCGCCGGGCGGCGCACGAGACCGCGGTCCACCGGTGGGACGCCCAGGTGGCGACCCGGCTGCCGGAGCCGCTGGAGAGCAAGCTGGCCGGCGACACCATCGCCGAGGCCCTGGACACCTTCCTGCCCGGCGGGCGGCGCCGGGTGGACCGCCAGGCTCACGGCCTGATCCAGCTGACCGCGACCGACATCGGGCAGCAGTGGTACGTCCGGCTGCGTGGGGCGGCCATCTCGCTGCTCGACGCGGACACCCGCCTCGACGCCGAGACCCACCCGGCCCGGGCCACGGCCGCCGGCTCGGCGAGCGACCTGGCGCTGGCCCTGTGGGGTCGGGTGCCCTTCGACGTCGTGGAGACGTCCGGGGACGTCGACCTGCTCGAGGCCATCCAGGTCCGCTGACCGGCCGGGTCGGCGGGCGGGGCGGGCGTTTGGCGAAACGTGCCAACGCCAGGGGCGGGTTGTCGGCACAATCTCGGTCACGTCTCCCGTATCGATCCCCTGCCCCGGGCGGTTGTACTGCTACGCATCATGGAGTTCGTTCGACCGACGACGTTCGCCGACGCTCTGGCCGAGAAGGCAGCGCGCCCTCTGGCCGTGCCGATCCTGGGCGGCACCGACCTGATGGTGGGGCTCAACGCCGGCCACCCGGCACCCCCGGCCCTGCTGGACCTGACCGCGGTGGACGAACTGAACGCCTGGGCGGTCGACGGCGACGAGGTGTGGATCGGGGCCGGGGTAACCTACCGCCGGTTGATCACCGAGCTGGGGGCGCTCTGCCCGGGCCTGGCCCTGGCCGCTCGTACGGTCGGCTCGCCGCAGATCCGTAACCGCGGCACGCTCGCCGGGAACCTCGGCACCGCCTCGCCGGCCGGTGACACCCATCCCGTGCTGCTCGCCACCGGGGCCGTGGTCGAGGCGGCCTCGGTCCGCGGCCAGCGGACCATTCCCATCGACGACTTCTACCTGGGGGTCAAGCGGCACGCCCTCGCCCCGGATGAGCTGATCCGCGGGGTCCGGCTGCCGGTCCGCCGTGGGCCGCAGCAGTTCGCCAAGGTGGGCCCGCGCAACGCCATGGTGATCGCGGTCTGCTCGGTCGCCGTGGCGCTCGATGTGGCCCGCCGTACGGTCCGCGTCGGGGTGGGCTCGGTGGCCCCCACGCCCCGGCGGGCGCCCGCGGCCGAGGAGCTCGCCGGCGAGCTGCCGTGGGACGGTGGGCCGCTCGACGAGGACGTGGCCCGCCGGTTCGGGGCCGCGGCGGCCGCGGCGACAGCACCCATCGACGATGTTCGGGGCACGGCCGCCTACCGGCGGCACGCCGTCGAGGTGCTCGCCCGGCGCACCCTGACCTGGGCGCTGGCCGACCTCGACCGTCCTCAGGCGTGGGACGGCAAGCCGGAATCTGGGCGGGCCTAGGGAATCAGGAGGAGCGGCGGTGCGGGTGACGTTGACGGTCAACGGCGAGCAGCGGACGGCCGACGACGTATGGCCGGGCGAGAGCCTGCTGTTCACGCTGCGCGAGCGGCTCGGGCTGCCCGGCACGAAGAACGCCTGCGAGCAGGGCGAGTGCGGGTCCTGCACGGTGCTGCTCGACGACCTGCCGGTCTGCGCCTGCCTGGTCGCGGCCGGCCAGGCACAGGGACGCACCGTGGTGACGGTCGAGGGCATCGCGCGGTATTCGGGGAGCATTGCGACGAAGGACGAGCGAGGAGCGGACCGGGCCGCGCCCGACGCGGCAACCGCGGACGGGGCGTCCCTGCACCCGGTCCAGGAGGCCTTCGTCGACGCCGGAGCCGTCCAATGTGGATTCTGTACGCCCGGCCTGGTGGTCGCGGTGGTCGATCTGTTGCGCAGCCGACCCCAGCCCACCGACGGCGAGATCCGGGAGGCGCTGGCCGGAAACCTGTGCCGCTGCACCGGATACGAGAAGATCCTCGATGCCGTCCGCCTCGCGGCCCAGCGGCTGGCCGACCAATGACCGCACGCCCCATGACTGCCGGCATCAGGACGGGGTTGGCTGTCTCATGACGACACTCGTGATCGAAGGCGCGGCGATCGCCACCGTGGACGCGGCCGGCACCGAGTACGCCGCCGGCCATCTGGTCGCCGAGGACGGCTGGATCACCGCCGTCGGGCCGGGGCCGGCCCCGGCGGTTCCCGAGGGGGCCCGGGTGGTGGACGGCGCCGGGTGCCTGCTGACGCCGGGGTTGGTGAACACCCACCACCACCTGTACCAGTGGGCGACCCGGGGGTACGCGATCGACGCCACGCTCTTCGAATGGCTGACCGCGCTCTACCCGGTCTGGGCCCGGCTCACCGCCCCGGCCGTCGGGGCCGCCGCGACCGCCGGCCTGGCCTGGCTCGCCCGCTCCGGCTGCACCACGACCACCGACCACCACTACCTGTTCCCCCGGACCGGAGGCGACGTACTCGGCTCCACTGTGGACGCCGCTGCCCGGGTCGGGCTGCGCTTCCACCCCACCCGCGGCTCGATGGACCTCGGCCAGTCACAGGGCGGCCTGCCACCGGACGAGGTGGTCGAATCCATCGACGACATTCTGGCCGCCAGTGCGGAGGCGGTGGCCCGGTTCCACGACCCGTCGCCCGGGTCGATGGTGCGGGTGGCGCTCGCCCCCTGCTCGCCGTTCTCGGTCACCGCCGACCTGCTGCGGGAGTCGGCCGCGCTGGCCCGCTCGCTCGGGGTGCGGCTGCACACCCACCTGGCCGAGACGCTGGACGAGGTGGAGTACTGCCAGGACCGGTTCGGCTGCGACCCGGTCGAGTACGTGGAGCGCCTGGGCTGGCTCGGCGACGACGTCTGGCTCGCCCACGGCGTGCACCTTCCCGCTGCGGCGATCGCCCGGCTGGCGGCCACCGGCACCGGCGTGGCCCACTGCCCGTCCTCGAACGCCCGGCTGGGGGCGGGCACCGCCCCGGTGCGGGCCCTGCTCGGCGCGGGCGTGGCGGTGGGACTCGGCGTCGACGGCGCGGCCTCGCAGGAGGCGGGGCGCCTGGTCGACGAGCTGCGCCAGGCGATCTACGCGGCCCGCACCCGGGTCGACGGCGACGGACTGGCCGGGCCGCGCGCCCTGACCGTGCGGCAGGCCCTGTGGATGGCCACCATGGGCGGGGCGCGGTGCCTCGGCCGGGCCGCCGAGATCGGCTCCCTGGAGGTGGGCAAGCTCGCCGACCTGGCACTGTGGCGAATAGACGGTCTGGGGCACGCCGGCATCGCCGACCCCGTGGCGGCCCTGGTGCTCGGCTCGGCCCCGCCGCTGGAGTTGCTCACCGTCGGGGGTCGGGTCGTGGTGGAGCACGACCGTCTGTCCACTGTCGACGAAGCGACGGTGGCCGACGACCTGCGCCGGGCCTGTGCGGAGGTGCGCGGGTGACCACGCAGGCCCCCTCCCCGGCCGGAGCCGCGACGCCCACCCGCACCCCGGGCGGGATCGGGGAGAGCCCGGCCCGGCCCGACGGCACGCTCAAGGTGACCGGCCAGTTCGCCTACTCCTCCGATCTCTGGCTGGACGACGCGCTCTTCGGAGTCACGCTGCGCTCGCCCCACGCGCGGGCGCGCATCGTCGGTATCGACATCGCCAAGGCCCTGGCCGTGCCCGGGGTCCACGCCGTGCTCACCCACCAGGACGTGCCCGGGCTCGCGTACTACGGCCTGGAGCACGCCGACCAGCCGGTCCTCGCCATCGACGAGGTGCGCTACCAGGGGGAGCCGGTGGCGATCCTCGCGGCCACCGATCCGCACACGGCCCGGCGGGCCCTGGGCCTGATCGAGGTCACGTACGAGGTGCTGCCGCCGGTGACCGACGCCCGCCGCGCGGTCTTCGATCCGTCGATGGACCGGGTTCACCCCGACGGCAACGTGGTCCGCCACCAGCCGGTCCGGGTCGGCTCACCCGACGAGGTGACCGCCGACGTCGTGGTGGTCGGCGAGTACGAGGTGGGCATGCAGGACCAGGCCTTTCTCGGCCCCGAGTCCGGCCTGGCCGTCCCGGCCGAGGACGGCGGGGTCGACCTCTACATCGCCACCCAGTGGCTGCACGTCGACCGGGGCCAGATCGCGCGCTGCCTCGGCCTGCCGGAGGAGAAGGTCCGGCTGACGCTGGCCGGCGTGGGCGGGGCGTTCGGCGCGCGTGAAGATCTGTCGATGCAGGTGCACGCGTGCATGCTTGCCCTGCACACCGGCAAGCCGGTCCGAATGTCGTACGACCGGGCGGAGTCGTTCGTCGGCCACGTGCACCGCCACCCGGCCTGGATGCGCTACGAGCACGGCGCGACCCGGGACGGGAAGCTCGTGTACGTCAAGGCGACCATCGTCCTCGACGGTGGGGCGTACACCTCCACCACCCCGGCGGTCGTGGGCAACGCGGCGTCGCTGGGCACCGGACCGTACGAGGTGCCCCACGTCGCCATCGACGTGTACGGGGCCCGGACGAACAACCCACCCTGCGGGGCCATGCGCGGCTTCGGCGCCGTGCAGGTCTGCTACGCGTACGAGTCGCAGATGGACGCGCTCGCCTCCGAACTGGGCCTTTCCCCGGTGGAGATCCGGATCCGCAACGCGGTCTCGCAGGGATCGAAGCTCGCCACCGGACAGGTGATCGACTCGCCAGCCCCGCTCGCCGACATGCTGCGCCGGGTCGCCGCCCTGCCCCTGCCGCCCTCCACAGTGGACTCCCCCGGCGACCTGCCCGGAGGGTACGGCAACACGACCCGGGGCGAGGGGGTCCGCCGCGGCGTCGGCTACGGGGTGGGCATCAAGAACATCTGCTTCTCCGAGGGGTTCGACGACTACGCCACCGCCCGGGTCCGGCTGGCCGTGGTCGGCGGGGAGCCGGTCGCGACCGTGCACACCGCCGCCGCTGAGGTGGGCCAAGGGCTGGTCACGCTGCAGCAGCAGATCGTCCGCACCGAGCTGGGCGTCTCGACGGTGCTGCTGCAGCCAGCCGACACCACCATCGGCTCGGCCGGCTCGTCGTCGGCCTCCCGGCAGTCGTACATGACCGGCGGGGCCGTGAAGATGGCCTGCGAGGCCGTCCGGGCCCGCGTGGCCCAGCGGCTGGGACGCTCCACTGTGGAACTCGCCGGCGGGAAGGTCGTCGCGGGTGACACGATCGTCGACCTGGCCACGGTCGTGGGGGACGAGCCGATCGAGGAGACCGTGGTGTTCCGGCACCGCCCGACCGTCCCGATGGATCCGGTCACCGGACAGGGCAACTCCCACGTGCAGCTCGCGCTGTGCGTGCACCGGGCGGTGGTCGACGTCGATGTCGAGCTGGGCCTGGTGAAGGTGGTCGAGCTCGCCGCCGTGCAGGACGTGGGCCGGGTCATGAACCGGGTGGCGCTGGAGGGCCAGATCCACGGGGGCAGCGCGCAGGGCCTGGGGCTCGCGCTCATGGAGGAGATCCAGGTCGTCGACGGCCTGGTCCGCAACCCCTCCTTCACCGACTACCTGATCCCCACGATCCTCGACGTGCCCCCGATGCCGCTGACCATCCTGGAGCACCCCGACCCGCACGCGCCGTACGGCCTGCGCGGGGCGGGCGAGCCGCCGACCCTCTCGTCGACCCCGGCGATCGCGGCCGCCGTCCGGGCCGCCACCGGCCTGCCCCTGCGGCGCGTCCCCATCCGCCCCGAGCACATCACCCACCCGGACTGAGCCACGACAAGGCTCTGCTGCACCCCACGCACCACCCAACCCCGACCACACAATCCCGCGATCTTGGAAGTTGGCACCCCCTATAGGGGGGTCTAGTTTCCAAGATCACAACTTTGCGTGTACTGACGGGGTGTGCCGGAGGCTAACGGGGCGGGATGGCGAGGGCCTGGGCGTCGGTGCCGAGGATGCGGCGGGAGAGCAGGGTGGCCCCGGCCACGGCGGCCGGCATGGCGATCACGGTGAACAGCGGCACCAGGGTGCAGACGAAGGTCGCCGCACCGAAACCGAGTGCCAGCGGACGGTTGGCCCGCAGCGCCTGCTTGCGGTCGGCGTACCGCAGGCCCCGGCGATCGAACGGCACGCTGGTCAGCTCCAGGGCCAGCACCCAGCCCATGAACCGGGCTCCGAGCAGGAAGGCGACCACGGCCCCGGCGACCGGGATCAGCCCGATCACGAACAGGCCCACCGACACCAGGACCGAGAACACCCCCAGCCGCAGGGAGTCGACGATCGTCCGGGGCAGCGAACGCCAGAAGGAGACGTCGACCTCGTTGGGCACGCCGCCGAGTCGGTCCTCGACCTTCTTGGAGATCGCCTCGTAGAAGGGCTGTCCAATGAGGAGGGTCAGCGCCACGTAGGCCAAAAGGCTCACCACGGCCCAGACCACGACGACCGCGGCCACGCCCGCGCCCCGGAGGACGGTGCGGGGGAAGTCGGGCCAGTCCTCCGCGTACGGCGTGAGGAAGACGATGAAGTCATCGACGAACATCACCATCGCGATGAACGCCGCGAGCAGGGCCACGAAGGCGATGACCGCCGGCACCAGCCCGAGGAGCATCAGGCGCGGGTGGCGGCGGTACATAGCGAAGCCGCGCCCCAGGTAGCCGATGCCGGTCGCGAATCCGGCGACGGGGGCAACCACCCGACGTCCGGTCGGGACGGAGTCGCTGCGATCCACGCCGAGACAGTAGCGCCATCCCGCCAGCCCCGGGAAACCGCCGGGGCGTTCAGCCATCCGCGCCCGCGCCAGCCGACACACGCCAACCGACCGCCGCATCAAAAGGCCGCGGCGTCAGCCGACCACCACGTCAGAACAACGCAGCGGTCAGGAGAGGCCCCCGAAGAGGGTGGTCACCGAGCCGTCCTCGAAGACCTCGCTGATGGCCCGGGCCAGCAGCGGGGCGATCGACAGGACGGTGAGCTTGTCGAGCTTCGCCTCCGGCCGGATCGGCAGGGTGTTGGTCACCACCACCTCGCTGATCTTGCTCGCCGTCAGCCGCTCGGGCGCGGGGTCGGAGAGCACCGCGTGCGTGGCCGCCACGATCACGTCGGCGGCCCCGGCCTCCAGCAGGACCTCAGCCGCGCTGCAGATCGTGCCGCCGGTGTCGATGATGTCGTCGACGATGAGGCAGGTGCGCCCCTCCACCTCACCGACCACCCGGTGGGCCACCACCTGGTTGGGCCGGCTGGGGTCACGGGTCTTGTGGATGAAGGCGAGCGGGGCACCGCCGAGGCGGTCGGTCCACCGCTCGGCCACCCGGACCCGACCGGAGTCCGGCGCCACCACGGTGATGGACTGCCCGGCGTAGCGGCTCTCGATGTACCGCGCCAGCACGTCCATGGCGAAGAGGTGGTCGACCGG
>Ga0065720_1003864_pt1 | contig 11994 bp, 11 predicted proteins | sample Thericmetagenome_FD_59107 | JGI IMG/M metagenome (GOLD analysis project Ga0065720, IMG submission 59107) | Thermophilic microbial communities from the Joint Bioenergy Institute, California, USA of rice/straw/compost enrichment - eDNA_2 v2... | ecosystem: Engineered > Solid waste > Grass >... | reverse complement strand
ACCGCGAAGGTGAGCCGGATAGAGAACGCCAAGACGTTGCCATCCATCCGCGACGTGGAGGCCCTGCTCGATCTGTACGGCGCGGACCGTGCCAAGCGGGACGAGTTGATCGGGCTCCGCAGGGACGCGGCACAGAAGGGTTGGTGGGAGGAGTACCGCGAGGCCCTTCCCCCGGACGTGCTTCCCCTGCTGGGCCTGGAGATCGAAGCGACCGAGGTTCGGAACTGGGAGACCCACATAGTGCCCGGCCTGCTCCAGACCGAGGCGTATACCACGGCCCTGGTCTCGCATTTCCAGCCGGTCGTGCAGGTGCCGCACCGCTGGCTACAAGACCGAGTCGCGGCGCGCATGAAACGACAGCGGATCCTGTTGTTCGAACCGAATCCCGTGACCCTTTACGCGGTATTCGAGGAGTCGGTGCTGCGGCGGAGGGTCGGCGAGGCCGAGGTCATGCGCGAACAGCTTGCGCATCTCATGCAGATCTCCGAGCTGGAGCATGTCGAGATGCGTATCCTGCCGGAGGACGCGCCGCCTCCGATGCCTACCGGCCCATTCCTGCATCTGCGGTTCCCCGACTTCCCGGACATCGTCTATCTGGAGGAGTTCTTCGGGGCGAAGTACATCGAGGACACCGAGCAGGTATATGCCTACGAGCGCGCTTTCGAGCACCTCATGGAGGTGGCGCTCGACGAGAAGTCGTCTCGTGAGCTGATACGTCGAAACCTTGGCCGGTGGTAGTTATCGCCAGTAATTCTGCTCGGCGATAACGCACCGTCGGCTGATCATATTTAGGAAGAATCATGAAGTCGACAGATCTGCACGACGTGGTGTGGACCAAGAGCAGCAAGAGCGCCAACGGCAACTGCGTGGAGGTTGCCCGGCTGGCGGGCGGGCGTGTCGGGGTCCGGGACAGCAAGAACCGGGAGGGAGCGGTTCTGCGGTTCACGCCCCGCGACTGGGGGGCCTTCCTCGGCGCGGTGAAGGCCGGGAAATTCGAGTAGCAGGCCGGGTATTGGGTTGTGCGTCCCGGAAATCACCTCCATCCTGAAGGTGCGCTAAGTCATTTTCAGGTGCGTGGAGGTCGCCGATGTCGCCTATCGATCTCACCGGGGCGGTCTGGCGGAAGAGCGCGCGAAGCGCGCAGGGCAATTGCGTGGAGGTGGCCCGCCTGGCCGGCGGCCGGGTGGCCGTCCGGGACAGCAAGAACCCGCTCGGCTCGGTCTTGGTCTTCACCTCGGCCGAGTGGGGTGCGTTCGTCGACGGCGTGAAGAGCGGCGGCGCCTGACCGCTGCCGTCGAGACCCCTGTACATCCGAGTCAGGGCCCCGTCCGGGAATCGGGCGGGGCCCGCGGTGAAACGCTTCACCCTACTTTCACGACCGCGTCTGTGCGGTCCGTCACACTCGCCGGCCGCGTGCACGGCCGGGCGGAAGGGCGGCGCGGCAGGCCGACCGGCGTCCCCCGCCGGTCCCCGGCCGCGGTGACGACGTGGGCGGGGCGCCGCCGATCCCGACCCGCGCCGGACGCGCCCGGCCCGGCGTGCGATCGTCCGCGGGCGGCGGATCACCGTAGTTTCGGTCACTCCCGTCTCACTATTTAGGATCAGGACATCTCGTCAGATGTCATGCCTGGCTGGCATGCTCTGGCGTAATGAACAGGCAAAGCATCCGCCTCGGGCCTCACGTGACCCCCGGGTGAGTCCCGATGCGCCCCCGAAGCAGCCCCCGCCCGGCGCCGAGTCCCCCGTCCGGCGGCCGGGGCCCGTCGCCGCGCGCGCCTTTGCCCAAAGGCCTTCTTCTCGGCCTGCTGGCGGTGCTCGCCGTACTCCCGGCGTGCGGCAGCGGTACGGCCCGGCTCAGCACCTACTCCGGCCCGCAGCGGGCGAAGAGCTCGGCCGAGGCCACCCCGGCCGCCAAGGCGAAGCCGAAGCCGCGGCGCCGGCCGTACACGGTCTCCTTCGGCGGGGACGTGCACTTCGAGGGGATCCTGCGGGCGCGGCTCGACGACCCCCGCACCGCGCTCGGCCCGATCGCCAGGGTGCTGCGGGCCGCCGACCTGGCGATGGTGAACCTGGAGACCGCGATCACCACGGGCGGCACCCCCGCGCCCGGCAAGCAGTACACGTTCCGGGCGCCGCCGTCCGCGCTCACCGCGCTCCGGGCGGCGGGGGTGGACGTCGCCTCGATGGCGAACAACCACGGCATGGACTTCATGGAGACCGGGCTGCGCGACTCGCTCGCCGCGATCCGGCGCAGCCGGTTCCCGGTGATCGGGATCGGGCGGAACGCGGCCGAGGCGTACCGGCCGTACCGCAGGATCATCAACGGCAACCGGGTCTCCGTCATCGCGGCGACCCAGGTGATCGACTCGGAGTTCATCGAGTCGTGGACCGCGACCGACACCAAGGGCGGGCTCGCCTCGGCGAAGAACGAGCCGCGGCTGCTCCAGGCCGTGCGCGCCGCGCGGCGCAGGTCCGACACCGTCATCGTCTACCTGCACTGGGGGGCCGAGCTGGTCGGCTGCCCCACCCCGGTCCAGCGCGACCTCGCGGTGAAGCTGATCCGGGCGGGCGCCGACGTGATCGTCGGCGGGCACGCGCACATCCTGCTCGGCAGCGGCTACCTGCGGGGCCGGTACGTCAACTACGGGCTGGGCAACTTCGTCTTCTACAACTGGGGCCCACAGACCGGGACGACCGGCGTGCTGACGCTCACGATCAACGGCCGCAAGGTGCTCAAGGACGAGTGGACCCCCGCCCGGATCACCGGCGGCGTCCCCATCCCGCTCACCGGAACCGCCCGGACCGAGGCCGTCGCGCGGTGGGAGTCGTTGCGGACGTGCGCTGGGCTTGATTCCGGATAGGAGTTAACCGGCGACTCTCGGCTACCGCCTGACCGGGCCGGGTCGGTGCGGGCAAGATGGAGGAATGTCCAGCACGTCGATCGAGCAACTCGACAGGATCGAGGTCTCCCCGCTTCGACGCCGCCCCAGCCAGCGACGTAGCGCCCGCCGGGTCGAGCGCATGCTCGACGCCTGCGCCGAGTTGCTGGACGAGGTCGGCTACGAGGCCCTGTCGACCACGCGCATCGCGCAGCGCGCCGGTGTCGCCATCGGCTCGCTCTACCAGTTCTTCCCGGACAAGCGGGCCATCAAGACCGCGCTGACCGCCCGCAACGTCGAACGGTTCGTGACCAGGCTCGGCCGCCGCTTCATGGCCGAGGAGTTCCGGTCCACCTGGGAGGCCGTCGACGCCATCATCGATGAGTACGTGGACATGCACCGGACCGTGCCCGGGTTCCGCTCGCTGCACTTCGCCGACGTGGTCGACCTGCAGCTGCTCGACTCGATGGCCGACACCAGTGCGGTGATCGTCGGGCGGCTGCGCGCCCTGCTGCTCGCCGACTACGGCCTCGCCGACAGCGAGGAGCTCGACCGGGCCATGCTGGTGGCCGTGGAGGCCGGGGACGCGGTGCTGAAGCTCGCCTTCCGCCGTGACCCGAACGGCGACCCCGACATCATCGCCGAGGCGAAACACCTGGTACGGGGATGCCTCGACCGGCAGCTCCGCGCATCGGCGTGAGCCCCGGGCGTACGCACGGTGCCCGCCCCGGCACGGCGCCGGCGCGGGCACCGGCGCGTTTTGCAAGCTTGTCAGGGCAATGTGCGAGCAAATCACAGGTCCGATGGGTACGCTCGGTGGCGTGGCGCATGTGACACGTGAGCACCTTGATCGACTGCTCGAACAGGCTCTGCTCTCCGACGACCACGATACGCTCGCGCGGCGCCTGGACTTCCTCGCGCACGCGTACGAGTCCGGCGAGGTCTCTCGGGCGGCGATATTCCTGCTCGCGGCGGAGGAGTGGCGGCAGGCCGGGCAGCCGGCGATGGCCCTGGACCGGTTTCAGCGGGCCCTCGACGACGGCGGCGAGGTGAGCGTCGACCCGCGCGCCGGCATCGCGGACACGCTCTTCGAGCTCGACCGGCCCGACGAGGCCCGGGAGGTCATCGCGGCGATCCGCGCCGAGCCGTCCATCGACCCGCTGACCTCGCTCAGCGTGGCCGAGACCCTGGCGGCCTACGGCGACCTGGAAGGGGCGTTGGAGTGGGCGACCGAGGGGGTGCGGTCCTGCCCGGAGGGGAGCGGCGTCCGTGACGCCCTGCTCCGCACCCGCTACCGGATCCGCGTCGACCTCGGCCTGCCCGAGGACGACCTCGACGCCCTCCTCGACGCGACCAGAAGCTGACGCCCTCCGGCGTCCGGAAACGGAAACGACCGGGCGGGACCGGCCGGGTCTCCTGCCGGGGCAGGAACCGACCGGCCGCCGCCTCGGTCGCGGTGGGGCTGAGCGGGTCAGCGGCCGAGAAGGGACACGCTCGAGGCCGGGTTGAGCAGCCCGCTGCCGTTGTCGGCCCTACGCAGCAGCTCGCCGAGGTCGTCCGTGGTCTTGAGGACCACCTTCGGCACGTCGCGCACGGTCGCCTCGACCTCCGCCGTACGGACCTCCCGGCGCACCTGCTCGATGAGGCCGCCGCGCACGGTCAGCTCGTCGGGGAGGCTCGGCGCCGCGGCGAGCGTGCCCGGCGCGGCCGCGCTCCGCTGCGCCGCGGCCTGCGGGTTGACGCGGAGCGGCACGGGGCTGGTGACGCCCCGGCTCGCGGCGAGCCCGAACGGGTCGGTCAGCGGCCAGGCGCCGCCGTTACGGCGCAGGCTCTCGAGGATGAGGTACGTGCCGAGCGACCGCCGCTCGGCCCATTCGGCCGGCCGGTTGACCGGCCGGTTGACGTGCGCACGGCCGTAACCCGGCCGCTTCTTGCTCTTGGTCTGGGCCTTGTGGCAGCCGGTCGTGGCCGCGCTCGGGCAGGCCGCGGACTCCTTGGCGCCGTCGTTCGCGGCGGCCGTCCCCGCCAGCGCGCTGCTCGCGCCGATGGCGAGCGCGGCCACCGCGACGAACCGGCACCCGAGGCTCCATGCGTTCTTCGACATTCCGCCCCCTGATTACGTGTTGTCATCTGACAGTCGCAGGACGCTAGCAGCGTCCGGCGGGGGCGGTCGCCGGTTAACCCAATGGTGGAACAGCCCTTAACAATCGCGGTCCCTCAGTTGACCGACGCCGGGTACGCGTCCGAGCCGGCCGCCGAGCGGACCGTCAGCGAGTCGCTGTCCTCGTCGAGGTCGACGATGACCTCGTCGCCGTCGTGGATGCGGCCCGCGAGCAGCTCCTTGGCGAGCCGGTCGCCGATCGCCGACTGCACGAGCCGGCGCAGCGGGCGTGCGCCGTACAGCGGGTCGTAGCCGGTGAGCGCGAGCCAGTCGCGGGCGGCCGGGGTGACGGTGAGCGTGAGCCGCCGGTCGGCGAGCCGCCGGGCCAGCCGCGCCACCTGCAGGTCGACGATCTGCGACAGCTCCTCCGAGCCGAGCGCGTCGAACACGATCACGTCGTCGAGCCGGTTGAGGAACTCCGGCTTGAACGCCGAGCGCACCGTGGCGAGCACCGCGTCCCGCTTCGCCTCGCCATCCAGCTTGGGGTCGACCAGGTACTGCGAGCCCAGGTTGGAGGTGAGGATCAGGATCGTGTTCCGGAAGTCCACGGTACGGCCCTGCCCGTCGGTGAGCCGCCCGTCGTCGAGCACCTGGAGCAGGATGTCGAAGACCTCCGGATGGGCCTTCTCCACCTCGTCGAGGAGCACCACCGTGTACGGCCGGCGGCGCACCGCCTCGGTGAGCTGGCCGCCCTCCTCGTAGCCGACGTAGCCGGGCGGGGCGCCGACCAGGCGGGCGACGCTGTGCTTCTCGGAGTACTCGCTCATGTCGATGCGGGTCATCGCCCGCTCGTCGTCGAACAGGAACTCCGCCAGCGCCTTCGCCAGCTCGGTCTTGCCCACGCCGGTGGGGCCGAGGAAGAGGAACGAGCCGGTGGGGCGGTCGGGGTCGGCGATGCCCGCGCGGGCCCGCCGTACCGCGTCCGAGACCGCCGTGACGGCCTCCTTCTGGCCGATGATGCGCTTGCCGAGCTCGTCCTCCATGCGCAGCAGCTTGGCGCTCTCGCCCTCAAGCAGCCGCCCGGCGGGGATGCCGGTCCACGAGGAGACCACGTCGGCGATGTCGTCGGGGCCGACCTCCTCCTTGACCATGGGCTGGCTCTCGGCCTCCTCGGCGGCGGCGCTCGCCTCGGCGAGCTCCTTCTCCAGCCGGGGGATCTCGCCGTACATCAGCCGCGACGCCTCCTCGAAGTCGCCGTCGCGCTGCGCCCGCTCGGCGGCCGACCGCGCCTCGTCGAGCTGCTTCTTCAGCTCGCCGACGCGGTTGAGACCGGCCTTCTCCCGCTCCCAGCGGGCCACGAGGCTGTTCAGCTCCTCCTGGCGGTTGGCGAGCTCCTCGCGGAGCTTCTCCAGCCGCTGGCGGCTCGCCTCGTCGGTCTCCTTGACGAGCGCGAGCTCCTCCATCTTGAGCCGGTCCACGGCGCGCTGCAGCTCGTCGATCTCCACCGGGCGGGAGTCGATCTCCATGCGCAGCCGGGACGCGGCCTCGTCGACGAGGTCGATCGCCTTGTCCGGGAGGAACCGGGCGGTGATGTAGCGGTCGGAGAGCGTCGCCGCGGCGACGAGCGCGCTGTCGGAGATCTGCACCTGGTGGTGCGCCTCGTAGCGGCCCTTNAGGCCGCGCAGGATGGCGATGGTGTCCTCGACGGACGGCTCGCCGACGTAGACCTGCTGGAANCGGCGCTCNAGCGCCGGGTCCTTCTCGATNCGCTCGCGGTACTCGTCGAGCGTGGTGGCGCCGATCATGCGCAGCTCGCCGCGGGCGAGCATCGGCTTGAGCATGTTGCCGGCGTCCATCGCGCCCTCGGCGGCGCCGGCGCCGACCATCGTGTGCAGCTCGTCGATGAACGTGACGATCTGGCCGTCGCTCTGCTTGATCTCGTTGAGCACGGCCTTGAGGCGCTCCTCGAACTCGCCGCGGTACTTGGCGCCCGCGACCATCGCGCTCAGGTCGAGCGCGACGAGCCGCTTGCCCTTCAGCGACTCGGGCACGTCCCCGGCGACGATGCGCTGGGCGAGGCCCTCGACGACGGCGGTCTTGCCGACGCCGGGCTCGCCGATCAGCACCGGGTTGTTCTTGGTGCGCCGGGACAGCACCTGCACCACGCGGCGGATCTCGGTGTCCCGGCCGATCACCGGGTCGAGCCTGCCGGCGCGGGCGCGCTCGGTGAGGTCGACGCCGTACTTCTCCAGCGCCCGGTAGGTGTCCTCGGGGTTCTCGCTGGTCACGCGGGTGTGCCCGCGCACCTTCTCGAACGCCTCGAGCAGCGCCTCCGGCGTGGCGCCCTGCGCCCTGAGCACGTCGGCGACCTGGCCGCCGTCGGCGGCGAGGCCGACGAGCAGGTGCTCGGTGGAGACGTACTCGTCCTCGAGCCGCTTGGCGCGGGCCGCCGCCGTGTTGATCACGACGAGGAGCTGGCGGGAGCTGCTCGGCGCGCTCACGGTGGCGCCCTTCGCCCTGGGGAGGGCGTCGAGCAGCCGTTCGGTCTCCGCGCGCACCTTCTTCACGTCGGCGCCGACCGCCTCAAGGAGCGGTACGGCGGTGCCGCCCGACTGCGCGAGCAGGGTGCTGAGCAGGTGCGCGGGGAAGACCTCGGGGTGGCCGTCGGCCGCCGCACGCCGGACCGCGCCGGAAAGTGCCTCCTGGCTCTTCTGCGTAAGCTTGTAATCCATCGCGAATGTCCGATCAGGCGGGGGGCGGTAGTTCGTAACGGATCAGTGCGCGCATCAGCGTGAGCTCACCGCGCAGGCGGGCCACCTCCTCCCGCAGCCGGAGATTCTCGGTCTCCAGCTCCAGGATGCGCTTGATGCCGGCGAGGTTGATGCCCTCCTCCTGGGAGAGCCGCTGCACCTCGCGCAGCATCAGGATGTCCCGGGTGGAGTACAGACGTCCTCGCCCAGGGGTGCGCCCGGGGCTGACCAGGCCGAGCCGGTCGTACTGCCGCAGGGTCTGCGGGTGCAGCCCGGAGAGCTGAGCGGCCACCGAGATGACGTAGAGAGGTGTGTCGTCCGAGATGTCGAAGTAGTTGGCGTCCACCTTTCGTCGCCTCCCTCCGTGCCTACTCGCTCTGGGCCTGTTTGATCAGATCGGCCCGCAGGTCGGCCCCCGCCTTCGGGTCGTGCAGCTTCTCCAGCACGGCGCGGGTCTGATCGTCCACGCGCTGTGGCACCGCGATCTCCACGGTCACCAGCAGGTCGCCCTTGGTGCCGTCCTTGCGGGCGGCGCCCCGCCCGCGCACCCGGAAGGTGCGGCCGTTCGGCGTGCCCTCGGGAATGCGCAGGGTGACCGGCATGCCCCGCAGGGTGGGCACCTTGATCTCCGCGCCCAGCGCGGCCTCGGTGAACGTGACCGGCACCGTGATGGTGAGGTTGTCCCCCGAGCGGCCGAACACGCTGTGCGGCTGCACGTGGATCTGGACGTACAGGTCGCCGGGAGGTCCGCCGTGCTCGCCCGGGGCGCCCTTGCCCTTGAGCCGGATGCGCTGCCCGTCGGCCACGCCCGCCGGAATCCGCGCCTGGATGGTGCGGGTGCTCTTGCCCCGGCCGCTGCCGTCGCAGACCGGGCAGGGGTCGTCCACGATCAGTCCGCGCCCGCGGCAGTCGCGGCACGGCTCGGAGAAGGCGAAGCTGCCCAGGTTGCGGCTCGCCGCCCCGGTGCCCTCGCAGGTGGGGCAGACCCGCGGGGTGGTGCCGGCCTTCGCTCCGGTGCCGCCGCAGGCCTGGCACGCCGAGGAGCTGGTGAGCCGCAGCGACACGGTCGTGCCCTCGACCGCCTCGCTGAACGACAGCGTGACCTCGGACTCGATGTCCTGACCACGGCGTGCCCGGCGGGCCGTACTGGTGCGTCCGCGGTTGAACAACCCGCCGAACAGGTCGCCGATCCGATCGCCCGCCCCCTGCTGGCCGACGCCGCCGAAGAGATCGAAGGGGAATCCGGCGCCGCGCGCGCCGCCGGACCCGGCGAAGCCGCCGAGGCCCGACCCGAACAACGCCCGCGCGTCGTCGTACTCCTTGCGCCGCTTGGGATCGGACAGCACGTCGTACGCCTCGGAGACCTCCTTGAACTTGGCGGTGCTCTCCGAGTTCGCGCCGCTGCCCGGGTTGGCGTCCGGGTGGTACTTCCTGGCCAGCCTGCGGTACGCCTTCTTGATCTCTTCGGCGGTCGCGGTCTTGGGCACACCAAGGACGGCGTAGTAATCCTTCTCCAGGTAGTCCTTGGTGCTCATCTATAGCGTCCTTCGCGGCAAGGGGATCAAGGGAGGGTGTCTTCAGTTATCGTCGCCGGACTCGGTGCCCTTGGCGGAGGCGTCCCCGGGAGTGTCGCCGGACCCGTCGCCGGATCCGGCCTCCGCGGAGGCCTCGCCCGAGGAGGCCTCAGCCGAGGACTCCTCGGCTGAGGCGGTCTCGGCGGAGGACGCCGAGGCATCCTCCTCGGGCTCGCCGGGCTCGGCCACCGCGACCCGCGCCGGACGCAGGATCCGGTCGCCGATGCGGTAGCCGAGCTGCAGGATCTCCACGCACGTGGTCTCGGTCACCTCGGAGGAGTAGCTGTGCATGAGGGCCTCGTGCACCGTCGGGTCGAACGGCTCGCCCTTGGTGCCGAACGGGGTGAGGCCGAACTTGCTCAGCACCGCCTCCAGGGACTCGCTCACCTTGGCGAAGCCGCCGGTGAGCTCACCGTGATCACGTGCCCGCCCGATGTCGTCGAGCACGGGCAGCAGCTCGGTGAGCACGGCGGCCACGGCCAGCTCGCGCACGGTGGCCCGATCGCGCTCGACCCGCTTGCGGTAGTTGGCGTACTCCGCCTGGACCCGCTGCAGGTCGGCGGTGCGCTCGGCCAGCTGGGCGGCGAGGTCCTCGGCGAGCGACCCGGCCGCCGGCTCCTCCTTCTTCTGCTCCTGCTGTGGCTTGGACTCAGGCTCAGAGTCGAGGATGTCTCCCGGGTCCGGCATCGCGCGGTTGCGCACCTGCCCGGTCTCAGGGTCGATCTTGCGGTTGTCGCGGATCACCGGCTCCTGCTCGGAGCCGTTCTCACGCGGGGTCACTTGTTGCCGCCCTCCCGCTTCGGCTCCTCATCGACGATCTCCGCTTCGACCACATCCTCGTCCTTGCTGTCCTGAGAACCGGTGGAGGCGCCGCTCGCCGAGCCCGCGTCGCCGGAGGCGCTCTGCTGGGCGTAGATCGCCGAGCCCATCTTCTGGCTGACGGTGGCGAGCTTCTCCGCGGAGGTGCGGATCGTGGTGATGTCAGTGCCCTCCAGCGCCTTCTTCAGCTCGCCGAGAGCGTCCTCGACCTCGGTCTTGACGTCCGCGGGGATCTTGTCGGTGTTCTCCCGCAGGAACTTCTCGGTCTGGTAGGCGAGCGAGTCGGCGTTGTTGCGGACCTCGGCCTCCTCACGCCGCCGCTTGTCCTCCTCGGCGTAGGACTCGGCCTCGCGCATCATGCGCTCGATCTCCTCCTTGGGGAGCGCCGAGCCACCGGTGATGGTCATCGACTGCTCCTTGCCGGTGCCGAGGTCCTTGGCGGAGACGTTCACGATGCCGTTCGCGTCGATGTCGAAGGTGACCTCGATCTGCGGCACGCCGCGCGGCGCCGGCGGGATGCCGGTCAGCTCGAANGTGGCGAGCTTCTTGTTGTACGCNGCGATCTCGCGCTCGCCCTGGTAGACCTGGATCTGCACCGACGGCTGGTTGTCCTCGGCCGTGGTGAAGACCTCCGAGCGCTTCGTCGGGATCGTNGTGTTCCGCTCGATGATCTTGGTGAAGATGCCNCCCTTGGTCTCGATGCCGAGNGACAGCGGGGTGACGTCGAGCAGCAGGACGTCCTTGACCTCGCCCTTCAGCACACCGGCCTGNAGCGCGGCGCCGACCGCCACGACCTCGTCGGGGTTGACGCCCTTGTTCGGCTCCTTACCGGTCAGCTCCCGGACCAGGTCGCTCACCGCCGGCATACGGGTCGAGCCGCCGACGAGCACCACGTGGTTGATGTCGGACACCTTGATGCCGGCGTCCTTGATCACCTGGTGGAACGGGCCCTTGCAGCGCTCGAGCAGGTCGGCCGTGAGCCGCTGGAACTCCGCCCGGGTGAGCTTCTCGTCCAGGTGCAGCGGGCCCTCGGACGAGGCGGTGATGTAGGGCAGGTTGATCGTGGTCTCCGACTGCGCGGAGAGCTCGATCTTGGCCTTCTCCGCGGCCTCGCGCAGCCGCTGCAGCGCCATCTTGTCCTTGGACAGGTCGACGCCGTGCGCGTTCTTGAAGCGCTTCACCAGCTCGTCGACGATGCGCTGGTCCCAGTCGTCGCCGCCCAGGTGGTTGTCACCGCTGGTGGCCTTCACCTCGACGAAGCCGTGGCCGTCCTCGGCGCCGACGTCGAGCAGCGAGACGTCGAAGGTGCCGCCACCGAGGTCGAAGACGAGGATCGTCTGGTCCTTCTCCTTGTCCAGACCGTAGGCGAGCGCCGCCGAGGTGGGCTCGTTGATGATCCGCAGGACGTTCAGGCCCGCGATCTGGCCGGCCTCCTTGGTGGCCTGCCGCTGGGCGTCGTTGAAGTACGCCGGGACGGTGATGACCGCGTCGGTGACCTTCTCACCGAGGTACGCCTCGGCGTCCGTCTTGAGCTTCTGCAGGACGAAGGCGCTGATCTGCTGGGGCGTGAACTTCTTGCCGTCGATCTCCTTCGTCCAGTTGGTGCCCATCTCGCGCTTGACCGAACGGATCGTCCGGTCAACGTTGGTCACCGCCTGGCGCTTGGCGACCTCACCGACCAGGACCTCGCCGTTCTTCGCGAAGGCGACCACGGACGGCGTGGTCCGCGAGCCCTGCGCGTTGGCGATGACCGTCGGCTCACCACCCTCAAGGATCGCGACGACGGAGTTGGTCGTCCCCAGGTCGATACCTACCGCACGTGCCATGAGTACGTCCTTGTGATCAAAGTTGAGTCGGTTAGGCTCAATGTT
>Ga0065720_1020972_pt1 | contig 11999 bp, 11 predicted proteins | sample Thericmetagenome_FD_59107 | JGI IMG/M metagenome (GOLD analysis project Ga0065720, IMG submission 59107) | Thermophilic microbial communities from the Joint Bioenergy Institute, California, USA of rice/straw/compost enrichment - eDNA_2 v2... | ecosystem: Engineered > Solid waste > Grass >... | reverse complement strand
CGCCCAAAACACATCCCCAACCCCTTTCCCTTTCTTTCCATCGTAACCGACAATAACACACTTAGGTGGCGGTTCCGGCATCGGCCTAATGATAACCCAAACCCTCGCTGTGAACGGCGCAAAAGTCTACATCGTCGGCCGCACACAATCCAAGCTGGACCGCGTCGTCTCCATCTACAACGGGGACATCGAAGGGGAAATTATTGCCCTTCCCGCGGCCGATGTTTCCTCCAAAGACGACGTCCGCCGCCTAGCAGATGAAATCACCCACCGAGAGGGGCACCTCTGCATCCTGGTTAACAATGCGGGTATCACTAGCCAGACGGTGCAGCCCGAGAGCTCGACGGCAGAGGAGATGAAAAGGAATTTGTTCGATAGTGATAAATCGACTGCCGAAGACTGGTTACAGACCTATCAGACGGATGTTGTGTCCTTATTCTTCATGACGACCGCTTTTTTACCGTTACTACAAGCCTCAACGGAAAGGCATCACGGCTGGTCCGGGACGGTAGTCAACATAGGAAGCATCAGCGGGATAGTCAAGCTCGCGCAGCACCATTTCGCATATAACGCTGCGAAGGCAGCCGCCCATCACTTGACGAGGATGTTAGCGGGGGAGATTGCCGCAGCAGGGCACAAGATACGGGTGAATGCTATCGCGCCGGGAGTTTTCCCAAGTGAGATGACTGCGGGAGAGAGCGATGAGTTCCAGAAGAGTCATTTGGAGAAAGGTAAGTATGAGAAGAAGGTGCCTGCGGGACGGCCAGGGAGGGATATTGACATGGCGTAGGCGGTGCTGGGGCTGGTGGTGAATCAGTATGTGAGCGGGCAGGTTGTGGTTGTGGATGGGGGATATGCGCTAGCGATGGGGCAGTAATTTAGACGCAGGTAAATGAATACAATGCTAGAGATTCCATTATTTTTCTTAACTCTTGGAGTTGATTCCGCCGATATCTTGCATATATCGTCCCGTCCCTTACCGTTCCTACCGTCCCTCATAATGCATGCAAGTTCTTTAAAATGTGCCCTACAAAGTGGGCCCGGCGCCATCGGCATCGGCAGTGGAACCTCCGATTTCCGAGCCAAGTCCCGAGGCTCGCCGAGCCCAGAACCCTGAACCGATGACATCACCTCGCAGGACGGCAGCCACATGCGAAACTTCGCTGCGGTCGCAACCCCTTGTCCCTTGCTGCCTGCTGCGATCCCGGAGAGCGGATAGGGCGAGGGCGGCTAAGACGGGAGACCCACCCCGGTCGGTCGCCGATCCGGGAGCTTGGTACGGAGACGGTTACGCTAACGCGAAGGGTTGGAGTAGCATCTCCGGATGGTCCTGGAAGTTGGCGATGGTCACGATATGTGCCAAAACACCGGCCACGAGAGTGCAAGGCGCAAAGGAGACGGGGTATATTAGCCACGTCTTCGCTTCCCTTATCAGCTCCGACAAGCAATACGATACCAACTAGTGTCAAGTAATCTCGCATTCCAAGGAATGTATCATCTCGCTGACACGACAAAGGAAATGTGCTAATGTACGGCTTGAATGGAGTATAAGCCATCAATGGCTCAAAATCTCCCCTCTCTCCTCTGGAGATGAACTCCGTGACCGAAAAAAAAGCATGATAATCAAATCCCTGCCTTAACACAACCTGATAACGCCGACAAAAATGCAAGCGTGCAGAGTAGTAAGAAAAGGGTAGTAAACAGTCCAGCCCTAATGAAAAAAAATACAATACCCAATCTCATTCAAAGCCACAATACCTGCCTGTGACTTGACCTTCCGTATAACCAACCAACCCGTCCTTCCGTCGGTTAAAATAATGCAATGCAATGCTGAATGTAGCGAAGCAGGGGACATGTCAGAGAGGAGAGTAAATCAAAAAAATTGCCATATCAGGGAAATGAGCTGGCCGGATTGTCTCGGCTGCTCGGGGGTATCATATGATGATCATGATGTGGTGCGAGAATCATAAAATGACCCAACCATGACAATGTGCCCGTAACGAAGATGCGAAGCGGTGAGAGTAAGCGAGAGCCCAATCCCTAAGGAAGAACACCCAACCGAAACTGAGCCGTAATGAGCCAAAAAAAAAAAACAATGAAAAAAACTGTCAAGACGATGATGATAACCAATCAACTCCTCTCCAAATAAGGCTTCATCCACTTAATATCCAACCACCCCACTTTCTCAAAAGCCTGCCACAGCTTCGACGCCTTGTTAACATCAATCTTGCACGCCTGCTGTGCATCCGTCTTGCGGAACTCCTTGCCAATTCGCGCGCACTCCAATCTCCTGAGGAAGATCCTCCTCTTGCTGGTGAGGTACGTAGCGCAGTCGAGCCGCAGGCTGCTCGCCAGGCTGAGCTCGTCGGGATGAAGCAAGTGCCGATGAGGGTCGTTGCTCAAGTCAAGCGCGTTGCCCTTCCAATCGACCTTCAGGCAATTTGGCTTAGGTGGAAGCGAGCTGAGAGGCGGGCACAGATCCTCAAGAGCCTCGAAATCCTTGTCTTCGCGGTTCGGCGCCACAGTACGGACACGCGGCTGCTGTTCCGGGGATGTCGCCCCGACGTGAATGGTATCGTGACGAGAAGATGGAGTCGGAGTAGCTCGAATGGGCCTGGGAGTAGGACCAGTCTTTGGACGGGCGGCTCTAGGCTTATGCACACGCACAGGCGGGACCTTGGCCGAGGTCGTGTCGGGAGCAAGCACGGATGAAGTAACAGGCTTTGGCGCAAGGACTTGTTGATGCGGCCTCGATGATGAAAGGGTGTTGGACCAGGCAGTATGCTTCCGGTCGGCCCGCAGCAGCTGACGTTCCTGGCGCAGCCAACCTGCAGGGTCCTTCTGGAACATTCGGAGGCAGTTAGACTTGAAATAGAGGGCTAGCTCGTAGTCCTCGCGCTTGGGTGGCGTCGAGTTGCGGAAGAGGTCTGCCGGGCGCGACGCAATGTGCTCATTGATCACGCGCTGCTCGGTCTCGGATACAGCAGTCCTTCTGCTGTAATCGCGAGAAGACCCCCATGCCGACGCAGGCCTAAACAGCGAGCCAGGGGTCGTAGGGGGCAGCGGCTCGGTAGCAGGGTAGAGAATAGGGTCCTTGACCGCGAAATTGTGCGTAGCAGGCACCGGGTTGATGGAGTTCGATGGCTTCGAGAAGGGCGACACAGGCGGCGATAGCGGCACCAGCGTATCGGCGGGCGGAGTGCTGGCCTTGTCGCTCGCAGCAGCCGACGGCCTGCTGGTGCACATATCGAGTGGGGCTGGCTCGGGGGGAGACATGAGATTACTGATATCGCAGGGCTTTACCGGCCTGCTGAGAGGCTTCGATGAGAGCACGTCAGATGACCGAGCAAGGCCGCAGTTCTCGTGCATTTCTCTGGTTTCTCTAGTAGGTGTAGGAAGGAGATTGTGAGGGGGAGACGAACAGTCAGGCCAGGCTTCCAATCTCGGCGTCGGTGTCTGGGCCCTCTCACGCGACACGGACACGGCTTGTTGCATTGCAGAAACAGGCGTGGGCGTAAGTCTGGGTTTGTCAGCCATCTACCTTAGATGACTGATAGCTGTTTGCTTTCGAATAACCAAGATCAGGTGGCGAGGGGTCGAGCCCGTCATCAACCGATGCGATGGCAAGCAATTCGGTGTGGCGATGGTGACCTGAGCCTCGATCAGACTGTCAAGAGAAGCAGCAAGAGTCGTTGACCTTCCAGCCAGGAGCGACAGTGTTCAATGGCTGGTAAATGATTGCGTGGGAGCGTGGAGAAAAAGAGCAGGTGACTTGTGACTTGTGGTGGTTGGCAATCTGACTCCCCAGAGAAAGGTAAGGTAACAAAGAGCGTTGTGCAGTCCGAGAACGTTTCAGCTGAACGGTCGCTCCTTTGTTTCGTTATCTGTTGCCAAGCAGATAAAGTTGATCGCAGTGAGTAAGTGTATAAGTGGTAAGTGAGCAGACGGGGGAGACAAAGAGATAATATGGAAGATGGGAGAGATGATATCAATGGCCCAATGGAGTCCGGTGTGATGAATACGAGTCAATGGGGGCACAATCAGGCGTCGGTATTCATCTATCCAGATCAAACGGATATCAATGGATCAATTCCATGGGGCGAGGGCAACGTAGCCGGTAGGCGGGCCTTGCTTGGTAATGGGCCGTCAATGGAATCGGCTGGAAAGCGTCGGAGTGGCGAAGAGCTGCTACCGAGGGAACCTGGACCTGGAACCCAAAAGACGAGATGAGACCGAACACAAGCTACTTGCTTGGTGCTTGGTGCTTGGTACTTGATATGCGTGATGCGTGATGCGTGACGCTTGATCCGTGATGCTGATGCTTGGTGCCAAACAAGACAAAGACCTGATCCTCAAGTGACCCTTGACCCTTGACCCTTAACCCACAAGGGAACACAGGGTACAATGCAGCAGGACAGGACAGCGAGATGCGAGCAGAAGACAGATGGGTAGAGAGATCGATGGGGGATGCAGAGCAGATGAATGATGACGAAGGATGGAATGGACCAGGCAAGATAGACAGATCGGGGGATTACCGGGCTGTAAGTACTAATCCGTAACCCGCTTTGCGCTCCGTCTATGCCGTTAACGCCTGCCTACCCTGCCCTGTCCTGCCTACCTGCCTACCTAAACCGACGGAAGCTGTACCGCATGGCGGCCATCCCATGGGCCACACCCCCTAGCCATGCGTGCGCCCAGGTGTGTGGTTGTGTGTGTGCGTGTGTGCGTGTGTATGTGTGTGTGTGTTAAGTTGTGTTGATGGCTAGTCTCATCTGCATCTCTATCCACATCTCCATCCACATCTCCATCCACATCTCCATGACCATGCCCCATCCATCGCCCATCCCAATCCACGGATACTGTACTTACTGTACCCACAACACAGTTTAAATACTGCTGTCGTGCCTGGCGAGCACGCTCACTGCACGCCCATTGCTACATACCGTCGTAGAACCGGGCAGCCAAGCAGCACAGGAACGCAGGGCTAGATCTGCCGTTTTGGCGGATGGGCTGGCTGAGTCAATAGCGCCCAGGGATCGGGGCAGGCAGCAGACATCAGACATCGAGAGTTCTGCGACAGTGCTGATGTGCTGGTTGCCATATTGCTATCACCAGGGCAGAACGCGTCTAACTGCGTATGCTAATGGCGTAGGCAAGCATCGCAAACAATACGTATTAAAGTGTATGGTTTAGTTTACGGAGGGGTGCCACGAGCCCTCAGAGGATGCAAGCTCCAGGATGCTGAAATGGGATCCGCATTCTGGGGTTGGCCCGACCAGTGGGCATTAGAGCAGAGAGGGGGGTGTGTGGAGTGGAGTGGCGTGGCTGACAGGACGCATCGAATTCTTGGGGGGGAGGGGGTGGGTGACTAGTCGGGATGACCATGAGTAGGGCGTTAGCATGCCCAGCGCCACACCCCCCTCCATATCCCCCTCTGCCTCCGCCCCTCCGGGCGTCAGGCTCCCCTCACGCGGATTCACCAATCACTATCAATCATACTGAACCGTCCGACATGCAAACAAGCCTGAGCCAATCTAGTCACTTGCTCCTGTGATCCTGGATCCGTCAGGCAAAAATAGTCTCCATGTCGGGCACGAGACGCAACTGATGAGCACCGTGTGTACTGTACTCCTGCCCAAAGAGAGAGGGGGGGGGTAACCTAAGTCCAGGAGGGTCTTTTGAGGAGCAATATCAGATTATCAGAGCATCAGCCTTTGCTACAGCATCAATGGCTGTTGTTTTTCCTGTATGTAGTGTGGTGTACTACTGTTTGCCTATGATGTAGGTAGGCAGGTCTCACTGGCCACAGAGAGACCAAAGCCGTCCTGGGTCGGCCCGCTCGCAAACCGTGTTGGAGAGCCAACAAGCTTTAAGTGCTGTCTTGGATGCTTGCTGGCAACCTGGATCGCCTTCCCAATGGCCCCTTTGACCGTTGCAGACCTGCATCTGCGAGATCGTCAACTTTCTGGCGCTTCCAGCGGGAGTAGCCGCAAATATCCATAACCCATCTTCACCTTCTACGGCTTACTGGGCATGCTGCTTGGCTCTTTCTGGCGCCATCATCGTCTCCTCACTGCCCGTATCTGCTGTATCCTGCTGTAGGCACTGCGCAGTGTTGGGTTGGTTCGGTCGAGAGGAGGGCATTTGTCTGCGTCGACACCGATACTCATATTTGCACACTCCGTTGTCAAGCTGTTGCTATCGGGACGGGCATCGGACGGCCGAAACACACTCAATGGCAAGGGAACACCGCTTTGAGGAGGCGGACTTCGATCACCATCATCCACACTTCTCAGCTTTGCAACCCACACTTGCGTGGACAATACCCTTTCTGCACCATGACGAGCAGATTGCCGATGCCAAAACGGCTTAAGTCCAAGTGAGAACGAAGATGGCGGTGAGAGAGTGGAATCAACATCCCGGTATCATCCCGCTCCGCCTACAACGGAGTAAAGCCGGCTTAGGGAATCCGCAGAGCCTCCGCGTCAAAGGATCCAAATCAACTGCAGTTGAGAGCTGCTGATGATAGGAATTGTTGATGACCCATTCAGCTTGTGAGGCGAAGAGGCAATGTGCAATCGACCGATTGTTCTCATCCACTGGGCTCAATCTGTTGTCCCATCTTGTCAGACGCTTCATCTGCTGCTTGTACCATCACGATTCGTTGTCATGTCGACAAGTGGCAGGTTATGCCGGGCCCCTCGCCTCGTGGAAGAAGTAATTCCAGTCCCGGTCGAGACAGGCCGAGATCTGATGCTCGGCAATGCTTTGCACTCGATGGGCCACGCATGGTTGGCAGCACATAGCAGCAGCAAACAATGGCAATGTGTTTTCGCCTAGCTCGTTGTGTCAGTTAACAACACACACGCCTTCTCCCTGCTTCTGACGACATCCCGACGTCGAATCTGAGGAGAGAGCGAGGGACGCAAGAAGAGGGGAAAGGAGGGGAAAGGAGGGGCGAAGAGGGACTGCTCGTCTGGCGGGTGGAGCTTTATGCTGAGCTGCGTCCCGCGAGCAGCGTGGGAGCTGTCGTTGACGAATTGAGTTTCAATTGGGCTCCGTTTGGGCATCTAAAGTCGGATGCTGGGCATCTGAGACAGATTGCGATGGGGCGAGTTGGTGTTCAGAGCTGTTGCCCGCGAGACAGCTCATCACGAATATCGCAGCATTATTTTTCGGCCGCAATGCTTGCTGTTGTGTTGTTGTCAATGGCATCAGCCATTGAGGCCACCAGCAGCAGCAGCAGCAGTAGCCATCGTTGTTTGCCGCACTGGGCTGGCCACAGTGCCAGACTGTAAGTGACGAACGATGAAGCTGAAACGGAATACCGATAGCCATGAACCGTGACCCCAGCGGCCTCGCCCCTCGCCCATTTCCTGCGGGAACTTGTGCAGCGTGGAACGTGTTACGAGCCACAAGAAAGCCCTAGCGAATTGACCAATCAGCGTACGGCTCTCGATAAATGACGGAAGACTATGAACGGTCCGTTTCATGCCGCGACTTTCGCATCATTGGTCTGGGGCGCGGCACTCGCCATGCCGGCGTGTCAAAAGTGTGTGACTCATCGTCGCAAATGGCCATGGAATTCCAGGATTGGCGCAACATGGCTGGTGAGAAAGCTTGGTGTTGGTACCCAGTGCGCAGACGCAGCTCGTTGGTTGGCTGAGACACACCAACCCGAAACACACCGCTTACCCTTATTGGTTAGGTCTATGTTTTATTTCTCTTATCGATAGTCTGATAAGAGCACCAACCGGAATTACCTCGTCCATATCGCTCGCACCGGGTGGTAGGTACCTTAAGTATTTCTCCAACTATTCCCACACTCCAGTGTCCAATTCGAGTTGTTCGGAGGTGTTGATGTTGAAGCCTGAGACATACTCTTTGCTTTGCCATCAGGGTCTTGCTGATGATGTCAGCATAATGATCCGGATTTGTTGGCATCATTACACACAGCTGGGATAAAGTTTGGAAGCAAAAGGACACGTTCTCTGAAAAAGTCTCCAACTTTCGAGTCTCGCTCTTTGGATTTACCAGCAAATTCTGTAGTTATCAGCCTCTTTTTCGAAACTGACAACAGAGCAGCCGCGTCATCCATCGGCTGCCTGGAAGAAGGTGGGTGTGGCGCAAGGAATGGTCAGACGCCGGATTTAGGACCTATATATCGATTGTGTGAGTGTGTGAGTGTGTGTGTGAGTGTGTGTGTGTGTGTGTCTGACAACTCGACCAGCCAAACGAAAACTGCATCCGATTCCTGAATTCCTTCTCTTCAAAGCCGTTGGACATGGCAGCTCTCTGTTCCCCACACGAAACAAGATGTGTCTAGTCTGCTACGCAAGGTACTTCAGGTAATTGCGCACGAGTACACGAGGAGCAGCCCACATGACACGAGATGGCACCCCACAGAAACTCGTTGCTCGGGATTACTATTAGCAAAACAAAAGACTGCTCCCATCTTCATCTTTCACATGCCATGTCCATGCCACACGGCAGCAGGCAGAGACAAGAGACTGAATCCCTCTTACCAGACGGCCACCACCAGACCATCATACCATCGGTCACATCGACCGTCATGCAGCTTCTTATCTTATCACCCCTCCATCTGGAGGAGGGGCTACATTCCTGCCCCTCTCTTTCCCCTCCTTCCGTTCTCGGTTCATAGCAGCAGCAAAGCGAAGCATTGAGGCAGCGGCCAAGCCGAGCAGTAGCAATTGTTACACGCCTCTCTTGGTTCGATGATAGACATCAGAGCCTTTCCCCAGGAATTTTGGCTGATAAAGCGCCATTACGGCTGACGATGGCGAATCAGTGTGTGCCCGCCATCTCAGCCCTTAGAGAGGAGGGGGTTGGGCCAGAGTCTAACGCTGATTCGCCAATGGATTGAGCGTGACCAAGGCCAATGATAGGCCAGGCTGAGCGATCACCACGCCAAAAACGTCCCTTCTAAGCCGTCTAACCCACCAACTTGGCGCTAATGTCTGCACCAGGACAGTGTGCTTTGCCATGTCATTCCTTAAGGCCTCTAGCAAAGGTCAATTCTGTATATGGCATGACTGTGTGAAAGTTTGATTGGAAAATTGGCTGGCCACAACATGTTGTTGTGCCGCTCTGTTGTTCGCCCCGTCATTAGATCTATGAGATTGTGGTCCATTGATGATCGACTAATAAAGCTGTTAAAGCGATTCCTTGGCGAACAGTGAACGGCCACGACATGGACAAATACTGCTAGGCGGCAGAAAGCTGGCCCTCGTCGAATGGGCTTTAATCGGTGCCGCGGACAAGCAGACAGCCAGTACATGAGCTCAGTGCGGCCCAGGGCGATGTCCCCAAACCAATGACCAATTACATATCCCTGATCGTCGAAAAGGGGTCACAGAAACGAAGCCCTGTTTGTCTAGATCCAATTATCATGGGCAGCCCTAAACGTTGCTTGGATCCGATTCACCGCTTCCATGGAGACACTGGGTGGTGGATAAGGTGCTACCTCAAACCTTGTTGGTCCCTGCAGCATGACTGGCGGTGCAGGATGGCCACAGCCAGAAAAACAGAATTGCACGGACGGAACGGCAGGCAGATGCCAATCCTGAGGATCGCAGGATATTGACGAAGTGAGGTCCACAATGGCAACAAAGATGCCGATATGTACACCAACAAATCACCAACAAATCTGGGAAGACCAATTGATCTGCCTGCCCCAATTTGAATCAACCGTAGTTGAATGCTGTGCCAGCATGCGTGCGTATGCGTCTGCATAGCTTCATCAATAATATAGAAACTGCACTTCAATTGGATAATCTGGCTAGTTCACCTTTCTTCTTTTTTTTTTTTTTTGGAGAGACAAGGCGGCCTCAGAGAGCGCGTCCCCCAAGATACCCTTGTGGTTTGTGGCGGGCTGGCTGCCGGCATCCCCTCCATCCCCCCTCCATCCCCCTGTTCCAGCACCCACAAGCGTCAAGCACAGCAAGCCCTCCGGGCCTCCGCCAACCCCAACCCCAGATTTGCATCCTTCCGTTTCACAAGACCGCATCTTTTGCGCGCGCAATGGGGTAAACCCAACCTAAAGCTTAAACACACACGGCTCTTAACGTGTGATTGTGATGCTCATGCAATACGAAAACGTGCATTGCCGCAAAGTGCGATCTCTTGCATCAACACTTTGCCTTACACCACACTATGTCTTCATCACTGCAGTACTGTCCATATATCTAACCACCCAGTTCCAGGTTTAGAACCCATTCACAAGACTCTGCTTTGTTCTCTTCCAAGCCGTGAATGCATCACACGACCCTTCCCATCTTCGCATTTTCCCAGGTCCTTCCCCTCCCATTCATCATCCCATCCTCATGTTTCATCAATGACAAGCATGGCTCATCTGACCATACTCATAGCCCAGCCAGGATTCCCCGACCAGCAACACCGCAAGGCAGCGAAGCGAAAGGTACGGCACCGCCACTTGCTTCGTTAGTCTCACCGGGGAGCCTAGCCTGGACATGAAAAGAAACACTGTTTTAAAGTTTATCAATGAAGCATTTGTCACTTTGTCACCTGACCCCCACTGACCCCTCTTGCAAGTCTTGTCATCGCTTGCCGAGCCTGCCAGTGATTCTTCTTAGCGGGACATTGGTCTTGAACCCTAGAGTGGGGGACCAAAGGTGCATAGGAAGGCTTCACATCGGTAGGTGATTACAGTGATCATACACGGCGACAGGCTGTCCTGGTGATGTGTTTCACCTGGGATGACAAGGAAAAAAGGAGTCATTTTCGTCATATGGGCATCTGGGCTGTGTGGGATTGACCAGTAAAAGTTTGTGCGATAGAGACACGAGGTCCAGATATGGAAATGCGTCAAACAGGCAGCCAAACCTTTGCGAGATTGATGATCATCAGTGATTGTGTGCCTTGATTTACAAGTTATGGGCCAGAATTGCCACCAGACATGTGAACTGATTGTGATTCTGTGTGTGATGGTCACGTAGACCATATCTTCAGTAACCAGAATTTGTGAGAAGAGGAATGTAGGGCTGAACAAGGGTTTCAATACCAATTGCTAAGCCCTAGCACAGACGCGTAATGATCCATCCAGGTAACGCTATAGCTGAAGCTGAAGCTTGACCTCGCAATGCTTGCTTTGTTTCTTCTGCCTCTTGTCTGTTAGGACCTACCTAATGCCTCTCCCAGCTCGGTCTGCTGTCCCAGTGTGCCATAACGTACACCACATGCTTTCAGAGGTGTAGAAAAAACAAATCGGAGCAAAAGCCCAATTGATAGCCACACTGCAGGAAGTTTAAGTGGCGATGCATAACTTTGCTCCCCTAACAGAGGCCAGAAACGGGGCCTTCCAATCGTGGAGAATCAGCTGATGAAACCAAGGCAATCAAACCCATTGATTCGAGATCTGCCTTGACTTAAATTGCTGTTGTGCAGCTGCGGCTGCAGTGGTAGTGCAAGGAGAACTTTCAAGGAGAATTCTGGAAGGTGTATTGAGTTAAATGGCTGTGGGTGTTGCATCAATAACGTTGACCGAATCGACAACTGCTCGTTGCCCTCCACTTCTTGAGAAAGGTCCCTGGAGCCTTGACATAAGTCAAATGACCCGGTCTGGCCAATGGGCCATTCAGCTTCTTTGTCCTCCATCGAGGTAGGCAAGCAGCTGATATCATATTGAGGCTGACAGGAAGTTGGTTGAATAAACCAGTCGCTTCCCCAGACCTTCATCCCGTGTCCCAGGCCAGGCAGCCCACCAGCATAGAGCTCAGTTAGATTGACCGACACCTGAATTCACTCTGGGCGTTTTCGACTAATCAAAACCCGAATCAATGGTGCTGCCTTGGACTTTCACCAACGGGAAAGACTCCAAGCCAATGGTTATGCCTAGACCCTCGCACTTTGCGGCGTTGTTCGGACAGCCGAGAGGCTTCGAACCTCGTGTATCGTAAATTGCACACCTTGTGCGCTCACCGGACACGAGAAGTCATCTCCGTGGTATAGATGGCGTCATC
>Ga0065720_1020971_pt1 | contig 12000 bp, 9 predicted proteins | sample Thericmetagenome_FD_59107 | JGI IMG/M metagenome (GOLD analysis project Ga0065720, IMG submission 59107) | Thermophilic microbial communities from the Joint Bioenergy Institute, California, USA of rice/straw/compost enrichment - eDNA_2 v2... | ecosystem: Engineered > Solid waste > Grass >... | reverse complement strand
GCGGCCGGTCTCCGAGTCGAGCTGCCCGGTGGGCTCGTCGGCGATGAGCAGGCGCGGGTTGTTGGCCAGCGCCCGGGCCACGGCGACCCGTTGCTGCTGCCCGCCGGAGAGTTCGTACGGTCGCTGGGCCGCGTGCCCGCCCAGACCGACCAGCTCCAGCAGCACCGCGACCCGGCGTTCGCGCTCGGCCGGGTCCACCCGGGACAGGCGCAGCGGAACGCCCACGTTCTCGGCGGCCGACAGGATCGGCAGCAGCCCGAAGGACTGGAAGATGAACCCGATCACCGTTCGGCGTAGTTCGATGAGCGTCCGCTCGTCCGCCGCGGTGATCTCGTGCCCGGCCACGAAGACCCGACCGGTGCTCGGCCGGTCCAGCCCGCCCACGATGTTGAGCAGCGTCGTCTTGCCGGCCCCGGAGCGACCACGAATGGCGACCAGCTCGCCCGGCGCCACCGTGAAGGAGACGTCGTGCAGGGCGCGCACGCGCTGGCTGCCCCGGCCGTAGTCGCGGCCAACCCCCTCGACCCGCACCACGGGATCCGTCATGGCCTACTCCCCCGGTCGTCGTCACGGGCCGCGGCATCGTGGGCCCCGCCGTCATCGTGCGCCGGGCGCACCTGCACGTGGTCGGCGTGAGCCGGGCGTACCTGGACGTGGTCGGGCTCCAGGTTGAGCCGCACCCGGTCGCGCATCTGCAGCTGCTCGACGAACGCGGCGGGCAGCTGCAGCCGCCCGGCCCGGTCGAGCACCGCGTACTCCTCGGTGACCAGCTCCTCCCGCCCGTCGGCGCCGACGCGCGTGGTCCGGCGCACCTCGGCGGCCGTGCGACCGTCCCGAATGGACACAGTGCGGCGCACCTGGTTGGCGACCATCGGGTCGTGGGTGACCACCATGATGGTCACGCCCAGCTCCGCGTTGAGGGTCCGCAGCCCGGCGAACACCTCCGCCGCGGTCGCCTCGTCCAGCTCACCGGTCGGCTCGTCCGCAAGAACCACCTCCGGGTCGTTGGCGACCGCGACGGCCAGCGCCACCCGCTGCTGCTCCCCGCCGCTCATCTGCTCGGGGCGGCGGTTGGCGCAGTATGCGACGCCGGTCAGCTCCAGCAGCTCCCCGGCCCGGGCGCGGGCCCGCCGGCCGGAGAGCCGTCGGGCCAGGTGCATGGGCAGCTCGACGTTCTCGCGGGCGGTCAGGTACGGCAGGAGGTTCCGCGCCGTCTGCTGCCAGACGAAGCCCACCACCGTACGGCGGTAGCGCAGGCGCTGCTTGGCCGACAGGGTCAGCAGGTCGTACCCCGCCACCCGGGCCACGCCCGCGGTCGGGACGTCCAGGCCGGCGAGGATGTTGAGCAACGTGGATTTGCCGGAGCCGGAGGCGCCGACCACCGCGAGCAGCTCGCCCCGGTCGACCACGAGGTCGAGCCCTTGCAGGGCAAACACCTCGACACCGTCCTGCCCCACCGCCGGGCCGCCCCGGCGCGCCCGCGACCGGCCCGGGCCGTCGGACTTGTAGATGCGCACCAGGCCGGCGCAGACGATGTGCCCGCCCCGCTGGTCGTCGCCGCCGGCCCGCGCCGCCGCCCGCTGCGCCGCCCGGCGCTCCAGTTCGGCCAGCCCCGGCGAGGCCTGCCGAGCCGCACCAGCAGGCCCCGGCGAGGCCTGCCGAGCCGCTCCAGCAGGCCCCGGCGAGGCCTGCCGAGCCGCACCAGCAGATCCCGGCGACGCTGGCGGAGCCGCGCCAGCCGACCCCACCGACGCCTGCGAAGCCGGCCCACCACGCGGATCCGGTATGGGTACAGGCATCTAACTCTCCCTTCCGACCCGGAGCACGCCGCCGAGGCCGGCGCGCCGGTTCAGCGCTGCCTCGACCGCGATCGACACCCCGAGCGCGACCACCACGAGTCCGAGGGCGAGACCGGGCAGCGTCAGGTCGAGGGCGAACACGACCTCGCCCCCGTCGCTGAACGCCGCCAGGCCGAGGGCGGGTCCGAGCAGCACCGGCAGCGCGCCGCCCACCGCCGCCCCGACGACCGCGCCGAACACGATCACGGGCAGCAGTTCCCAGGCGAGCAACGCGCGGCCCTGGCCCGACGTCAGCCCCATGGTGCGCAGGCGGGACAGGGCCTGGCCTCGGGCCCGCGCCCCGGTCGCCACCGCGAAACCCACGGCCAGCAGGGCGAAGAGCAGTCCCGCTCCGACCCCGACTGTGAACGTGAGGTCCAGTACCGGGTCGACGCCCGCCTGCTCCAGGCTGGCCCGAGCCTGGTCCCAGGTCAGCGCCTGCAACTGGACCGGTCCCTCCAGCGGCCGACCCAGCCGTTCGCTGATCCAGGCCCGCTGGGCGGCCTCGGCAACATCGAGAATTTCCTCTATGTCCATGTCATCGCCCGCGAGCGCGAACCCGGTGGGCGCCAGACCGTCGGCGACCGGCGGCGGCAGGGCCGACCAGGGGAGCACGATGAAGCGGCCGTCCCGGGCCAGCCCGGGGAAGCTCACCGCCACCTCGGCCACGGTGAACGACACCACGCTATTGCGCAGCGAGATCTGTCCGACCGCGTCCGGGCCGGCCAGCGCGGCCGCGACCTCCGGCGAGACCACCGCCGGCGTGGGCCCGCTGTCGTATGGCGGGGCCATGAGCGGGTCCGGCACGCTGCGGGAGCTGCCGGCCGCGCGCAGGACCCGGTCGAACGCGGGCCCGTCGACGACCAGCGAGGTGACCCCGGTCAGCACCCAGCGGTCCCGCTCGTCGAAGAGGGCGTGGTTGCGCTCGATCGCGATCGGCGCCACCGCGGTGACGCCCGGTGCGGCCGCGATCTCCTCCGTGGCCGACGGCGCGAACCGAACCCCGGTGACGAGCGCGTCGCCGGGCACGTGAATCTCCGTCACCCGGTCGCGGGCCGCCGAGATGCTGCCCGCGACGGCGGCGCAGAGGGCGGCGACGCTGACCGCGACGACCAGGACGACGACCGGCGCCCCGCTCGCCCCCGAGGCCCGGCCCGCCCCGGCCAGCCCGAGGAAGGCCACGGCCCCGCGTGCCTTGGCCGCCGCCGCGCTGAGCAGGCGCACCAGATACGGCAGCAGGCGCAGCGCCAGGAGGGCGGCGGCCACGCCGACCAGCACCGGAAGCAGGGACAGAAATAGGTCCACATGCTGGCCCAGGCTGCGCTGCCGGAGCACCACCGCGCCGGCCACGGCCAGGACGACGATCGTGATCTCCGCGGTGATCCGGCGCGGGGAGATCCGCGGCCGGGCGAGGTCGTGGCGGGCGGTGACGACCGCAACCCACCGGGTCTGGTGCATGGCCAGCACCGGGGCGGTGAGCACGGCCCCGAGGCCGAAGACGACCGCCAGCCACTCGTAGCGCCCGGACCGGCCCGGCACCAGCGCGGTGACCGCGTACCCCAGCCCCACGGCCACCGCCACCACGGGCGCCGACTCGGTCAGCAGGCGCGCCCCGACCCGTGGCAGGCTGGCTCCCCGGGCCCGCAGCAGGGCAAGCTCGCCCCGCCGCCGCTGGATCGCGGTGAGCGCGGCCAGGATGACCAGCCCGAAGAGCGTGGCGGCCAGCCCGGACTGGACCACGGTCATCAGGGCCCGGGCCGAAGCCTCGGTCCGGGCGAAGTCGGCCAGCGCGGTGTCCAGCGAGGTCACCGTCCCGGCTCGGACCACCGTCTGCACCCGGGCGTCGAACACGGCTTCGGTGACCGCCGGCAGATCGGCCGTGGTCATTCTCGTCTCGTCGAGGCGGAACCGCCAGGTCATGCTGCTCACGCCGAGGTCATCGACGGCGTGACCGATGCCGGCCGTGTCGGTCAGCACCGCCGCGTCCCACGGCTCGGGCGGAAACGTCCCGATCGGGGTGTACGGGATCAGCGCTCGGGGCTCCTCGGCCCAGATCGGATCGTCGGCGTCCAGTGGCTCGAAGATGCCCACGATCCGCAGCAGCGCCGGTTCCGGACCGGCCCCGAATACGTCCACAGTGGACCCCACCCGCAGGCCGTAGGCCCGGGCCACGGCAGCCGAGGCGGCGACCGCGATCCGGTCGCCGGGCGTCGCCCGGTTCGCCGGCCACTGCCCGTCGACGAGGCGGACCGCCTCCGCCGCCCCGGACTGGTCCCGGACGGAGAGGAGGAAGGTTCCGACGCCGACCTCGACCTTCCGGCGATCCACGTCGGGGCCGGAGGCGACCCCACCCGCCTGCGTGGCGTACCAGGCCGCGCCCAGCCGGTCCCGCAGCGGCGCCGCCATCGACTCGCGCAACTCCTCGAGGATGAAACCCGCCGCCGCCGGTTCCGGGGGCGCGCTCGCGGTACCGACCACATAGGACACATCCCGGGCCGAGTAGCTCAGCGAACCGATCCACTCCCGCAGACCCTGGTCGGTGTAGCGGTTGACCACCCGCGGGGTGGTGGCGATCAGCACGGTCGCGGTCGCGCAGAGCAGCCCCAACAGCGCCAGCCAGCCCTGGTTGGCCCGCCATCGCCGTCCCATGCTCATGTCTCATCACCGATGCGCAGACGGGCCGCGGCGAGAGTGCGGCGCGAGGCGCCGGCGAGCCGGCGGCCGAGAGTGGCGGCGACAACGCCCGACAGGATCATGGCTGCGGCCAGCAAGCCACCGGCCGTGCCGAGCACCGGCACCCACGGCACGGACAGCAGCGCCGGCGGCTCGGGCCGGTCGGCCGACGGGGTGAGGATGACCAGCGGCGCCAGCGTGGCCGCCACGGCCAACCCGATGCCGAGCCCGACCAGCACACCGAGCCCGGCCAGGAAACCCTGCTCGACGAGCACCGCCCGGGCCAGCAGCCGGGAGCCCGCCCCCATCGTCTGCAGCACGGCGAACTCGCCGACCCGGCGCCGGGCGCTGGCGCGCACGTCTACCGCGATGCCGATCAGCGCGAGCAGAAACGCGCCGACCGCGGCCATCACCAGCGCGGTACGGCCACCGACGCCGTACGGCTCGCGACCGGCCTCTTCGGCCGCCCGGACCCGGTCGAGGACGCGGACGCCGGACAGTTCGCCGGCCGCCTGCGCCGCCGTGGCGGCCGCCCCGGGCGCGGTGGCGACCCAGTGCTCGCTCACGACCACGATGCGGGCCGGGTGCCGGGCCACCGCGACCGCGAGGGAGGGCAGGTCGGCGATCAGCGCGGCCGGGCTGCGGCTCGCTCCGGGCACCGCAGCCACCTCACCGAGGATGAGCAGGGTGACCGGCGCTCCGGCGATCGTCACCGGGGCCTCCTGGCCGACCTCGACCCGCAGCGCCCGCAGCAGCGACGGCGTGGCCACGACCGGCACGGTGTCGTGCCGCTGGGCGGGCATCACGGCGAAGTTCATGGAGGTGTTCGCCCGGTTGGTCGCTGGCTTCCGGGTCGCCTGCAGGCCGGTGGCGTCGGCGACCACGCTGCCCATGGGGGCGCCCAGGCCGTCGACCAGCAGCCAGTCGCCGGCTGCCGTGAGGTCCAGCGGCGACCAGGCCCCCTCGGCGTCGGCCACCTCGACGTTGGTCAGGCGCCAGTGGACCGGGGTACGGCTCAGGCCGGACACGGTGACGCTGACCTGGACCACGGCCAGGCCCGGGTCGTCGGGCAGCGCGACCTCGAACCGGCGGGCCGGTTCGGCCGTGCCGATGGTGCCGAGCACCAGCCTGGTGAGGCGACCGTCCGGGGTGACCAGCACCGCGGTCGCGGTGGCGTCCAGGGTCGGGGTGGCGGCGGGACCGAACCATATGTCGGGGTACGGATCGACCGAGGCGGCCATCGTGGCCGCCAGTCGCGTGGCGCCCGGCGGCAGCGGCAGCAGCGGCAGGTCCGGGCGGGCCGCCTCGAGGTCGGTGAAGACCGCCGGGCTGAGGCCGAGGTCGTCGCGGTAGCGCATCACCTCGCGGGCGTGGCCTGGGTCGATGCCGATGATCGTGGTGCTGGTCCGCTCCGGGCCGAGGGAGCGCACGATCCGGCTCACCGGGGCGGCGACGGCCACGCCCGGCAGCGCGGCCACCTGCGCGGTCCGGCCGTCCGGCGCGACGGCGGCGGTCTCGACCAGCCGCAGGTCCGCGCCGACGGCGAAGTCGGCCTGGTCGGTGAGCGAGCGCTGGGCGGTGCCGAGCATCGACCAGGCGAGCGTGCTGGTGGCGGCGGCGAGCGCGAGCAGGAGGACCGGCCCGGCGTGCGGGCGGCGGCCGGCCTGCCACAGGCCGAACACGATGGCCGGCCAGTGTCGCCGGTCCACCAGGCGCTCGGCGAGGCCGGTGATGCGGGGCAGGAGCCGCAGGCTCAGCACCGCCCCCGCGAGGACCCCGATGGTCGGGGCCGACGCCAGCAGCGGATCGACGCCCAACGCCTCCCCGGTGCCGGACAGCGGGGACGCGTACTGGCGCAACTGCGTCCAGGCCAGCGCGGCCAAGGCGACCACGGCGAGGTCCAGGCCCACCCGCTGCGCGATGGCGATCCGGCGCGGCCGGGACCGGGTGCTCAGCTCATCGACGTACGTGCCGGCCCGGCGGACCGACGGGGCCATCAGGGCCACGGCGCAGGCCAGCCCGGCCGCGCCCGCGACCACCCATCGCCACGCGCCGGCGGCGGCGTCGAGCCCGGCCCACCACAACGCCGCCTCGGCCGCCACCGGCGCGGCCGCGACCGCCGGCAACACCAGCAGCACCGCCTCCAGCCCGGCGAGCCGGACCAGTTGGGGCCGCGATGCGCCCCGGGCCTGGATCAGCGCAGTCTGGCCCCGGCGATGCTCGGTCAGCAGCAGGGCGATGAGCACCAGGGCGTACCCGGCGAGCACCGTGATGAGCAGCACCGGGGTGAGCAGGGCCGACCGGCCGACCAGGTCGGCGCGGGCGAGCCGGTCCGCCAGGGCGTCGATGCCGATGCTGCTCTGGCCGCCGTCGGCGAGCCCGACCTCGGCGAGCAGGCCGGCGTACGTCACGAACTGCTCGCACACCCGGGTCAGCTCGGCGAGCCCGACCCCGGTCAGGTCGGGGCGTACGACCCAGGCCACCGAGGCGCCGTCGGCCCACGCGCTCAGGAAGTCGGCGCGGTCGAGGATCAGCGGACCGTACGAGTGACTGCCCGGCCGCACGCCGAGCTCGTGGCCGGGCACGAGCAGCCAGTACGGGTCGGCGGGGTCGGCCGGCTCCCAGATGCCGGTCACCAGCAGCTCGCGGGTCTGCTCCGTGCGGCGGTCGGTGACCGGAACCCGGTCCCCCACGGCGATGTCGAGCACCGCGGCGGCGGCCCGGGGCAGGGTCGCCTCCGGCACCGCCTGACCGGGCCGGGCCCACCGGCCCTCCAGCAACGTCGCGTGGGCCGGCAGGCCATCGAGGAACATGATGCTGGCGAAGACCCGGCCGTCGTCGTCGCCGACCGCGGTGCCGACCGGGCCGGCGAACTCCTGGCCGAGGCCGTAGCCGGCGACGAAGACATCCACCGGCGGCCCACCGTCCAGCGGCGCGGTGGCGCGCTCCCGGGCGAGGGCGGCGCGCAGCGCCTCGTCCTTGGTCGCCAGGTCGGTGCCGCCGGCGTTGGCCGGGCCGCGCAGCACCAAAGCCCGCTCCTCGGGCGGGGCCGCGGCGATCGTGGTCTGGGCGGCGGCGGCCACCACCTGCCGTCCGTAGGCGAGCAGCCCGACCACGCACGAGACAGCGATGAGTGTCGCCACCGCCGCGGCGAGGCGCAACGATCGGGTGCCGTGGGCGCTGCGCAGCACCAGCCTCAGCACGGGGTCACCGCCTGGGTCATGATCGTGGCAGCCTACCTGGCCCCGGTTTGTCAGCCATTGCGCTGGTGCCCGCTGGCGCTCGCGCGGGCCTCGGGCCCCTGGCGCGTGGCCTTCCGCGACGCTGTGCGGGCACGGAGCGCACGATGCCGGACACGGAGCGCATGATCGCGGGCGCCGACCGAAGCGATCGATGATGGCCTGGCTCGTCCAGATGCGGGCAGATGCATCCCTCGGTAGGGTGCCCGGTCATGAGCGTGATGACGCGATGGAGCATCGGGCTGGACCGCACGGTGACTGACGCCGACCGGGACGCGGACGGCTACGTGACGGCCGAGGTGCTGGGCCGCTGGCTCACCGAGGCGGTCGACGCCTATCTGGCGCAGTGCGAGCAGCTGCACCGTCAGGCCGAGGGGTACACGCTCGTACGCCGCCCCAGCCGGCAGCCGCGGGCCTCGCTGCTCGGGCGGCCGGCCGAGGTGCTGGTGACGGCGAGCGCCACCGAGATCAAACCGACCGAGTTCTACATCACGATCCGCGTCCGGCCCTTCGGCGGCGACGAGGATCTTCCCCTCAACGTGACCTGTCGAGTATCCATTGAGGACACAGTGACCGGCGAGCCGATCGAGCTGAACAACGCGGTGCGGGAAGAGTTGATCGCGATCGAACGCGCCGCCGAGTACATGAGCTGACGGGTGCCTTTCGCGGCTGGGCGCGTCGCGGCGTGACACATCCCGCGCAACTCGCCGGAGCGGAACCCTGCGAGTCATGGTCTGTCGACCGCCGCGACGCCCGCCGTCGTCAGGCCCGGCTCACCGCGTTCGCCTCGATCGCGTCATGCACATATTGGGCCAGTCCGGGCCGCTGGTCGTCGTAGTGCGCCCGGAACCGGTCGTCGGCCAGGTACATCTCCGCCAGGCCGGCGTGGATGTCATAGGTGCACTCGTAGAAGTGCTCCGTGATGAGCGCCCGGTGCTCCTCGGCCAGGTCCATCGCCTGCTGGCTGGTGGCCGGAACGCCGGTCTCAAACGCCTCGACGAACCGGCGCATCAGGTCGGCCCACTCGCGCTGGATGCGCCGCCAGTCGTCCTTGGTGTAGCCCGCGACCCGCCGGGCCGACTCCCGATAGGCATCGCCGTCACCCCAGCGCTCCCGGGCCTCCTGCTCGTACGCATCGGGGTCGAAATCCCCGAATACCTCAAACTTCTCCTCAGGGCTCAGGCTGATGCCCATGGTCTGCGCCTCCAGCAGGTACTCGATGGCCGTCACCATCTCACGCAGCCGCTCGATGCGCTGCAGGAGCAGGCCGTGCTGGCGACGCAGGTGCGTCGCGGGGTCGGCGGCGGCGAGAACGGTCCGAATCTCCTCCAGGGTGAACCCCAGCTCCCGGTAGACCAGGATCAGCCGCAGCCGCTCCAGATCCTGCTCGTCGTACCGGCGGTAGCCCCCACTCGTCCGACCGCTCGGCCGCAGCAGGCCGACGTCGTCGTAGTGGTGCAGCGTCCGTACGGTCACGCCAGCGACCTGGGCGACCTGGCTCACGGAGTACATGGGCTGGCGGACCGAGTCACCTGCGAACCGGCGGACAGAGTCACCTGCGGACCGGCGGACAGAGTCACCCGCGGACCGGCGGACAGAGTTGCCTGCGGACCGGCGGACGGAGTCACCCATGTCGCCAAGCCTGCGCCATCACGCTACGTCAGGGTCAAGCCACTCATCCTGGTGCTCGCCGGCGCTCGCCGGGGCCTCGGGCCGGCATCACTGCCAGCCGTACTTCTCCCGGAGCACGCGGGCGATCGCCTCGAACCGGGGGCGGGCCAGGATGTCGCCCTCCCGCCGGATGCCGTCCTCCTGCACCAGCAGCACGCGGTCCAACCGGACCCAGCTCGGGCGATGCTGCCGGTCCCAGGCGCCCGTGCCCAGCGCGTACCAGTGCGGCTGGCCGTCCCGGTCGGCGTTGCTGGACAGCATGAGGCCGAGCAGCGTCGCCCCGTCCCGCCCCACGACGAGCACGGGCCGATCCTTGCCGCGGGCGGGGTCCTCCTCGTACGGCACCCAGGCCCAGACGATCTCCCCCGGGTCGGCCCGGCCGTCGAGCTCGGGTGCGTAGACCAGGCGGCGGCCCCGGGCCGGGGGCGTGGTCACCACCCGGGCGCGCTGGCGCGGCGCGGGCGGCCGGGTGCGGACAGCCCGGTCGGCGTCGGACCCCTCCGCCCCGGATCTCGTGGCCGGTGGCCGCCGCGGGGGCGCCTGGCCCGTCGTCGGCGTGCCGGTCCGGGCCGGATCGGCCTGGCGCGGTGCCCGTACGGTCGGTGGCTTGGCCGTCTCGACGGACGGGCGGGGGCGCAGCCCGAGCCGCGTGGCCAGTGCCGCGATCAACCGGCGCATGGGCAGACACTAGGATCGCCGAATGACTACAAGCAAGCCAGTGGTTCAGGTGCCGACGGGCCAGCCGCCCGCCGATCTGGAGATCGTCGACCTCACGGTCGGGGACGGGGCCGAGGCCCGGCCGGGCCACACGGTGAGCGTGCACTACGTGGGTGTGTCGTTCTCCACTGGTAAAGAGTTCGATTCGTCGTGGAACCGGCAGCAGCCGTTCGCCTTCCGCCTCGGCGCGGGCGAGGTGATCGCCGGCTGGGACCAGGGCGTTGCGGGCATGCGGGTCGGCGGTCGCCGCCAGCTCACCATTCCCGCGCGGCTGGCGTACGGCGACCGGGGCGCCGGCGGGGTGATCAAGCCCGGCGAGACGCTGGTCTTCGTAGTGGACCTGCTCGGCGTGCGCTGAGCACGACGGGCCCGGTCAGCGCGCCAGGGTGAGCTGGTCGCCGGCCTTGTACTCGTGGCGCGTACCGTCGCGCAGAAGCCAGGCGGACTGTCTGCCGGCCACCGTGAACGTCTCCGGCCCGCCGATGATGGCCGTATCTTCGTCAATGCCGACGAGGTGGCCGCCCTCGGCGCGGTAGTACGGGCGGTTCAGCACATCCGGGATCCACTCCAGCACGCGGTCGAAGTGGGGCAGCACCCGGATGTGCGGCAGCAGCCCGAGTCCGGGCTCGCCGGGGTGGCCGGGCTCGCGCAGCTCCGGCACCAGCGCGGCCATCGCCATCGCGCCGGCGCTGCAGCCGGCCAAGGCCGCCCCGGCCCGCCACTGGTCGACAATGGCGCTCCACAGTGGAGTGTCGCGCAGCACGCGCGCCAGCAGGGTCGGGCTGCCGCCCGAAAGGTAGATCAGCCCGGCCCCGGCGACCTGCGCCACGATCGCCGGGTCGGCCGCCTCCTCACGGGTGCGGACGACCAGCGGCACCGCCTCGACGCCGAGCCGGGCCGCCTGGGCCTGGCCGAGCTGCACCCAGTACGCGAGCCGCTCCGGGCCCTCGGCACTGGCCGCGGTCGGGATCTGGACATAGCGCGGGGGCCGCCCCGCGAGCAGCCCGGCCTCGACCTCGAGCATCGCCGGGGTGTACTCCCCGGAACCGACCAGCGCCAACGGACCCACGTCGGCCACTCTACGCACGCCGGCTGCCCCGGCTGCCGTGAGTTACCTGGTGGTAGCCATAATGCCGGGATGAGCAGCCTCGTCTCCTACGACCTCGCCGACGGCGTCGCCACGCTCACGATGGACGACGGCAAGGTGAACGCCATGTCCCCGGCCATGGTGGTCGCGCTCACCGCGGCCCTGGACCGGGCCGAGGCGGACGGGGCCATGGTGGTGCTCGCCGGCCGACCCGGGGTGTTCTGCGCCGGCTTCGACCTCAAGACGCTGACCGCCGAGGACGAGGCCGCCGATCGCCTGGCCCTGGACGGCTTCGGCCTGGTGTCCCGGCTGGTGACCTTCCCGACCCCTGTGGTCGCGGCCTGCTCGGGCCACGCGATCGCCCTGGGCGCCCTGCTCCTGGCCGCCTGTGACTACCGTCTCGGCGCCGCCGGTGACTACAAGCTGGCGATGAACGAGTCGGCCATCGGCATCCCGTTGCCGGTGCCCGCGATCGAGCTGCTGCGTCAACGGCTGACCCCGTCGGTCCTGCACCGGGCGGTGAACCTCGCCGAGATGTTCTCACCCGCCGATGCCGTCGCCACCGGCTGGCTGGACCGGGTGGTCGACGCCGACGACCTGCTCACCGCCGCCCGCGAGCACGCGCGCAGCCTGGCCGGCCTGAACCTCGCCGCCTACCGGACCACCAAGCAGCGAGCCTGGCAGTCCACAGTGGACAGCTTCGACCAGTACTTCGCGCAGAGCTCGACGAGGCGCGGCATCCTGCGCCCGCTCCCGCGCTAGCCCGCTGACCGAC